>Ga0126371_10004127_pt1 | contig 12780 bp, 10 predicted proteins | sample PanSoiMetaPlot_4_FD_110145 | JGI IMG/M metagenome (GOLD analysis project Ga0126371, IMG submission 110145) | Tropical forest soil microbial communities from Panama - MetaG Plot_4 | ecosystem: Environmental > Terrestrial > Soil > Tropical forest > Bulk soil | place: Panama | collected 2016-02-17
CGCAATCCCTGCAGCTGCGGATGAACCGGCTGGATCCGCTGGAGAGATATCGACGAGACCTGGGTACTCTGCATGCAGCGGAGCTCAGGTTTTAGCTTTTAGGTTTTAGCGATTCGCCTTGCTGCCCGCCGTTACATCCGCTTCAGGGTTGCGTCCACAAGCTCATCCAGGCCCCTCGGAAAGCCGACACCATGTTCCTTTTCGTCGGCGAGATAGACCAGGGCGTGCTCGGGAGAAGCGGGAATCCATATCTCGTATTTTGCCAGCCACAGTAGAAGGTGAGCTTGCAAACAGTGAGTGGTTGGAAAACGCATAGTGAATCCTTGCCCAGTGAGCAGCGGAGCAGGTTCCTCGCGGCAAAGAGCCGCCGCTCGGAATGCGGTTTCGTGGGGGAAGGGACTAGAAAACTTGCCAGAATTGCCAAAGAGTGATGATTGAAAAGCCGTCAGTGAATCGATTCGTCCGAGAAGTGGAAAAGCTATCAGGGATCGATTTGCACTATGCCAACCGCTTTGCCCAGAACGTCGATCGGCGTGATAGTGGTGGAGGGAGCATTGGTGGTGATGTCAAAAATATCAAGCTCGAAGCCCTGCACCACATAAATCACCGTGCGATTCGAGATGGGTTGAAACGCGGTGACGTTGAAATTCGGACGAAGGGAGTTCTCTTGAGGAATGGTGACCGCATTGGCTGCGGTATCAAAGATACTCAGGCATCCGAAGACAAGATTTTGTCCGGCTACTGGGGTCGGCGTGCAATTCGACGCTCCAATATACAGACGGCTGTTGCTGGTGAGGGACATGAGCAGGTGACGGCCGTCGGTGATCGCTATGGGATTGCCCGCAGAAAGCGAACCAGTGTTGATGACCTGCAGCGTACCGCAGGCACGGACAGGACAAACGACTCCCGCCGGAAGCGTCGGCGGAGTCCCGGCTACGAACAGATTCGAGCCCTGGAGCAGCGCCTCTGTGCCGCCGAAAACACAGTTCGTGGTGACGGTGGTTGAGCAGCCGCTTACCGTGGCGGTGACGGCCGGAGCCGCGCTGAAATCGAGATGAGAGATGTTCGCCGCGGTGCCGCCGCATTCCGGTCCGCAGTTCAGGATGAAGGCGTTGGTCTCAGCGCCGTTGAAAACAGCGTTGAACGGATGATCGAAGCTCGGATCCGTAATCGCGGTGGCAGTCTTGTTACCAGTGGTAAGCACGGTCTGCGTGTCGATGAGGAAAACCGTATTGATGGGATCGTCGCTGAACGCCAGCAACTTGGTGCCGTTGGGGCTCAGCACTATGCGCGATGCGCTTTGCACCGGAACTGTTGCGGAAATATTGCCGCTAGCCGTGTCGATGGCCTGAACGAAACCGGCATTGCGCTCGGCCACCCAGGCGGTCTTGCCATCCGGACTGATGGCGATGTCCACCGGGGTGTCAGCGACCAGAGGGGCCTGGGTGATTTGTTCGGTAGAGTTATTGTAGATGCTCACCTGGCCCGGATTCGTACTCTGCATAATCGCGGTGAATCCGGTGGATCCGCCGGCAGTAACCATCTTTGTCGCACCGTTGGCGGTAACGTTGCTGCTTGTGGGCAGGTCTTTTTGGGCATTAATAATGTTGACCTGTCCGGTCTGCTGATTGGAAAGCAGAACACGTTTTGTAAGCCCGGTTACCGGATGGGTGGTACTGGTATTCGGATTGCTAGAGCCGCATCCGGCCAGAAGGACGCCTATCATTACGCAGCATGCCGCCGCGACACAAGGTTTTTGCCGCATTTTATCTATGAGAACGCGCACTGGATGACGAAATCGCGATTATAACAGAGCGTTTTGCCCCTCGGTGAAGACCTCCCGGTATTGGAGAGAACGCGGACCACGCAATTTTGTGCGGGCATTTTTTGGCAGGGATCGATTCGTGGCAGCGCAAGCACGAGCGCGCCAAATCGCATCCAATCGATAGCGGCAGGAGAGTCTCTCGAATGACGGGAGCCTTAACCCTGAGTTATGCTGAATGATCAATCTATGGCGAAGAATCTTCTAGCAAGGCTGAAGGAAGGGCCCGTCCTATGCGACGGGGCCATGGGGACTCTGCTCTACAGCAAGGGCGTGTTCATCAATAAGTGTTATGACGAATTGAATCTGACGCAGCCGGACATGATTCGAACGATTCATCAGGACTACCTGAATGCCGGCGCCCAGGCGATTGAAACCAACACGTTCGGCGCAAATTCATTTCGCCTGTCGCGGCATGGTTTGGCGGACCAGGTCCGTGAGATCAATCTGCGTGGAGCGCGGCTGGCTCGTGAGGCCGCCGACGCCTTCAATCTGAAAAAAGCTGCGGATGCCATGGTCGCAGGATCGGTGGGTCCGCTCGGGATTCGCATAGAGCCGCTGGGCAAAACATCGCGCGAAGAGGCGCGCGAATCTTTCCGCCAGCAGATGGCTGCTCTGGTGGAAGGCGGAGTGGATTTTCTCGTACTGGAAACCTTCGGCTACCTGGAAGAGCTGCACCAGGCGATTCTGGCGGCGCGTGAAACCGCTCCGGAGATGCAACTGGTGGCGCAGGTGACGATTGACGAGGACGGCAACTGCCTGGACGGCGCAAGCGCCGAGACTTTTACCGCGAAGCTGGAAGAATGGGGCGCTGACGTGATCGGCTGCAACTGCAGCGTGGGCCCGGTGGCGATGCTGGAAGCCATCGAGCGCATACACCGGTTGACGTCGCGGCCGCTTTCAGCACAGCCGAATGCCGGCATTCCGCGCAACATTGAGGGCCGCAACATCTATCTCTGCTCGCCCGAATATATGGCGAGTTATGCACGGAAGTTTGTCAGCGCGGGCGTAGCCCTGGTGGGAGGATGCTGCGGGACCACCCCGGAGCATATCAAGGCAATGAACGCAGCGCTGCGCATGAGCGACGCCAAAGGAAAGAACGGCGGGTTTCATGTAATCACCGAACGCAAGCGCGAGTCGAGCATTACTCCGCCTCTGCTTGCGCAGCGCTCAAAGCTCGGGCGCAAGCTGGCTGCAGGCGAGTTCGTTACGCTGGTGGAAATCGTGCCGCCGAAGGGCGTGGATTTCCGCAAGGAAATCGAGGGCGCAAAGTATCTGAAGAGTTCAGGAATTGACGCCATCAATATTCCGGATAGCCCACGCGCGTCTGCGCGCATGAGCAACCTGGCGCTGTGTCTGCTGGTGCAGCAACAGGCGGGCCTGGAAACAGCACTGCATTTTACCTGTCGCGATCGAAATGTCCTGAGTATGCAATCAGAACTTCTGGGCGCGTACTCAACGGGGATCCATAACCTGATCTGCATTACGGGCGATCCGCCCAAAATGGGAAATTACCCTGACGCGACTGCGGTATTTGATGTCGATGCGATCGGCCTGGTGAATATTGTGCACAACCTGAACCATGGGCTGGATATCGGCGGGAATCCGATCGGCAGCGGAACGCAGTTCGTGATCGGCGTAGGGGCGAACCCGGGGATCGTGAACATCGACGAAGAAATCCGGCGCTTCGAATACAAAGTGGAAGCAGGAGCCGACTACGCGGTTACCCAGCCGGTTTTTGACGTTGCGTTGCTGGAACAGTTTCTGAAGCGGATTGAGCATTGCCGAATCCCGGTGCTCGCGGGGATATGGCCGCTGGTCAGCGTACGAAATGCCGAGTTCATGAAAAACGAGCTGAAAGTCTCCGTGCCTGATCACATTTTTGAACGCATGGCCAGGGCCCCGAATGCGGAGGCTGCCAGAGCTGAAGGAATTCTGATCGCGCGGGAGATGCTGCTGCAGGTGCGAGGCCTGGTCCAGGGAGCACAGGTAGCGGCGCCTCTGGGCCGGTACTCGTCGGCGGTCGACGTGCTGAACGGAGTTGTTTCGGCATCCGCGGTTGGATAGCCTTGATTTTGCAGTCATTTGCGAACTCTTTCGCATCAGCTCCCGTTAGAAATCTCCAATGCTGCGGGCTGGAGAAAACTCTGAATCCCATTCAGGTTTTTCCACAAAAATATCCAGAACGCCTCGAACCAGCAGAGGTAGAATGACCCATGGAGTTTCGGCTCAGTGCCAAAATTTGAGGATTGCCTTCAGCGCCTGGAACAGATCGTAGATCAGCTTGAGAAAGGGAATGTTCCGCTCGAGCAGGCGTTGAAGCTCTTTGAAGAAGGAATGCAGGTTTCTACCTCCTGCCGCAAAGAACTGGAAGAAGCCGAAGGCAAAGTCGAAATTCTCCTCAAGCAAAACGGAAAGCTGCAGCCTGAGCCATACGAATCCGGGGATAAGGCCCAGGCTTCAACGAAAAGATAGTTTTCCATGCCTGCAGGGGTTCCTGCAGCGTCTTAAGTCCGGCGGGAAACGGAAAGTTGTCTCCGCCCTCAGCCCTTAAGAAAGATGTGTGCTTGATGAAACCACTCAGTGTCGTTGTCGCCCAAAGGAACAACAAGACGACCGATTCGCTGGTCAAGTCACTCTACAACCACTTTCGCCTGGTGAATGTTGCGCGCGATGTGAATGAGCTGCGCTCGTCGATACCTCGTCATCGCGCGGATGTTGCCGTTGTCGATCTGGAACTTGCCGGACTGACTGAGGTGGAAAGCCTCCGGCGCGAGTTTCCCGCCATTACCGTGGTGTGTACCCACAGGCTGGCTGATGAAAAAATGTGGAGTGAGGCACTCGCCGCAGGCGCGGCCGATTGTTGTTACACTTCCGATGTGAGAGCCATTGTTCTGGCTGCATCGAATACAAAAGCTTTGTCGCACGCCCACGCTGCGTAAAAAAATCTTCGCTTGCTCCTCCCCTCCAAAACAAGAGGGAGCACGTTGTTAAAGGTGCTCCCTCTTGATTTTTTTTTTGAGTAGTTAATTTTTTAGATCAGCTTACTTCGGCGCCGGCTCAACCGCGGCGACGGTGAAAATCACGTCCTTGCATTTGAATTTGCCGTCGGGCATCTGCGTGCAGTTCTTTGGATCGTAGCTGATCTTCGTGATTGAGTTGGCGTGAAAGCGGAAAGGTCGTTCCATTGTCGCGCAAGCGTTGAGGAAGAGAATGGTTACCGGCAGAATGAGGAAAAGTATCCGCATTCTGCTTCTGGGCATCGCGGGCCCGGTGGCAGGCTCTTGCATATCAATCTCCTGGGGAAAATCCCATGGCGTTGTCCAGAATCCGCTGATCAGAGGAAACAACCAACAGTACTTTGGTCTGTTGTACAGCCGTATGAAAGCTTTCATGCGCGATGTTTGCCATGCTTGTGGCTTCGCGTTGCTGAACGAAACCCGCATAAACAGAGGCTCTGGCTCATTGCGTCCCGGAATGCTGCAATTGCGGTGCAGTTACGTTTGTTCCTTAGCTTTGGAGTGGTTTCCGAGAGCGGATAATCGGGATCAGATGCGATGGTGAGGCAAGTGACCACAGAGGGCTATGGTTCTCAGTCTGAGTTGAGAGAGTACTCACCGGCGAAGAGCGCTTGCTGACTGCTGACTGCTTCTTCTTTATACTCACTATTCATGCTGAAGGAGATCCTGGAGCAGGGTCAGCGAACCATCGATCAGACCCTTGAAAGATTATTGCCTGCGGCTGCGCAACGCCCGGACTCGATCCATCAGGCGATGCGTCACAGCGTCTTCGCCGGCGGCAAACGACTGCGGCCTATCCTGTGCATGGAGGCTGCGCGGATGATCGCTGGCCGCTTGCCTGACGGGATCGAAGAACTGGGCAGCGCGCTGGAGATGCTTCACACCTATTCGCTGATCCATGACGACCTTCCGGCATTGGACAATGACGATCTGCGTCGCGGCAAGCCAACCTGCCACGTGGTCTTCGGAGAAGCGCTCGCTATCCTCGCCGGCGATGCCCTGCAGACCCAGGCTTATGAGGTCCTGGCAAAGTTGAAATGTCCGGCGGAAGCGCGGGTGAAAATCATCGAAGAGATCGCGCACGGAACCGGGACCGTTGAAGGCATGATTGGCGGTCAAGTGAAGGACCTGGAAGCCGAGCGGCAAAAGCCCGACGCAGCGACGCTGGAGTATATCCATCGTTCAAAAACAGGCGCGCTGATTACTGCAAGCCTGGTGAGCGGGGGACTCTACGCAGGCGGATCCATCACAGAAATACAGCGGCTGCGCGATTTCGGCCGCTCGGCTGGCCTCGCATTTCAGATCGCGGATGACGTACTCGACGTTACGCAATCGTCAGAACAGCTGGGGAAGACAGCCGGGAAAGATGTGGCTTCGGAAAAAGCTACTTATCCGGCTTTGTTTGGGATCGATGAATCTGTTCGTCGCGCAGATGCACTTGTCACGTCAGGCTGCGCCGCGCTGGATTCGTTTGGCGCGCGGGCCGAAACGTTAAAGGAACTCGCGCGATATCTGGTGCAACGCAAGAAATAGCCGCCGTCTTCTATTGTCCCTTCGGCGACATGACGTTATCGATCACGTGAATCACGCCGTTGGAAGCATTGACATCCGGCGAGCTGCTCATGCCCATATCGCCGTCTTCGCTCTTCAGCAGAATGTGCATGCCCATGTGAGTGGAGATTTGCAGTTTGCCGCCCTGGAGAGTTGTCAGTTCGGCATGACCCTGCCCATCTTCGATCTTCTTCTTCAGATCGTCCGTGCTGAGCTTGCCCGCGATGATGTGATAGCTGATCAGCTTTCGCAATTGGTCCTGGTTCTCCGGCTTCATCAGTTTTTCCATCATTCCCTTCGGCTGCTCCCGAAAAGCCTCATTGCTGGGTGCGAACACAGTGAAGGGACCTGCCTGCTCCAGCGTGGATTCGAGCCCGGCCGCTTTCAACGCCGAGACGAACGTGCTTGCATTGGGATCGGCAGACAAGCTTTCGATCAGGTTCTTGCCTGCCTGCGAATTATCTTTGTGCGCAGAGGCAGCCACGCCGAAACACATGAAAACGGCAACGAGCAGAAATAGGAGAATACCTCTTTGCATCTTCACCATGGTTCGTTCCTAATAATGAAATTTGTACCGCAGTTGCAATGAAACCATTCGTGGATCAGCAAAGTGCGATCCTCCGAAGGTGTTGCTCAGATCAATGAAGTATCGTTTATCGGTGACGTTTGTCGCACTCAGCTTCACCGACCAGCTTTCCCCGAAAGACTTGCCCACAGCCACATCCGCGGTGGCATAAGAAGGCAGGTGCGACGGCCCATCGCCGTTGAGGAAGCCTGAGCCATAATTGAGATTGGCGGAGAGCCATGATTGCCGCGGCAGCGCAACCATCAATCCGGTGCTCAAAGTATCCCGCTGGTCATGGTCAAGGAAGAAAAATCCAACGGGAGGTGGGCTGAAATCCGTCAGGCCGCCGGTGACGGCTCCCGAGCCTTCAACTGTCTGGTGAGAATACGCCAGATGCAGACTGACCTTTTTCCACAACTTCGGCGAACGCATTGTGGCTTCGTAGCCAACAATGCGAGCCGCCTGGATGGTTACCGGGAAAAATATGTTTGAATTCCCGAGCACATCGTGGTCGAAGAAATTGTGCGCTCCGGTGCGGAAGTGAGCAAAATCGAAATCCCAGCCGCGAAACGGGATCGTGAGCCCGATTTCGTGCTGCTCGTCGCGCTCGCCTTTGAGCGGCAGGAACCCGACGCCGCTGCTCGTAGCAAACTGGAGCAACGGGCCTGATAACGTATCGAGCGGCGGCGGCTGATAGTAACGGCTGTAGGAGCCTCTTACGACCCAATGCAGATGCGGAATCTCAATCGCGGCTCCCAGCCGCGGACTCGCCGCATTCTCCGTAATCAGGCCTGAAAAATGAGTGAAGCGGGCTCCGGCATTCAGACTGAGCCAGGGCGTCAGCTTGTATTGATCTTCGATAAACGCAGCTTGCAATGCGCCATTGACAATCTGGCGCTGGCGAAAGTTCTGGTCGCTTCCGTCATTCGCCGCCAAGGCGAACAGGGTGTTGTCGTGTTGTGCGAGACCATACAGGCCCACCCTGGCGTTGTGTTTGCCTTTCACGATGCTGAGCGAAGCCTGTCCACCCAAGTAGTACGAGGCGCGATTATCGAGGGCTGCAGGCACGTCAAAAGGACCGCCTTCAAATGCGGCGCGATTAAAGTGGAACAGCGGTGAAACCTGAAGCACTGCGCCGGAGTTGATGGTGTGTACCCATGAAAAATTCGAGAAGACATCCTGCTCGCGCTCGCGATCACTCACGCCGCTGATCTGCGCGGCAGGATCGTTGGGGACCTGGTAAAAATCGGTCCGGGCGGAACTGACCATGCGCAGCTGGTCGTTCGGCGATACGTTGAAAATCAGGGAAGAAAACAGCCCGCCGCCGGCGGACTGATCGTGCAGCACGGCGCTGGTAGGAGTCTCAAGTCCATGGTCGGTGCGATTGCCGTTCACGCTGAAGTAATAAGCGCTGCGCTCGTTGTGATCGCCGAAGCTCAGCTGGTTGTCCGTGCTGTTGAAGCTGCCATAGCTTGTAATCAGTTCGCCTTGCCGCGAGCGTTCAAATCCCGACTGAGTGGCAACGTTGAACACGCCGTAGGTGCGATCGCCGGATTCGGCGCTCAAGCCGCCACGCTGCACCTCGACATAGTCGATGTCCTTAGGATCGAACTGTGGGCCTACGTTGCTGGCAATATTCGTGTTGGGGACCGGAACGCCGTCGATTGCCCAGGTGATCTGATGTCCCCCGCGCAGGTGCAGCTGATCATGCACGATGGTGGCGCCGGGAGTAGTGTTGGTGATCATGCAAAGCGAGTTGGTTCGGTCAGCGCCGGGCATGTTTTCAATGTCGTCGCGACTGACCACATTCTGGGTTGTGGATGAAGACGGATTGACCGTAGCGGGCGCGCCCGAGACCTCCACCGTCTCTTCGTGAGCCGCGACGGAAAGAGCAAAATGCAATTCCTGAACGTTGCCGGACGTAACCGTGACCTGTTGCGCCTTGCCGCTGAAACCCGCGGCGCTGATCGTGACCACATATTCGCCGACGGGGACGTTCATCACCGTCGCCAGGCCTTCTTCGTTCGTCTGGCCCGTCAGCTTCACAGCCGAGTTTTTGCTCTGCACGATCACCCGTGCTCCCTGCACCGGCCGGTGCTGAGGATCGTGCACAATCGCCTTGACCGTCCCAAACACGGACGCGTAAATCTGTGCTGATGCCAGCAGCACCAGCACACCCGTCATTGCAATGAACTTTCGTTTCATACCGTTCTCCGCTTGAAACCACATCGCATTGATTGCTGATTGCGACCGCGCGACTTCTCAGTGAAACTTAATACTGATTACAAGCAGCAAAGGACTAAAAGGGCCGCTTGAGTTTTGCTGGAAGCGCGTCAGATCAGGAAGCAAAGGCGTAAGTCCTGCACTTGTTCGAGGTACTTACGATCTGCTCTGCGCAAGAACTAAGCGGAGGGAGGGCCGCGATCAGTGTGGGAAGAGAATCCCGGGCGGGCAAATTTGACGGAAATGAAACTGATGTCGTTGACCGTAACGGTGAGCGCTGGAAGAACTGCCAGGGCAGGCGGCGCAGCTTCGGTCGGCTGATGCCGTTGCGCACAGCAGTCCATAGGACATTGTTCTGGGGTGCTCGCAGCAGCCGATATTCCGGGACCAGACGAAGTGCTGGTTTCTTCCTGCTCCATGCCGTCACAGTGATGATGGGCCGTGTTCTGCTGGGACTGCACCCGATGACACGCTGGCGCCTTGCCTCTGCCGGAGCAAGCGGCTGCGAGCAGCGGCTGCGCGAGGGTGCACACCAGCGCCAAAATCGCGGTGATGGAGAGTATCCGTCTCATTCTGCCGATCAGCAATATACCCTATACCCTATCTTAGACGAAGCTCAATGAGATTCACCTGATAAGCTAATTAATTTCTTTAATATCCAAAAGAATCCATCTTCTCAAATAGAGTGATGAACAGGCAAAAGGTTGCACGGTTTGTGGCTTCCGACGACCTATTGCATTACTCTGAACCGTGGTGTCGAGTGAGCGACGAAACTCCCAAGATCGCAGGACGACCCTTGGCGGTTGACCCTGACGCAACAAGCGCCGAACAGGGCTTTCCGGCATTTATCGCCACGCCCAAAGACTCTCCGGCCTATTACGGATTTGTCGTTTTGTCCGACGTTGTTGTTGAGGGATTCACCTTCGGCAAAATCACCGATTTCGAAGCGGAACCTGCCGATTTTGGAGATGCATTTGTCATCGCTCCGGACGATAGCCGGTGCGGTCTGGTGTGGGAAGTCGATCCTCAGGGGTATTTCAAAGAGGTTACGGGATTCGAAGAGGGCCGCTGGGGCGTATGGGCGGTTGCGTTTCCTCATCCCATGAACAACCGCGAGAACGCCAGGCGCAATCTCGAGCATATCGTGCCGAGGTTGAAGGAGCAGTGGGAGCTCTGGCGAAATTCGAAGCAGCCTTGAAAGCCTTAGCTCTCGGAAACTGCAACCCGCTGTCTTTTTCCCAGATAGAAGTAAACCGCCGGCGTCACAATCAGCGAGAGGACCATCGATATCAGAATTCCGCCGATGACGGAGATTGCCAGCGGCTGAAGCATCTGCGAGCCGGCGCCTAAAGCAAAAGCCAGAGGCAGCATGCCTGCGACCGTCGCCAGGGCAGTCATGATGATGGGACGCAGGCGGCGCCGTCCGGCCTGGATCATCGCCTCTTCCGGTTCGAACCCTGCATGCTCGAATTTCTGATGGGCGTCAAGCAGCAGTATGCCGTTTTTAGCCACGATTCCTACCACCATGATCATGCCCATCAGCGAGGCCAGGTTCACCGTTGTGGCGGTGACCAGCAAAGCCAGGAATACTCCGGAAATCGAGAGCAGAGCGGAGCTTAGGATGGCGATTGGAGCCGAAAAACTGCGGAACTCAAACAGCAGAACGGTAAATACGAGAACTATGGCGAGCACCAGCACCACTGCCATGTCGCGAAAATCTTTTTGCTGCTGCTCATAAAGGCCGCCGTAGGCGAGTCGAATAGAAGAAGGCAGGTGCATGCCGCTGACTGCCTTTTGAACTTTGGCCATGCCGCCGCCCAGACTCTCACCTTCCAGGCGAGCTGTTACCTCTACGAGCCGCTGTAAATTTTCGCGGGTAATCTCCGTCTGGCCGGGGATGTTATTCAACTGCGCCAGCGACCCCAGAGTTGCAGTCTTGCCGGTAGAACTGGTGAGCAGCGTGTTCCGCATCACGTCAAGCGAAGCGCGGTTCTGTTCCGGAAAACGAACGCGTATGGTGTAGGCACGATTATTTGCCAGGAGAGGAGCGCCGGCAGGCACGCCCTGCAAGATCGCAGTCGCGTCGGTGGAAATCTCTTCCGCAGTAAAACCCGCGCGTGAAGCAACCATCGGGTCGACGCGAAACTCCGTCGCCGGACCACTCATGGTGTTCTCGATTCCATTCTTCAGGTCCACGACGCCTTTGATTTTCTCAACCGAATCGCCGACCCGTGGCGCCATCTGATTCAACAGATTCGGGTCCTCGGCAAAGAGCTTGATCACCACCGGCTCCGGCGCTCCCGTGAGATCGCCAATCATGTCCTGCAATTGCTGCTTGAGATCGATATCGAGCGACGGCTCCTCCTTCTTGATGGTGGCCCGCACGTCTTCCATGATGTCGTCAATTGCGCGGCTACGTTTGGCCTTCAACTTCACGCTGATGTCGCCTGTATTGGCCTCGGTCACGGCAGCAAGCCCCAACTGGAGCCCGGTGCGCCGCGACGTGCTTTCAACTTCGGGAACATCGCGCAATATCTGTTCGACATGAGAAATCACGCGATTGGTCTCCTGGAGTGAGCTTCCGGCCGGCATGAGGTAGTCGAGAATAAAGCCGCCTTCGTCCATTTCCGGCAGCAGGTCGGAGCCTAGCCCCCAGTAGCACAACACCGATACGGCAACCAGTAGAGCCGCTCCGACAGCAAGCCATCTCGGATGTTCAAGAGCGCGGCGCAGCCAGCGCTCATAGAACTCGATAACCCGGCGGAAGAACCCCTGCATCGAGGCTTCTTCAGCTGCCATCAGCCTGCGGATCTCCTGGTCCATATCGCCGTTTTCGTCTCCATTTTCCGCTGGGCGCTCAGGTGGAGTGGCTTGCTTGCGGCGCAGAAGGTAGAGGCTCAGCGTCGGAGTCCAGCTAAGCGCGAATAGCAAAGAAGTCAGCAAGGCGGCGCACATGGTCACAGCCAGCGCCCGGAAGAACACGCCATTGACACCCGTCATGGAAATCAATGGAAGGAAAACCACAATCGGAGTCAGGGTCGAGCCGATGAGAGGAACGGTGATTTCCGACAGCGCGCTCTGGATCGCTTCAACCCTTCCCTCACCGGCATCGCGATGAAGGACAATATTTTCCACGACGACAATGGCGTCATCGATCACAAGTCCTACGGCCGCGGCAAGGCCGCCGAGCGTCATCAGATTGAAGCTCTGTCCCAGCAACTTCAGCACGATGAACGTCACCAGAATCGTGACCGGGATCACCAGCCCGGCGACTACGGACGATCCCCAGTCTCGGAGAAAAACGATCAGCACCAGCGCGGAGAGCAACAGTCCAAGAAGAATCGCGTCACGCACGCTTTTGATCGAGTCCTGCACGATTCCCGATTGGTCATAAAAAGGTTCAAGGTGGATTCCGGGTGGCAGCGATTTGCGAATGCGATCGACTTCGCCGCGTACTCCACTCGCAACCTCTACGGTGTTGCTGTCCGGTTGCCGGTTGATGTTGAGCAGCACGGCAGGCTTTCCGTTGGCGCGAACAATAGTGTAAAGAGGCGTGACAGACGGACTCACAGCCGCCACATCGCCGATCCGCACTGGTA
>Ga0126371_10004128_pt1 | contig 12780 bp, 12 predicted proteins | sample PanSoiMetaPlot_4_FD_110145 | JGI IMG/M metagenome (GOLD analysis project Ga0126371, IMG submission 110145) | Tropical forest soil microbial communities from Panama - MetaG Plot_4 | ecosystem: Environmental > Terrestrial > Soil > Tropical forest > Bulk soil | place: Panama | collected 2016-02-17
ACTGAAAGACATGCTGGAGTGGGCATCGATCTCGACTGAGGAAACCCATGTCACCCAGCACGGCGAGCAGATTGACGATGCCCGTCACGAAACCCAAGCCAGGTTTTCCAAATATTTTTCCGCTACAGGAATGCGCGGATTCTACGCCCTCCCGCTGATCGACGACCAGGGCAGGCTCGGCGTGCTCTCGTGCGAGAGCAGCGATCCGGATTTCCTGACCGTAGCCCACCTGGAAATTCTTAAGGTGCTTGCGGGTCAGGCCACCGTGGCCCTGCGCAATGCTTCGCTGTACCGGGAAGTTCCGTTCATCAATTTGCTAGAGCCTCTCCTGCAAAAAAAGAAACGCTTTCTGGCGATGGAGAAACGCCGGCGAGCGTTGATGATTGCGTTGGCGGCCACAGCCGGAGTGTTCCTGGTATTTTGCCCGTTGCCTATGCGGGTCTCCGGCGCCGCCACCGTCGGAGCCTCGGGCACGGCGCACGTCCAGCCTGGCGTCGATGGGGTAGTGAAAAGTGTTTATGTACGCGAAGGCGACCGTGTGGCGAAGAACAGCGTCCTTGCTGAACTGGAGGACTGGGACTACCGCACCGAGGTCGCTGTTGCCCAGGCCAGGTACAGCGAAGCCATGGAAACGATGAATCGAGCGCTCGCACAGAATGATGGAATGCGGGCGGGAACCGAGCGGGTCAAGGCTGATTACTGGAAGGCGGAATTAACTCGCGCCCAGGAACGCTTGGACCGGACCATCATAAGGGCTCCTCTGGATGGGCTCGTCGTCACGCCGCATGTGGAGAACGCTGTCGGCCGGCGCCTGACCCAGGGCGATACCGTTGCGGACATTGTCCAGACCTCGCACGTCACCGTAGACGTAGCCGTTCCTGAAGATGACGCCATACTGCTGCGGAAAGGCGAGCAGGCAGCCATCAAACTGGAAAGTTTCCCTCTTCGCACGTTTCGAGGTGACGTGGCGTTGATCAGTCCCCAAAGCCAGGTCGAGTCCGATCATCGCGTCTTTGTCGCCCGGGTAGATCTGCCCAACGAACGGGGGGCGATCCGTCCCGGCATGCAGGGACAGGGCAAGGTATCGGTGGGGTGGCGTCCCGCCGGCTATGTGTTGTTCCGCGATACCGCCATGTGGATCTGGGGCAAGTTGTGGTTGTGGTTCGGTTGGTAAAGCTGTCTCAAAAATCGCTGGGATCGGTCCGGAAGAAAATTTGAGTTGGTGGGGAGTCTGCGATGACGCAGAAATCTTTCGGCTGTGCGCTGCTGGCAACGCTTTGCGGAACGCTTTTGCTGCCGGGGTGTAGCTCCAATGTCACGCCCGCGGATGCGGCTGCGACCTCGGTTGAAAAGCCCGCCGTGTCGACGATCAGTTCATCCCCATCGCCCACAGACTACATTGCGTCCGGACCCATCGTAGTGGAGGATCAAGTCGAACTCGCCGTCCAGCGCGACGGAGTAGTGGCATCGATTTTTGTCGAGACGGGCGCGCCGGTTAAAAAAGGGCAACTTCTTGCCAGGCTCGACGACCGCCAGCTTACGGCGGAAAGGGATGCGGCCGTCGCCAAGGCGCGAAGCGCGGAGGCGGACTTCAAGAATTGGGAGGAAACCCTAAAAGTGGCGCAAACCGAGCGCGACCGCACCGAGCAATTGTGGGCCGACAAGATTATCGCCAAGACCGAGGAGGAGAAGGCGAAATTCCAGTACGACGCTACGGTTTTCGAAGTCGAGCGCCAACGAGAGGACATGAAATACGCGCAACAGACGCAAAAATCACTGGAGCTTGAGCTGGAAAAAACTCGGATTACCGCTCCTTTCGACGGGGTCGTCGCCCGACGTTACGTTCAAGTGGGGCAGGAGGTAGCCAAGAATGATCGCCTGTTTTGGATCTCCGCGGTCCAGCCCTTGCGGGTGAAGTTCACCCTGCCCGAAGCCTATGTGGGCCGGGTGCGAAAGGGAACCGAACTCATCGTTGTAACCGCTGCAACTCCCGGCGAGACCCATCCTGCCAGAGTTGTATTCGTGAGCCCGGTTGTCGATCCGTCGAGCGACACGATTGACGTCACGGCCGAATTGCAAGGACGATCGACGAACCTGCGCCCAGGAATGACCGCCAACATTCGCCTGCCGAACCCGCAATGAATCTTGCTGAAGTTCTCAACGTCGCGCTTCCCGAACTTCCTGCTCGAAGAATCGGCAAGAGCTTTCCCCGCCTCCATCCCAAGCTGATCGCGCGAGAACAGATCGAAGGCGGAGTCCCAACCATGGTCGCGATGGTTTCAGGGGGCAGTTACATAATGCGGTTCACTCCAGAGCAGTGGAAGCTGGTGCAACTGTTCAACGGAGAGCGCTCGTACGCCGAAGTTGCGCAGCTTTTCCAGGCGGAGACAGGAATCGCATTCGCTGAAGGAGAAATCCGGGAATTTGTGGAGTCGCTCGAGGAAGGTGGACTGTGGTACAGGACGTCCGCGGAACTCAACACCACGGGCGCCCAGAAACTGGCCGACGAGCGCCGCCGCCGAGCCAAGAAGAAAATCGATCTCTCGATGATGACGTTCTCCACCTGGGATCCTGACCGCTTCCTCACCTGGCTGCACGCCCGGCTCAGATTCGTGTACACGAAATGGTTCACCTTCCTGACTTTGGGAATGTTCGCCATCATGGCACTGATCTTCGTGAGTGGTTGGAGTGAGATCTGGCGCGATACCGTGCTGTATTACACATTTACCGACAAGAATGCCGGCGATTTAGCCGAGTTCTGGCTGTTGTTCTGCGGACTGGGCTTTTTTCATGAGAGTGCGCATGGTTTGACCTGCAAGCACTTTGGTGGCGGAGTGCACAGGATGGGGTTCATGCTGGTATATCTTTCCCCCGCCTTCTTCTGCGATGTCGGCGAAGTGTACGTATATGGAGGGAAGTGGCCGCGAGTCGCCGCGATCATAGCCGGAATATGGGTAGAACTCATATTTTGCCTGGTGGCCAGTATCGCCTGGTGGGCAACTCCGTCGGGCAGCGGTGTGCACGATTTCGCTTACAAAATCATGTTGATCACCGGCGCCGCGGTGGTCCTGATGAACTTGAACCCCCTGATCAAACTTGATGGCTACTATCTCTTTGGTGAACTGATCGGCGTCCCAACCATCAAGGAAGGTTCGACCGATTACCTTTCCAGCTGGATCAAGCGCAACTTATTCAGGTTGCCGGTGGATGTCCCAAACCTGCGCCCCCGGCGACGTTGGCTGTTCGTGGGTTATGCACTGATTTCCGGTTTGTATAGCTACCTGGTGCTGTTCGCCGTGGTGCGGATCGTCTACAACATCGCGGCACGCTTTATTCCGCAATGGGCCTTTGTCCCGGCTTTTGCGCTGGGATTCCTGATCTTAAGGGCGCGACTGCGCTCCTCGGTGAGGTTCATGAAAGACTTCTATCTGGACAAGCAAGAACACCTTCGCCAATGGTGGAGGGGGCCCTATAAGATCGCGGCCGGATTACTTGCGGCCCTCGTCCTGTTCCTTCCGGTATGGCGCGAAACCATAAGCGGCCGGTTTGTTCTCGAACCTGAACACCGAGCCGTTATACGAGCAGCCGTGCCCGGGCAGATCACCAAAGTTCTGGCAGACGAAGGAATGGCAGTCGAAGCGGGCGCCCCCTTGTTCATTCTTCGCAATGTCCGCCTCGAAGGCGAAGCCGATGACAACCGGGTCGCTCTCCGTACCGCCGATGCTCAGGTCCGCGAGGCGCAGATGACCTATGCCAATCTGGGACCCGCGCGTGCCGAGGCTGCCTCTGAGGCTAGCCGTTCGCGCTCTGTTCTTGAGAAGATGGCTGCGCTTCAGGTCGCGAGTCCAATTTCGGGTGTGGTCGCGACTCCCAGACTCTCCGACCGAGTCGGTTCCTTCGTGCAAGAAGGAGATCAGTTAGCCGAGGTAGATGACGCCCGGACCCTCCGGGCAAGAATCTTTGTGCCCGAGTTCCAGGTCCAACGCGTCCGGCAGGGTGCCCCAGCCTCACTAAAGTTGGAGTCTTTGTTTCAGTCTCTCCGGGGCCAAGTGAGTTCTGTTGCCCCCGCCTCCTCCGACCCAGCCCCGGGTCTGCTGCCCGAGGAGAAATACAAAGGCATCGCGCAAACCAACTATTACATTGCTTCGGTCCTGGTTTCGAATCCGGACGGAATGCTGCGGCCTGGAATGTCGGGAGATGCAAAGATCCAGGTCAGCAGGCGCAGCGTGATTGGATTTGGGTGGGAAACTGTCCGCGAGGCTTTGCAGCGAAAGATCTGGTGAGGGTGGCGCTGCCCAAACAGCAAAAGGGCTCACGCTAGACGTGAACCCTTCTCGAAATCCAGAAAGCTTCTCAGCTAAATCTTCTTCGCCAAACTCGCGTTCTTCGCGAGGTTTACGTTCTTCGCGAGGCTTACGTTCTTCGCGAGGTTTACGTTCTTCGCGAGGTTTACGTTCTTCGCGAGGTTTACGTTCTTCGCGAGGTTTACGTTCTTCGCGAGGTTTGCGTTCTTCGCCAGGTTTACGTTCTTGGCAAGGTTCGGCGCTTTGGCGACGACCGGGCTGTTGGAAGCAACGTTTGTCGCAATGATGGCTTTCTTGGCTGCCGTCAAATTGCCGATCAGGGATTTCTTTTGAATCGCCATTTTCCCCACTCTCCTGTTTGATCTTCTTCGCCTGCTCGGCTTAGTACTAAGCAAATCCAATGCCAAATTGAGGCAAACCATATACCGGCTCACCAAGCCTAAATACATCTAAGACTTAGGTGTGCTGCCAGCGGCTACAGAGAGAAAACGTGGGCGCCCCCGGCCCGCGAAAGCATTAAATATTAATCCGCAACAGATGAGATTTTAATCTTGCCCGGAGGGAGGATGAAGTTTTCAACCCCTCCCGATGCCGTACTTGCGACAAAGGTAGTGCATCTTCTGCTTGTCGACATGGAGCAGCCGTGCCGCCCCGATCTTGCTGCCGCTGGAGCGCCGGAGCGCTGCCGTGAGGTAGGCCACCTCAATCTTCGCAATCTCCTGATCGAAGTGGACTCCGTCCTCAGGGATCAAGAGAGATTCCTGGCTTGCCGCGTTGTTGTAAAGAAGGCGCTGCGGCAGATGTTGAACTTTGATCAGCGGGCCGTCGACCATGAGCACCAGCCGCTGCACCAGGTTCTGCAGTTCACGGACATTGCCCGGCCAAGCATCCTCTTCCAGAATCTGCATGACCTCAGGGTCCAAACGCTTGATCGGAGTTTTGTTGGCCGCGCAGTACATGCGCAGAAAATGATCCACCAGCAACGGGATGTCACCCGCCCGCTCCCGGAGTGGCGGCAGCAAAATGGGCACCACGTTAATTCGGTAATACAGGTCTTCGCGGAAGCGGCCGGTTCGGACCATTTCCTCCAAGTCCTCATTGGTGGCGGTAATGAGCCGGAAATCGATTTTTTTAGCGGCCTGCCCCCCGATGCGTGTCACCGCCCGGTACTCCAGCACCCGCAAAAGCTTGCTCTGCAGGGCCAGGCCCAGGGCGGCGATCTCGTCCAGGAACAAGGTCCCGGTATGGGCCAGCTCAATGTGTCCCGGCCGCGCCGTCCGCGCGTCGGTGAAGGCACCCTTCTCGTGGCCAAACAGCTCCGTCTCGACCAGGTGCTCCGGCAAGGCTGCACAGTTAATGCTTATAAAAGGCTTTTCGGAGCGCGGCCCCAGGGAAACCACGGCTCGGGCCACCAGCTCTTTACCCGTACCGCTCTCACCTCGGATGAGCACAGTGCTGTTGCTGTCGGCAAGGCGTCGGACCGCCTCATATACCCTTTGCATGGGCTCACTTGACCCAATCAGGTCGCAAAACGACTGCTGCTCGACCTCTTCGTTTTGGCGATTACGCCATTCAACCTCCAGCGCCCTCCTCTCCAGGGCCCGGTCAAGGGCGGCGCGGACTTCCGCGAAATTGACAGGCGCTACAAAGTACTCGTCAACGGCAGCCCCAGTCGCCTTCAGGCGCAGGTTGCGGCTATTCGATCGGGTTAGCCCGATCAGCACCAGGTCAGGCCCTGCCGTCCGCAATTCGTTCAGAGCTGTAATCCCGTCTTCACTGCTTTCTCCCACGGTATCGAGGTCCACGACTATGGCACTCGGAACCCCGTTCTGAACCGATGCCACCAGCTCATCCCAGGTCTGTAGGAGAGCCAGATCATAGTCGCTTCCCAGGTAAGTATTGGCTTCGGGGCCTACTCGTTCGTCAGTAGTGACGATGAGCACTCTGTGACGAGCAGGCTCCTCCTTAAGGTTCGTGGCGCGCATTGGTCTGCCTCGTCCGTGTTTCCACGGTGGGGCCGCATTATGTCAAATTCTTCGAGTATTGGGGATGAATTTTTCACTCTTGCCTCGTGACACCAACCCTTGGCGAACCCCCACCCAGCGTTGCCGGCCGATTGCTGTCCGTGCCGGGAAACGACCCAAACGCCTTAGCATCCAAAGATTCCCTCGGCTTGCAAAACCCTGCGTCATTCCGTACCTTAGACACGGCCTGAGCCCCGCTTCCATGTAGGAATCTGCCTGCGGAGGTCGAGGGAGGAGAGTTGGACATAAACGTCCGTAAGCGTTCCCAAGTGCAGGTCATCCAGCTGCGGGGGCAACTCCGCATGGGAGCCGCGGTCGACAATTTGCGCCAGGCCATGGAAGAAGCGGTCGGCAATGGGGACACACGTTTCGTGATCAACCTTGCCGAGGTTCCGATGATTGATTCCACGGGAATCGGGCTGCTGGTGCGGCTTCTTGCTTCTGCCAAGCAACGCGGGGGGAACATCAAGCTCTTGCAACCTTCGAAGTTTGCAATTCAGACTCTTCGCTTGGTGGGCGTCCTCAATTTGTTTGAGATTTATGACGGCGAAGATGCCGCAGTGGAATCGTTTTCTTAAATCCTCGACCTCGGGTCTCCCAGTTCGAGAATAGTTTCGAGAGCAAAGGTCGGCTTTTCATGGTGGCTTCGTCGAACCCGGGCAGCAGTGACGGCGAGTTGCGCGAGCTTCTCCATCGAACCATCCCGGCTCACCCCGAGGCTGTTGCTGCCGTCACAGATGCGATAAGCGAGACTTTGGCCGGACTGGAGGTTCCGGAACAGAAACGCCTGGAGATCTCCCTGGCAGTCCAGGAGGCTTTGATCAACGCCGTCGTGCATGGCTGTGGCAGCGACCCTTTGAAAAATGTCCACTGCTACCTGCAGTGTGACGGCAAGGGCCGCGTCATCATCACCGTCAGAGACCCTGGCCCAGGCTTCAGACCAGAATCAATTTCTGATCCTAAGCACGGCGAAAATCTCTACGCCGATCATGGCCGGGGTGTGTACCTCATCCGCCAACTGATGGATGAAGTTCAATTCGAACGAGGCGGCAGCGAGATCAAGATGTGGAAGTACTGAACTGGCATAGGCTCGGGTCTGGGCGTGCTCAAACCGTTGCGATGACCGCGGCGTGCTGAAGCGATGAGGCCGCTGCCGGGAGCTTACGTCTTCTTCCAAATCAGAGACACGAGAAAGCGCCGTGCCCCCGAAACAGGACTTGGTTTGATCGGTCCGAGCATCGGTAGGTGAAACGCCTTTCGCCAGATTGCCCCCTGTGCGGCGCCCGCTCGCTCACCATGCACTCAGCGTCAGCAACCTGCTCACCGTTTCATGGTGTTAGCCAATTCCCGAAGCCGATCATCTCAGCCACGTTCAGGTATGAGCTGCGATAATCGCCCTAGGCCGCCGCAGAACACAGCGGGCAAGCACCGGAGTTGCGGTATTCAACCACCGCCTCCATTTTCTGAGCCAGCATCTCGAAGCTAGCGTGTATGTCTTCCCCAACATCGCGTTCGATATCCTCGAACTGTTCCTTCAGATCCTGCTGTTCACTTTCCGACAGGTTCTGTTGCGCCAGCGGGAACAGCAGGAAGTCTTCTTTCCAGATATGTGCGGGATACAACTCGACGAGCTGCTGGAGCAAATCGATCACACGGTAGCGCACCGCTGCTGGATTGTCGAAGTAAAGTGCTGCCACTTTCGCCAGCTGATCAACCAGTTGCTTTGCGGAGCGGTGTTCTCGTTCCAGGGATTCCATTTCACGCCTGATGTTTAGGGTGGCCTTGGTCGCCAACACAGGGAATAGATACTGGTCTTCCTTTTCGTGGTGGCATCGATCGGCAAACAGGCGCAAGAAATGCACGACATCGATCAGCACACTGGGGTCAACCTGCTTGCCCGAATCGAGCAGGTCCGCGACGGCACTCATGCCGGCCACGACTTGCTGAATCACGTGGTGATCATGTTTCAATTCGTGAATGAAGTCATTCATGGGATTCCTCCTTCTATCGGGTGAGGCCGGGCGAGTATTAACAAAAATGTGCTTTGACGAATTGCCTCGACATCGTGAGATAGGTCGCGGTCTACAGCCAGCAACTCTCCCCGGGGTACTTCCACAATGGCATTGGGGAGGTGGAGGCGGACATGACCAGCGAGCGTCAGGATGGCAAACCGTGCACTCGTTTTGTGCTGCTTGAAACGGGTTCCCGCCTTCATTGAGACCAGTACAATGCGGAGATCAGGGTACTTGACGAGTGTTCGAGCACTGCGGCCGGCATCAGTTTGCCGGGCCTCTTCCTTCCACATGCTTTGTACTTCATTAGGAATCAATACCTGCAGCAGCGAACTCCCGAGGTGGGGCAGTCGGTTCAGCCCGTAGGGAGATCCTTCAATTTGCGTAGTGACGAACTGTGTAGCCATATCCTTATTCCTCTCGGCAAAATTCCTCTCGGTCAAGTCACTCGGCTGCGACGGCGCGGGTTACCACAGGGGTGCTTCCCTGGGGAAACTGCTCCAGCGGAACAACAGAAACTCCTTCCCGTAATGAGAATCGCAGTGAGGCTCGGCGCGAGCAGTCGCCACAAAGCCAGAAGAACACGCTGGCTTGCGAGGGTTTGCTTGCACAGATCGCATTCGGAATATCGCGGCAGGGCTCCACGGGCCGCCGTACGTCGAACCGGTACAGCCTTCCTCCGCGAAGATAGTGAAAGGGTCTCCCGCACTGTGGGTTGGAGCATTGGGAAATCATTGGCAACTCCCGCCGTTACGACCGGCTGAAACCAATGTGCTGCAGGTCAGGGAAATGCACAATGAACCGTTCGTACCGGGTTGGGGGACAGTTGTACGGGGCTGTCAGATGAGCTTCCGCTGGATGGCATTCATGACTGCTTCCAGGCGGTTGTGAGTGCGGAGTTTCTGATTAATGTGGTGAAGATGATTGCGGAGGGTTTGCGGGCTAATTTCCAGGGCGTCGGCGACATCATCACTATCCTTGCCCTCGGCGAACAGGCGCAACACATGCTTCTCTTGCTCGGATAGCGCGGGCGCCGGTTCAGCGCGCACTGAGGCCTCAGCGAGCGAGCTGACTTGCTTCGACAATTCCAGCATTTTCTGCATCATCTCTTCGTTTTTCTTCTGTTCGGTGATGTCGTGAGCCATATGCACAAGAAGGCGGCGGCCGGTGCGCTGATTGTCGAACACGATAGTGGACATATTGACCCACAACCGCGCTCCTGAACGGGTTTTGACACTCATGTCGAAGTTTGGGATTTCTGCGTTGCCTGCCGTGCACTCAGTCACACTGCAATGCTGATGGCATATTCGAGTACCCAAAGCGCCCATGCCTTCCAAAATGTCATAACAGGTTTTGTGGACTGCTTCTGCAGCGGAGTAACCTAACAGTCTCTCGGCAGCCTTGTTCCAAGACAGGATCTCGCCCTCCTCAGTCACCGAGAAGGCCGCGTCGGTGGTTCCTTGAAGCAGCGCAAACAGCTCACTCTCCAGCATTTAGCTGCTCCTGTGACAACGGACTATTCCGATGGTACGGATGCTCCATTGAGACCTGTCGTCCCCCGATACAAGTATAGGTCAGCCGGCAAGCGGACACCGACGAAGTGAAAAACGATAGGCCGGCTGGAAAAGACGCAATTATGAAAATGAGCTTTCATTATCGGATTTCGGTTGTGAAAGTCGTCGTGAGCATCCTTTTTCCCATCCTCGCAACAGCTGCCCTCCCTGCGCAGGAACACAGCGGACACCAACCAAAGGTTCAAAGCAAGATTGTCGACATAGTGCGGGACCCGACCGACGTTCCTCCCGGCGTCGGCAACAGACAGCCAGGTGTAGTCCACGTATCCATCTCAGCTGAAGAAGTGGTGGGAACACTTGACCCTGCAGCCGGAACGACCTACCGCTACTGGACGTTCAATGGAAAAGTGCCCGGCCCAATGATTCGCGTGCGTCAGGGAGACACAGTGGAAGTTACGCTGCGCAACGCTGCCGACAGCCATATGGCACACTCGGTTGACTTTCATGCGGCTCTCGGTCCTGGTGGAGGAGCGGCATTTACCCAGGTTGTCCCAGGGCAGTCCAAAACATTCACGTTCCAGGCCACAACCCCCGGCCTCTTTGTCTATCACTGCGGCACTCCCATGATTGCCGAACACATCGCCAACGGCATGTACGGGTTGATCCTGGTAGAACCTGATGGTGGACTTGCAACGGTGGATCACGAGTACTACGTGATGCAGGGAGAAATTTACACTGCTGCCGCCAAGGGCAAAGCCGGACTACAGCAATTCAGCGACGCCAAGCTGTTAGCTGAGAGTCCGGAGTATTTCGTGTTCAACGGAGCAGTGGATGCTCTGACGAAAGCTCACCCAATGCAGGCGAGGGTCGGAGAAACAGTCCGCATCTTCTTCGGCGATGCGGCCCCGAATGACACCTCATCGTTGCATATCGTTGGCGAGATCTTTACTCGCGATTACCTGTTGGGGTCTCTGACATCGCCTGCCTTGACCAGCGTCCAGACTGCCGGTGTCCCACCCGGCGCCGCTGCCATACTCGAATTCAATGCCAGTGCTCCAGGGCCGTTTGCCATGATGGACCACGCCATGGCGCGCATGGCAAAAGGGCTGATGGCAACTTTCGAGATCACCGGCGCCGAAAATGCGACGTTAATGCACGCCGGACCAGCATCTGACTCGTCTGCCTCCGGTTCATCTCGTCTCTCAGGCATGACGAAGGCGGATGCGACAGCAAGTCTGATGAACACCCGGACTAGTTTGGGAACAGACTACAGCAACCCGGCCGTGGCAGATACCGATGAACTTCCTTCGAACGTGGACATGCACAACGCAATGGCGCACCAGAGCAAGGCTGCGCACTCACCCGCCGGCAGTGACCTGGTTGGAATTTCGTCCAGCAATGCTGAAGCTGGTTCCATTCAGCTGAACGGGTGCCTCACGATATCCGGTGACGGCAAGGCAATGCTGCAAGTACTCCAATCCTCGAAAGTCTATCGCATGGAGGCACGGCCACTGTTGTTCTCACAGAACGCCAATCACCTCGTCCATGTGACCGGGTATTTCGGCAGTGTAGTGGAAGTGGAAGATCCCAAGCTTCCCAGTTTCGTGGTAGACACATTACAGCCACTCGCCCCGAACTGTTCGGTACGGCTTTCGGCGGCGGCCATCCGCGCAACGTTGGCCAAGCTTACAGCGCCAGTCGCGCAGGGAACTGTCGCCATGACGGACATGGGATTTGTGCCACCGGCTATCACGGTGAATGTTGGCACCAGGGTGGTTTGGAAAAACTCCTCGCCAGTGATTCACAATGTGGTAGACGATGCCGACAAGGCACTGTCCAAAGTGGATGTAAGCCTGCCTTCGGGGTCACGTCCGTTCGACTCCGGCTTGCTGCAAACAGGACAGTCCTTCTCCCGCGTTTTTAGCGAGCCAGGCATTTACCACTACGTTTGCACCTTGCACGAAGCATCGGGCATGAAAGGAGTGGTCATCGTCAAGCCGTCACCGGTGTTGGCGGCACGGCGGTAGTTCTGACAGAACTGTCTATTGGTCCGGGGAAGCCGCGCACTATATCTAAGGATCAGAAAGGGAGGAAACATAAAATGAGTTCGACCACAATTGCACGCTCAGAGATCGCTGGAGCAGAGGGTTTCTCGCTGTCAGGTTTGGTGAACTACCAGGATGGCTCGGTGGTGAGTCGGGTCATCCTGAAGCGCGAGAAGGGGAACGTCACGATCTTTGCCTTTGACGAAGGGCAAGGACTGAGCGAGCACACTTCTCCATTCGACGCCCTCGTGCAGGCTGTTGAGGGCGAAGCAAAGATCACCGTTTCCGGGAAACCCATAGCAGTGAAAACAGGGGACGTCGTCCTATTGCCAGCCGACAAACCGCACGCCGTGAAAGCGAACACGCGCTTCAAGATGGTGCTCACCATGATCCGGTCGTAACATGGCAAGACATCGGCCGTTGAGCGACGCGCGCGTTCCGTGCCGCTCAGATATTCGGCAACAGATCGAAGTATTCATCGCCCTCATTTTTCCGCCTTCCCCCGCGCCCAGCTGTTTCTCCGACTTGGATGAACTCGATTCGCTCGATCCACTTGACCATCGTATAGCCAAGCGGATTCTCCGATCGGAGTCGCAGGGGAGCGCCATAGATTCCCTGGACGTAGCTGGTCGTTCATTCGAACTGCGAGCAGGCACCGGGCAGCGATCGCCTCATCGAGGTAGTCAACATGTTCCGACGGGATTGACCTTCTGGTAGCGCCGAGTCCGTCGTTGCCGACCTGGTGATAACGTGTGACTGCCATCTGCCTCCGAGTGTTTATTACTGCGCCGGAGGCAAATGAGTGGAATTTGGTAGTGAGGTGGTAGTCAGGTACCGTAAGTAGCAGAAATCAAGGTAATGGCGGAGAGGGAGGGATTCGA
>Ga0126371_10004130_pt1 | contig 12779 bp, 13 predicted proteins | sample PanSoiMetaPlot_4_FD_110145 | JGI IMG/M metagenome (GOLD analysis project Ga0126371, IMG submission 110145) | Tropical forest soil microbial communities from Panama - MetaG Plot_4 | ecosystem: Environmental > Terrestrial > Soil > Tropical forest > Bulk soil | place: Panama | collected 2016-02-17
AAGTCGGCGAATGCGCCATCGAATTGGGGAGCCGCGCTTCCGCTCCGGCGAGTTGTCACCGGTCGACATTAAGGATCATCTTTTGAACTATCGGGCCCTCGAGCACCTTTGGTGTCTTTTTACCTCCAGAGCGCCGATCAGTGCTATGTAGAAAGACATAAACGCTGGAATTCGTGGGATTAATGTTACCTGTTCATGCTGTTGCTAAATGATCTGCTGAGGCCGCTGTAAAGACCCAAATATCGTTCAATAACTCCATGTGTTTTGAGCCGAAAAGAAAAGCCCCAATAACGCCGCTGACTACGATTTCGGCGCCACGTCTTGCAACATCTCGCTAACAAATTTCGCTGCTCTGCCAAACGCTTCGTCTGTATCACCTCGGAACGAGAAGAGACGGCTCAGGAGCACCTGCTTTTGCCGTACGTCGATGACTTGCACACTACCCCACGTAATGAGGGTGCTCATTTTCTGGATTCCGCCGTAGATCAAAAGTTGCGCACCGGCTTTCCGCGCGGCAGCGATGAGGTCCTCGGTGTGCGCACTGCCCGCGGAGCAGGTCGCCTTGCCGCAATCAAGATGCAGCACCTTGTATTTGCCCTCGCCGGCGAGCCGATCGCGTAGAAGCCCCATGAACGCATTGACGCGTCCGGCGTGTTCTGCCCGCTGATCCGCGATCTCTCCCGAGGAGTCGCTGTAATCGAAGTCGGCAACCACCACCGGGGTAGCCCCGGGCTCGGCCGCAAGCAGGCGTATGTCCTGCCGCATTGGCGCAACAAATAGAAACACCTGCCAAATGCCAAACGCAACCGCAAGTCTGACAAACGACTGGCGCCTCATCCGATCTCCTGCAAAATCGATTCACCTCAGCAGTCTGAGTAGCGCCTGACCTGCCTTGGTCCTTAGCTCCTTGGAATCGAGCGTTCCATCGCGATCCAGATTTGCAGCATTGAAGCGTTTTTCAACGACGGCGAGATACTCGCTTTTTGTCAATGTCCCGTCGTGGTCCGGATCAGCATCGTTGAGTTCTCTCGCCGAGAGACGGCCGCGAAGCTCCCGACGATCAAGGGTTCCGTCGTGATCGCGATCCAAACGATCAAACAAAGCAGATGCTGCCTTTTTCGCTTCTTCGAGATCAACCGACCCATCGTTATCAGGGTCAAGGCCGTAAAGCGGATCGCGGCGTGATCGCGCGAACGCGATCTCTCCAGAGCTAAGCAGAGCCAACCCAACCGAAATAATTCGAACGACTTCTCGCCTGGATTTCATCATTAATTTTTCTCCGCAACCTATGCGGGCATTCGTGCAACTGCTTGACACCGATCCATCGGTAGACCGGCTGGGCGCACATTCTTCTGACGATAAAAATTCGGCGCGCAATAGGCGCATTTGCGCCAGAGCACGCCGTTGGCTCTCATAATCTGTCTTGCGTCGGTCGGACTATTAGAACTCGGCGGCCAAGTACCCGTTGATTTCAAGGCCGATGCAGATTTCCACGAGAGTGGGGGTTGTCCAAAGCATGAGACTGTCCTCCAATTTTCAATTATAGCGCATAATAGCAACCGATCAGCGAAGTGACAACCTCACTTCGCGTCGCACCGCCAGCTTATGCAACCTCTAAGCGCAAGTGGGTCATGCTTCCATTCGGTGACCAAAGAGGTCCTCGGCCCGCGAGCCCAGTATCGCGACCGCTGCCGCTGGTGCAACGGCGGAAACCGTGGATCGCGCATCAGGTGACACGTCGATAAGTGAATCGAAATCGATGCATTCGCGGGAAAGACGCCGCGCCACCTCTCGCAGCAAGTTTGCGCCGATGCCCGCCACGACAATTGGCGCGCTGACTGGCAATTCCCCGCGGGACAATACAAGCATACCGCCATCCGTAATGGCGCGGATTTGCGCTTCGGCAAAATACTGAGCTAACGCAAACCATGCAGAGGAGTCGGCATCGTTGGAATCGCGCCCCACGATACGCGCCAGACGGGCCTGAGATGCAGCAACCGTCTTGGCCCGGCCGTCCGCGCTGGCCATCTGGTCCGCTCCATCCGGCAGACTCCCGAGAATTCGGTGAACATCGGCCATAGTCGAAAAATTTTCGCGGATCAGCGTGCTCCAACTTCCCGCGAAAGGTACCTGTTCGGCAGTCGCCATGAGAAAGCTACGAACCAATCCCGTGTAAACGAGTTCGCCCTTAGCTAGGCGCTCGGCGTCCGTGTAGCCATGCGCGGCGACGGTACTGTTTACGATCGGGACGATATCCGTCGTGGTCGAGCCAGTATCCATGAACAACGACGATCCAATCTTTTTGCTTAGTAAAGAAGCGCTGGCGAACCAGTTGGCCGAGGCAATATCGGTGACATGATTTTCGACATTTTCTGGCGTTATAAAGCCAGCGCGACCGGCATAGATCATGACAGTGCTCGGAGTCAGTTCGCGTATGGCCGTGTCGGCAAGACGCGCAACACCCTCAACGCGCGACGAGAAAGTATCGGCCAATTCACCCGTCATGGTGATTATTTGGCAGTTGGCCGAACCGACCAGTGCTTTTGCATCAGTAAAGGCTTGACCCAGCCGCTCAAGTCCAAATCGCAGCGGTGCAGCGACTTGGGCTGTCGCTACGATCCGGCCGTCCTCACAGCGCGCCGCTTTTAGATGTGCTCCGCCAATATCCCAGCCCACCACCGCCATCGTATCCTCCAACAAACTGGAATATATCTTTACTGACCTCATTGGCACATTTTGAACTTGAATATCGTATGGAAGTCATTCCCGTCATTGATCTCAGGGGCGGTTTGGTGGTGCACGCGCGGATGGGACGGCGCGAACTCTATCGCCCAATACGCACTCCGCTGGCGAGAACAAGCCGGCCTGTTGACGTGGTAGATGGCATCATCTCGATCTACCCATTCTCGACTCTTTATATCGCCGATCTGGATGCCATCGAAGGCTCTGGAAACAACCAACCTTCCATCCTTGATCTGAAGGAAGCTTTTCCCCGGGTCAGGTTCTGGGTCGACAGCGGTGTCGGGGATTGCGAAACGGCCGCGAGATGGCTGCCGCTGGGCATGGACCTTATTCTCGGCAGCGAAACACAAACTGACACATCCACCGTTTCCTATTTTTCCGGTGATCACCGCTTTGTGTTGTCGCTCGATTTTCGTGGCAACGCGTTTCAGGGTCCGCCGACACTCTTGATGCACACCGACTGCTGGCCAGCGCGCGTCATCGTGATGACTTTGGATCGCGTTGGCAGTCAGTCCGGGCCGGACCTGGAACGACTTCGCGCGATAAAGGCGATCGCCAAGAACAAGGCGATATATGCCGCCGGAGGAGTGCGCAGCGCCGATGACCTTTGGTCACTCGCGAGCGCGGACATAACTGGCGCACTTGTCGCGTCAAGTTTGCACAACGGGCAAATCACGGCCGCAGACATTCATGCTCTGCGAAATGAACCAAGGCAAAGAGCTACGGACAGTAGCCCCCTGCCCTGATCATTCAGCAGGACTGTTCAGCAGTCGCAGACTGGTCAGCATCCTACGCCGCGAACGGATGCTTTACCTGATTCCGCTTAGCCACGACCTCGCTGACTTTTGGTTCACCGGCCACGGCGCGAGCGATCGCCTCTTTTGTGGCGCGATAATTGAAATCCTGAATCTTCTTGTCGTCGGCCGCTTCCCAGTGAATGAAGACGCCGACGCAGACGAAGAGATTCTCGGCTTCGTTCTCCGGGATGACCCCTTCTGCGACGCTGTCAGCCACGGCCTTGGCAACCGCGTGCTGAGCTGGGCCAAACATTTGAACAGCTTGCTTCGCACCTTTGATCGTGACCTTGTTGAATAGAACGGTCGGTGGTTTGCACAACAAGTTCGGCGCCACCACTGCCAGCAACGATGTAAATCCATCCTTATTGTTCGTCAGACAATTTGCAAAGGCCATTTCGGCGGCGCTTCCGCGCGGCCCCATGATGAGGTCAATGTGTGCGACCTCATTGCCGTCACCTACAAGAGATTCACCAACGCAAAGTCCACTAATTTTCGCCATCGCCATCTCCTCCCAAGGAACACCACACCTTCACCGACGCCCATCACACGATGCGCTCGGCGGAACAGCTATCCTTGTTGTCAGCATCCGAAACCCGGACCGGTTAGCCAGATAGCGGCAGAGTTTTTCCGCAAGCCGGAGTCAATCACCGTTGCGCGCTGTCGGCAAGATGTTCTGTAGCCGATGGGCAAAGAGTGTTGCTACCGTCAGGTCGGCGCTGGTACCCGGATTGATGTCTGCCTTTTTTAGCGCCGCATCCCAGGCAAGAACGTCCGTCAGGACATCTTCCAGTCGATCGGCCTTCTGCGCCAGCGCGGCCAACGATACCGCGTGTTGGCGGGTCTCGTGGGCAACAGCTGGGCCATGCTTGCGAGCGATATGGCTATCCGGAAAGCCTGCCAGAAAGCCGAGATAGGTAACCAGCGTAGCCAGACGACGATCGGCCGACCTTGCGAGCGTACCGACGAACAGAGGCTCGCCCAACTCAAAAACATCCGCAAAGTCCGTCACATACTGTTGAGCTACGAGATCGCGATCCGCCGCCTCGGCCATGGCCTCAAGGAGGCTTCCTGTGACGGGCGCAAATACATCGTGGCGCTCTACCCTACCCAAGCCCGCTGGCGATGCCTTTACGATGGCCCGAAAGGCAAGCTCAGCATCATCCCTGTCGAGCGCACGTAATGCCCGCGAAAGCGAAGCCCGCAAATCGTGGGACGAAGTCTCTGCCGCAGCCGCGAGCGGCGCACAAAGTAAGATGATACCGAGGTTTGTGTTGGTCTTTACCGCCGCCGCGGTGGCCTCGACGGCACCGAGAATTCGCGTCCCGACCGTTTGACCGCTGGCGGTTAGCGGCTCGGCTGCTGCCGCGGCACTCCGTTCGAAATCCCTTACCTCCAAACGATGGCCGCTGGCGAATAGGTGAACGTTGCCGGGCTTTGGCGCCGCGAGTTCGTCTCTGCATGCATCGTAAAAGGCGCTGGCGATCTGGCGTGGCCGCTCGCGAGCCAGCTCAGGCATTGCGCTGGATCCGCATTGGCACGCTCGCCAGCAGATCGCCCGCAAGCGTGGCGGCGATGTCGATTGACGTCGTTCGCTGCAACCCGGACCATGCAGGCATACTGTTTATTTCAAGTACCGATAACCGGCCGTCCTGATCGCAGACCAAGTCGACGCCGGCAAAGTTGGCTCCCACCACGCCGGCGGCGGCGACGGCTAGATCTCTCATTGTGGCGTCGGCAACTGCGGCCACGGGTTTGCCACCACGTTTGACGTTTGTCACCCAATGGGAAGAGTGGCGCATCATGGCAGCGATAACACGGCCACCCGAGACAAGTACGCGAAAGTCGCGGAAACCGTCGCGTTCCACACCGACAAATCGTTGAAGATAGTAGACTCCGGCAACCTCAGCGTTGGTCGGAAGCTCCTGTTCACTGCGTATCAGCCGCAAGCCGCGCCCCTGCGAACCGAACAGTGGCTTTAGCACAAATGGGCCTGCTTCGCGCCGCACGACTTCAGCAGCCGCTTCGCGCGATTCAGTGGTCCAGGTCATTGGAGTAGGCAAACCAGCGCGCGCAAGCAGGAAACTCGTCGCGGATTTATCGACGCAGCGTTCGATCGAACGCGCGTGGTTCCAGACCGGGACGCCGATTTCCTCAAGCGCATGCAGGATACCAAGCCGCAGTGTCACCGCTTCGAAGGTTCCCCCCGACATGTCACGCACCAACACGGCGTCAGGCAAGACAGGGCCGATATCCGCCAGGCTTAGACCGTTCAGACTTCCAGTGTCGAAACGGCATGCCCGAAGCTTCACGAGTCGCGTCTGCGCACCCAGAGCGGCAAATGCCTTGCCGAGGGTGCGCGCATGCCAATCGTTTGTGTCGGTTACGAGGGCAATCATCCGGCCGGACGTGGTTGCACGTGGCGCAATTGATTCAGACAAACGAGGCATCGAGCAGTTTCAGATCGATTTTGCCGGCGTCGAAGCTCTCGCCGGTTTCGAGCGCCGTGACCGTAACTTGTCCTGGACTGAATAACATCGGATCTATTGCGTAAAAATCGCCTTTGAATCGTTTGAAAATCTCCGCAAACGGCCGGCCGTAGTCCCGCGATCCCACGCATGTCAATTGCTCGGCGAGCGCGCGGGCATCCGCCGCCGGCCCAAGCACCATTAAATGCACCCGACCGGCATAGATGATGGCGTCGTTGGTGCGACCCATTGCCGTGATCATATCCGGATGGGGCGGCGCCAAAGGTGCAGCCGCCAGGCCTTCCACGATACGACCCAGCGGAAATTTCAATTCGTGAGCCTTGTGCAAAGCAACTTCAAGCACCCGCGCGACGATCTGCGTACTGCCGGCAAGGCTCTGCGTCGGTGCATAGAGAATGGTCAATTGCTCCGGCGCAACATCACACGCTTTCAGCACCTGGTCGACGACTTGTGGTGGCGGCGCACGGGAGCTCTCTAGGACGAGCGCCGCCGTTTTTGCTGGATCGCGATAGTCAAGTATCTTGAACAGCGGCTCAACTCGTGCGAGTGCCCTCGCGGGCCCGGAGCCCAGAGCAAAAAACGCATCTTTTCCCTCTCCGTAACTCAGCCGCCATCCGGCATATTGGCTCGCAAGACACGCAACGACCGGATTGCTCGAATAAACGAGCAGCGTCCACGGCCACCGCGGCGTTGCGCTGCTCGAGGTAAGCTGCAGTTTGCCTAAACCTCCCATACAGATATCGGCGAGCGCCAGACCTGCCGCGATGCTGCCTTGCGTGTGACTTCCGGCATCGATCAAAGTTTCTCCCCGGGCACCGCGTGAAACTTCGATCTTGTGCTCGGCCTTTTCGGCGACGAGCGTCTCGATCAACGCTTGAGCGCGTGCATTCACACTGAGTGCAGGTTTGGTCATTGTGTGCCCAGGTCAAGGAGTGCGTGCATGTCGGCACTTCGCTGTTCCACCAGTTGCTTCGCTTCGATCGCTGTTTCACCGCGCCCGAAGACTGAGCAAACGGGTTGCTCGATCTCGATGCGTGTACCGGCGGGGGGTCTGTCGGCCGTCCATTCCGGCCAATTGAGCGCCGGCACTGCAGCGATGTTGCGCTTGGCGTAGACGATGGCGCCAGCCATTGCCCCTCGATGGCTCGGGACTGATAGGGGCAGATTGCCGCGGCAGGCGTCAACATGCAGAGCAAAGAGCGAGGCCCCTTCCGGCTCGAACAAGTCAAAGGTCGCCCCGGGCCGTGGATTGACCTCGAGCAACTGAATAGCGTCGCCGTCGACGACAAAATCAGCACTGTTCAGGCCAACAAGCGGCATGACCGCAACAAGCCTCCCGACCGCATCGAACATGGCCTGTCTGACATCGGTGGGAAGCGGCGCCGGCCGAACGGCGCCGCCATATCGGAAAGGATAGCGCGGTGTTGGCGCCGTCCACTGCGCGCTCAACCCAAGCACCAATGCACTGCTGCCGTCGCCCAATAGCATCGCGGAAATCGCCTGGCCTTTGACCCGGCGCTGAAAGTAAATATCGTTTCGCGCTTCCGACTTGTCAGCGGATCCGACGTGCCAACCACCGGCGCCGCCGATGCGCTTGATCAGCCACCCAGTCAAATCAACTGGTGGAACCAAAGAAGTTTCGGGATGCGGAATGTTGGCTGCTCGACACGTCGCGGCAAAATCCAGAGGATCCTTTGCGCGCGCGATGGTATCCGGTGGGTTTCCGAGAAGCGGCCAACGCTTGCCTATAGTCCCCAACAGATCGATGCGGTCTTCGAACCCGCTGCCGCAGACAATGCCGGCGCAATCGCAGCCATCAGCCAAGGTTTGCAGAGCCGATATCAACCTTTCGCCATCTATCGGACGCGCGAAATCGACCCGGATATGGCGGCCGGCATCGGCAAGAGTATCCTCGTCACCGAACCCGTCGGCTACCAGCGGAATATAGCCTGCGCGCCGCGCACCTGCGGCAAGTGCCCGGCCGGAAGCAGCGGCTATCAGCACCGGCTTTTCCTTATCCATTGAGTTCGCGCGCAAGAACGAAAGCGTCGCGAAAGTCCAGGCACACCGGCTTGGTCGCCTCGATCATCCTCTTGAACAAGCCGAACTCGGTCTTGTACTTGATATTGCCGATCGCGAGCGGGCCCACTCCCAGCGTGTGGTGCGAGCTAATCTCGGTTCCGTTCGCCATCACATCGAGGCCCTCGACGCCGGATGGTGGGACAGCGTTCACATCCGCTACAATAGCTAAATTGCTCGCCGCTTCGACTTGCGCCCGCGACAGCACACGCACGCCGGCGCGACCGCAACACAGGACGATGTCACAGGCCGAAAGGATGTCGCTCTTCTTGTTCTCGTCGCTGCCGTCGGCAGCGCGAACTTCGGCGTTGAAACGCGTTCTGATCTCGCAGGCACTTTCGTTTACCCGCTTGATGCCGTCATAGCCGACGAGCGTGACGTCGGCACCTTCAAGCGCGGCGATGACCGCAGAGGAGAAACCAACGACGCCGGTTGCACCAAATATCGCGACGCGAGCGCCCTTGAGCTGCTTTCCTTTCTTCTCGCTCAGCAGCTTTTCGACACAGGCGACCATTGCTGCAGCCGTGGTGAATGAACCAGCCGGATCGGCAAAGAACGAAATACCGAATGGCGGCACCAGCGCTAGCTTCGCGGCTGACAGCATGTCCAGCGCCTCCAGCGCTTTCTTCCCGCCAATAAATACGCCTGTCTTGACACCTATCTTCGGAGGACGGGAGAACATCGCGTCCTGCACGAGGCCGGACACGTCACCGAGCGTTACCTCAGTGTAAGGGATGGCAGCATCAAACCCGGCATCGAGAGCCATGTTCACGTCAAATGGGCTCATATGCCTGAGTGGGGTGAGCATATGGAGGATATGCTTGTCGGCCACATCCATCTCCCCGGCTAGTTCACAGATTCGGCACCGCCGCGACAGCGCCAGCCTCTATTTCTGCGCCTCGATTGATACCCATGCAAGCGTGGATGTCCACGGCCCGGCAACGCCGGTCCTTGCGCGCGACGTCGATTAGACGCCTGGCTTCATTGTGCGAGCGCGCGAAAGCAAAAGCGGTGGGTCCCCATGAGCTTTGACCGATACCTAGCGCGCCTTCACCTTCGAGTACTTCCATGGCCGCGGCCACCTCACGACTGGCGAATGCGTGACCACCTTGTAGCGGTGCAAAATGTGCTCCGAGGATCTTTTGCATCTCCTTGATTGCCGCCGCGAACGACGTGAGATCGGTTTCCACGAGGGCCGGAAGTGCCTGCATTAGGACGAGGCGGCAAATGTGCGCCGCATCTGCGGCGGCGAAAGACGGCAAACGCGAGAACGCCGCACTCTCCTCCTCGCCGTGGACGCCGGTTCGTTTTCGATCGAGAACCAGCACAATGCGCCACTCGTCGGGGAACGGTATTCTGCTTACGATAGGCGCTGCGCCCGACAGATCCTTGCATCCACCGTCCACGACGATCCCGCCAGAATTGAAGAGTCCGATCCCAACTCCGGAACGGCGGCCGCGGCCAAGACGAAGTGCATCGCCGCGCACGTCGAGCGGCATGTGGTGAAGAGCGCGGATTGCAGCCGCAAGCGTGAGCGCCAGTTGCGTACCAGAGCCCAGACCCGCGTGACCAGGGATCGCTTCGGCGATCTCCACACGGTGAGCCCCGTCAAGCGAAAGCGACACTTGCAAGCGCTCGAGATAGCGCCGCGCTCGGTCGCTGTCTGGCCCGCTAACGTGTGGGGTCGTCGCTCTGGAGACGCGAATGCGCGTGCGAAATGCGCTAATGGCAAGACCCATGCTGCCAAAACTTCGTCCGAGTTCGCCATTGAGATCGAAAAACCCCAAATGCAACCGGGCCGGCGCTGTGACGACCACGCTGTTCAGCCCTGTATTCAACGACTGACCCCCGATGTTTGGTGCGGGACCGGGTTTTTCATTTATGCAATCCGGGACTAGACTGCGATAGTTGGACTTGCCTGGCAATTGTACGAGAAAGGCTTCGCATCATGACGGAAGAAGCGGTCAAAGAACGTACTTACAGCGAAGACGAGATCAAGGCGCGGCTCGCCCGCGACTTGCCGCATTGGTGGCTGGAGGGCGGTTGGATCAGACGTAAGTATCGGACCAATAGCTGGAAAGGCACGCTGATGGTGATCAATACCGTCGGTCACTTGGCTGAGGCAGCTTGGCACCATCCCGACATCACAGCATCATACGCTTGGGTCGAAGTGCGTCTGCAAAATCACGCGGCCAAGGGAATAACCGACAAGGATTTTGAGTTGGCTAAAAAGATTGAGGAGGTCATTCACTGGCAGCCAGCCAAAACCGGCGGAGCACTTGAGGGTACCCCACACCAAGATGCACGCTTCGCCTACATCAAATACGACAAGTAAGGTCAGGCAACATCTAGACTGAGGACCGAACGGACCATGCCGAAGGAGCGCGCATGACTGAGGCATGGATTCGCGGCAAGTCCGCCCCACTCGACGACGCGATTATCGAAGCGGCTAACATTATTGGGAACGGCCGCCAGCCCGTCATTGCCGGACTTGGTACCGATGTTGCCGGAGCGCGCGCTGCTATCAAGTTGGCGCGCGTCATTGGCGGCGTTATCGATCACATGCATTCTGGAGCCTTGCTGCGCGACCTCGACGTCGTGCGCGAAGCAGGCATGATGGTGACTACACCGACCGAAGCGCATGTGCGGGCCGATTTTCTCCTGCTGGTCGGCCCCGGATTGATCGAAGCATGGCCGGCTCTACCCGAGAGGCTCTTCGCTAAACGGCGGAGCGTCTGGCTTTGTCCGGACGCTGCGGCAGTTTCCGCAAGCACGTATGAGAACGTTGCCATCGTGGGAGACAATCCCGCTGATCTGCCTACGATCGTTGCGTCGCTGCGCGCGCGTTGCGCTGGCCGGCCCGTGGGGAACGCTCCTGTTGCACTGGCGACAATCGATGCGATTGTCGCCGATTTGAGGAGGGCTCGTTTCGGAGTGGCAGTATGGTCAGCTGCCCGGCTCGATGGTCTCACCATCGAGATGCTGTCCGGGCTGGTGAACGACCTGAACGCGAGCACTCGCTTCTCGGGCCTGCCGCTGGCAAGCGCCGACAATGGCTCTGCGGTGCAGCAGGTCGCCGGCTGGACGACCGGCTATCCGTTGCGTACCGGATTTGGGCGCGGAGTACCCGAGCACGATCCTTGGCGTTTCGAAGCATCCCGGCTTGTCGATAGCGGGGAAGCCGATTGTGCAGTCTGGATTTCGGCCTATGGCGCACAGCCGCCAACCTGGACACGAAACCTTCCTCTTATCGCACTGACAGGCAATCCCAACATCCTTAAGGCCCACGTCACGATCGCCGTCGGTCGTCCCGGTCTCGACCACGACGCAGTCGAGCATCTTGCCGCAACGGGAACACTCGCCGCAGTAAGTGCTCGTCATCCCGAATCGAGGGCATCGGTGGCAAGCGTTCTCGGCAAGATCATCACGAAGCTACCGGCGGCGCGCCCATGCTGACCCGTCTTGCCGGCGGTCATGTGATCGACCCGACCAACGGGCGCGACGCGATTGGCGACGTCTTCATCCGCGACGACCGCGTCGTGGAAGCGCCCCCCGGCGGTGTGGTCGATGAGAGTTACGATGTTTCCAACAAGATCGTCATGGCGGGCGCCATCGACATCCATTCTCACATCGCCGGAAGCAACGAAACGATGGGTCGCTTGATATTGCCCGAGCAGCGCACGCTTTTGGACGGCTTCCACCCTGGTCATTTTCCACGGCCAGCAGGCAGCTGGAACACCTTCGAGACCGGGTGCACTTACGCTGCCATGGGCTTTACGACGGTGGTTGAGCCTGCCGTGTTGCCGCACCAGGCTTTGCAAGCACACCTCGAATTGGCCGACATTCCGATCATAGACAAAGCGACACTGACGGTTCTCGGCAATGATGACTTTCTTCTGAACCTGCTGCACCGGCGCGAGGGCAGCGGCGCAATCCGTGACTATGTCGCTTGGACCCTCTCCACATGTCGCGGGCTGGGCATCAAGGTGATCAACGCCGGAGGCGCTGCAGCCTTCAAGGACAATTTGCGCGCTTTCTCGCTCGACGACGAAGTACCCGAGTACGGCGTTTCATCGCGCACAATTGTCAAGGCGCTACAACGCGCCGTCCAAGAACTTCGGCTTCCCCACCCCTTGCACGTCCATTGCAACAATCTTGGCCTCGCCGGCAATGTCGAGACAGCTTTGGCAACGATTGAGGCGGCGGAAAACCTTCCGCTCCATCTCGCGCATCTGCAGTTCTATGGTTATGGCAAGGAAGGATCGCGCGGTTTCTCCTCGGCCGGCGCGCGCCTGGCGGAGGCGGTGAACGCCGCCAAGTCCGTTACCATTGACGTTGGTCAGGTGATGTTTGGACAGACCGTTACAATCTCATGTGACGTGCTGCGGCAGTTCAATGCCCGTAATCGCGCGCACCCCAAAAAGTGGATGATCTGCGATGGTGACTCTAACGGCGCCGGTATCGTGCCCTACGACTATAAGGCGACCGATTTCTTCAACGCGGTGCAGTGGGCGGTGGGTCTCGAGCTATTTCTTCTCATCAACGATCCTTGGCGCGTATTCTTCACCACCGATCATCCCAACGGCGCCCCGTTTACTGCCTATCCCGATATTCTCGCGCTGCTGATGGACCGTAATTTGCGAGCCGAATGGATGTCGCGGCTGCCGAAGGAGGC
>Ga0126371_10004131_pt1 | contig 12776 bp, 18 predicted proteins | sample PanSoiMetaPlot_4_FD_110145 | JGI IMG/M metagenome (GOLD analysis project Ga0126371, IMG submission 110145) | Tropical forest soil microbial communities from Panama - MetaG Plot_4 | ecosystem: Environmental > Terrestrial > Soil > Tropical forest > Bulk soil | place: Panama | collected 2016-02-17
GTCTTGAGCGGTGTGAAAGGTTGAGGGGTTTTAGGGGTTTATTGGCTTCTTTCGTAGGATTAGTAGGAGATCAGATCGATCTAGCTAGATTGACCGGTCTCTTTTGTAGGTTTTGTTGGTATCTGTCGAGTAAAGGTACTTCAAAAGTTACTGGGGGGATGAGTCTTTTGAATGCGGGGTTTCAGGTTGTTTGGAGTCAGTGGCATTGAAGATGCGGTACATTTTATAGCGTTTCATGGGGTCTTATGTGGAAAGGTCACTTTTTACCGGGGTTTTCTATTAGGTTGATCAAACGTTGCCTAATGAGGTAAAATGTAAGGAACGTTTTTACCGGCCACCTGGACCTGCAGGGTTTGGACCGAGCTTCGTAGGCTGTTAAGCCATTGATCGGAGTAAGTTTACCTTCCGTGTGGATACCGTATTTCGTCCATCCGGCTACAGATTTGGCAGACTCCAGGCCCGCCCAACCCCGAGGTCTGGCCCCGCGGCGTTTCCACAGTCTAGGTTGTAGGGTGAAGCAGCCTGGCCTCCTTTCTCTCACATTCAGCGTCACTGTGTTTCAGTGGCGTGAGTACTTCCGGACTGCCTACGCAAATCCGGAAGTGGAGCTAATCGCCCTGTGGGATCAGCTCGAAGGGGTCGCGGCTTCGGCCTTCTGCATTATGGCAGCCACGACTTTGTCCTGCTTACGTCGGCGGTTAGCCTTCTGACGTGCTCGTTTCCGTTGCTTCGGTGTCATCTCACCTCCCTTACGGACCAACTTGTCCTGGGCAAGGACCTTCCATGTCTGGGTTAGCCTCCATATTTGCGACGCACACCCAATAGTCCGTCGCTGGCTTGTACTCAAGGTTCGTTCCCTGCGGGAACTGACCGTTCTGGTTGTCCTCCCACACCAGGACCGGAACGTAGTTCGGGTCATTCTGGTGAGGCAGCATGTGTGCCGTATGGCCTGGATGGAGAGCGAACCCTCCAACTCCGAAGGATGCGGCAGTGACCGCAAACGCGGTCACTGCCTTCCATCCGATCACCGGCTCTCCAGCTCGGAGATCCGAGCGAGGAGTTCCTCGACCGTGACGCCTTTCGGCTCGTCACTGGTCACTGCCCGGAGCAGCAGGGTCTTGTACTCCCCACCCTGCTTGTTTAGCATGATGGTTACGGACTGGACCTGCTGCTTGCTGCCGCCATTCCGGTCACCGACCTTGATGATGTCACCAACAGCGACGTCATCGTCGATATCCGTCTGAACGGCGTACACCTTTGTCCAAGTGTACATTTTGGCTCCTTTCAGCCGTTGTGTTCGACGCCTTACGGACGTCAGTCGAGTCAGCGAACTGACTCCTTGGGGCCGGGGAGTTGCGATTGAAACACTCGCTTACGCCCTCCGGCTCTTGGCCCGGCCCCGCGGACTCAGTTACGACATGTTACCTCCTGCCGTTACGCTTCTTGGCAACATCTGCCATGATGCGGCGCTTTTCAGCCTCGGTCAGTGCCCTTGGGTTCATCTGAGTCACTGATTTGGTCATACGGGTCCGGCCGGCAGGTTTCCCTGCCCACCGGATCCCGCGCGGGGTCAACTTGTGGTCGATCACCGCATTGCCGCCAATCGGTTCATCAGCTCGCGCTTGGACATTCCGTCCGTAGTGCGCTTGATTGGCGTCTCTGACTGGCGTGACCAGACCCAACGGTCCTCATGGTCTCGCCATGTCACGGTCTCCCATTTGACCTTACGGCGTTTTGGGTATCCGTAGTCTCGCAGCATTTGGCTCCTTTCGTTAGTTAGGTTGCTGGAGATCTGAGTTGACTGATTGGAACCTCTCGACCAAGGGTACTACTTGGTGTTGCCGGTCGGCGCCGGGTTCAGCGCCTTGGGGGCCTCGGCGGCCTTCTTGGCCTCGGCGTCCTTCTGGGCCCGAATGGCCTTGAAGAACTCCTCGGCGTTGACGGACTTGGCCCGAGTCCCGCTCTTCCGCTTGGAGCAGAAGCTCTCGACGAAGGCCATGATGGCCTCCGGGCTGGTGAGGTCGGGCTGACCCTTCCGGGCGCCGTAGACCTGCTGCGGAGTGACCTTGGGAAGGCCGAGTTCCTCCAGCCGGTAGTTGACGAGCTTGGCGAGTTGGTAGTTGGTCATGATTTTGGCTCCTTTCAGCCTGTTTGGTACTGCAGTTTGTTTGGAACTACAGGCCGAGAGGTTCTAACCAGTCAACTTAGTCTATTTAGTTTTCAAGTTGCAGTCGAAGTTTTAGATTTTTAGAACTATTAGAGTTTTTTGCTCTTTTTTGTTCTCATCTCAACTTCTAACTATATTCTACTCTAGAATCAAAACGATGTCAACGATTTTTCAAGAACTTTTTCGTTCGATCGTTTCGATGGTTGGCCCGGACGACTTTCCCGGGTTTTGGTTGGCTTGGACGGCGTTGGACGCCCGCCGCCCGCCGGCGACAAATGTCGCCCGCGAACGGCGGTACGCCCGAGGGGGAGAACGGCGTTTGGGGTCGAGATGGCGACTTTCGTCGCCAACTGTCGCCCGGGCGCCGGCTCCCCCCTCCAGAACGGCGTTTGGGGACGGAAAGCCCGATCCATTCGCCTCCGGGCGGAGAGGGCGGGTAGTCCCGCTGGACCGGCGTTGGCTTACGCCTTCGACCAGTCCCGCGGGTCGTACTCCCCGTACGCCTCGTCGTCCTCGGTGAGGACTTCGATGGCGTCCACGGCGACGCCGCCGAATATGCGAGTTACCTCGCCGTATTCGACGTCGCCCCAGTCCGTCTCACGACGGACTCGGTCGCCGACCTCGTAGTCTACCGCCCACGCCGGAACTGCGTAGTTCCGGTCGTGGCGCCAGACTTCGTCTTGGGCCACTGGTGGCTCCTTTCTTCCGTCCCTCCGGACGGAATCTGGGCGAACTTGAGTCGACGTAGTCGACTCAAGTCGCTCTCCGGCGTAGCCGGATGCGATCCTTTCAGTATCGCATCCTACTACGCATCTCGGCGACGAGATCGTCTCGATCCTGTCGTCGTTCGATTTTCTCCGACTCCGTCAGTTTGCGTCGTCGCCAGTACGGAAACTCCGTCTTATGCGACTCTCTCCACAGACGGCGAGATTCGTCGATTTCGAACTTTGAGTATTTTTTGTCACTCAAGCGGATTTTCACCTCCTTTCGAACTTTCGATCTGTCTAGATCTTAACTAGAGCTGCTCGTACTTTTACTACTTACCGAACTTTGCGAACCATTCAGACGGCGTCACTGAGTTTTTACGGCTCTGAGTCTTACGCTTCGCAACATATCGATCGATGTAAGCGACGATATCTTTCGGATCGATAAGATCGTTAAGACCCTTGCGATCACCGTAGATCTGTTGCGGACGAACTTCCTCGAGACCGGCTTCGGCGAGTTTGTAGTTCACGAGCTTAGCGAGCTGATAGTTAGTCATTTTGTTACCTTTCGTTAGTTTTATTTAGTACTACTAACGAGCAGCTCTAGTTAAGATCTAGATTTTTATGAGAGAAAAGTTTTTTATTTCTTTTTTCTATTTTTCAATTTTCAACTTCTAAATACATCATACTATATTTTCACAGACTAAACAACTTTTGATCTTTTATATGCTTTTATACACTTTCATAGCATTTCATTAACTACTTTCATATACTTTCATAGCTTTTCATTACGACATCATACATGTTTTCATATACTTTCATATACTTTCAGTAAATATCTTCGGCTGTTTCATATACTTTCATTATATCTCATACACTTTCATAGCTTTTCGATGCATATAATGTGCTTTCGTCGCATTCGGCGGCAGAGGTTCACGAGGTAAAATGCGCGATACCGCCTGGAACAATGATGCTGTAAAAGACACTTCCGTCACAAAGTTTCCCGAATGGACCCCTTGAGTGCCAACATAAGTCCTCGCTATAATGGATCCATGGGCTCAAAACCCTCAAAGACCAGAAGTCTGTTAGTGTAGGACGGCCTAGTCATGCCTGATGTTCCGCGCGTCCCAGAACGAGATTGGAGTCCGCGCGAAGCGCTCCAATCCCTTGTGTTCGAGGCTCAGATGGACGACGGCAATGTCGTCGCAGCTACGGCACGAGTCCTTCGGGAACACGCCCTTTTGGCAGCCACGTCGATTGCACACCTGGCTGCGTATTCCGCGAACGACAGAGTAAGACTCCAGGCAGCGGAGTTCATTGTCGAAAAGACGCTTGATGCCCAGCTCGACCACGACTTGCAACTACAGCGTGAGCAGACACGTCAAGTCGGACACGCCATGTTGCAACTTATCCGTACGTTGGGCGTACGATATGGGTTTGATCCGGACTCGCCAGACATCAAGGTGTTAGCTCATGAGGCACTCGTGACAGCTTCAACTGGTGGCGGCCCTCCGCAGGCAATAGGCCCGCCGACGGAGGATTAGGAAGAAAGTATGCATTGGCTCCCATTTGTCTTAATGGTGTTAGCCGGCGGGCTCTTCCTATTCGCCTTCTTCGTACCGTTCCGAGATAGATTCCAGAATCTAGGTCTTGCTTTCCTTACTGCCGGACTGATCTTCGAGTTCGTTATTCGGACGTCGTCCGGTCTCCTCATTATCCACTAGGAGCCTCTGTGGAAGAGAATAAAGACATAGACGCCGGTGGCGAAGAGGTTCCTGAGCCTGCGAAGGGGAAGGTATTTGATTACGAGAAGGCTCAAGTCCTGGTGGCAGAAGTGGATGATGATGCCTGACGTAAACAGGGAGCACAGGAAGTTCTACGTCGACCTGGATGATAACATCGTCTGGGACGCCATGAACAACCATTGGGGCCACCCATCACAGTTCGCTGGACTCCTAGGAGGTGCCGTGGTCAAGAAGTACATCATCGACTACGACGATGACAGGATCCTGGGTGGTGATGCTGGAGTGTCCATATGGACTCCACTAGACGGCGAAGTGTTGCTCAACCTGTGGGTTGACCTCGTAGAACCTTGGAACGCGCCGGCTTTCATGTCATTCTACCCTGGTCCTCCAGCGACTACTTCAAGTTTCCAAGGGGCGCAAGTAGACTTGACGCAGACACCGACGACCGAAGGGAACCTGAGGGACGCTGTTCTGTCTATGGGTGCTATTCCCAGCATGGTGGATGAGGCTGGAGTAGACATCTTCACGATCATCATCTCTCAGGATGGCACACCTACTGGCGGGGCTCCAACTGCGACGAAGGGTAAGGTGGTCGTTTACTGCGAGACCGCCACGCCGTTGGAGGGTGAGTACTGATGAGGGTCTACGATCCGCAGAACCCTCCTTCAGACATCATTGAGGAACTACCTCCGGTTCACGCACCTACGGATGAGGCTAGCTTGGGTCAGGACAAGGTTGCTATATCAGACGTTGTCGAAGGAATCCCAGCTGTACGGCCGCCTACCACGACTGTGTCAATACAGTTGACGGAGGTAGAATGATTACCGTAGAGCGAGCGGAAGAGACCGACGTACGGTTCGTGATCACGAGCGGACCAGTTGATATCAGCGTGGTTGAAGGGTTCACCCACCTGAGACAGTTTTGGAATCAGTTAGGGCAGGTGCTAAACGCAATAGAACACGAAAAAGACTAGGGGCTTAACCTTGGGGGATGGCCAACACCAACTGCTGGAGAACGTAGCAGAAGAGTTCTTCAGTACAAAGCCGCAACTCGTTGACTTCTATCGTCACCGGTTGCGGCTTCATTTATGGTCCGGTCAGGAAGAGATTAGGAAGGCCCTAAAGACATACCGTTTCGTGGCTGTAGCATCAGCGCACGACCTTGGAAAATCACTCTTCGCAGCTGCCTTTGGTTGCGAATGGATAGAAACTCACGAGAGTGGCGAAGCGTTCTTGGTCTCAACCGCGCCTACGACACCACAGGTCAACGTGGTTTTGTGGCGGTACATTGAGAGGTTACACCGTCAAGGTAATCTCAAAGGTCGAATCACGATGGGTCGGATCCCAGAGTGGATTATCGGCAAGCAACAAGTAGGGTACGGACGCAAGCCGCAAGACTACGATCGAGCTGGAAACTCAGGGTCTGAGCAGTCTGCTACAGGGTTCCAGGGTGTACATGCGCTATATCCTTGCATCATAGTCGACGAAGCGGCCGGAATATCCGGTGCTCTATGGACTGCTATCAAGTCCTTGGCCACAAACCTTAACGCTAGGGTGCTTGCAATCGGCAACCCAGATGATGCAAACAGCACGTTTGCTACCATTTGCTCACCAGGGTCAGGCTGGTATGTAATCCATCTGGACGGACTTACCAGCCCAAACATGACGGAGGACGAAGTTCGTGCAGCCTCCAACATCTTGGACGAACATGGATTGCCCCTTACGGGCGATCTGTACCAATACTTCGTTGATAACAACATACCCTTCAGTACGGAGCCTGTACCTTACATCTTGCGGCAAGAGCTTCTGTCGCCTAGGTGGGTCGGCGAACGTATGCTCGACTGGGGTTGCTATAAAGAAGACGACATCTGGAAGGAATCGGGACTCTGGCAAGCACGTGTCAGAGGTAACTTCCCGAAGGAGTCGCAAGACGGAGTTATCCCGCATTCGTGGGTCATCAAGGCTGTAGAGCGGTGGAAGCAACTTCGAGCGGCGGAAACAGAGCAAGACCAAGAAACCGAGACTTCGGACTACCGACCTAGTGTTTACGGTGTAGACGTGGCGCGCGAAGGTGACGACATGACCGTAGTTAGTGAGCGTGTAGGCCTCGACATAAGAAAGATAGAGCGTTGGGCAAAACATGACACGCAGACTACGGCTCGTCGTGTCGCACACCGGCTGGATGGGAGAGCTGGAAACCGTGCCGTCGTCGATGTTGTCGCTGTCGGATCAGGAGTTGTTGACCGACTTAGAGAAGATGATTACGACGTCACCGCGTTTAATGGATCTGCCGCCGCTGACTACCGTGACCATTCGGGAGAGTTCGGGTTCAATAATACTCGGTCTGCAGCGTGGTGGTACGTCCGCGAGCTACTTGATCCATCAAACCCCTCAACCTCCCTCGCCCTTCCCGACGATCCCCTCCTTATCGCCGACCTCACCACGCCCAAGTACGAAGTCAGAGCCGGAGCAAAAATCGTGGTGGAGGAGAAGACCCAAGTCAAAAAGCGATTAAGAAGGTCCCCTGACACGGGCGACTCAGTCGTGATGTGCCTGTGGAGAGCCGAAAGCGAGAACGCTGTTGCGCATATTGCAGAATACCACAACAGGTCACCGCTCAGGCACGACTACAAGGGTGACGATTCGTTCATTGCCGGTGAGTCAGACTTCGCTGTGACGTCTTTTGTCATGGCGGGTTGGGGTGACTTGCTGGGGAGGCCTGACTTATGAGCATGACGACACCTACTAACGGCTCTGGATCACAGTCTCCGCAGCCTCTTCCTAACTTGGAAGAGGAAAAAGGAACGATCTTCGATTACTACGCTACGGGCGAGCTCCTGTTTGGCGAAGTTCCTGGCCTTCCTAAAGGGACTGGTCTTGTCTGGGACTATGATGAGCCAACGGTTCTACAGCTTAGGGAGATGCTCAAGCGAGACGGCAAGGCTAAATCCTTGGAAGCCGTGCTGGTTATGCCGATCGTTGGGTCAGACTGGAGGCTCGAAGCCGAGGGTGCTCAGGCTCAAGACATCGCTTCGTCGATTGAAAACATGCTTCGGCGGACAACTCTAGACGGCGGCATGGAAACTCCGATGCACGATGTCATAGCCCAGAAGGCTGAGGCACTCGTTTTCCGTCGTTCCTACCACGAAAAGGTATGGAAAATGACGGATGACAACCAGGTTACGTACAAGAAGGTAGCTTGGAGACCTCCTTCAACGTGTGAGCTAGCTCGTGATAAGCTGCATGGCGACCTAAGAGGCTTCACCCAATGGGTTCCTGAGCAGGTTGACCGACAGGTTATCTTGCTGCCTTACGCAGACGTGTTCATCCACGGCAAGCGTAGGGACCCAAACAAGGGTACTACTGAGCTGGAAGTTCCGTACTGGAACTACCGGATGAAGGAGAAGCTCAAGTTCCTTTGGTTTACGTACTGCGAAGTCTTGAGTCTGCCGCGTCAGGTAGTCCTTGCGAACTCTGGCGGGTATGCCCAGAAAGCGGCAGAAGCAATAGCTTCTCTCAAGAACGCAGGCGTAGTGGGCATGCCCGCAGAGTGGGTCAAGCAGATAGTGCCGATCGAGATTTCCGGACAAGGATCAGAGGAGTTCCAGAACGCCATTGGATACTTGGACTCAGATTCCGCCCTCAGCATACTCGCTGGATTCACTGAGCTACCATCCAGGGCAGTTGGCTCCGGAGCACAGATGGGTCCAGTCGGCTCATACGCCCTCGCAGAATCTGCCACGGATTTCTACATGGACGCTATTCAAGGCTATGCTGACGAGCTTTCTTCGAACATAACTACTAACCTCATCGCGGACTTGGTTCGGTACAACTACGGTTTCAAGGCACCGATACCGAAGTTCGTTATTGATCTTCAGCAAGAGGTTGTGCAAAGAGCTTTCAACCTCTTAGCAGCGTTGATCACAGCCCCGCAAATCAATGTACCTCTCGAGTTCGTTCAACAGTTAACCTTGGCAGTAGCACGTCAGTTGGGCATGAACGTGACGGAAATCCAGGGTGCTATGCAACGACAAACTCAACAAGCGCAAGCGGCCGCGCAAACTGTGCAGCAGGCAGCGAACGCGCCGCTACAGGCGGCAACAAACGTGGGAGCAGCGGTTGCAGCTCAAGCCCGGCAGGCCGCTGCCCCGTCAGCCGCCGACGGCGCTCCCGTTGCTCCCACGACAGTTCAGGAGGTAACTTCCACAAGTGGTGCGTGAGACATGACAGATACAGAGCGAATAACCCGAACATGTGATGCTTGTGGTCAAGAAGATGATCACCCGCACCACGTGATGTACGCAACCGTGAGGTTTGAGGATCCTATCACGGGTGAAGAGATCACTCTTGACCGGAGCGTCTCGCGCCATCTGGATTGCTGCCAATGTGATCATTGCGCGATTGTTCTCAAGCATGCCGGTGATGCACGTGGGTTGGATCTAGCAGATCACATTCAGTCGGGACATGAGCCCACGCAGGCGGAACTAAGAGAAGCAGGGTACGACGTTGGCTAACCTGACTACCGCTGAAGCTAATGCTATTCTTAACGCTTCTTCAGGTCAGGCTGTCTATACGAACCCGACGACGCCTATTAAGGTCTCCCTCAACAATCTGACGACAGCGCCAACTACTCTAACACCTGGATCCGAAATCTCTGGTGGGTCCTACGCTCGTCAGACAATCACCTTCAATCTTGCCTCGTCCAACTCAATCAGCTCCAGTGTCGCTATAACGTACACTAACATGCCAGCAACAACGGTGCACAGTGTAGATGAGTGGGATTCGTCAGGTACTCCTGTTCGTCGTTGGTTCGGTTTGCTTACGTCGGACAAGGTTGTCAATGCTGGTGACACGTTCACAATAGCTGCAGGCTCCTACACAAAGACGTTGAACTAATGGCACGCCTTGCGCTCAACAACGTGAGCTCCTTCGGACAGACAAATCCTATTACCTTCTCTTCTTCCACGACGGCTACAGGGAGCTGGCCGTCAGCTCCTCCGTTTCCTACGATCGCTTCGCCTGATTATGCTCCTGTGATAGTCGAACCAGATACGCCTAATGAGGAGATCACATACCTAACGGCGTATGTAGCAGGTCAAACCTCTGGTACTTTCTCACGTGCCGCTGAAACATCAACCGGAGGTATGCCTGCTGGCAGTGGGACCATACATGCAGGAACGCCTTGGGTACATGGTCCCACTGCCGCCGACTTCTTCTATCCGAATAGGCAGTCGTCGAGCCACACGACAGTTAACCTTCCAGCTAACGGTCAGGAGCAATCGACAATCACCCTGGCTCGATCGTACCGGTTGTTGTCGATAGTAGTCATTGCAGCAGCACGAGTACGGCTCTATGACCGTGTCGTTAAGCAGGTAGCTGATGCTAATCGAGCAATCGGTCAGCGTCCCAGAGGCGATCATGGTTTAATGTTCGAGTTTGTTAGTACGCCTACTCTTCTGTCTGCGGATGTTTCGCCTCCCGCTATCGCTTCGTCAATGGAGGTGGTGCCGACATCGTCCATTCCGATTACCATTGATAACCGGACTACTGGTTCTGCTGTTATCACGGTGACCTTTACCTTCTTGGTATTGGAGTAGCGGATGCCCCTCGTTAGTCAGCAGCTCGTACCCAACAACGGGCCCTTTACGCCATCTGTTACAGGTACTGGTACCCGAAATGGTACTACTGAATGGGGTGTAGGTCTTAGCGGGCTTATTCAGCAGTCTGGAGTCTCTAAGACGCAGTTAGAGGGCTTCGGGAACATCTTCAGCCGCGTTACCAAGTCGTGGATGCAGCCTCAAGCTGCTGCAATACCTGCGAGCCCGAACTTCCTCATCCCGATGCAGGTTAAGACCAACGACTACATGTTGGTTCAGGTTACCACTGTTGTTGGTACGACAATCACTACGCCTTCCGGATGGACTCTAGTTCGGTCTGACTCGGCTACGGGTAGCACAGGCCCTGTAACTCAGTCGCTTTACTCACGTTTCGCTGCAGGTACAGCTGGACAGTTCTCAACTGACTGTGGTACTTTAGTAAGCTTCAACCTCTCGAACACTGCTACTGCGGCAGCTGCATCCTTGTTGGTCTACGCCAATGTATCCCTAAGCAGTCCTATTAACGTTCAGGGTGTTGCGTCAGCCACTGCTAACGGTACCACTGCTACTTCAGGGGCACTTACCACAACAGCGCCGAACACTTTCGTGCTGCAGTTAGTTGGTACAGATACTGCTACCATAAACGCTACTAACTATACCGGTCCAGCTAGCTACATAACCCGAGCGAATAACATTTGGGCTGGTCTAGGTATAGTTCAGAGTTCAGCTTACGACATTTTCCAGGCCGCTGCTGGTACGACGGGTACTACCACTACGACCTGGACGAACACCGGATCTTGGATTGTTCATACGTTAGCCCTTACTCCTGCTACGACTGGCGCTAACGTATTCACACCAGTTTTGACTCCTGCTATTACTGGCGGGACTTTAGCTGCAGGTACTTATGCGTATAGGGTATCGGCGTGGAACCAAATAGGTACGATTCTTCTCGGAGCTATAGGTGGGGAGACATTACCTTGCCCTGAGGTTACAGCTTCCGTGGCTTCTGGTACGTCTGGTTCCGTAGCACTTTCCTGGACGGCGGTACCTAATGCCTTAGGCTATAAGGTTTACGGTCGTACAACAGGTGCTGAGCAGCTTATAGCAACAATCACCGGCGGATCGACGACCACCTTCACTGATACTGGAGCTGTTACTCCATCAGGGGCATTGAACCCTGCCGATACTACTAGTGATACTGGTCAGATTGTCTTCGGCGCTATTGCTTCTAGCATCCCTACTAACAACGTAGCAGGCTACGAGATTTTCCAGTTTACGGATGCTACGCAAGCTACACTCCCTGTATTCTTGAAGGTTGAGTACGCTCAGAACTCCTACACAGGCCTTCTAAACCCGCAGGTATGGATCACTGTTGGTTCGGCAACAACCGGAACCGGCACCATCACCAACATGGCATCTATACCTAACTCTGTCTCGTCTCGTACTAGCATTTTCAACACCGTTAACGCTCAGTGGGGTTCTAGTACCGGTTCAGCATTGCTATACGCGGACTCTGATGGCGGTTCGAGCTTAATGTTCGGGGGTTGGGTTAACCCTACAGGTACTCCTAACGCTCTGAGCTCAGGTGGTACGTTCATAGCAGAGCGTACACGAGAGTGGGATGGTACCTTTAATACTGACGCTATTTTCATCGGGTGGATGACAGCTAACCTTGCGGCTACTTTCTTAACCTTACTGTATGGTACTGCTACTCAGTTCACCGGGTCCGCTTCTGCGTTAGCGTTTACTCCTGTTGGTACCTCTCAGACTCCTAACTACGTTGCTACTATAGGTAACACGGTCTACCTGTTTCCTATGATTCCTAACACTACTCCCCGTATGGTAGCTCCTTCTAAGCATCTGATCATGTGCTGGATTGGCGATGTACCTGCTGGAGTAACAGTTACCACTACGTTATACGGGTCAAGCAGAGGATTCTTGCGTACAAATAGTATTGCTGCTACTAACCTGTCGATATTGATGAGAACAGTATGACAGCTACCGTGCGTCGATGTTTGGATTCAGCAGGAGCCTCAGGTGGAGGTACTACTCGCTCTGTTACCCTGTCTTCGTTGAATGCAAACGATGATGTGTTGGTTGCGACATTCACTACAGGTGCTCAAACAATCACCGGAGTGTCTGACGGAACTAATACGTATGCGAAGATTGCTTCAGGTACAGGTACAGCAGGTACATGTGAGTTGTGGGCAGCCCTCAATGTAGCTGCATCGGCAACTCCTAAGACGATCACAGCTACATGGTCGGGTACTGCGCCATTTGCCTCTATCTGGGCTGCTGATGTTGCGTACTTGGTTACTTCTGGGTTGCTAGATCATACCGCGCAGACTACTGGTACTGCACAGGTTAACTTGACGGGGCCGAACTTAACCTCGACCGCTGCGGCAGAGATGCAGATAGTATTGGTTATCGGTGCTGGACCGCCCTTAACGGGTTCAACGAACTTTCCTTGGCAGCTGCTTACTTCTACTAGTATGCACGCCAACGGATTCGGTGTAGGCTATTTGGCGTACAATACCACTCTTAACAACCAGTTCTTCTGTAAC
>Ga0126371_10004132_pt1 | contig 12776 bp, 9 predicted proteins | sample PanSoiMetaPlot_4_FD_110145 | JGI IMG/M metagenome (GOLD analysis project Ga0126371, IMG submission 110145) | Tropical forest soil microbial communities from Panama - MetaG Plot_4 | ecosystem: Environmental > Terrestrial > Soil > Tropical forest > Bulk soil | place: Panama | collected 2016-02-17
GCGACCTTGAGCTTGGGGTTGGCGTCCTTCATCATCTCGGCGATCTTCAGGTCGACTGAGAACCCGGGCGTGGACGTGTAGAGCACCAGAAGCTCGAAATCGCCGGCCATGCCGACGGTTTGCTCGATGGAAATCTTGTGCGGTGGCGCGTCCACCACCTTGCTGTCCGGAAGAAGCCCTGCCGGATAGCAGAGCCACACCGGGTACCAGTAAGATTCGATCTCGCGCGAAGCCGGCCAGCGCGAACTGGCACCTCCATCAAAACCTTCAAAGGATGGAGGATTCAGAAACAGTGTTCGCATGTACTCTCTCTGGTTCGAATCAGGGCGCAGGGCGCCTCTGTTTTACTGGCCATCGGTGAATGCCGAGCTCGCGGGTTCCGGCATATCCACGGAATAATTACTGAAATCGATGGTTAGCTCCGCCTTGCCGACCAGGCGGGTATCCACGACGCTCTGCACTTGCAGCGGGACCGAGATTCCGCCTCGAATCTCGTATCTTCGTACAAACGCCACCTTCTTCAAGAAGATGGAAGGGTTCTTGACGAGGTATCCGGTTTCCTGCACCCGAAGATAGGTGGCCGTGTCGATCCAGACTTCGCCCTTGAATAATCCAACTCGTTTCTTTTTTGGGCTCACCTCGAAAACGAAGGCGGTGCGGCCCAACAATTCGGACTGTCCTTTGTATTTGAATTTATAATTTGCCGGCGTGACGGCCAGAGAAGGAGCCTGATCTTTCTGGGCCTCAACTTCCGCGGCCAGGTAGCGGGCGATCACCTGGTTTTTCACCGTACCGTCACCTTCGAAGAATAGCCGCTCGTAGGTAATCCGGCCCAACGCCGAAATATGGCGAAGCGCGTGAAGACGACCGTGTTTTTTCAATTGCGGAAGGGAGGCGTCAATATCCACGTCCATGGATGCGTTGCGCGCCGAAAGATCCTGGTCCCGCGTGGCGTTGCAATAATTTGCAACGATTACTTCGGGGACCGCGGCCACGGACTCCCCCAATACGCAACTCGCGAAAGCGATCAATACACTTAGAATCCGCATCGTCAACTTGAGTGGTCTCGAACCGGAAACTGCTAGAAACCTTGAGTCTACCAGGATCTGGGGATCGGCGGCAATCGAACGGAGGCTGGGCGAAAGCTAATTTTTGAGGAACTCCGCCCGAGGCTGACACCCGATTTTTGCCGTCAGATTGCCGCGGATCCACCGCATCCTCAGCCCGGTGCTACGCTTGGGGCATGGCCTACCGGATTGAAGCGGGTCGGCGCCCGCGGGGGACGTCGCGGGCAGGCCGAGTCACTCTGATTGTCATTCTGCTGGCGCTGTTGATTGGCGCCCGTTCGGTGGCTTCGTATGTCATCGATATCGAATGGTGGAAAGAACTCGGTCAATTCAATACCTGGTTCAACCTGCTTACCTACAGCCTGGCGCCCGTGGCGGTCGCGACGCTGCTGGCTTTCGCAGTTCTCTGGATCGCCCACGCGCGGGCGCTGAAGTTCTCGGGGGCCGGGTTGCGCGACCATCCGATTTACGCCCGCATCGCGACACTAGCCTTGCTGGTTCTCGGGTACATCATTGCGGCGGCGTCTGTGGACACCTGGACAGTCGTGCGGTTCGCCGGTTCCCGCGGCCTGCCGCCGGCAGCGACGGCCTGGCACGATGCGGTCTTCCAGAAGCCGCTATCGTTTTACCTGTTCGATCTGCCGTTCTACAACCTGTTGCGAGGTTACGTGCTGGCTCTGGCGATCGTGTGCATCCTGCTCTACTGGATCGCCGCCCGGGCCTGGCAACTGCGCCATCGAATAGCCGACCTGCGCGATGCGAGTGAATTCGAGCCGTCTCTTCTCCGCCTGCAAGGCGGCCTGGAATCGAAATTCCTCCGCGGCGCGGCGGTCGTGGTGCTGGTCGCGCTGGCATGGCGTTTCTTCCTCGGCCGCTATGAGATGGTGTACAACGAGCACGGCACGTTTCTGGTTGGCATCGATTACGTCGACCAGAACATCGGGCTGCCACTGCAATGGCTGGTGATCCTGGCCTCCCTGGCCGCGGCGGTCTTCGTCTGGATGGGCCGCTGGGTTCTCGCCGCCTCCATGGCCGGGGCCTGGGTCATTGCGTTGATTATTCCCGGAGCGGTGAGTGCCTTGTACGTCCGGCCGAATGAGATCTCGCTCGAGCAGCCGTATATCCAGACGCACATTCACGCCACGCGCAGCGCCTACGGATTGGAGCAGCACGTGCGCGAGGTGGATTTCAAGGCCCAAGCCAACGCGCCGATCAATGCCACGGAGGATAAGCCAACTCTGGACAACGTACGTCTCTGGGACATGGGTGCCTTCCAGAACACAATTACTCAGATCCAGGCACTGCGCCCCTACTACGAATTTCCCTCGGCCGACGTGGATCGATATACCATCGACGGCCAATATCGCCAGGTGCTGCTGTCCCCGCGCGAGCTGGATCTCAGCAAGCTGCCCGCCGCGCGCGCTAACTGGATCAACCCGGCGTTTCAATACACGCATGGATACGGGTTGGTGATGGCGGAAGTCAGCCGGATCACCACCGACGGCCTGCCGGTGCTGCTGGTCGAAAATGCGCCACCGGAAATCAAAACCAAGAGCCTGAAGTTGACACGCCCCGAGTTGTACTACTCGGAGATCTCGCATGAGCCGGTATTCGTCGACACCGCCCAGGAGGAATTCAACTATCCGTCCGGGGAGAAGGACGAGCGCTCGCGCTATCAGGGAAAAGGCGGTTTTCCTGTATCTTCCCTGCCCATGCGCCTGGCTGCCGCTATCCGGGAAGGAGAGCCTAACATCCTGCTCACCGGTTACCTGACCTCCAACAGCCGGATGATGATCCATCGCAAGGTGCAGGACCGGCTGCGGGAGCTCGCGCCGTTTCTGCAGTGGGATGACGACCCGTATCTGGTGGTCACCGATGACGGCCGGCTGGTTTGGATCATCGATGGTTACACCACGAGCGACGCTCATCCCTATTCACGCGCGCTCGAGGTTCCGCAGATTGGCCGCCTGAATTACATCCGCAATGCAGTCAAAGCCACCATCGACGCGTACGACGGCGAGACGCACCTTTACATTTTTGCTCCTGACGACCCCATCGTCGCGGCCTACCAGAGGCTGCTCCCGGATCTGTTCCGGGCCGCCTCCGACATGCCCGCGGACTTGCGAAGGCATACGCGCTATCCCGAAAACCTGTTGCGCATTCAGGCGGAGATCTACCGGACTTATCACATGCTCGATCCGCAAACCTTCTACAACAAGGAAGATTTGTGGGACCTGGCGCGCCGCTCGATGGGGCAGACCGAGGGCACCAATACCGTCACGCCAACCTATGTGATGGCCAACTTGCCGGGCGAGGAGAAGGCGGAGTTCCTGCTGCTGTTGCCGTTCACGCCGCGCAATAAGGACAACCTGATCGGCCTGATGGTGGCGCGCTGCGACGGCGCTCACCTTGGCGAGATTGTGGTGCTGCAGTTATCCAAGCAGCAGCTGATCTTCGGCCCCATGCAGATTGCCGCGCGCATCAACCAGGACCAGACCATCTCCAAGGACCTGACTCTGTGGAACCAGCAGGGTTCGCATGTGCTGCGCTCGCAGACTCTGGTCTTGCCCATCGGCGACACATTTCTCTACGTGGATCCGATTTACATCCAGGCCAATGAGGCCAGCATGCCGCAATTGAAAAAAGTGGTGCTGGCGGTGGGCGACCGGCTGGTTTACGCCGATACGTACGACCAGGCGCTTACCCAGCTCTCTAGCGGCGCGCAACAGCTGATCCAGCAGGCGACGGCGGCCCAACCGGCGGCTGCTCCCGTGCCAGCCGCGACGCCATCAGGCACGGCGCCGAATGCCGATCCCCGCCTGCAGCGTGTCCGCGATCACTTGCGGCGGTATCGCGAACTGGCCGCCCAGGGCCGCTGGTCCGAGGCCGGCAAAGAGCTGGAAGCTATCGAGGCGGAAGTGAAATAAGCCGCGTGTACCCGGTCCTCTTCAAAATCGGCGGCTTCGAAGTCATGACTTTCGGCCTGATGGTGGCCGTGGGTGCGCTCGCCGGGATGTGGATCTTCGGCCGGGAGCTGCGAATCCGCGGTCTTCCGCATGACGCCATCAACGGGGCGATTGCCGGGTTGATCGCGGGGTTGATCGGCGCCAAGCTGCTCTACGTCTCCGAGCACTTTGGAGAAGATCAGCTGGTGTCTCTGCTTTTCAGCCGGGGCGGGCTCAGCTGGTTTGGCGGACTGTTCGGCGGCGTTGCCGGTGCTCTGGCCTATTTCCGATGGCGGGGCTGGCCGCTGATTCCGCTTGTCTCGGCGGCCACGCCGGCTCTCGCCGTCGGGCACCTGTTAGGCCGCATCGGCTGTTTTCTGGTTGGCGATGATTACGGCCGGCCGACCGCGCTGCCGTGGGGCGTTGCCTTTCCCGAAGGATCTCCTCCCACGGATGTCCCGGTTCACCCTACGCAGCTGTACGAAGCCGCGCTCCTCGGCATTCTGGCTTGGCTGCTTATCCGATGGCGGCGTAACGGGCTGCCGGACCGGTCTCTCGTAGGAGGCTATCTCGTTCTCACTGGAGTCATCCGGTTCACGATCGAGTTCTTGCGCGTCAACGTGAGGGTTGCCTTGGGCCTGACCGTCGCACAATTCGGAGCGCTACTGCTCATCGCCGGAGGGCTGCTTTTGCTCGCGCAACGTCCGCCTCTGCCGAGATCGTCCTGATCCAGTTTGCCCGAAGTTCCGTAAAAGTCCCAGAGCTAGACCTAAAGTACCAAACCGCCGAAAACGTTAATTGAGTAGACTGTCCCGCCCGACGTAGCATGGCTTGCGTAGGCTGGATGTTGGAAATTTGAAACCGGGGGAAGTAACGTGAAAATTTCGAAGGTCTGCTCGATGGTTGCTTTGGTGGTTGTATCGGCCGCGATGGCTCATGCCGGCGTCCGCGTGCCGGTCGTGTTGGCGGATATCACAGTGCCCGAGCCGAATACGACTATGTTTGGGGCCGGCCTCTTGTTGGTCGGGTTGGCCGCGGCGCGCCGGCGGAAAAAGAAGTAGCGGTCAGGCCAGGGTAAGATTGGCCTGAGCCAAGGTGTCGAACCCGGCAAAATCCCGGCGAATCAACTTAGGAAAGGCGGCCGCCGCAATCATGGCCGCGTTATCGGTCGACAAGCCTGGAGAAGGGAAGTGGACGGGGCAGGGAAGGTGCGCCAACCGCGCCGCCGTCCGCAGCCCGGAGTTACAGGCGACTCCGCCGGAAATGATCAGCGATTGCGCCTCGATCTGCCCGGCGGAAGCGGCCGCTCGTGTCAGCAGTTCCGTGATCACGGCATGCTGAAACGACGCCAGCAGATCGAGCGTTGCCTGCGGAGTAACGGCGATCCACTCTTCGTCCGTAGGACCGGGTGTGCGCCGGACCAGGTCGCGGCGCGCATCGATTTCCGTCTGCATCGCGCGCGATTGCACCCAACGCAAAACCGCGGTCTTCAGCCCGCTGAAGCTGAAGTCCAGCGCGTTGCCCTTCATTTTGGCGAAGGTGAAACGGACCGCATGGGGGTCGCCGCGCGGCGCCAGACGGTCAATGATCGGGCCGCCCGGATAGCTGAACCCCAGAAGCTTGGCTACTTTGTCGAAAGCCTCGCCGGCTGCGTCGTCGCGCGTCTTGCCGAGCAGCCGGTACTGGAATCCTTCGCGCATTTCGAACAGGTGCGTGTGGCCTCCGCTAACCACCAACGCCAGGGCCGGAAATTCCACTGGAGTTCCCGCTTGCCGGGACTCCAGGACCACCGCATGAATGTGGCCTTCGATATGGTTGACGGCAATCAGCGGCAAGCCGCGGGCAAAGCTGAGCGACTTCGCAAAGGTGAGCCCCACCAACAGTGAACCCACGAGCCCCGGCCCTACGGTTGCCGCAATCGCGTCCAGATCCGAGAGGCTGCTTCGGGCCTGCCCCAGCGCCTCCCGCACCACAGGAACGATGGCGCGGAGATGTTCCCGCGAGGCCAACTCCGGCACGACGCCGCCATACTTGCCATGAGTGGTCATCTGCGAGGCGATGACCGAGGATAGGACAACTTCCCCGTCTTGCACCACAGCCGCCGCGGTTTCGTCGCAGGAAGATTCGATCCCTAAGATCCGCACTACCTCATAGTGTAAGCAGCGACCCGCTCACGCGGCGTCGATGAGGCATTCGAGAGAGGTGCGTGTCGCGCTCCCTCCTCGTTTGAGGCCATAGCGCAATAGGCCCGATGTCTTGCGTGCGCACCGTTGTGCCGCATTCTGCAGATCCAAGGCCTGCGACCGCGCCGGATGCCCCGGCTCGAGCGCCTCAATCAAGTTGCAAACACTGCTCAGAATGACGGTGAGCTCGTTATTGAAATCGTGTGCCAGGGCTGCAGCCAACGTGCATGCCTGGTCTGCTCTGAGTCGTTCCACACCTCAGCATATTCCCGCGACTTGCTGGCCAGCCTGGGAAAACGGATCTAAGTACCAAGGAATCATGGATCTGGAAATCTCAAAAACGTGTGACTGAGACTCGGTAGTACAATGGGGTGAACAACACTGGAGTTGTTGCTACAAATGAAAATTCCTTCCGTCGCGATGCTGATCGGCGTCGCGGCCGCAGTGCCACTCCTCTTCGCGAGCGACGCTCCGCTAACTCCCCCGAAAGCCGGCCCGGTTCAAATCATGCCTCTCCGCGACGTGAAGCCGGGCATGAAGGCGACGGCGTGGACAGTGTTCCAGGGCTCGCGGCCGGAATCGATTCCGATCGAGATTCTGGGTTTGTGGAAGAACCAGTGGGGGCCCAAGCAGGACGTGATCCTCGGAAAAATGGGCGGCAAGGCAGCGCGCACCAACGTTGCCGGCGGCATGAGCGGAAGTCCCGTCTATATCGACGGAAAACTGATTGGCGCCGTAGCGCTGCGGTTGAGCGTCTTTTCTCCGGACGCCATTTGCGGCATCACCCCCATCGAGCTAATGCTCGAGATCAAGGATTTGGATCAATCGCGCCCGGCCGAATCGCGTACTCCCGAAAAACTCGTGGCGTTCGGTGGAGGAGCTCCGGCCTCTCTCGACCCACTCAGCCAGTTCGTGACTGCCGGCGGTGTTTCCTCCTTGCCGCAGCCCGCGGCGCTGATGATTCCCATCGAAGCGCCCGTGCAGTTTTCCGGGTTCAGCTCGGAAACCATGCGGCAATTCACGCCGCTGTTTCAGCAGATGGGCATAACTGCGGTGCAGGGGGGCGCCGCTGCTGGTCTGTATACGAACAAGCCAGCTCCCGGCTGGGAAAACTCGCTGAATCCCGGCGAACCGGTAGCGGGTGTCCTGATCGACGGCGATATCGGTGTTACCGGCTTGGGCACTGTTACTTATAACGATGGAAAGCGTGTGCTGGCGTTCGGTCATCCTTTCTTCAATCTCGGCCCGATCAACATGCCGATGAGCAAGGGCGAAGTGGTGATGACGCTGGCCTCGCAGTATCAACCGAACAAGTTTGCCAACGCCACCGAAGTGGTCGGCGCGCTGCACCAGGATCGGCACAGCGGCATCATGGGTGTCCTTGGTGCAGAGTCCAACATGATTCCGGTTTCCGTGAAAGTACGCTCTCTCAAAGAGGACGAAAGCGTTTCTCGCGAGAAGGATTTCCACTTCAACGTCTTCGTACAGCAGAAGTGGACTCCCACCCTCATGATGATGACGCTGTTTAACAGCCTCTCGGATCTCAATGAATTCGCCGACGAAGCCACGTACCGTCTGAGCGGCAAGGTCGAGATGAACGGCCAGACCAACCTTTCGCTTTCCACCATGCAAGCCTCGGGAGAATTGCCGGTGCCGGCGCCGATGATGCTCGCCAACTGGTGGGGCGACAAGTTCAACCGGCTTTACCTGAATAATGTGAAAACGCCGGACGTAAAACGTGTCAGCGTCACCGTCGACCTGCTTCCCGAACGGCGCATCGCCACCATCGAAAACGCTTGGGTGGCGAACCCTGATCTCCGGCCGGGCGACGTGGTTCCCGTGAAAGTCTTTTTGCGCCCCTATCGCGGTGAACCCATTCAGCGAGAATTCCAGGTCAAGATTCCCGACGGGATGGCCAAGGGCGATCATCGAATTCTGTTGAGCGACGCTGACACGCTCAACCGCGTGCAGAACCAGGCCGGCCTGGCCAACCGCTTCCTCGATCTTCCCGAGACGGTTTCGCTCATCAACCAGGAGCGCACCAACAACAGACTGTATGTTTCGCTGGTGGAGTCGAGCCCCACGGCTTATTTCAACGACAAGACACTCCCCAGCCTTCCGTCTTCGGTGCTCAATGTGATGCAGTCCGGACGAGCCTCCAATCGCGCTGTGGTCACTTCGCCCGAGACCGCGACTGAGCAACTGGCGCTGCCCTTCGATTATGTGATCACCGGCAGCTACTCGCTCCGCATCCACGTGAACTAATTTTGCAAAGGCACAGAACCGGGACCGTCAGGGAGCGGATTGGTTTATCAAAATGACCGCAATTTCAAGCACTGTTTCTCGCGCCCTTCTGTTTTGCGTATTTTCCGCCGCGCTGTTCGCCGGGCAGACCCGCACCTGGCGGCAGGGGGAATTTGCGGATTTTGAAAAAGGCGTAGTCAAGAATCTGTCCGTGCGCAGCGACGGCGTGCTGACGCTGGCGCCACGCTCCAAGGAGTGGTCGGACACCTCCGCGATGTATCTATGGACCCTGGCGCGCGACTCCAAAGGCAACCTCTATACCGCGGGCGGCAGCGATGCCCGTCTCTACCGGATCGGACCGGATGGCAAGGGCAAAGTCCTGGCTGAGTTGGATAGCCTCGAGATTCACGCCATCGCCGTCGATTCCAAAGACCGCGTCTACGCAGCCACCTCTCCGGATGGCAAGGTCTACCGCATCACGCCTAACGGAAAATCCGAGGTCTTCTTCGATCCGAAAGCCAAGTATGTCTGGGCGCTCGCCTTCGATCGACAGGACAACCTGTTCATCGCCACCGGCGATCACGGCGAGGTCTACCGAGTCACGCCCGATGGCAAAGGCAAGGTGTTCTTCCAGTGCGAGGAGACCCACGTGCGCTCGCTGGTGCTCGACCCGAACGGGAACGTAATCGTCGGGACCGAGCCCGGTGGCTTGGTCCTGCGGATCGCGCCTTCTGGGGAAGGTTTTGTTCTATACCAGACTCCCAAACGCGAAGTGACTGCCGTGCTGGTGGGGCGTGACGGTGTAATTTACGCCGCGGCTGTCGGCTCGCGGACCGCCGGTCAGCCGGCTACGGCGCTGCAACCGGCACCTGGTCCCGCTCTGCCAGCTGTGCCCGCTCCGGGACAACCCGCACCGCGCCAGGCGGCCACCGTTCTGCCCTTGAGCACCGCGCCGCTCGGTGTGACCGGCGGCAGCGACATTTATTCGATCGACACCACCGGCAGCCCCCGCCGCTTGTGGACCAGTACCCGCGATGTTGCGTACGCCCTCGCTTTTGACAATACCGGGCATGTGCTGGTTGGCACCGGCAATCGCGGCAACATCTACCGCATCGAGTCCCCGAATGTGTACACGGCTTTGCTGACAGTGCCAACGACTCAGGTCACCGCATTTCAAGCCGGTACGGACGGACGTTTGTACGCGGCCACGGCCAACGTCGGCAAGATTTACGAGATCTCTTCCGAGCCGGAGTCGCAGGGTACTATCGAAAGCGATGTCTTCGACGCCGGATTGTTCACGCGCTGGGGCCGCATCAGTTTCGACGCTGCCTTGAACGGAGGCCAGATTTCCTTGCAGACGCGCACTGGCAACCTCGACCAGCCACAGAAGAACTGGAGCCCGTGGTCGGGCGCCGTCACCGATTCCAAAGGCGGCCGTATCACGTCGCCTCCGGCTCGCTTTGTCCAGTGGAAGGCGACGCTGACGGGCTCCGGTGCGAAATCGCCCGCGCTCAACTCCGTCGAAGTCGCTTATCTTCCCAGAAACGTGGAGCCACACGTCGATCACATCGAGATCACGCCCGTGAACTACCGGTTCCCGGCGCAGATCGCGGTCACGCCGGTGCAATCCATGAATTTGCCGCCGCTCGTCGCCCTGACGGCACGCTCCGAGACTACCGCCGCCACATCCGACACCACGGCCACTCTGACACCGGCCATGCAGTTCGCGAAGGGTAACATCGGCGCTCGCTGGATGGCCGCCGATCCCAACGGCGATTCGCTCGTCTACAAAATCGAAATTCGCGGCGCGAATGAAAAGGAGTGGAAGCTGCTGAAGGACAAAGTCCCCGAAAAATACTACTCCTGGGATTCGACCGCGTTTCCCGATGGCGAATACCGGATTCGCGTCACCGCATCCGACGCGCCATCCAACCCCCCGGCCGAAGCCCTCAGCGGCGGTCTCGAGAGCGACCCCTTCGTTATCGACAACACGCCGCCCAGGATCACCGGCTTGACCGCCGCGCGCAATGCCGGCAAACTTCAGGTCCGCTGGCACGCTGCCGATGCTCTGAACGATATCGAGAAAGCTGAATACTCTCTCGACGGCGGCGACTGGACCCTGGTGGCGCCCACCACGGGCTTATCCGACTCCCGGGAACTCGATTACGACCTGACGGTCGACTCCGGCCCCGGCGAGCACACCATCGCGATACGGGTCGAAGACGCGTACGCCAACCAATCGACGGACAAGTCAGTGGTGCAGTAAGCTGGCGAGTTCGTCGCCGACGCGGTTACATCAGCGGATTCCGCCAGCGCAGCCGGGGGAAGCGCGCGAAGTCGCCGTCGGACGAGCAAAGTTCGGCCTCGTGCTCCATCGCCAGTGCCGCCAGGTGCGCATCCGAGGTGAGATTGCCACCGGTGCCGGCTGTGGTCAACAAATCGCGCAGAATGCGGGCATGGCGCGGCCCCGGCTGCACGAGAACCACCGATGGCTGCACCAGCCATGAATCAATCAAATCAAAGGCGACGGATACCGGCAGCGGGTTTCGAAACAGGCCGGCCCGCGTAGTCACGCGAAGAAAAGCCAGCAGGACATTCCAGGATATGCCAGCTGTCTCTTTACTCTTAAGCGCCGCTTCGAGCCACGTTTTGGCCTTGCGGTGCAGAGGCGCGTCGTGGTTGACGGCGTAAATCAGAATGTTGACGTCCAGCAGGATCATTTGCGGAGCGACAGTTTGCGGCTTATCTCTTCGTCCTCCATCGCCTCAGCAGTTGCCAGCGCCTTGTCCCAACGGAAGAGTTGCTCCGTGCCTAGACTGAAAGTCCTTTGGACAAAGCGCGCCCGCTTGGCGCGCTTGCCGGGCGTCAGGCCGGTTCGGATTGCTTCGTTCAGAGCCTCTTTGAACGACCAGCCGCGTTCCCGCATCGCCGCACGGATTAGCCTCTCGGTGTCGGTATCCAGAGTGACCGTAGTCCGCATGTTGCTATCATAGCATCAACCGATTTGCTGTCATGATGCAGCGGGACGCCGACGGTTTTGTCGCTGGTGTGTCTTGGCTTTTTCCCAGCGCCGAGACCGCCGGCGCTACCTGGTTGTAGTTACGCCGCCGCTTCGCGCGGGTTGAACCGTACCGAGACCAGCCGCGATACGCCCGGCTCTTGCATGGTCACTCCGTACAAGGCCTGTGCCGCCTCCATGGTGCGCTTGGAGTGCGTGATCATGATGAACTGCGTCTGGTGCGACATCTCTTGCAGCATCTTTACCAGCCGTCCGATGTTGGCTTCGTCCAGCGGCGCGTCCACTTCGTCTAGCACGCAGAACGGGCTCGGCTGATACTTGAAGATGGCCATCAGCAGCGCCACCGCCGAAAGGGCTTTCTCGCCGCCCGACAGCAGCAGCACGTTCTGCAGCCGCTTTCCCGGAGGCGAGCAGATGATGTCGATCCCCGATTCAATCACATTTTCCTGATCCGTCAGCCGCATCTCGCCGGTCCCACCACCGAACAGCGTCTGAAACGTGATCCGGAAATTTGCGTTGATGGTCTCGAAAGCTTCCGAGAATTTCTGCCGGGACACCACGTCGATTTCCTGGATGGCCTTCTCGGTATCGCGGATCGAATCGAGCAGGTCCTGCCGCTGCTCGCTGAGGAAATCGTGGCGCTGCTGCGCTTCCTGGAACTCTTCCATCGCCGCGGGGTTGACCGCGCCCAGCGCCTCGATCTTCTGCTTCACTTCCACCGACGCTAGCTCGGCATCAAGGATCGCCTGCTCTTCGGGCACCGGGCCGTCCGCCGGCGCGAGTTCCGCCACGGGGCAGTCCAGTTCCTTGCGGCTGATTTCGTCCAGGAAGCCGAGTTCGGCCTGCTTCTTCACCAGATCTACTTCGATCTGCGACCGCTTCTCTTGCGTCTCCTGAACGCTTGCGCGGAGCTCCTTCAGTTCTTCTTCGGCCGCTCGTAGCGAGTCGCGCCGCTCCGTTTCCTCGGCCGCCATCCGGTTCACCACCGCTTCCAGCGCGACAATCTCCTCCGCCAGTTGAGCCGCCTTCCGGGTCAGCTCGACATTATCGGCCAGCAGCCGCGCCCGTTGTTCGCCGAGCCGGTCGGCTTCCGCGGCAATCGCATTGCGCCGGCTCACGGTTTCCTGAAATTGCTGCTCGATCCGCGTCAACGTGCTGCGTTCCGACCGGTCGCGCTCTTCGAGTTTCGCCAGTTCGGCCCGCACCCCGGCGTGCTCTTCGCCCACATGCGACGCCTGGGTCTCGACCTTCTCCAGTTCCTGCCGCTCGGCTTCTTGCGCCGCTTCGCGCTCCGCCCGCTGCCGCTCCTTTTCTTCGA
>Ga0126371_10004133_pt1 | contig 12774 bp, 11 predicted proteins | sample PanSoiMetaPlot_4_FD_110145 | JGI IMG/M metagenome (GOLD analysis project Ga0126371, IMG submission 110145) | Tropical forest soil microbial communities from Panama - MetaG Plot_4 | ecosystem: Environmental > Terrestrial > Soil > Tropical forest > Bulk soil | place: Panama | collected 2016-02-17
GGGACTTTTACACCGACCGCATCGTGTCGCAGACGCTGATCGAGTCGTGGAACGGCAGCACCTGGTCGATCCCCGACAGCCCGGACCAGGGAGCCGGGAACAACACCCTGGCCGGCGTCTCGTGCCGGTCGGTGAGCTTCTGCACCGCCGTCGGGGACTATGTCAACGCCAGCGGCGTGTCGCAGACGCTGATCGAGTCGTGGAACGGCAGCACCTGGTCAATCCCGCCCAGCCCGGACCAGGGAACCGGGAACAACACCCTGGCCAGCGTCTCGTGCCGGTCAGCGAGCTTCTGCACCGCCGTCGGGAACTATGTCAACGCCGGAGGCGTGTCGCAGACGCTGATCGAGTCGTGGAACGGCAGCACCTGGTCGATCTCGCCCAGTCCCAGCCCCGGCACCAAGGGGAATCAGCTGTTTGCTGTCTCCTGCGCCACGACCACCTCCTGCGCGGCCGTCGGCGACGACGTCACCAGCGCAGGCAACCAATTTAACCTCGCTGAACGATTCGGCTAAGAGGACGCGCGGTTGCCCAGCAGCTCAGGGCTGGCCGGAGCTGCCAGGTCCTCCAGCTTCGCGCGGACTTGGTCGGCGTCGGGGTGACTGAGGTCGTCAAGGATCGCCAGGGCCTGGCGCCAGGTGGCGAATACGGCCTCGAGGTCGCCAAGCAGTTGGTAGGTCTCGCCGAGATGAGTCAGTGTCAGCGCCTTGGAGACCTGGTCGCCAACGGCCGTGAAAAGGTGCAGCGCCTCCCGGTAGCAGGTGACGCTTGCTTCATGATCGCCGAGGTGACAGTGGGCATAGCCGAGGCTGTCGAGGGTTGAGGCCTGCTCGGAGAGGTCGCCGAGGTCGCGCTGCAGGCGAAGCGCCTGCTGGCAGTACGTCATCGCCTCCTGGTAGCTGCCAAGCTGGGCGTAGAACCAGCCCACTCCGTTCAGCGCGCGAGCTTCCTCGCCCCGGTCGCCGCAGGCGCGGAAGTGTCCGGCTGCCTGGGCAGCGTGCGCAAGCGCCTTACTTAGGCGGCCCTGCCGCTCGTACACCCGGCTCAGTCCGTGGTGTACCCGGCCCTCGCCGACACGGTCACCAAGCTGCTCGAACAGGGTAAGGGCCTCCTGCAGGCAGTCAAACGCCCTGTCATAGTCGCGCAGCCTCTCGCGGGCGTTGGCAAGCGCGATCAGCGCATCGGCCTTCCCGCCGAAGTCTCCGGCCTGGTCACATGCCGCTATCACCATTTGCTGGACGCTGGCGCACTCGTTCGATAGCCCTTGCCTGAAAAGGAAGTCGGTAAGCGCCCTGGCGATCTGCCAGGCGTGGGTCGCAGATCCCGATTCAGCCGCCAGCGCGATCGCGCTCAGCAGCACCGGGTACTCGGCTTTCAGCCAGGACACTGCCTGCTCATGACCGGCCAGGTTCTCTGGTGTGACGCCGGGCTGGCATGGAGCCAGCGTTGGCTTGGGGCGGCTCGGCCGCAGCAGCAGCGCGGCGGTGGCAGCCGTGTGCAGGTAGTGATCGAGCATCCGGTGAATGGCGGCCGCCCTCTCACCGGGGCTGCTGTCGCGCTCCGCTCGTTCAGCCGCGTAGGAGCGGATCAGGTCGTGATAGGCGAACCGGGCCGATGCGGGCTCGGCCAGCAGGTGCGCGCGGGTGAGTTCAGACAGCAGCCGGCGTGCCTGGCTGCTGGTGGCTCCCAGCAGGCTGGCGGCTGCTGGCAGGGAGAAGTCGGGACCGGGGTGCAGGCCAAGCAGCCGGAAGGTGCGTGCGGCATCCGCGCTGAGGTGGCCGTAGGAGGAAGAGAAGACTGTCCGCACGCTAGTGGCCGGATCGCCGGGATCAAGCGCGTCGAGCTGATCTTGCCGCAGGTCGGCGACGACGTCACCGATGGTGGCGCAGGAGCGGCCAATCGCGCGGGCGGCGGCGATGTTCAGCGCCAGCGGCAGCCCGCCGCACAGCTTGATGAGTTCAGCCGTGGCAACGGGCTCGGCCGTGACCCGCTCACGGCCGAGGCGGCGCGACAGCAGCTCATGGGCTTCGCCGCTGGTGAGCACGTCAAGCCAGACGGGACGTGCGCCTTCAGCGGCAACCAGCCCGGTCAGCCCATTCCGGCTGGTGACCAGTGCCAGGCAGCCTCGGCTCCCTGGCAGCAGCGGCCGGACCTGCTGCTCGTCGCAGGCGTTGTCCAGCAGGACCAGCATCCGCGTGCCCGCCAGCAGGCTGCGGTACAAGGCTGCCCGGGCGGGAACGTCGGCCGGGACCGAACCGGCTGCAACCCCAAGGGCGGCCAGAAAGCCGCCGAGCACCTCGCCGGGATCCAACGGCGGGGCCAGGGGGTCGTAGCCGCGCAGGTTCACGTAGAGCTGGCCACCAGGAAAGCTGTCAGAAACCAGGTGGGACCACTCCACTGCTAGTGCTGTCTTCCCGACCCCTGGCATCCCGGCTATAGCGGAGATCACCGCCGTACCGGTGCCAGGACCTGCCTGATCCAGCAGCCCAGACAGTGCCGTCAGCTCGCTGGAGCGGCCCACGAAGTGCGCGGGTGCGGTGGGTAGCTGGCGCGGCGTGACCCTGGCGGCAGGCGCTGCGGGACCATGGCGAGGCTCGGCCGACTCAAGGCCGGCATCTGCGCGGAGGATGCCTTCGTGCAGGCGCTGGAGCTCCGGGCCAGGCTCGATCCCGAGCTCCTCCGACAGGATCTTTCGCGCCTGCCGGTAGGCCGCCAGTGCCTCCGCCTGGCGGCCCCGCCGGTACAGCGCAAGCATGAGCTGGGCATGAAACCGCTCCCGCATCGGATGCAGCGCGGCCAGCGACTGCAGCTCCCCGGCAAGGTTGTCACAGTCGCCGAGGTGCAGGTCCGCATCCACCCGCCACTCGATCGCCTGAAGTCGCATTTGCTCAAGCCTCGGTGCGTGATCACGGTGCAGCAGCTCCGATCCCACGTCCGCCAGCGCCGGGCCACGCCACAACGCCAGCGCGTCGCCCAGGACCTGGCGGGCCCGCGGCCAATCAGCGCGGCGCACCGCCTCGCTGCCGACACGGCACAGTGCCTGAAATTTCAGCAGATCTAGTTCGCCGTCATCGGCGCGAAACTCATATCCCGGATCCGCTGTCACGATCCGGCCGCCCACTTCGGAGCCGAGGACCTGGCGCAACCGGAACACGTAGTTCCGCACGGTCGTCCGGGCCCCGCTGGCTGCCAATCCATCCCAGAGCGTCTCAGCCAGCGCGTCGAACGACACCACCTGGTTGGCGTGCACGAGCAGCGCCGCGAGCAGTATCCGTTGCTTGGCGGCCCGGATAGGCAGCGACACACCCTCGTGAGTGACCTCAAGCGGCCCCAGAACGCCCACCCACATCGCCGGTCCCTTTCACCTGCGCCCCGGGATTTCTTAGACAATATCGTCATCTGGGCGACCGATTCGGAGAGAGGGATCCACGATGGACGATGCGGAGTTGAGCGCGAAGGCCAGGAAGCTCGCGACCGTGATTGAGCCTTTCGCTGCGCAGGTGTACTTCTCTCCCGAGTGCCACGCGGGGTACGCCGACCTAGGCTTCGGACCGAGTCCAGGCGACAGGAACGGGGTAGCGCAGCCGGATGGCCCTGCCTATTTCTGCAGTCGGGGGTCGCTTCTCGGACAGGCACCCGGCGAGCTGGTCGCGTCAGCGTTCGCGGTGTTCAACCCGTCCGTCGTCGCGCCGGCTGTGACGCTCGGCTGGTCAATCACGGACGCTAAGACCATCGAGCAGGCCAGGACCGACGGTGCCATCGCGCAGCTGATCAGGATCCTCGGACCCGCGCCGGAGGGCATCGAACGCTTGCGGGACCTGCTCGGCCAGGCAAGCGCGTCGCTGCCCGTCGCCGGAAAACCTCTGTACGCCGGTGTCCTCGCGCAGGAAGTGCCGAGTTCGCCGATTGGTGCGGCCTGGCGTTTCGCCGACCGGCTGCGGGAATTCCGCGGCGACGCGCACACGGCTTCCTGGACTTCTGCGGGCTTCGACGCCATAGAGATCGGTCTTCTGACCGAGCTCTACTGGAGCATGCCGCTGAAGACCTACGTCCGGTCCCGTGCGTGGTCGCACGCTGAGCTCGACGACGGGATCAGACGGCTCGAGGAACGGGGTCTTGTCAGGGACGGTTCATTTACTGAACGGGGAAAGGAAGAGCGCGAGGCGGTCGAGCGGAGTACCGATCGTCATTGTCGGCCGGTCATTGAGTCGCTGGGAGAGGAGTTCGACAGCGTGATAGAGCTGCTCGCGCCGATGGGAAGGCAGATTCGAGCGCAGCACGGCTACCCGGCTGCGGGACCGAGGGACCTGGCCGCCCGGTCATCTGCCGAGGCGGTGTGATCCTGCGGCCGTCGGCCTTCGTTGACGATGAGTTCGTCGTAAATTAACGTCCTGCCATGCAGCCTGGCGGAAAAGCAGAGGCTGCCGCGCCGCTACCGGTTGACCGTGTGGTTGCGTGGCTGGCCGAGCAAGGGATTGGCCTGGCTGCTCCGGTACGGGCTGAGCTGATCTCTGGCGGGCGGTCGAACCTGACGTACGCGCTGGTAGGTGCGGACGGGCACAAGGTGGTGCTGCGGAGGCCGCCGGGCGGCGGGATCTTGGCTACCGCGCACGACATGACCCGCGAGTGGCGGTTCATCAGCGCGCTGCGCGGGACCAGTGTTCCCGTGGCCGAGCCGTTGGCACTCGCCGACGGTGAAGTACTGGGCGTTCCGTTCTATGTGATGTCTTATGTCGACGGCTGGGTGCTGCACGACGCCGCGAATGCCCAGGTCCTGTCTAGCGACGCCCGCCGATGCGCGGCAGCGAGTCTGATCGACACCATGATCGGCCTGCACCAGCTGGACATCGACTCCGTCGGCCTGGGAGACATAGCCCGCCGGGAAGACTACATCGGTCGGCAGCTCCGGCGCTGGAAGCGGCAGTGGGACCAGTCGTGCTGTACCGATATCGCGGCGGTCGATGCCGCGTATGAGCGCTTGACGGCGGCAGTACCGTCGCAGCAGCACGCGCGCATCGTCCACGGCGATTTCCGGCTTGGCAACATGATCTGCGGAACGGACGGGCGGATCCGGGCCGTTCTGGACTGGGAGCTGGCGACCCTGGGTGACCCGCTCGCCGATCTCGGCTGGCTGCTGACCTGGTGGGTGGAGCCCGGCGAAGCTAGCGCGACCGTGACCAACCCGGCGGCGCAGCCGTCGGTCCTTCCCGGATTCCCGCCACGGCAGTGGATGATTTCGCGGTACCAGGAGGGCAGCGGCGCAGACCTGTCTCGCATCGGCTTCTATGTCGCCTTCGCCAACTGGCGCGGCGCCTGCATCAGCGCGGGCGTGCTGACTCGTTATGAGTCCGGTGTCATGGGCGATGACGGCTTCGACCCCGGAGCGTTGCGCGCGAAGATCGCCATCCAGGCCGAGACGGCACTCGAGCAAATCAACCGGATATAAGAAAACGAATGAACTAAAGGGGAAGCCTGGCCGCCCCATCGGCCAGGCTTCCCGGTGTGCGGCCCGCAGGCTCGGGTCAGATCTGCAGTGCCGGTGCCTCGCTGGCGTGCTGGACGGCCGCCGGGGCCTGGGCCGTCCCCGTGGATACGGAGGCGCGGAGCGGGCCGGCGCGGAACAGCGTGCCGCAGATCACCGCGCCGGCGGCGAAGATCGCCGCGGCGATCCAGAATCCCGTGGTGTAGCCGTGGATGAGCGACTCCCCGATCAGGGACGGGGCCGGGTGCCCGTGGACCAGCGTGGCAGGGCTCAGGTGGCTGGCCACGTAGCGTGCCACCGCGCTGGCGAAGATCGTGTTGAGCAGCGAGGTGCCGATCGAGCCGCCGATCTGCTGGCCGGTGTTGAGCGTGGCTGAGGCTACGCCCGCGTCCTGCGGTGCCACGCCGAACGTCCCGGTGTTCATCGACGGCGCGATCGTGAAGCCGAACCCAAGGCCGGCCACCATCAGGGGGCCGAGTACGGCGGATGCGTAGCTCGAGTCCATCCCGATTCTGGTCAGCCACACCAGGCTGCCCGCCGCCAGCAGCATGCCGACGGTGACCAGCGGCTTGGGCCCGAGCCTGGGCAGCAACACCACGTTGGACAGGTTGGCGCTCACGACCACCATCGCGATCATCGGCAGGAAGGCGACGCCGCTGATGACCGGGGAGTAGTGCAGGGTCTGCTGCATGTAGTAGGTGAGGAACAGGAAGATGCTGAACATGCCGGCGCCGACGATCAGGACCGCCAGGTATGCGCCGCCGCGGTTACGGTCGAGCACGACGCGGGGCGGCAGCAGCGGGCTGGCCGCGCGGGCCTGCCAGAGCACGAAGGCAGCGAGCAGCGCCACTCCGGCAGCCAGGAAGCCGTAGGTCGATGGCGTGTGCCAGTTGTGGGTCGCCGCGTTGGAGAACCCGTAGACCAGGCAGAACATCGATGCCGAGACGAGCGCGACGCCGGGCAGGTCCAGCCGGGACTGACCGCGCGAGCCCCCGCGTCGCAGCAGTGTGGCCGCACCAGTGGTGGCCAGGGCGGCAAAGATCAGGTTCACGTACAGACACCAGCGCCAGGACAGGTACTCAGTGAGAATGCCGCCGAGCAGCAAGCCGATCGCGCCGCCTGCGCCAACGATCGCGCCGTAGACGCCGAACGCCTTGCCCCGCTCCTTCGGGTCACTGAACGTCGTGGACAAGATCGAAAGCGCGGCGGGCGCCAGTAGCGCGCCGAAGGCGCCCTGGGCAGCGCGCGCCGTCACAAGCATGGCAAAGGTTGTCGCCGCGCCGCCGACGGCCGACGCAGCGGCGAAGCCAAGCGCACCGACCAGGAACGTGATCTTGCGCCCGATCAGGTCGCCGAGTCGCCCGCCGAACAACAGCAGGCTGCCGAACGCGAGCGCGTAGGCGGTCACCACCCACTGCCGGTCAACGGTGGAGAAGCCCAGGGCGCGCTGCGCGGATGGCAGCGCGATGTTCACGATCGTGGCGTCCAGCACGACCATGAGCTGGGCCAGGCCGACGGTGCCCAGGATCAGCCACCGGCGTGGATCGGGCGCCGCGCCGGTCCGCGCGGCGCGCAGGTCAGGCACGTGGCCCGCTGGGATGATGCTTGCGCTAGTTTCGCTCATAGCTCCTACCTATCTGGAGGCATCGTGTCCATATGGAGGTATCATCTCCGCTTCACCGTACATTAGGCTAAGCGGAGATGCAACCTCCAATCGGAGATGCAACCTCCGCACCGAACCTGAAGGAAGCTGAGATGGCAGACCCACAGGAAGGCGGCGCGCCTCGCCCGCTTCGCCGGGACGCCGAACGGAACCGGCAGCTGATCCTGCGCGCCGCGGCCGAGGTATTCACCGCCAAGGGGCTGCAGGCCAGCCTGGACGACGTGGCCCGCCACGCCGGAGTCGGCGTGGGCACCGTCTACCGTCGCTTCCCTGACAAGGAGTCGCTTGCCGAGGCGCTGTTCGAGGAGCGCATCGAAGCGATGGCCACGCTGGCCGAGAACGCGCTGGCCCAGCCGGACTCATGGACCGGCCTGGTGTCCTTCCTGGAGGGCGTGTGCACCCAGCTCGCCACCGACCGCGGCCTGCACGAGATCGTCATGTATGCGACCCACGGGCGGGACCGGACCGGCCGCGCCAGATCCAGGATGCAGCCGCTGGTCACCGCCCTGGTGCAGCGCGCTCAGCAGGACGGCCACGTGCGCGCCGACCTGCGGCCCACGGACATGCTGTTCATCGAGTTCATGATCACCGCGGCGGCCAGGTACGCCGAGCCCGTCAAACCGGAGATCTGGCGCCGGTACCTCACGCTGGTCACCGACGCGCTGCGACCGGCACGGTCAGGCACCACTCCGCTGCCCGAGCCCGCGCTCGAGCCGCAGGAGATGGCCGTGGTCATGCGCTCGATCCCGCAGAGCGCTGGCCCGGCCAACCGGCCCTGACCTGCCGCGCGGACCCTCCCCGGACATCCGGGGTCGCCGAGGTGTCAGCAAGTGCTTCTTTCATGGTGCTCCGGTGTCGATACGGGGGCACGCCGTGCGACGTAAGGGGTGCAGGCCGGTGACAGCCGGCCAGACCCGAAGGGAGCATCACCATGAGCAAGTACGTCGTAGCCTTCCGCGGCGAGCCAGCCGGCGCCACGTCCGCGGCCGACGAGCAGGCGTGGGGCGCCTGGTTCGGTCAGCTTGGGTCGACGGTCACCGACAGAGGTAACCGGGTCGGGGCCACCCGGACCCTGCCCGCCGCGCACCGTGGCGATCCTGGCACCTCAGTGCTGCGCGGCTATGTTGTCATCGAAGCCGACAATCTCGATGACGCCGCGCGCCTGGCGGCCGGGTGCCCCGGGCTCGCCGGCGCGGTGGACGTTGAGGTCGCCGAGGTCGTTCCCGCCTGACAGCGGGCCGTGCCGTGATGACATCGACAACCGAGGGAGGTGGCGGTGATGGCCGAGTACATGGTGTTCATCTGGGGTGACGAGCAGGCGTGGGAGCGCGCTGACCCGGCCACCGTGGAGCAGACGATGGCCGCGCACCGGGACTTCATTGCCCGGCACGGCGCCGCGCTGCGCGGCGGCAATCGGCTGTACCCAAGCGGCGTGTCCACCTCGATCAGGCACACCCCCGATGGCGGCGTCGCCATCAGCGATGGGGCGTTCGCCGAGACGAAGGAAGTGATCGGGGGCTACTACCTAATCGAGGCCGCCGACTTGGACGAGGCGCTGCGCATCGCCGCCGACGTGCCGGCCCCGTCCGGCGGCGTGGAGTTGCGCCCGGTCTTGCCGACGAGCTGAACCAGGAGCCTGGCGATGGACCCGGTGGTCGCGGCGGCGGTGGCAGACGCGCACCGCACCGAATGGGGGCGCGTGCTCGCCGCCGCTGCCCGGCTCACCGGCGACCTGGACGCCGCCGAGGAGTGCGCCCAGGACGCCTACGCCGATGCCCTCGCCTCGTGGACGAGCCATGGGGTACCTGACCGCCCGGCGGCCTGGCTGACCACCGTGGCCCGGCGGCGGGCCATGGACATCATCCGCCGCCGCGACACCCTCCGCGGCAAGCTCCCCCTGCTCGCCGGCCACGACGACGAGACCGGCGACGGCCTCGTCGAGTCGGGCGAGCATGAGGCATTTCCCGATGACCGGCTGCGGCTCATCTTCACCTGTTGCCACCCCACCCTCGCCTCCGACGCCCGGGTTGCGCTCACTCTGCGCCTGCTATGCGGGCTAACCACCGCCGAGGTCGCCAGCGCCTTCCTGACCAGCGAACCCACCATGGCCGCGCGGCTCACCCGAGCCAAAAAGAAGATCGCAGCCGCCCGGATCCCCTACCGGGTGCCAGGGCCCGACGAACTACCTGACCGACTGGCGGCGGTGCTCGACGTGGTGCACCTGGTGTTCACCACCGGGCACACTGCCCCTTCCGGCCTCGCCCTGCAACGCCGCGACCTCGCCGAACGCGCGCTGGACCTGGCCCGCATGCTCCGTCTCCTGCTACCGGACGAGCCCGCTGTGGCCGGGTTGCTCGGGCTGATCCTGCTCACCGACGCGCGCCGCCACGCCCGCACCGACCCAGCCGGGCGGCTCTTGCGGCTGGCCGAACAGGACCGCGCCAACTGGGACCAAGGCGAGATCAGCGAAGGACTGGCGCTGGCCCGCCAGGCGCTGCGCCGGCGTCCTTATACCCGCTATCCGCTGATGGCCGCTATCGCCGCCACCCACGCCACCGCCCCTGCGCCTGGCGCACCGGACTGGGCTCAGATCCTCGCACTCTACGACCAGCTGAGCGCGATCTGGCCGTCGCCGATCGTCGCGCTCAACCGCGCCATAGCCGTGGGCGAAGCTCACGGCCCTACCGCCGGCCTAACCGCCCTGGACGCCCTCGCGGCCGAACCTCAGCTGGCGGGCTACCACTATCTGCCGGCCGCCAGGGCCGAATACCTCCGCCGCCAGGGCCGCCACGACGAGGCCCGCCTTGCCTACGACGAAGCCCTCCTCCTGGCCGGCAATAGCACCGAACGCCAGTTCCTGGCCGACCGCCGCGCCCAGCTCCCGCGAACTAGCGCGAGTTCTTGACGCGGTCGTAGTGGCGGGTGGCCTTGGCGCGGTTGCCGCAGACGGCCATTGAGCACCAGCGACGCGTCCCGTTGCGGGTGGTGTCGAAGAACCACAGGACGCAGGCGGGATGCTGGCAGCGGCGGATCCGGTCCGGCGCGCTCTCCAGCAGCTCAAGCAGATTCGCCGCCGCCATGACCGCAGGCAGCCAGGCAGGATCGTCCGCTTCAAGCGCCTGCTCGGGATTCATCCGCGGGCCGATTGTCAGCCGCAAGCACCCGTGTCCGAGTACCCGGTTGAGGCGGTCACGCGAGGTCGCGTCGTCGCCCCGGGCTGCCAGCACGTCCCGGATCGCCTGACGGGCCGTAATGAGCGCCTGGGCAGTCCCCGGCGCCGGTGCGGCGGACATCCCGTTCTCAGCCAGCCAGGCCCTCACTCCCCCGTCGGTTGCCAGCAGATCGACCGGACCGCCCGATGCGACCCACTCGGTATTGAGCAGGTCAATCGCGAGAGGCTCCCCCACCAGCGGTCGCGGGTCCTGAACCTGAACGTCAGCCATGCGTCAAGTCTAACCCTTCCTAGCGTGTTGACAAGTTAGAACCTAACTATCTAAGCTGGCTTTTGATAGTTAGAACTCGATCCACGGATCGCCAACGAAGGGGTGTCTGATGCGCGCGATGGTGATAACCGAGCCCGGCGGACCCGAGGTCCTGCAGATTCGCGAACTGGCCGAACCTGTCGCCACCGACGGGGAAGTCCTGATCCGCGTCAGGGCTTTCGGCGTTAACCATGCCGAGACGCACATGCGCAAGGGCGAGTGGCCCGAGGCGACGCCGGTCAGCGGCATCGAGGCTGTCGGCACGGTGGTGAACGATCCATCGGGCGTACTGGCCCAAGGCACGAAAGTGCTGACGATCATGGGCGGTCTTGGCCGCATCCGCAACGGCAGCTATGCCGAGTACACGGTCGCCGCGGCTGCCAACGTGGTCGCCATCGAGTCCTCGCTCGACTGGGCGGACCTGGCCGCGATCCCGGAAAGCTACGCCACCGCGTGGCTCACGCTGCACGACAATCTCGAGCTTGATCCAAGCCACTCGATACTCGTTCGCGGCGCGACCTCGGCGCTCGGCCAGGCGGCGGTGAACATCGCCGCCGATCTCGGCGCCCGCGTCGTCGCGACCACGCGGCGCGAAGATCGCGCCGGGATGCTGCGCTCACTGGGCGCCGATGAGGTTGTGATAGAGACCGGCGACGTCGCCGGCGAGGTCAAGGCGCAAGCGCCCGGCGGCGTCGACCGGGTGCTCGACCTGGTCGGGAACAGCGTGCTCAGGGACTCGCTACGGGCGGTGCGCACGAGGGGCCGGGTGTGCCAGGCCGGATTCCTTGGCGGCCTTGGCCCGGTTGCTGACTTCCTGCCGATCGTGGACATGCCAAGCGGCGTGCAGTTCAGCTTCTTCGGAAGCTTCGAGGTGGGCACCGAGGCGTACCCGATCTCAGCGATACCGTTCCAGGAGATTGTCGCTAAGGTCGAGGCTGGGGCATACCAGGCAAAGCCTGCACAAGTCTTCGCGTTCGATGAGATTGCCGACGCGCATCGGGTGATGGAGGCGAGCCAGGCGGCTGGCAAGCTGGTCATCATAGGAGCCTGAAATATGGCGCCGGGTACTAGACGTAGCACTGACAAGCTGCCGTCGCGGCGAGCGCCAGTCGCGGCCAGGGCCAAGGCTCCGGCCGGGATCAGGCCGCTATTCCACGAGGGCGAACACGCCGTTCAGCGGCGAGCCGGCACAGAACAGGTGGCGGCTCAGATCGGCCGGAACATCGCCCCATTCGTCCCGGCAGAGTTTGGCGAGTTCCTCATCCGCCAGCCATTTGTCGTTGTCGCGAGCAGGGACCAAGCCGGGAGCATCTGGGCGTCACTGATCACCGGAAAGCCCGGGTTCGCTCGCGCCCTGAACGATCGGCAGGTGCTGCTAGCGGGCCTGCCGGCGTCGCCAGACCCGCTAGAAGATGCCCTCGAGCAGCCAGAGGCTCAGATCGGCCTCCTGGCGATCGAGTTGGACACCCGACAGCGGATCCGCCTGAACGGCACGGCACAGCGAACAGATGAGGGACTTGCGCTGACCGTGAGCGAGGCGTTCGGCAACTGCACCAAGTACATCCAGCGCCGGCTGCCTGCCGGGCGTCTGACCGAGCCGGGCGGAGCACGGCTTCACCAGAGCGCCGCGCTTGATCCACGCCACGCGTCCGTCGTCCGCGCAGCCGACACCTTCTTTATCGCCAGCGCCCACCCCGAGCGCGGCGCTGACGCCTCACATCGGGGTGGCCGCCCAGGGTTCATTGAGGTCGACGCGAGCGGACGCCGGCTGACATTCCCCGACTACAGCGGCAACCGGATGTTCCAGACGCTCGGGAACCTGACCGTCGATCCGCGAACCGGGCTCCTGCTGATCGACTGGGACACCGGCAGCACGCTGCAGCTGAGCGGCCGCGCCAGGATCGTCTGGGACGCGGAGGAATTGCGGTCCCGCCCGGGGGCCGAACGGCTTATCGAGTTCACCGTCGACGCCGTCCGCGAGTGCCAGCGAGCCATGCCGACCACCTGGCGGCTGGTCGAACCGTACCAGCGAAACCCGCTCGTCAACTCCTAAGCAGATCGCCAACCCAGTCCTGGTCAAGCGCGCGTCTGCGGATCTGGCTAGGCCGTGATGATCCGCACGCAGCACATGCCGGGAGTTGGCCTCA
>Ga0126371_10004134_pt1 | contig 12773 bp, 11 predicted proteins | sample PanSoiMetaPlot_4_FD_110145 | JGI IMG/M metagenome (GOLD analysis project Ga0126371, IMG submission 110145) | Tropical forest soil microbial communities from Panama - MetaG Plot_4 | ecosystem: Environmental > Terrestrial > Soil > Tropical forest > Bulk soil | place: Panama | collected 2016-02-17
ACTTATGGCCCAGGGGCAATCGAACGCCGGGATCGCAAAGACCCTCTGGATAACCCACGGCGCGGTCGAAAAGCACATCAAGCACATCTTCGCCAAGCTCGAAATCCCCGCCACCTCCGACATCCACCGACGCGTCCTCGCCGTCATCACATTCCTCGAAGCCCGTTAACCAACAGCGGCTGGCCTGCCGGTGGTCGCGGTACCGGCAGTCGAGCCACTCGTCCGGCCGCCTCTGGTGGGCACGAAACACACCTGGACCTGCCGGCTGATCTGCCCCTCAGCCCTAGATGCGGGAAGTCCGCAAGTCTGCGGCCTATGATCACGCTATGAGTCTCTTTCGCAACGCTATGGGTCTGTTTCGCAGCAGGGCCGGGAAGAATCGCGAAAAGGCGGCGGCCGAGCTCCCAATTGAGCAGACCACGACGGTCAAGGAACAGCCGGAGGTTGCCCCCAGGGAAGTGAAGCGCGAGGCACGTCCCAACCCAGACGAGCCAGGATGGGGCCGGACCATCAGCCTGTAAATCGGCAAGGCTCACTCGGTAGGGCGCCGCGCTGTGGCGGGCGAGTCAGGCGAGAGCCTGGTTAGGCAACCCCGGCGACGCCGATCAGGTTGCCTTCGGGATCCGTGAAGTGGCCCACCACCAGGCCGGTTGGGGCCCGCACGGGGCCCATCCGGCGATGCCCGCCGAGATCTTCGGCCCTTTGCAAGGCAGCCTCGACGTTGGGAACGCCGACGTAGAAGGTCACGTGGGCGTTGTAGCCCGCCCCGCCGCCGACGCCGCCGGGGATCCCGGTCCCGTCGCTGGTGGTGACACGGTCGACAAAGCCGTAGTTCGCCGGATCTGACACCGCGTCCGCGACCGGGGAGCTGGTATCGAACGGCCAGCCGAACAGTTCGCCATAGTAGCCCCTGAGCCTCGCCGGATCCTTTCCGATGATTTCGAAGTGCACAACCGGCTCTGGCATGCGTGCTCCCTTCCGTGCTGGCAGCCCGGCACCGATAGAACCGGGTTCCTCCGTGGTGACTGGCCCGCCGCGGGAAACTCATCGGCCGGGCCTATCACCCGCGTGCCGCTCGCACCGGCCTGCGGCCGCTGCCCTGACCCCACCAAGCACACAGCACTGGTCAGTGGCTGACGCGTCGCGGGTGGCCGCCCCTCGCTCCTGAGCCGGAGGGCTTGTAGGCGTAGAGCCCCGCTGTGCCGGTCGCGATGAACAGGTACTGGTCGGCGAAGACCGGCTGGGCGAACTGAGGGCTGTCGCCGTTGCTGACCGTGGCCAGGATCGCTCCGGTGGAAGGGTTGAGCAGGTAGTCGGCCTGCGGCTCGGATCCAGCGCCGTGGGTGCCGACGGCCAGCAGGCCCGCCCCGTCAAGGGACGGCGTGCCGTACACCTGGGAGGGCAGCCCGGTGGCCCAGACGATCGCCCCGGTGGCTGCGTTCAGTTCCTCGATCGAGCCCGGGAACGACATGCCGCCGATGGTGGTGGTGCTCCCCGCGACATAGAGGTGGTTTCCCTTGACGACGGTGGAGGACAGGCAGGCCGGTGACGTACCGTTGTCGCCGGTGTTGACGTTCGCGATCCGCGTCTGCCATACCGGCCCGGCTGCCAAGTCGTCCCGCTCCAGCGCATAGTAGACGCCGTTCTTGTTGCAGTCGCCAACCATCGCGGTGCGCTTGGACGTGCCCGGGAGCACGGTGCTGAACAGGCTCACCGAGGCCCCGAAGTCATCGTCGTTGCTCGGCTGGTCGGCCAGAGGCAGTTGCCAGACACCCAGCTGGGACAGTTTCGTGCCGCTTAGCTCGACGATGGATTCCGACGTCCCCTCGTTGGGCGGCGTCGGCGGGATGACATTGCCGGTGCCGACGAAGACGTGACCGTCGGAGGCCACCGCGGCGGTGGACCAGATGCTGCCGCCGACCTGGCCGCGGGGAACCGTGTAATACGTGGCCAGCTTTTTACCGGTGGCCTGGGAGAAGGCATCCAGGGCTCCGCGCACGTGGCTGACGCAGGAGCCCGCGAAGCCGATGTAGACCTTGTGGTTGGCCACGGTCGGCGATGACCAATCGAAGTAGTTCGGGTTCTGCCCGACCTCCCGGTGGATCAGTGATTTCCAGGTCACCGCCCCAGTCGCGGCGTTCATCGCGTAGAGGTAGCCGTTGCCCGAGGACACGTAAACGGTCGGGGTCTTGGTGACAGGATCGAGCGCGACCGTCGCCGTGGAAGTGATGCCCCGGTCTCCGCAGGAGTCCTTGACGTATCCGATGGCCCGCTGCCACATCACGGCCCCGGTCGACTCGTTCAGGGCGTAGAAGGTGCCGTTGTTGCCACCGATGTAGACCACTCCGTCATACACTGTCGGGCTGGCGTTGAGGGCATGGCCGAGGGCTTTCACCGGCGGGGCGCCGGGCATGAAATGCCACGCCTTGGTCAGGCTGGTGGAGTTGGACGGCGTGATGGCCGTCGCCTGGGCCGCATAGGAATGGTGGCTCGCCCCGCCGAGGTAGGACGGCCAGTTCACAAACGACGAGCTGGCCCAGGCCCCAGGCACCGGAACCGCCAGCGCGGCGAACAGCGCCAAGGCGCCCCCGGTAGCGGCGGTCCTCCTGACCACCCTCCTCGTGCAAGCGCCCTTGGGGACCATGGTCCCGGCCGCGGTGGCGAGACGCTGGACGGTCAGCTTCCGAGCCACTGCTGGTCCTTGGCGCCGTTGCACTTCGTGATCACAACGGGCATCCCGTTTAGGGTGGCGTTATAAAGGTCAGTCAGGCACAGGCCGTTCTGCTGCAGGACGTATTCATTCTTGCTGTTGTGGTACCACTTCTGGTTCTTGGAACCGATGCAGGGGTAAATCGCCTGAATTTGCCCGGTACCGTGATTTTTAGGGTCGGTGAGGCACTGGCCGAAGACAACCAGCTCACCTGGATTTTTTGGATGGGAGAACTTCTCATTCCCGATGCTGGCGCAGTGCCACATGACAATCTCGTTCCCCGGCGTGGTCACCCACCTGTCATCATTGAGGCACAGACCTGAGCCTTTATTGGTGACGATCGAGCCGACATCGGCAATGACTTTCCATTTGAAGTGCGTCTGCACCGGTGAGTTAACTGTCGGGTCAGAGGTGGAGACAGTGACGTTATAGGTGCCGGGGGGCGCCTTGACCTGGCCGCTAATCAGGCCGGTGCTACTGATCGTCATGCCGGACGGAAGTCCGCTGGCTTTCCAGGTCAACTGGTAACCGTCATTGGATGTGCCGATCACCTGCACGCTGAGCTTGGTGGACTGGTAGTTGATCTGGCTCCCGGGACTGTTCACCGTGATGTCCCCGTTTTGCATCTGGGATATCACGCATCCGTCGGCGCTGTTACTCCACAGCGGTTGCATTGCGAAGGTTCCCGTCGACAGCGTGACATTACTACTCTGAGAGCTCCAAGCGCATTTATCCGCAATCTCCCCGAAAGCCTCGTTATCGGTGGGATCCACCCACCCGGTGAATGGGAAGGGATCAGTGATCATCTCAGAGTACTCGTGACCGCCGACGATGCTGAAACCGTCATAGGTGCCACTGGGGCTGACAAAATCCTCGCCACATGCGCTGCCGGCGTCAAGTAGGTACGGCAGATTCGTAAATGGTTCGTTGCTGCTATCGTGCCAGGCGCACTCGACACCGCGGTATTGGGCGGGGCAGCTGGACGCGACAAATCCTGCCGGACAGGTGCCCGACTGGGTGGCGACGACAATCTGCGCATCGTTGAGATCCGTGATGCCCTGGTTCGAGGTGAAGGTGTCGGCTTCGGCGGCGAGCTGGGACGCGTCCACGCCGGTAGGCGGCGTGGTGTTGTCATGGAAGACGCCCTCGAAGACGATGCCGTTGAACGCCGGGGCACCCGTGCTGTCGCCGTACTGTGACGTTATGGTGGACCAGTGATCTTGCTGCCCGCCGAGCCCCGAATAGAATTGCTCCAGGTAGGCGGCAGTTGCCTCTTGACTCGGGTCGCTCGACCAGTTAGGGCCCCACAGCAGCAGGTAGACGTGCGGGGTGTGCTGTACTAGGCCGCCCTGATAGTAGACCGGACAGTACGGCTCGGCGCAGTCGTTACCCCCCCGCCCACGAAGGGGCCCCTGGCCCTGGGCGTAGACGACCCCAGCGGGCTTGCCTGTCGTGCTATGCCCCAGCCTGGCTTCATAGGCCTTATGCAGGTTGACCACATGGACCTTGGTGCGCTGAGTGCCCGCGCCTTGTGCGACCCGGGCTGTGGCCGAGCTTGCGCTGGTCAAGCCGAGAATTGACATTCCCGCCGCTAGGCATGACACCAGAATTAAAGATCGCTTCATCCCCCACCGTCCATGCATCGACCCCAGACAGAAAAGTTATTGTCCCATAGTTTCCAAGGGCCCGAAAGAGATATCCATGAATTCCCTCCTACAGGGATAGCGAGGGCTGTCTTAGCTAGACCTCGAGGCTGCTGGCTTCGGCGGCGCCGATGCGCTGGAAGATTTCCAGCGCCTGCTTGCGGTCGGCTTGGGCGTTGCTGAGATCGCCAGCGGCTCGGGCAACGCGGCCCAGGCCCGCCAGTGCGTGGGCCTCGTGCCAGGGACTGCCGATCTGGCGCGCCAGGTCCAGGGCTCGCCGGTGACATGACCGGGCACGGTCCAGGTCGCCCTGGAGCCGGTGCAGGGCCCCTGTCTCGTTGAGCGCCTCAGTCTGGCCACTGCGATCGCCGATGTCGTGGTGGATACTCAGCGCCTCTCGAAGCGCCTCGGCAGCGCCGGAAAAGTCGGCGGTCAGCCGGCGCACGACTCCCAGCTCGCAGAGGGCCCTGGCTCGCCCCCTCGGCTCACCGAGGTCACCGAAGGTGCCCATCGCCGTTTCGATACTCTCTGCTGCGCGTTCAAGCTCTCCGCTCAGCCGCTGTATCGTCCCCAGGCAAACAAAGGCATTCCCGCGACCACGGGGGTCGCCCAGATCCTGGAAGATGCCTAGAGCCTTGTCAAGGGCCTGCGTTCCGCTCGTATAGTCGCCAGTCAGCCGTCGCAATCTCCCCATGTAGATAAAAGCCCAGGCCTCGCCGCGCCGATCACCGAGATTAAGGCAGATGTTGAGCGCCTCCTCAACAAGCTGGCCTGCTCCGGGGTAGTCGCCAGTTTCCAGCCGCGCATTCCCAAGGTCAAAGAGGGCTTGAGCTTCGCCCTCCCGGTCCCCGATATCCCGATAGAGATTGAGAGCCTGCTCAATAGCTTGAAAGGCGCCGGCTGTGTCGCCAGTCACGATCCGCGTGGCTCCAAGATCAAGGAGGGCGTTGGCCTCGCCTTGGTGATCGCCGAGATCGCGGCAAATGCTGAGCGCTTGCTCCAAGGCGTCGGTGGCGCCTGAATAGTCGCAGGCCAGCCAGCACACGAGTCCTAGGTTGCTGAGGGTGTCGGCTTGGCCGAGTTGGTCGTCGAGGCTTTGATAGATGCCGAAAGCTTCTCGCAGGTCCCGGGTGGCGCCTTGATAATCGCAGGCCAGTTGCCGGATGTTCCCGAGGTCATTGAGAGCGTTGGCTTGGGCGAGTTGGTCGCCGAGTTTGCGTGCGGCCTTGACGGCCTCGGCGTGGCGGCTGATGGCGTCGGTCCAGGGGCCGTCGATACGGAGCAGGGCGGAAAGCCCCGCGGTGAGGGCGACGACGCGGGCCTGGTCGCCGGCGCGGTTGACATGGTCGAGGCAGGCGAGCAGGTTGACCCGCTCAGCCCGGGCCCAGGCCAGCGCCTTGACCTGGTCGTCCAGGGCCGGGGTAGCGGTGGGTGGTGGGCCGATAGCGACCGGATCGGGTCTGGTCCCCGGCTGCAAAGCCAGCAGGCGGTCGCTGACCGCCGCGGTGTGGGCGTAGTAGTCAAGGAGCCGGTCCTGCGCGGCGTGACACTCGTCAGGCGGGTCGGTGGCGGCGAGGGTGCGGGCGTGCTCGCGGATCAGATCGTGGAGCCGGTAGCGCCCGCGGGCGGGCTCGGCGATCAGGTACCGCTCGTACAGGTCGTCGAGGTAGCGCCGGGCGGTAGAAAGGCCGGTGCCGGTGAGGGCGGCCGCGGCGTAGGCGTCGGTCTCTGCGCCAGGATGCAGGCCTAGCTGGCGGAAGAACCGCTGCTGGCCGGGGGTGAGTTCAGCGTAGGACAGGTCGAAGGCGGCCGCCACCGACAAGTTCTCGGCGTGCATCAGCTCCAGCCGGGTGGTGGTGGCGGCCAGGTCGGCGGCGAGTTCCTCGATAGTCCAGGCGGGGTGGTGGTGCAGCTGGCGGGCCAGCATCCCGACCGCTAGCGGCAGATACCCGCATAGCCTGGTGATCTCACCAACAGCCGGGTCGGCGGGATCGAGGCCCGGCCGGGCGGCCAGCCGCGCCAGCAGCTCGGCTGCCTGGTCGGCGGACAGCGTATCGAGGCTGATCGACTGGGCGTCTTCCAGCGCGGTCAGGTGGCGGCGGCTGGTGACCAGCACCAGGCTGCCGCCGGTACCGGGCAGCAGCGGCACCACCTGCTCGTGACCGGCCGCGTCGTCAAGGACCAGCAGCAGTTCCTTGTCGGCCAGATGGCTGCGCCACAGCGCCATCCGCGCCTCCAGGCCCGGCGGGATCTGCACAGCTGGCACCCCGGTGATCAGCAGCAGGCTGGCCAGCGCATCCTGTGGATTCACGGGCTGCTGGCCTGGGGTGTGGCCGTGCAGCGGCAAGAACACCTGCCCGTCAGGGAACTGGGAGGCGAGCTGGTGCGCGGCGTGCACTGCCAGCGCGGTCTTCCCGACCCCTGCCATCCCGCCGATCGCGCAAATGCTCACCACCCCGCCCCCATGGCCCGCGTCCAGAACCGGCTCGGTCAGCTGGCGCAGCTCTGCTTCCCGGCCAGTGAAGCTGGCAATATCCCGGGGCAAGGCCCTAGTCGCCGCCGTCGCCCCACCCGCCTCCAGGGCGGGAGGTGCCGTAACGCCGGACCGGCCACGGGCGGTCGTCTCGAACTCAGTCCGGGCCGCCCCCTCCAGGCCCAGCGCATCAGCCAGGAGCCGGGCCGTGTCCTTGCGCGCGGTCAGCGCCACGCCGCGCTCCAGGTCACTGACCGACCGCGCACTCAGCTGGGCCGCCTCGGCCAGCCCCTCTTGCGTCAGCCCCGCCTCCGCGCGCAGCTCACGCAAGAGAGCCCCGAATGTCCCTGGCGGCACGACACACACCCCCCACCCCAGCGTCCGAGCCGCCGGCCAGCGGCCCAGGTGCCCAGGAAACCCAGCCTCAGCGTAGCCGCCCCCACAGCCAGGCCCAAGAAATCCCCGGCAACCAGGCCGGCGGCTGCCGGAACTGTGGATCCTTCCGTGGGCCAACTTCATGGAACCAGCACCAATCCCACGCATACGTTATCTGAAACCAAGTCCCTACCGGAGGATCCCATGAGTATTCGAGTCACTGCGACCGCAAGGCTGAATGCCATTTGCCGCCGCAGGCTACGCGAACAATTCAAGCTCAGCGTGGATCCAACAAGCGAGCTGAGTCGTCTCAATTCCATCATCGGGTCCCGCCGGTTGACCCTGCCTGACCTACAGCAGCTGACCAGCACCACAAGCGCCAGCTCGGTGCTGAGCACACTAGCCCCAGCGGAATTCAGCCGTGTCCGCGCCCACATGGAGGGTGGCAGCCGGTCCGCCCTCGAAACAACAGCGGCGGACTTGCAAAATGAGCTAGCCGAATCCCTGGCAGTCGCGACCACCGTCGTCATGGCCGCGACCCGAGACATCACCGCAAAAACCATAGCCGAGTCCGGCCTCAGCCTGGGCTATACCGTCAACACTCACCGTGCCGAAACCGCCACCTGCGTCGAGCTGTGCCGCGGGCATGAAATCGTGCTGGTAAGAGTCCATGACGACGGTGATGTGGAATTCGATCATGGCGAGCTCACCGATGACGACTGTGGGAAACACCAACTCCAGCTCGAGCGGGCCGCCAAGCACCACGGTTTCTTTATCACCCAGCGTCCTTAGCCGAAGTTACGGCCAGCTGGATAGGCACCAGCCAAGCCTCCGAAACGACGAACCCCCTGCATAGCAGGGGGTTCATCTATCTGAACCAGCGTAACTTCGGCTTAGTCCGTGCGGGACTGGCCCCACGGGTGCGGGGGGAGAGCATCGATCGAAGCGAGAAGGCCCGTCTGCTGCTTCTCGATTTCGGTTAGCCGGTGCCAACGGTCGAAGAGCGGTTCGAGATTGACCTTTCGGGTGCCCGGGATGCTGGTCCCGATGTATCCGTGGACGTTGCCCTCCGCGTCCTTGCCAACCGTCTTGGGTGTCTTGGGCGGGGGGTCAGCTGACAATCCGCCGATGAGAAGACGGACGATCCCGTAGAACCGGTAGATGCCATCGACCGCCTCCTGGGTCGTGTTGCAAATGTCAGGGAACGTCTTGTCCGTGAGCGTGTCGTCAGTTTCGGCAGCGCTGGCAAGATCCCGGCGGCCGTTCTCGATGGTCTCGAGGTACTCGTCGAGATCATCGTCGAGGTCGGCCGCGAGGCTGTCGCGCTCGCGGGAGACCGTAGACCCGTCGAGAGCTACGCCCAGGTACGCGAGCGTCGGCAGGAGCAGGCCAGTGACGGTCGCGAGGAAGACCATCACCGCGGTGGTGCCGACGCTGGCGCTACCCAGGGCGGCGGTGCCGCGCCAGACCATGCCGCTGGTAATGGCGGCGGCGGTCACGGCCGTCAGGCCGATATACCAGTTGCGCCGTTTGAACCCCTGCTCTGCCTCGTGACGGTTGTCGTCGGCGCGGGCCTCTCTGGCGTGGTTGTGGCTCTTGGCGGCGTAGCGCACCAGCCAGGTCTGGCCGAGGATGATGACCCCAACAACCGACACGGCGAAGCTCCAGCCGAGCCAGTCCTGCCACGGTTGGAGCAGCGGCACGTTGAGGTAGAAGTCGACGAAGGTGAGGAATCCCACGGCCTCCACCGCCGGGGCCAAGGTCGCAAGACGCCGGAGCAGCACGCTGGCGCGACGGTGGTGGTGCATGCCGGCGGCCTCATCCCGCTCAATCTTCGTGTCGCACTCCCCCACGCGTTCTACGGCTTCCGCGGCGGAGTAGTTGGCGCCGGTCTCCGGCGCCGCGATCGGCTGGGTGTCCGCGGTGATTTCGTCAAGGTCTGCCCTGGCGCTCTCGATGAGGTCTTGGGCCTTGTCGAGGGCAGGATCGGCCTCCGTCTCGAGCCGGCGTGCGAGTTCCTGCTCGCCGTCGGTGATGAAGGGGTCGGCCATGTGATCGTTCTGGATGAGCGTGGGCTCCCAACGATCGCGGGGGGTGGCGTGATGCTGATGTTCATCGACGGCCATCCGGGCGAACTGGACGGCTGACTCGTACTCATCTTTGGAGATCTCGATCTTGGCGGCCTCCCTCTGGGTAAGGGCCGGCTCCCAGTGCTGCTTGCGCCCCTCCGGCCCGATGTGCCCGGTTGTCACGCTTGCTACGGACATGACGCTCTCCTCTTTCGCTTGGCAGATCACTTGACGGTGTAGGTGATGATCACGACCCGGTTGGCGCGACTGCCCGGGTGGGGGAAGGGCTGGTTGAAGTCGCCGTGCCCGATCATGTGAGTGATGGCAGAGCTCGGCACTCCGAGACGGTTCACCAGGAGCTTCGCAATGGTCCGAACCCTCGCGTTGCTGAGCTTGCGGTTGACGGGGTAGTTGATCGCGGGCTGCCCATTGGCGTTGAGCGGCCCCTCGTACGAGGTCCACCCGTCCAGTGCGAAGCCGGCGTGGGCAGCGAGGGCAGCGTTTATGCATGGGGTCAGGGCCAGCTTGGTCTGGGCGACGTCGATCAGCCTGGGAGTGTTGACGATGAAGTAGCTCGCCGGCACCGTGCACGTCAGCTTGTTGGGCGCCTCGGGTACCGACGGGATCGGAGTGTGCGGCGGGCCCGGAACCGCAACCGTTGGCGCGCTTGGTGCAACCGGACTGGGTGTGGTGCCGTTGGCGTCGATGAACCTGACGAAGGTTGCACCTGCAGCTTTCAGCAGGGCGGTCCAGACCGCCTTGATGTAGTCCTTCTGGGCCTGTCCAAGCTGGGGCTGTTGGCCAGCGGTTGGCACGATGACAAACGTCACCGGGCCATGCAAAGCCGGCAGATCACCAGCCCTCTTTACGTTCGCCGCCACTTCCTCCGGCGGGACGGACCACCCCAGGGACCGGAAGTTGTCGGGGTTGGCGAGGTCAAGGCCGGAGCTGATAATTGTCACCGGCGCGCCGGTGAAGTTGATCTTCGTGAGGCCGGCGAAAAGAGCGCGCCCGCCGCCGATGGCGTTGGTGGGCGAGGAGTTAATGGTCTTCTCGATGACGGAGATCTTCGAGTCGATGGCCTGGACGATGCGGCCGCCTACCTTGAGCACCGGGTCGCTACTGGAATTACCCGTGCGTGGGGTCATGTCGATGTAAGACGTGGTTACCCGGCCGGCGAAGCCGACCTTGGTGACCGTGATGGGCTGGTCGTCCTGTCCAATCCGAAGCAGGTCATCCTGCACCGCGCCTGGAAGCGTGATTGCCGCGTCGTTTGCGGTGCGCTCGGTGTAGATGAACTGGCCGGCGGCGGCCCCCGCGGCGCCGCCGGCCGTTCCCCCCGCATGGATGCGGTGATTGGCCACCAGGTAGCCCACGCCAGCGAGGGCGATGGCGCCAGTCACGCCGGCCGCCACCAAGGCCTTGCGGTAGCTCAGCTGAGGCGCTCGGGAGCGGCTGTAACGACCGCGCCGGGGCGCTGGCCGATGGCGCATCGCCGCGCGCCCGCGGCGGCGCGCTGGGGAATGGCGGCTCGCCGCACGCCCGCGGCCGCGCGCCGGGGAATGGCGGCTCGCCGCGCGCCCGCGGCCGCGCGCCGGGGAATGGCGGCTGGTCCTGCGCTCGCCGGCTCGTCTCGAGGGACCCCGGCGTGGCGAGGCGCCGCGATGAACACGCGTTGTCCTAGTGCGCATAACGCTCTCCTCATCGAATGGCCGGGAGTTTGCCGGCAATTTGACAACAATAGATAATTGAGGTTTATGGATTAGTTACTGTGCCGCCTCCAAGCCACCGCGGAGCTTGAGATCAAATGCACACCATCACCTAACGGTGGGCGGCGACTGGTCCTTTATGACCGAAGCAACGGCACGTGTGATCCCACTTTCCTCTCCTTCCGCAATTGTTCTTTTTGTGTTCTGTTGCAAACGTATGAGCCTGGGGGCGGCCGCGGCCATGAGGTTGACCCACGGGAGGCCCACAGTTCCCGGCCGCGCAACTTCAACCGACGGCTAGATCCGCCGTCGCGGCGGCATCTCCCTCACCGACCACTCGTCGCCGGGATGGCGAACGGAACTTCCAGGTCATCCATGTCTGTGCCAGGTGAGGGACTTCGTCAGAGCCGGAGCGTCAGCACCGGCAGCAGCATCATCAGGACGAAGCCCAGCAGCGTGATCCGTGGGCTGTGGCCGGAGCTGACGATGGAAAAAGCCGCTCTCGTGCTGTGAGGAAGGCGGGGCGGAGCGCCCCCGGAAGACCATGTCGTGACGACGGTCGCCTGCGAACGGGGATGGATGGGACCATCCTGGTAGGAACAAGTCATGGCTACGCCCTGCGGCATTCGTGTCGAGTCACTTGCCGATCACCCCGAACTGTTGGAACAGGTCGGCCTGCTCCGGTGGAAGGAGTGGGCATACGGGGCGCCGGACCCGGCTCCTTTCATCGAGGTCACCGCCAAGGAGGCAGGCCGGAGCGGGCAGCTGCCGATGACGCTTGTCGCCATCGACGTGGCCGGTGGTGCTGTTGGAGCGGTGGGGCTCGATCGGGTTGATGACGAGCTCAGCGCGGCCGAGCGCGCTGGCCGGACGCCTTGGATCGTGGGCATGGTCGTCCGCGCGGAAAGCCGGAAGCGGGGCGTGGGCCGTCAGCTGCTGGAGAGCCTGCAGGATGTCGCTGCGTCACTTGGCCATCCCCGGACCTGGGTGGCGACTGGCGACGAAGCGGTGGGGTTCTATCTGGGCTGCGGATGGGCGGCCGTCGGGCACCTACGGCTGGAGTCGACGGGGATCCCCACGACCATCTTGACCAAGCCGACCTAGCTGACCAGGGTAATTGCCGATTCGCGGGCGAGCCTTGTTCGCTGGTGGTACCAGCGGGAGAGGGCTTGGTGGCGGCCCGCCAGTTCGACCAGTTTTCGGCGTGCGTGGGTGGGCGGGACACGGGCGGCGTGGCGAGCAGGCGGGTGATCTCTGGGACGGTCAGCGGGATCATCCCTGGGTCGACGGGCGGCGGCTGATCGGGCCGGTTGGGCAGTGGCGCCTGGGTATTAGTGCGGTCGCGCAGTAAGGCGGCGGTGACGGCGCAGATCGCCAGCGCGGCCATGACCAGCATGGTGTGGCGGGCGATCGCGGTATAGAGGCGGACTTGGGACTGGTCCAGGCCGAGGCGGTCCTTGCCGAACTCGAAGGTCTCTTCTACGGGCCATCTGAGCCCGGCGGCACGGATCAGCCGGGCCATGCTCACGTGCTGGCCTTGGGGCACGAAACAGTAGTGGAAGGCCAGCTCACCGGTGCCCAGATGGCGGCGGATCAGCAGGTGATGCCACGGCGAGGCGGTGACCGGCAGCGCCCACGCATACCAGCGCTGCCCTTTGGCGCCGCCTCCGGCAAGCGCACCTCCCAGCGGCGAGCGCCGGTGAGCAAGCGGGTGACCGCCTGGGCGCAGGACAGCGTGACCCCCAGCGCCAGGGTGAGGCGGAAGGCAGACGGGACCCGCAGCACATAGCCCTG
>Ga0126371_10004135_pt1 | contig 12772 bp, 9 predicted proteins | sample PanSoiMetaPlot_4_FD_110145 | JGI IMG/M metagenome (GOLD analysis project Ga0126371, IMG submission 110145) | Tropical forest soil microbial communities from Panama - MetaG Plot_4 | ecosystem: Environmental > Terrestrial > Soil > Tropical forest > Bulk soil | place: Panama | collected 2016-02-17
CAATCAAGCCCGGCGACATCCAGTACATGAGCGCGGGCACGGGCGTGACACACAGCGAATTCAATGCCTCGAAAACCGAGCCGGTGCACCTGTATCAGATCTGGATGTTTCCCGAGAAGCAGGGGCTGAAGCCTGCTTATGACCAGAAGAACTTCACCGAGGCGGAGAAGCACGGAAAATTGCGCCTGCTGGTTTCTCCGGACGGGCGCGAGGGATCGGTAAAGATCCGGCAGGACAATCGGCTTTACGCTTCCGTGCTCGCCAAGGGTGAGACGGTGAAGCATGACTTAAAGCCCGGGCGCCACGGCTATGTGCAGGTGGCGCGTGGCAGCGTCACGTTGAACGGAAACAAGCTAGATGAGGGCGACGGCGCGGCCATCTCGGAGGAGCGAGCTATAGAACTCACCGGAGTGAAAGAGGCGGAAGTGCTGTTGTTCGATCTCGCCTGAAGTAGGTCTCAGGTGTGGAAGCTGGCTCGCGGTCTCGCGCGGGTTTTCGCGCTTTTTCGAACGAAACTATAGATTCACGTCGCACCTATCCCGGGACACCGTCTCCCCCCAATAGGCTCGACGAAATCACCCGCGCGTGCGCTGGAATTCGCGCATGAAGAGTGTGAGGGCCTCAACCGCTTCGAAGGTCACGGCGTTGTAGAGAGAGATGCGCATGCCGCCGACCGAGCGGTGGCCGGAGGTGCCGGCGAGGCCGGCGGCGGCGGCTTCTTTGGCAAACTTCTTTTCGATGGCTTCGTCAGCACCCGAGACGCGAAAGACCACATTCATTTTCGAGCGCGAATCCTTTTCGACCGGGCAGCGATAAAAACCGCCGCTCGATTCGATGGTGTCATAGAGGAGTTTAGCCTTCGAGTCGTTGCGCTTCTCGATGGCCGGGATTCCGCCGAGCGATCGAATCCATTCGAGAACCAGGCCGGCGATGTACACCGCAAACGTTGGCGGCGTGTGATACAAGGACTTGTCGTTGATGTGTGTACGGTACTGAAGGACGGTTGGAAGCTCCTTGTCGGCACGCTCGGCAAGATCTTTGCGGATGATGACCAGGGTGACGCCTGCGGCGCCGAGATTTTTCTGCGCGCCGGCGAAGATGAGGCCGAATTTCTTCACCTCGATGGCGCGCGAAGCGATGTCGGAGGACATGTCGGCGACGAGCGGTATGTCCCGCGTGTCGGGAATGGCGGTCCATTGCGTGCCTTCAATGGTGTTGTTGGTGCAGAGGTACACGTAGGAAGCGTTCGGCGAGAATCTGCATTCGGCCTCACGCGGCAGACGCCGGAACCTTTCCGACTCGCTCGAGGCGGCCACCTTGTAGGCAAAACCTTTTTCGAGCTCGCCAATCGCTTTGGATGTCCACACGCCCGTGTGCAGCATGTCAACGGGCTTTTCGGGCAGGCAGAGGTTCATGGGGACCATGGCGAACTGCAAGCTGCCTCCGCCCTGGAGGAAGATCACCGCATAGTCCTCCGGAATGGCGAGGAGGCTGCGGAGTCCTTGTTCCGCCGCCGCATTTATGCTCTCGTACTCCGGCGAACGATGGCTCATTTCCATGACCGACATCCCGCTTCCGTGCCAGTCGAGCAGCTCTTCCCGTGCGCGTTCGAGAACCGGCAGGGGCAGGGCAGCCGGGCCGGCGTTGAAATTGAAAATGCGTTTGCTGGCGGGCAGGGAGGCGGTGGTCGAACTCACGGTGAAGGATCCTCTCGAAATGAGTGCGGGCGGTCGAGCGACGATCCGCCCTGGCTCTGTAGCCAATCAGAATAGCAGAAACCCGGGGACCCCTGGCATCGGGCAAGTCACCTAAGGATTGCTACAGAGAGCGGCAGAATACGCTAGTGTATGAGACCATGGTGCGGAATGGAATTCGCACAATACTTGGCGCCAGGGGAGTTTATTGACAGCGGCGACCCGTTCGTCGAGCAGTTCGCGGGAAAAGTCACCCTAGATGCGAACGATGACGTGTCGCGCGCCAGGAAGCTGTACTACGCGGTGCGCGACGAGATCCTCTACGACCCCTATTATGGGGGCGAGGCCCGGCGTTACTTCCGGGCGAGCGATTGCCTGCGCGCCAAACGGGGATTCTGCATCCCCAAAGCAGCGCTGCTGGCCGCCGCGGCGCGGTGCCTGGGCATTCCAGCACGGGTGGCCTTCGCCGACGTGCGCAACCATCTTTCCACCAAGAAGCTGCTCGAGTTAATGGGCGGAGACATTTTCATTTGGCACAGCTTGACCGAGCTGTATCTCGAAGGCCGGTGGGTGAAAGCGACGCCGGCGTTCAATCTCAGTTTGTGCCAGCGCTTCGGAGTACATCCATTGGAGTTCGATGGCCGGCACGATTCGCTTTTTCATGAGTACGATCGGGCAGGCCGAAAGCACATGGAGTATGTGCGGGATCGCGGGCATTACGCCGACGTGCCTTACCAGAGAATCCTCGCGGACCTGCGAGAGACCTATCCGCGTTGGATGAAGCTGCTAAGCAAGGAGCAAGGCGGAACGCTCGCGTCGGAAGCGGAAGGACCCCAGGTGCGAAATCGGGAAGAAATCCGAGAAACCGATAGCTGACCGCCCGGCCCAGCTAGGAAATTACGGCGAATTCGACGCGTCTGCGCATGGGATCGATGCGGTCGGCGCGGACGTGGACGCGGTCGCCAAGGTGCCAGGCCAGGGGCCGCGATTTGACCCCGCGGCCCGATCGCGAGTCCTTGCCCGTCTGGGCGCGACCGTGTGTGTCAGAAGCGTGCCGGCGGGATGAAACGGTGGCCGCGCCACCCTTTGCGCCAACCAGAGCAACGATCGAGTGGTCGCTCTCGCGGTAGACGCAGCGGGCGTTCGCAGCTTCTTCCAACGCTTGGATCGGCAGCAGTCCTTCCACAAAAACCTCGAAGAGCTCGACGAAACATCCGAATTTCTGCACCGAGACAATCAGGCCCTCATATTCTTCCCCGAGATGCTCTTCCATGAACTGCGCGGTCTTCCAATCCATCAACTCGCGCTCGGCCGCATCGGCCCGGCGCTCGGCTTCGGAGGTTTCCGCGGCGATTTCCTCGAGGCTTCCCCTCGAATACCAGGCTGCTTCGGATCCCCGCGGCGGGACCATACTCGCCTTGGATGAGGGAGTCTCCGACGGATGCTCGAGGGCCCACTGCAGGATGCGGTGGACGATCAGGTCGGGGTACCGGCGGATCGGCGATGTGAAATGGGTGTACTCATCGAAGCCTAGCGCGAAATGGCCAAGGGAATCCGCGGCGTAGCGCGCCTGCTTGAGCGAACGCAGCATCAGGTAAGACAGAATTCGCTCCTCGGGCCTCCCCACGATCTTGCGAATAAGGCGCTGATAATGCTGCGGCGTGATGCGCAGTTCGCCGCCGGGGAGCGCGACGCGCATGGCGCGTTCGCGGCCGTGCCCATAGGAATCGGGTCGTCCCGCCTTCGCCGGCGCGGGAACGCGGCCGTGGCGCACGGCAAGCTCGCGCTGGTGCAAATCTTCCACGCCCAAGGAATAGCCAAAGGCGCGCGCCAACTCTTCGAATTCGAGAACCTTGCGGGCGTCGGGCTTTTCGTGCACGCGATGCAAGGATGGGATGCCGCGCTTGAGGAGATAGCCGGCGACGGCGCGGTTGGCCGCAAGCATAAATTCTTCAATGAGGCGGTGCGCGATGTTGCGCTCGCTGCGCGTTATGTTGATCATGCGCTGCTTTTCATCGAATTCGATAACCGGTTCGGGCAGATCGAAGTCGATCGAGCCGTGTTCATTCCGGCGCGCGTTCAGAAGCAGCGCCAGCTCCTTCATGTCGCGGAAATGATGCGCGAGCTTGGCGTAGCGCTGGCTCATTTCGGCGTCGCCTTCAAGGACCTTGTTCACGTTGGTGTAGGTCATTCGCTCGGCAGAACGGATAACGCCGGGAGTCATCCGCGAAGATTTCAGGTTTCCCGCGGCATCGAACTCCACAAGCGCGCTCATGACCAGACGGTCCTCGCGAGGCTTCAGCGAACATATGTCATTCGAAAGCGCTTCGGGCAGCATGGGCACGGCGCGGTCGGGAAAATAAACCGAAGTGCCGCGCAAGCGCGCTTCCTGGTCGAGAGCCGTGCCGGTACGAACATAGTGGGCGACGTCAGCGATGTGCACTTGAAGATGCCAGCCGTTCCCCCGGCGTTCGACGTAAACGGCGTCATCGAAATCGCGCGCGGTTTCCCCATCAATGGTCACAATCGGCAGGTGACGAAAATCTTCGCGTCCCGCGCGTTCGGTCTCGCTCACGGGCCTGGCGCGAAGCTCCGCTTCCTCGAGGACTTGGCTCGAGAAGGAATGCGGCAAATGATGCTTGCGGATGATGATTTCGGTGTCTACACCGAGTTCGCCCGGACGACCCAGAATCTCGACCACGCGACCGCTTGGCGCGGCGCCGCGTCGTGGATAGCGCGTCAACTCGACGTTGACCACGGCGCCGTCGAGTTCTTTCAGCCGCGGAATGCGGCGACCACGGTGGCTGCGGTCATCGATGCCGCTGACACCCACTTTCTTCGCGAGTCCCGGCGTCAGTTCGTGTCCCGGTGGAATAACGACTTCGTGCTGGATGCGCGTGTCGTAGGGCAGAACAACGTTTCCATCCACGCCATAGCGAAACAAACCGACGATGGTCGGATGGGCGCGGCCTAGGATCCGCAAGATGCGGCCCTCGGCGCGCTGCGCGCCTGCGCCCGGGCGCCTGCGGATCTTCACCAGAACGTGGTCACCGTGCATGGCGTCCTCGATGGCCTCGCGGGAGATGTACACATCGCCATCGAGCTGGGGCACGGGCCTATCCGGCACCACGAAACCATAGCCGTCGGGGTGAAGGATCAGGCGTCCGGTGAGTTCGTCACGATTTTGAGAGGCAAGCGCCGACGATGAGCGCTGTCCGCTAGGAGTTTTCTCAGACGGCGGCCGGGAGCCTTCGAGGTGGTCCGGCTTACGGCCGCGAAGGCGGTAGCGTCCCCCGGCAAGCCCTTCGATGGCCTGACGCTTCTCAAGCTTCTTTAGCAGTTTGAACAATGGCCGGGCGTCGGAGTTTTTGAGACCCAGCCCCTTGCGAATCTCGCTCGTCGAGGCAGGCCCATTCCTAAGCTGTAGAAAACGCAATATGTTATCGGTGCTTAGGCTGGAAGTGCTAGCCATAGGATCCGGCGCTTCCCCTTCGAGTGTAACTTTTCCACCGATGATTGTAGATACTTTTTCATCCCCACAAGGAACTTTTCTCTGGATTCCGGGATTATATGAGTAGGCCAACACACGACCGGCTAGTCGCCCTCCGTCAGACTAGCTGGATTCCCCGAGAGGGGAAAAAAAGGAGGCGGGAAGACCTGGCCCGCCTCCTTTTTCACTTTGGATGCCGAATCATCCCTTCACGCACACCACCTGGTGCAAGTTATGCACAATTTTGACCAGGTCCTTCTGTGCCGCCATGACCGCCTCGATGGGCTTGTAAGCCGCGGGCGTCTCGTCAATGACCTCGGCGTCTTTGCGGCATTCTACGCCTTCGGTCATGCGCCTGTGGTCCTCCACCGTGAAGCGGCGTTTGGCCTCCGCGCGCGACATGGCGCGGCCCGCGCCATGGCTGCAACTCATAAAGCTTTCCGGGTTGCCCTTGCCGCGAACGATGAAGGAGCGGGCTCCCATGCTGCCGGGAATGATACCCAGGTCGCCTTCGCGAGCGCGGACAGCGCCTTTGCGAGTGACCAAAATGTCCTGGTGGTAGTGGCGTTCGCGGGCCACGTAGTTGTGGTGGCAGTTGATGGCCTTTAGTTCGGCAACGAAAGGGCGCACCTCCCCGGAATTGCGGACGGCATTGACGATCTGCTCCATCATCAAGTCGCGGTTCGCGCGCGCGAAGTCCTGCGCCCATTCGACAGCCTCCACGTAATCGTCAAAATGCTCGGTGCCCTCCGAGAAATAGGCGAGATCCTTGTCAGGCAAGTTGACAACAAACTTCTGCATGTCCTTGCGAGCCAGCTCGATGAAGTAGCTGCCCATGCGATTGCCGACGCCTCGCGAACCGCTGTGCAGCATGAACCAGACCCTGTCCGCTTCATCAAGACAAACCTCGATGAAGTGATTGCCCGTTCCCAAGGTACCCAAATGGTTCGCGTGGTTTCCGCGATCCAGCTTCGGATGCTTTTCAAGGATGGCCCGGTAACCTGGCTCGAGCCTTTGCCAAACCTCGGCGTTACGCGCGGGGATCTTCTGCCACGCACCGACGTCGCCACGCCCCCCGTGACACGTGCGGCCGTGGGGCACGGCTTTTTCAATGGCGGTGCGAATGCCCTTCAAATTGTCGGGAAGATCGCGCGCATCGAGGTTCGTCTCGACGGCCATCATGCCGCAGCCGATGTCCACGCCGACCGCAGCCGGAATGATCGCACCCTTGGTGGGAATGACGCTTCCTACGGTCGCCCCTATGCCCCAATGCACGTCCGGCATGGCGGCCACCCACTTGAAAATGAAGGGAAGCACGGCGACGTTGCGAAGCTGGGCCCCGGCCTGGTCTTCGAGAGGCACGCCCTTGGTCCACGCCTTGATGGGCACGCCCCGTTCGACTTCGATAAAATTGTAGTTTTTCTCCTCTTGGGCCATGGCGGTCCCCGGAATTCAGTGTGGCAGGCTGCTGAGGAACGGGTAGTGACTGGCCGCAGCCATAAAAAAGAGCATGGGAAACGACAGCCAGAAGGACGTACGCGCGGTCAAGTAATTCCAGCGCATTAGGCGCTCCGCTTCCGGAGGCATGGGCGTGCCCTGGTCAGCGCTCGAGCCGCTCCAGGCAATCAAGCGCTTCTGCGCGCGCCACACCACGCCCCAGGTGTTCAGCAGCAAGATCAGGCCGAGCCCGCCTCCAACGCTGATAGCCAGGTGCGGGTTGGAGACGGCCGCGCCCCCATTCAACGCGAGAATCAGCCACGATGCCGCAATCACCACGATGGCCACGCAAATAGAACGCACCCAGGCGCGATCCAGGATTCCCTTGGCCGGCAGTTGCAGCGCGTAAAGAAACACATAGGCCACAATCCACACGAAGAACCACCAACCAAACCATTTGAAGACGAGCGAAGGATTTCCGGCATTTCTCGCGTCGGCGCCGAGATAAATCGAGTAATAGCGCATGCCCACGACGACCGTCACCAGCGCCGACCAGCGGAACCAGCTCATCGCCCTGGTCATCAGCTCGGGATAAATGCGGATGCGCAGTTGAGGGTCGCATTGCTTCATTGCAGGCGTGAGCACCAAATTGAAGAAATAGAGCAAGCCAATCCAAATTATGCCGAAAATAATGTGCAGCCAGCGCAGCGCAATCATCTCGCTCGACTGCGCTCCTGCCGGAAATGTAAAGTGCGGCTGCCATAGAGGAAAGTCAAGCAACAGACGGTGCACAAGCATGAGAGTCCTCGGTGTGCCGTGGAATGCCTTCGAGAAACACGGTAGCCGATTTTTCGACCAAAGGCCAACCAGACAAGAGCGGAGGAGCCGCGTGGCCGGCCACGAGGGCCTGCTTGCTTATTTCCGTAGCCTGGCTCACATGGTTTCGACCGTTCCCGTCACTCGCCCGGTGACGCCCATCACCGCTTGCCGTGCGGCGAGTCACTGCCTCCGGAGGCGGCTCGAGAGGACACTGAACGTGAAAGTAGCGAGACAACTCCCATGCGGCCGCGAGTCCTGGCTCTTCGGATCAAGCGAGACCCTATAAACCGAGCCATCGGCCGTCGGCGAGGGTTCTTCGCGCGAGGTTGGCCGCTCGGGGGATGGTCCGGCGCAACTTAGCGAAGCACCTAACCTCCGCGATAGAGGCTAGTCATGAGCTGGCGTAGCGAGTACGCAAAAAAGAAGCAAACTGCCGAGCAAGCCCTCGAGTCCGTGCGGTCCGGGATGCGCGTCTACATTCAGCCAGGCTGTGCCGAGCCGGAAACCCTGGTGGAAGCCCTCTTGAAGCGCGGCCCATTTGTGCGGAACGTCGAAGTCGTTCACCTGCTTACTCTTGGCAACGCCGATTATGTGAGGCCAGAGATGGAAGGCCATTTCCGTCACAACGCGATCTTCATTGGCGGAAATGTCCGCGAAGCCGTCAACGATGGCCGCGCCGATTACACCCCGGTGAACCTAAGCGAGGTGGAACAGCTTTTTGAAAGCGGCGCGATGCCGCTGGACGTGGCGCTGATCCAGGTTTCTCCGCCCGATCCGCACGGTTTTTGCAGTTTTGGCGTGGGCGTGGACACCACCCTGACTGCCGCGAAATGCGCGAAATACGTGGTCGCTCAGGTCAATGACCAAACCCCGCGGACTTACGGCGACAGCTTCATCCACGTAAGCAAGATTCAGGCTTTCGTCGAATCTTCCCGCCCGCTTTGTGAATTGCCAAAGCCGGAAATCACGGAAATGCATGTCGCCATTGCCAAGAATGTTGCCAGCCTGATCGAGGACGGCGCGGTCCTCCAGACCGGCATCGGCGGTATTCCCGATGCGGTTCTGCCGTTCCTGATGGATCGCCAAGATCTCGGCGTGCACACGGAACTGGTGTCGGACAGCGTGATTCCGCTGATTGCGGCCGGCGTGATCACCGGCAACCGCAAGAACTACAAGCCACGCAAGATTATCCTGGGGTTTGTGCTCGGCTCGAGAGAACTGTTCGATTTCGTCGACAACAATCCTATCTTCGAATTCCATCCCAGCTCGTACACGAACGATCCGGGACTTATCGCGCGCAATGACAATATGGTGGCCATCAATTCCGCGCTCGAGATCGATCTGACCGGGCAGGTCTGTTCCGATTCCATCGGCACCTACTTTTACAGCGGCATCGGTGGCCAGGTGGATTTTCTGCGCGGCGCAACGCGTTCCAAAGGAGGCAAGCCCATCATCGCCCTGCCTTCCACAGCCAAAAATGGCACGATTTCCCGCATCACTCCGATGCTTTCTCCGGGTGCCGGGGTGGTGACTTCAAGGGGATTGATCCGCTACGTCGTCACCGAATATGGCGTTGCTTACCTGCATGGCAAATCCATCCGCGAACGCGCCAAGGCGCTTATCGAGATCGCGCATCCGAAGTTTCGCGAGGAGCTGTATGAGTATTGCGAGCAAACCAAGTGGTTAAAGCAGCAAGACGTTCGGGCGTTGGCCGTGAGGTGACCCGGCTTTAAGGTCGAAGCGTGCCCGCCCGAGTGAGGGGAACGGATATCGGAGTTAAGCGGCTATGAAGCGCATCCTGCGCATTACTTCGGAAACCGATGCGGGTTTGCTCGCCCGCCACGGTTTGATCGTTGGGGGCGATAAGTCATGCAAAAAGAGAGTTGGTGCCCGAGAGAGGACTCGAACCTCCACGACCTTGCGATCACTAGCTCCTGAAGCTAGCGCGTCTGCCAGTTCCGCCACTCGGGCACGAGCCAAGAGAGCCGGCCTTGATGGGAGCCAACCACTTGCGAGGCATTTTTCATTCTGCCCGCGGGCTGCTCCTTTGTCAACGCGGCCCAAATGTGCCCGCAAAGAGGCTCAAAAACGAGGATTGTGCATCGGCAAAGAGGAATCTAGGGTGGTCGGGCCTCTATTAGCTTTCCTGATAGTTGACCCTAGAAATTTCTATTTGCGGTGCTATACTCCCGGGCTAGAAACACGCAATTGCGGTTTGCCGGTTTTAGTTCCGGGCCGGCAATCGGGATTGCGGGCCGGTCCATCCGGAGGTCGCCATGGAAAGCACTCTTTCACCCCCTGTCTTTTATCTTCTGATTGTGTGGGGAATTGTTACCGCTGTTTTCATAATCCTGCTGATCTGGCGCGGTGTCTTATCCAGCCACGAGGATGATCAGATCTTCCTCGACGCGGCGGAGGAACACATGGCCAGGGAGCAGCGGGAACTGGTCGCCAAGATCGGTACGTTGTCTCGGCCTTTGCTGATCACTGGCATCCTGTCGGGGGCGCTTCTGCTGCTTGCCGGCGGGCTGTGGATTTACGAAGGTCTCAGGCAGAATTTCTAAAGATTCTGCCGGCGCGTGGCCGTTCGGCGGCTGACTAGAATCCGTTTGGCTTTGCCGGTGTCTGTTGGGGCGTGGGTGTGTTCGCAGGCGTCTGCGCCCCCCCGGACGATAGCGAAGTATGGTTGTGGACGATGACCCAGTGGTCGTTCCTTTTTACCACCACGACGGTTGTTTGTCCCCGCGATTGTACTGGTTGCCCGTCCACATCCGCCGCAAAGTCCCATTGGTAACAGGCCCAACCGGTGTTGCCGTTCACCCTGATGTAAGTATTGGATCGATCCATGCGCACCCGCTGCATGCGCGCGCGGGTCTGCTGGAAAAGGGGAGCGTAATTTATCCAGCCGATGACCGGTGGCATCCACCCGCCGCTGACCATGGAAACATCATCCGCATACGTGGTGTGCAGCTTTTCGACATCCCCAATCTGCCAGGCGCCCAGCATCTCCGAGAGCAGGTAATCAATCTGCTGTTCATCGCTAAGAGCCGTGACCGTCTTCGAACTGTTTGTCGGCTGCTTGTCGTCTTTTTTCTTTTTCTTCTCCTTCTGTGCCGCTGCCGAAGAAATATTCGCCACCAGAAGAACGCCTGCCAGCAGGAACGTCGCCGCCTTTGCTAACCCCCCGCCGCAAGGATTCATTGCGAACCTTTTTTTCATGCCTGTCTGGGCCCTCTCGAGCAAGAGGATAACACGCCGAGTTGCGGCCGCGCGGCCTGCCGCGGTGAGGTGTTCGGTTGATTACTGCGACTTACTTCGTTCGCGAAGCGTTTAGCAGGTTGACAAACAGCCGATAGGCGCCGGGAACTCCATCGGGCAATTGCCGGAAGAACGCCAATCCCGTGTAGATGTACGTGCCTTTGCCCGGGTGCGCGTAAACCAGGCCGCCGTCGAGGTCCGGCTCGCCGGGGTCGTGCATCCCGAGCAACGCCGTGTACTTGGGGTCGAATTGCGTCCAGAAATACAAACCGCGCTCCTGGACCCAGCCCTTGAAATCTTCCGGCGTGATCTTGTTCGGCGTGTTCAGCAGGGGATCATTCGGCTTCAGGAATTTCACCGGCGAATTCTCATCGGTGATGCGGGGCAGCTGCCGTGGCGTCGGCGGGGCACCGTCCTTCGCGGGCGGCAGCGGCGGCGAAATCAGTGCCGGATACGGCGCTGGCTCGACTCTGTCCCAGACGAAGTCGCGGTTGTACTGCACAACCAGCGTCCCTCCGTTCGACACGTAATCGAGCAGCCGCTGGTTCGCCCCGGGAAGCTCCGGGCGCAATTCGTACGCTCGCACACCCACCACAATCGCGCGGAAATGCGACAAATCGCCGAACGCCAGGTCTTTCGCGTCCAGCATGTCGACCTGCATGCCGAGTCGCCTGAGAGCGTCCGGGATGGGCTCACCCTCGGCAGTCACGTAGCCTACGCGAAGGTTTTGCGGCACCACCACGCCGAAGGCATGCACCAGACACTGCGCGGGTTCGCTCCAGAGTTGTGTCGGCAGGCTCGGCAAGGGCTCGAGCGAAAGGCTGAACCTTTCATCTCGGAGATTCCGCGAGCGGTCCGCAGCCCGTTCCACATACGCGGTGACCTTGTACCGGCCAGCGGCAAGTTTTTGTGGCGGAGTGACGATCACGCGCGCGTAGCGGTCTCCGGTCCCGCCGAATTTCAGCGCCACCGGGGCGCTGACCTTCCATCCTTTGGGAGCAGCAAGTCCAACGTGCACCTGGCCGGACTCGGTCGCATAGGAGTGCACACGCAGCAGAACATCAAAGGGTTTTCTCGGTTTGGACAGATTCTCGAGGTCCTGTTTTGGTTCCACGGCCAGCGTATACGGAGGAACGACGATGGGGCTAATGCGGTCCACCCGAGTGGAGGTCGAGCGTACGCTCGTCACCGGGGAGACCACGGTGAAGGCGTAACCGTCCATCACCCCTTCTTCGCTGGCGGTCATCAGCGGCGGCGGCTCCGGCAAAATGGCTACTGCCGGCCCGTCGCTTGCGTGCGGTGGCCTCGAACTTGGCTGAACCGTAAAGCGAATCACGTTCGGTGACTCCTGCTCTTCCTTCGAGACGCTCCATTCCGGCGGAAGCCGCAACGCCGGTTTTTTGATGTCCGCGGAAATGCCTTCGCGGTGGCGCGACTCCACGCGCACCGTGAAGCTTTCCCCGGGAACGATTTCGCTGCGGTCGGCGACGGCTTCGAGCCGCAGCCCGGCCACGAGTGCCAGGGCGTTTTCCACCTTTTCCCGCTTGCGCTCCCCGCTTCGCGCCAGGGAGACCAGTGGCTCCGGGTTATTCGCCGAAGGGTTTGGTTTCGGAACTTCATTGAGCTTTTTGCCGGCCTCCACCAGAGCGCTAGCCGCCGCTCTCCAATCCAGGCGCAAAGCTGCGTCGTGCGCCTCTACCAGAGCCGCGTCGACCGCGCGCATGAGCGGGTCCACGCCCATGTTCCCCTCTTCGTAATCCTCATCCAGCGGACCAAGCGGCTGGGCAAGTATTGCCGGATTCAGCTCCTGTCCGTCTTCGCGTTTGAGCGCGATGGGGCGCCGCAGAAACGCCGAGCCGAGAAACACGGCAATCCCTTGCGAGCGGTGATTCGCGAAGGCATCCAGCCCGATTTCGCGCCAGGTTTTTCCGTAAAGAGACGAGGTGTCATCAAGTGGCAGGAGGTATCCCTGTGGTTTTTCGCTTCGGTCCACATCCAATACCACCACGGGTTTTCGATCGCCCCAGGGCGTCAACTCTTTTTTTTCTGATGCCGAGCCGTGCAACTGGAAGGA
>Ga0126371_10004136_pt1 | contig 12772 bp, 12 predicted proteins | sample PanSoiMetaPlot_4_FD_110145 | JGI IMG/M metagenome (GOLD analysis project Ga0126371, IMG submission 110145) | Tropical forest soil microbial communities from Panama - MetaG Plot_4 | ecosystem: Environmental > Terrestrial > Soil > Tropical forest > Bulk soil | place: Panama | collected 2016-02-17
CCCTGCTGGAGAACGCGGTCAAGCACACAGCTCCGGGCGACCTGATCCGGCTTTCGGTGCGGCGTGACGGCGACCCCGAGTTTGCCAGCCTGGCGATCGAGGACAGCGGGGACGGCATGGCGCGCACCGAGCTGGATGGAATCTTCAACCGATTCACCACCGGATCAGGCGCCGGGCGGCGCGGAACAGGTCTCGGGCTCGCGCTTGTGCGGGCTGTTGCGCGTGGCCACGGCGGAGAGGTGCGGGTGCAGAGCGCCCCTGGCGCTGGCAGCACGTTCGAGCTGGTGCTGCCGACATTGCGGCCGGCTGAGGAAGCTTCTCCCGCGCTGCCGCCGCCAGCGCCGCCGACACCGGCCGCGACCCACTACTTGCCGGCTCACCGCGCCTGAACAAGAGGAGGCCGAACCCCGAGTGCAAACAAGTCCCCCCTACGTGCCCATCAGATCGAGCGCATGGCCGCAGCGCCGGATGCCCAGGTGGGTCTACCTGGCTGGCGTCGTGCTGCTGGCGATCGCCGTCGCGGTGGCCCTCGTACACAAGCCCACCAAAGGCCAGCAAGCCTCGGACCTACGCGGGTTCCTGCACGACGTCACGGCGGACATCGAATCCTGCGCGGGCGGCGTCGGGGAGTCGCTGACCGTGTTGCGCCAGGTCCAGTCCGGTGCCGATGCCACCGCTGCCGACGTCAGGGACGGCATCAGCGTCGCTCAGCAGGGCGCGGCGAACTGCTCACCCGCAAACAACGAGCTGATCGATGACCTGGAGAACTACCAGGTAACTGAGTCCTTGGCCAAGTACCGGCTGAAGGTCGTGGTGACCGGGCTGATCGACTGGGCGGCACCCGGCGCGGTGCGAGTGCAGACCGACGTCGCCAACGTGCTGTCCGCCCGGACCTCGCAGGCGCGCAGCCAGGCGCAAACTCGCCTCCAGATCGACCTGACAGCGCTGGACCAGAAGCGCGCGACGATCGAGTCCGTGCTAGGCGTGGCGATCAAGGCCCTCGGAGTGCACGAGACTGGGCCGAGGCTACCGGGCTGACATACTACTACAGCACGTAGTGCCTTGGATTGACAGGAGACGCGAGCCAGATGCCTGGGATGAACTCCGGCCTCACCGACACCAACCCGACGCTGGTGGCCGCGTTCCGAGCTGCACTGCTGCACCAGGGACTGATCATCCTGGTCGTTCTTGCGGTGCTCGCGATCGCCTGGGTCAGCCTGCGGGAGTGGATTCCGGCAGCGAGGAACGGGCCCGCAAGCCGTAATGCGGTAACGGCGCTCGCTGCCGCTGAGCCAGCGGGCCGGCGACTGCTGCGCATCGGCTTCGGAGTGCTCTGGCTGTTTGACGGCATCCTGCAGGCACAACCCGCCATGCCAGCTGGCATGTCAGCACAGGTCATCGAACCGGGTGCCGCCAGCTCGCCAGGCTGGGTGCAACACCTGATCAACTGGGCCGGCACCACCTGGTCCTTTCACCCGCTGCAGGCAGCTCCGGCCGCGGTCTGGATTCAGCTCGGCATCGGCGCGTGGCTGATCGCGGCTCCGCCGGGGCGAGGAGCCCGGCTGGCCGGGCTCGTCAGCGTCGGCTGGGGCCTGGTCGTCTGGGTGTTCGGCGAATCGTTCGGCGGGATCTTCAGCCCCGGTCTGAGCTTTCTGTTCGGCGCGCCCGGCGCGGTGCTGTTCTACTGCGTGGCCGGCCTGCTCATCGCGCTACCCGACCGCGCCTGGCAGACCCCGAGGCTCGGCCGGACCGTTGTCGCTGGTCTCGGGTTGTTCTTCATCGGCATGGCTGTGTTGCAGGCCTGGCCAGGACGCGGCTTCTGGCAAGGCGTCTCGCACGGCCAGCGTGGGTTGATCGCCGACATGGTGAACTCGATGGCCGCGGTACCCCAGCCGCATTTCCTGAGCTCGGCGCTTTCCGCATTCGAGTCGTTCGATGTCGCGCACGGCTTCGCCGTGAACCTGGTGGTGGTGATTGCGCTCGCCGCAATCGGTGCCGGGCTGCTCTCCGGCGACGCGCGGCTGCGCTGGCCGACGCTGGGCGTCGCCGCGGTGCTCTGCCTGGCGACCTGGCTACTGGTGCAGGACCTGGGCTTCTTCGGCGGCGTCGGCACCGATCCGAACAGCATGCTGCCTATCCTCCTGCTCATCGCAGGCGGCTACCTAGCCCTGCAGCGGCCCCTGTTCGCCGCTGCCGAGTCAGCCGCCGCCGAGCCGGCCGCCGCGACCGCGGCTGCCTCTGCTGCTGCCACTGAACCTGCTCCTGCTACTGAACCTGCGCCTGCTGCTGATCCTGCGCCCACGCGGCCGGCCATTCTTCGGCCAGCCGCGCTGGCGGCCAGGTTCGGCTCGGTCAGCATGCGCGCGGTGCTCGCGATCTGGGCCGCGGCGATCGTGCTAGTGGGCGTCGGCCCGATGGTGGCGGCGCAGGCCAGCTCGACCGCGGACCCGATCATTGCCCAGGCCATTGACGGCGACGCAGCCCCGCTGAACTTCGCCGCCCCTGGCTTCACGCTGACCGATCAGAACGGCCACGCAGTCAGCCTGGCCAGCTTGCACGGCAAGGTCGTGCTGCTCACTTTCCTCGATCCGGTGTGCACATCCGACTGCCCGCTCATCGCCCAGGAATTCCGCCATGCTGACCAGCTGCTTGGTGCCAGCTCGGCTGGCGTCGAGCTCGTCGCGATCGTGGCGAATCCGGTCTACCGCGGCGTCGCCTACACCCGAGCGTTCGACAGCCAGGAGGGGATGTCCGGCCTGCGTAACTGGCTGTTCCTCACCGGTCCGCTCCCCCAGCTGCAGCAGGCATGGAAGGACTACTCGATCACCGCGCAGACCCTGCCAGGCGGCGGCATGATCGCGCACAATGACGTTGCCTACGTCATCGACGCGCGGGGCCGTACCAGGACCGAGCTCAACTTCGATCCAGGGCCAGGCACGACTAGCTCGATGTCGTCGTTCGCCGTCGAACTCGCCGACGCCGCCCAGAATGTCATGCGGCCGGCATGAGCGCTCGACAGCGGATCATTGCCACAGTCCTGATCGTGGCCACTGCCGCGCTCGCGGCAGCATGCGGCAGCACGCATCCCGGTGCCGGTCTCGCGCCCGCAACAGGCCAGGTAACCACGAGCCTCCCGATCGCCACCTCGCTGGCCGGGCCGGGCCAGCCGGGCTGGGCGGTCGTGCCGATGGGCGGCTCGAGCAAGGGGCACGACAGCTTCTGGGAGCTGTTCGTCCGGGCAACCAGCTCGGACCAGTGGAAAGCCGCCACTCCGCCCGGCGTCGCTAGCAACGGAGGCCTAGCCGTCGCCGGCGTCGGCTCCGGGCTCGTGGCCGGATTCCAGCCGAGCCAGGATCTGACATTCTCGCCGCTGGCGTCGATCGCGAGCCCAGCAGCAGCGTGGTCGGAGGGCAACGCTCTGGTCAATCCGGGCCTGGCCAGCGTGCCAGGTGCGCTGGCTGCGGGACCTGATCACCAGCTCCTGGCGCTGACCCGGACCGGCGAGGTGCTGCTTAGCACGAGCGACGGCACAAGCTGGACACACCTGACCACGTTGCAGTCACTGCAGCGCACCGCCGCTGGCCGTTCCTGCGGACTGACCGCGCTGACTGCAGTCGCTTTCGGCACCGGCGGAGTGCCGCTGGTGGGCGGATCCTGCGCACGACCGGGTACGGCGGGAATCTTCGCAGCAGAGCGAGAGGCGGCGGCCGGCGTCGTGCCGTCGCTGTCCGCCGGCTCGGCCAGCCCGGTCACGGTGCTCTGCCTGACCACGCAGGCCAACCGCACCGTAGCGCAGATACAGCTCGGCGCTGGCTACTCGACGCGGGTGCTGGCCGCGTGGCTACCCAACGGAGCCAGCCAGTGGACCGTGTCGGCTGCGGACGCGACCGGCGGCGGGCCACCCCGTTCCCTCGATATTTGGGCTGATGGAAGTGCGGCTCTCGTGCTAGCCGGCGGCAAGGCGGACACCATATCTGCGATGGGCTCAAGCTGGCGGTCACTGCCGGAGTTGCCAGCGGGCACCGCGACGCTAGCGCTCGGGCCGGCCGGGCAGCTGCAAGCGCTGGTGCCGAGCGGCGCCACTTTGACGGTCTGGCAACTTGCCCCTAGCGGTGTCGGGTGGGATCGGCTTCAGCAGCTCAAGGTGACGATTCCGGACGGGTCGTCCGGTTGATCGAGGCACGGTGATCGGAGCGCGATGCACTACCTGACCCAGCACTGGTCGTTCGACCCGTTCATGATCGTGGCTATCGTGCTGGTGATCTGGCATGAGATCGGCCTGGCCAAGCTGGCCCGCCGGTCTCGGCCCGAGCGGACCAGGGAGCGCCGGCTCCGCTCGCTGTGGTATTACGCCGGGCTCGGCGTCCTGCTGCTTGCGGTTCAGTCGCCGATCGACTACTGGTCCGACGACTACTTTTTCGTGCACATGATCCAGCACCTGCTGCTGATGTTTGCGGCGCCGACGCTGATAGTCGCGGGCGCCCCCTGGCAGCCGCTGCTGGACGCACTGCCCCGGCACATGGGTCGCGACGCCACCAGAGAAGTCATGGCCGGCGGGTGGACTCGTCCTGTGCGCGCCGTCGTTGGCTGGCTGCTGCGCCCGTGGGTCAGCGTGGTGGCCTTCAACCTGGTGATGGTGGCCTGGCACTTTCCGGCGCTCTTTGACCTGGCCGAGCGCAACGCCGCGGTGCACATCTGGCTCGCGCACGCCAGCTTCTTCCTGGTTGGGGTACTGTTCTGGCTTCAGTTCATCTCGTCGCCGCCGTTCCGCCGCAAGATGCCGCTCACCTCGCAGGCCATCGCACTGATAGGGACGAACGTGCTGATGTGGCTGATCGCGATGGCGATGGGGATCATGACTAGCAGCTCGTGGTACCCGGTGTACGACCACATCCCCGGTGTCACGCTGCCGGCCTTCCCTGACCAGCAAATTGGCGCCGGCATCCTGTGGATCTGCGGCGACTTCTGGGCAATCCCCGCACTAATCTTCGTCATGCGCAGGCTGATCCACGAGGACGGCGGCGTGAGCACGGCGGTCGACAAGCTGCTAGGCCGCGGCTCAAAGCGGTATCAGTGGGCCAATCACGGGCCCTGATGTAGCTCTGGCGGCGTAACCGGACATGCCGGTCACCAGTCCCGGAGCCGCTAGCCGACCACAATGATCCTGGCGCCAGTGTCGATATCATCGGGCTCCGTCCGTGTAGTGGGTGAGAGACCGGTCGCCGGCCGGTCGCGTCCACCACGAGGAGTGCCTGATGCTGCAGTATCTGATCAGCGTCTACCAGCCTGACTCTGAGCCGCCGCCGCCCGAGGTCCTCGGGCCGATCATGGCGAAGGTCCAGGACTGGGAGCAGCGCCTGAAGATAGCCGATTCGTGGGTCTTCACTGCCGGCCTGCAGCCGCCGAGCACCGCCACCGTGGTGCAGGCAAGTGGCGGCGGGATGCTCATCACCGACGGGCCATTTGCCGAAGGCAAAGAGCACCTGGGCGGGTTCACCGTCATCAACGCACCCGATCTGGACGCCGCTCTTGACTGGGGGCGCCAGCTCGCCGAGATCACCGGGCTCTCGATCGAGATCCGGCCCGTCGCGCAGGCAGCCGACGGGACCTGACCGCGGACATGCCAGATCCGCCCCAGGCAGGCCTCGCCTACTCGCGGCAGCTGGAAGTCGCGATCGCCGAAGTCTTCCGTGCCGAGTATGGCCGCGCGGTCGCTACCCTGACCCGTGTCTTCGGTGACATCGACATCGCCGAGGACGCGGTCCAGGACGCATTCGCCACCGCCGTCACGCACTGGCCCGACACCGGCCTGCCGCCGAGCCCGCCTGGCTGGATCATCACCACGGCGAGGAACCGGGCGATAGACAAATTGCGCCGGGAGGCGGCGCGCCAGGACAAGCAGGCGCAGGCCGCGCTGCTGACCGCCGAAAGCGAGCCGGCCGAGGAGAGCCCCGTGCAGGATGACAGGCTGCGGCTGATATTCACCTGCTGCCACCCAGCGCTCAGCGTCAGCGCACAGGTTGCCTTGACGCTGCGCCTGCTCGGCGGGCTGAACACTGCCGAGATCGCGCATGCCTTCCTGGTGCCAGAGCCGACAATGGCCCAGCGACTAGTGCGCGCAAAGGGAAAGATCCGCGACGCCCGCATTCCCTACCGCGTGCCCGCCGAAGCTGACCTCCCTGGCCGGCTCACTGCAGTACTCGCGGTGGTCTACCTGATCTTCAATGAGGGCTACGCGGCCGGCTCGGGCGATGAGCTCATCCGGCCGGACTTGTGCGCGGAGGCAATCAGGCTCGGCCGGCTGCTGGCGACGCTGATGCCTGACGAGGCCGAAGTGGCAGGGCTGCTCGCGCTGATGCTGCTCTTGCACTCCAGGCACGACGCTAGAACGACACCAGACGGCCAGCTGGTACTGCTCACCGACCAGGACCGCACTCGGTGGGATCGTGAGCTCATCAGCGAAGGGCAGTCGATTGTGCGGCAGTGCCTGCGACGCGCTCAGCCCGGTCCTTACCAGATCCAGGCGGCCATCAACGCGGTGCACAGCGACGCCGCGACGGCCGAAGAAACGCAGTGGGCGCAGATCCTTCAGCTCTACGACCAGCTGCTCGCGCTAACTCCGAGTCCGGTCGTCGCGCTGCACCGCAGTGTCGCGGTTGCCGAGGTGCACGGGCCCGCGGCCGCACTAGCCGCGACAGACGGACTGCCGCTTGATTCCTACTACCTCTTCCATGCCGTGCGAGCGGACTTCCTGCGTCGAATCGGCAACGCTGCCGAGGCCGCAGCGGCCTACGAGTCAGCGATCGGCCTGACCGGGAACGCCGCCGAGCGAGAGTTCCTGCGTGGCCGGCTTGAGTCCCTGACCGCGAGGTGAGCCCAGTCCTGCCTTCGTGCCTTTCTGGAAGCCGCCAAACAGTATCGACAGCACGAGCAGGACTATGAGTGCGACTAGCACCCAGAACAGGCAGCCGACCATCGGGCTGACTCGCCTCGGGCTGCCATCGCGCCGAGTCCTCCACCGCCCGTTCCCGCCTAAGGACATCCCGCCTCCTGCGTGCCCGAGCACTCCATATTCCCGACGTTATGCCAATCAATCGTTGGCCGGCACCTGGCTTCGGGCGAACACGTCTGCGGTCCATGCCGTTGGTCCGAGTGTGTCTAGCACCTTCGCGATGCTGCGTTCTTCGTACGGGAAGTGCGATTCCAGGATCGCGATGAGCCCGTCGAGCTCCCGCACGAGCCGGTCTGGATCGGACGCTATCCAGCCTGCTGTCAGCAGTTCGCGCACCTGCCGGAGGAGCCCAGCTACTAGTGCGTGGTCCTCGGCTAGCTTGTCGATCACTGGGCCGAGCTCGGGAACGGCAGCCCGCAGCGTGGGCAGAAGCTGCCTGTCTTCACCAGCGTGATGGGTATGGATCGCCGCGCAGAAGCTGACGCAGTGGCTCAGCACTTCCTCGCCGAAGGAGGCGTCAGTTGCTGTCCGGCCCGCGCCGCCGGCTGCCTCCTGGCGCAATGACGTGAGCCGCTCGCGCAGTTCGGAGTGCACGTGAATCAGCTGCTCGCTGAGCGCGGCCACGCGATCGTCGCGCATGAATGCACCGTAACTGAAGGTCTGTGCCGCTATGGGCATACCTGCTTCACACCCACGGGCCGTAGCCGGGCGCGCGGCCGTATGAATCAGTTCTTCGCGCGCGGGTAGCTGTAATCCGGCCGGTGCGACTGCGGGAACCGACCGCGAGCTGCCCCGGGCGCGGAGGGCGACGTGGTACGGATAGCGAGGAACTGGGTGCTGACCACCGCGGCGGCGGTGCTGACGGTCATTGTGCTGGTGCTCGTGCTGGCGGCAGTGCACCTGTTACCGCAGCTTCGCAACCCGTTCGCGACGACTACCACGGTCCGCAGCGGGCCAGCAGTGCTCAAGTCCATCACCCAGCTCAGCCGGTACGAGGCAGCCAGCGGGACCTATCAGGTCGTGGTCGACCTGTCCACGCACACCTCGTTCATCCCGTCTTTCATCGCGGGTAGCCAGACGCTGTTCATCGGCGACGGCACCGTTATCGCGTTCGTCAACTTCAACGGGCTCAAGGGCAGCGCAGTCCATGTCTCAGCGGACCGTCTATCGGTGTCCGTCGACTTGCCGCCCGCGCAGCTCGAGCCAGCCAACCTCAACGTCAACCAGTCCTACGTGTTCGCCGAGCAGCAGGGACTGCTGAACCGGGTCGCCAGCTTCTTCGCCGGGAACCCCAACAGCCAGCAGGCTGTGTACATCGCCGCGGACCAGAAAATCAACACCGCGGCGCGCAGCAGCAGTCTTGCGGCGGATGCGGAGCGGAACACCAGGGCGATGCTGGACGGCATGCTCACCACACTGGGCTTCCGACACATCACAATTACCTTCAGCAACTCCTGACACAGACGTGCAGCCGGTCAGCGCCCGTCTAGTGTCACGGCATCGCACGTAGCGGGCACCCATGACCGCGGTGACCGTCATCAGGCCCGACCGTTTCGTGTATCGCGCATGGCTCTTGCAGTGTTATGACACGATTGCGCGGTGAGTGAGGCCAAGGGCACCCCGCTGGCCGGGGCGGCCGACCCTCATAGTGGATCCGGGGACAAGCGCCAACTCGTCCTGCGGGGCCTGCGTCAACGCGCCGCCGCTCGCGCGCTGGCTGCTAATCCGTCCACCCCGCCAAGCCTGCTCTGGTCACTTGCCCGCTTTGGCCAGTGGGACGTGAAACTTGCCGTGGCAGCGAACCCGCATTGCACTGGTCGAGTCCTTGCCATGCTGTCCTTCTCGCGCCATTGGGGTGTCGTCGCTGCAGTCGCGGCGAATTCATCTGCGAGTCCGCAGCTGATCGGTCGCCTCGCCCGACGTCGCGACGCGCGAATTCCGATGGCCGCAGCCGCCAACCCGGCGCTTGGCAGCGACGTGGTCGCAGCCTTGCTGGCCTCTCCGAGCGTCTACGTCCGAGGCATTGCAGCGGCCCACCAAGCTGCGCCAGCCGACGCCCTCAGGCGACTGGCCGATGGAATGAACCAGCCAGCCTGGGTCTTGCGCGCGGTAGCCATCAATCCGTCGTGCCCGTCCGACCTGTCCGATCAGCTGCTCACCTGGATTACGCTCGGCGGGCTCGGCGGGGCGGATCCGCTGTTCGACCCGGTGCGCTGCACCGGCAACCCCGCAGACGCCGACATCTCCGCGATGGCCTGGTATGCCCAGCAAGCCCGAGACGATGCGGCCTATCGGCATCCGCTCTGGCGGGTCAGGGCCATGGCCGCTGGTGCGCACCAAACAGTGCCGCTGGCAAGACTGAGAGAGCTTCGTCGTGATCCCCGCCCTGAGGTCCGGCGCGCGGTCGCCGGATTCATCGGAGTTCGCCCGCGTGACGTGCGGGAGATGGCGGGAGACGCCGATCCAGCCGTCGCCCGGATCGCGGCGCGAGTGCGCTCCAAGAACTTCAGGCGGTACCTCAAAAGACGGCTCCCGAGGATCGCTGTGCGCTTGGTGCCACTCGCCCTCTTCTCAGGCGTCCTCATCTTCAACAGCATTATCCCTTCGGCTAAGGTGCCGACGCCAGCAATTGACACGACAGCGCCGAACGGCGTCCTCTTCGCGTCCTGTGCGCCGTCGCCTGGATGGCTGACTGCCGTGTCGCGGATCGCCACCGGGGACGGAGCGCCATCGACCGGCCTCGGGCTGCCTGGCGGCGGCCTGCTCGCGTGCGGACCGACGTCGGCCGAGCCGGAGTCGATCTTCATTTCGGCCGGCTCTACTGGCCTTGACGTGCAGGCGACCGGTACCGTCCAGCTGCCGGACGGAAAGAGCTACACCAACGAGCCGCTCCACCTGGCAGCGGGCCGTAATAGCGTGCTCTATCTGCTTCACAGCTCTTCGACAGCGGTGGTGAACATTACGCCAGACGACACACCAGCACAGGCGGTCGCGGTGACACTCTCGTTCAGCACGTCACAGCCATGAGCTCGGCAGTGCGCGTGGCGCTCGCACTCGCTGTCGGTGCCCGGGTACCAGTGCTGCTCTGGGGTGGCGCCGGGCTCGGAAAGAGCTCGGCGATTCGCGAGATGGCAGCAGCCGCCGACCTGCCCTGCGAGACCGTCATCGCGAGCATCAGGGAACCCTCGGATTTCGCTGGCCTGCCAGTTGTCGCCCAGGACGGTGCTTCGGTGCACTTCGCCCCGCCGAGGTGGGCTGGCCGGCTCGCTGAGGCCGGCAGAGGAGTGCTCTTCCTCGACGAGATCTCTACGGCCCCGCCTGCAGTCCAGGCGGCATTGCTTCGCGTCGTGCTGGAACGGACGGTCGGTGACCTCGAGCTGCCGGCCGAGGTCACGGTCGTGGCTGCGGCCAATCCGCCGGAGCAGGCGGCCGACGGGTGGGATCTCTCGCCGCCGCTTGCCAACCGGTTCTGCCACCTGGATTGGGATCTGAACGCTGCGGAATGGGCTGAAGGCGTCATGGCCGGATTCAGCCAGCCTGCCGTGCCGGATCTCCCAGATGAGCTAATGCGGCGCGAACTGTCAACGGCCCGGGCCGGCCTGACGGCGTTCGTCACCGCGCGATCGCACCTGCTGCATGCCCATCCTGGAAACGAGTCGGCCGCGGGACAGGCCTGGCCATCTCCGCGATCATGGGAGATGGCCGCTCGTCTCGTTGCTGCCAGCAGGGTTTCGGCAGCCGAGGACAAGGTCGAGGCGCTCCTGGTTGCTGGTGCCGTTGGCGCGGCGGCGGCCGCCGAGTTCCTCGCGTGGCGCGAGGACCTGGATCTGCCGGATCCCGAAGACGCGCTGCGTGATCCTCAGTCGTTCCGTCTCCCCGAGCGAGGCGACCGGGCCTACGCGGCGCTGGCCTCGGTTACCGCAGCGGTGCTTGCGGACAATACAACGGCCAGGTGGGAGGCAGCCTGGTCAGCCATTTCTGCCGCCACCGGCAGCCGGCACGCCGATATCGCAGTCACGGCCGTCCGCACCCTCATAGCTCATCGGCCCGACGGAGCGGCGCCGCCGCCCGACGTTCTGACCAAGATGACGCCGGTCCTGCGAACCGCGGGGTTGTTCGAGAGGCTGACCGGTGGCCGGGTTAAATCCTGAGCCGATCACAGAGTCCCCGTCGGTCAACCCCGCACCTGTAGCCCTGGATCCGCCCGAGCCGCTGGACCACACCAAGCTCGCCGCTGCCCGCCTGCGAGCCGCCGGACTGCAGCCGTTCCTGGCCGTCGCCCTGTATGCGCTGACGCCCGTGCCCGACTGCAGCCGGCAGACGTTCGCGGTGGACGAGCAGTGGCGGCTCTTCGTCAGCCCGCGCAAGCTGCGAGAATGGACGGTGCTCCAAGCGGCAGGCGTGCTGCTGCACGAAGTCAGCCATGTCGTGCGCGATCACGCCGGGCGGGCTCGGACTGCGATCGTTGCCGATGAAGCAGCCTCGCAACTGTGGAACATTGCGGCCGACGCAGAGATCAACGATGACTTGCTTGAGGCAGACGTGGAACTGCCCGCGAACCCAGTGACTCCTGACTTGCTCGCGCTGCCCCGGCAGATGACGGCCGAGTATTACTACGCGCGGCTAACCGCGGAACCAGAACCGCCGGAGTTCGAAGTCGACTGTGGCGCCGGTAGTCATGGCTACGTCGATCCGGATCACCGCCACCCGGCCGTACTCCCCGCGGGCCTGTCAGAGGTCGAGGCGCTGTTGCTTCGCCGCCGGATCGCCGAGGTAGTCGCCAGGACATCGACTCAGCATCCGGGTCAGCTCCCCGGCGGCTGGACCCGCTGGGCGCATGCCATCCTGCGTCCGCAACTCGACTGGCGGCGACTGCTAGCCGCCAAGATCAGATCGTCCACGGCGGCGGTAGCGGGATCTGTCGACTACTCCTACGCCAAGCCGCCTCGCCGCCGGGTACCCAGAGTCATTCTTCCGTCGCTGCGCAAGCCCATCCCCCGAATCGCCGTCATCATCGACACCTCAGCTTCCGTCGCCGACAAGCACCTGAAGACCGCATTCAGCGAAGTGCATGGCTGCCTGCGAGCACTCGGTGCCAGACGAGACATGCTGACCGTCTACGCGGCCGACACGGAGGTTCACCGCATCGTTGGTCCGACCGCGCGCCGCGCGGCTCTCATCGGCGGTGGCGGAACTGACATGGCCCGCGCAATCGAGCACGTCGCGCGGGTCAGGCCGCGTCCAGATCTCGTGGTCGTCATCACAGATGGCCTGACGGGCTGGCCGCCCCGTCCGGCTGCGAAGGTTGTCGTCGTGTTGCTGCCGACCGTGACGACGCCTCCGCAGCCGCCGTCCTGGGCAGACGTGATCCAGATCGCCTAGCTGGCGGCTAGCCCCCGCTGCTCAGCCGAGCCTGGAATCGGCGCATGCCACGCAGCCAGCGCTCCCGGTCATCCGCCCGACGAAGCTCGTACGTCGCCACGTCGGGGTGCGGCAGGATCAGGAACTGCTCGGCTCGCACCGCCGCGAGGACCTTGTCAGCGACCTCATCTGGGTCGAGCACGCCGTCCACGGCGGCCTGTGCCGAGCCACCAGTCGCGCCGATGTCGGCGGGAAGCGCCTCCTCCCCCAGCTCGCGCCGACTGGTGGCAGCCAGGTTGGACGTGACTGCCTGAGGGCACAGGGCCGAGACGACGAGGCCCCGTTCCCCGTAGGTAATCGAAAGCCACTCCGCAAGTGCCACCGCGGCGTGCTTCGTCACCGCGTACGGAGCGGAGCCGAGCTGAGTGAGCAAGCCGGCCGCGGATGCGGTGATCACCA
>Ga0126371_10004137_pt1 | contig 12770 bp, 10 predicted proteins | sample PanSoiMetaPlot_4_FD_110145 | JGI IMG/M metagenome (GOLD analysis project Ga0126371, IMG submission 110145) | Tropical forest soil microbial communities from Panama - MetaG Plot_4 | ecosystem: Environmental > Terrestrial > Soil > Tropical forest > Bulk soil | place: Panama | collected 2016-02-17
CAGCACGCCGTACTGTTGTGCCGTGGCGTACAGAACGTGCTTTAGTCTTTGCTCGACATCTCCCACAAGAACAGGACGACGATATTTCGGGCAAAAGACTATGTGATACGACAGGTTGAAAACCGCACCAGCGTTCTTGACGTAGCGACTAGGTTTTGACTGTTCCAGTTTTATAATTATAAGTATGCCAGATATTTAACGGCCGCCAAGAGGATGTTGCAGGCTCAGCGGCCGTCTAAAGGCGGCAGTCCGTCGCCTACTTTAGCCTTATCGCGCAGCCGTTTCATGGCTTCTGTCCCTGGTGGGTTCTCTTCATGAATGAACATCGGCGCTTGGAAGTTTCCGGCTGCAAACATGGCAATGTGCCCAAGATGCGAACGAATCTGGTCCCGGCAGGCCGCGTCCTCTCGATCGTTCGCTTCCACAGGGGCGAATGGCGCTTGCCTATCTGAGCTTGGCGATACGACCTTCGGTGGGAAATTTCTGAAATTGCAGCATGTCGTGGCCCGGCACGACGCGGTCGGCCGAGCCTGCCAATTCGATCATCCGTGCCTGGTTCTTGAGGTTGGCCGCCTGATCGGCCTCAGAAAACGTTGCGCTGGCCTTGTGCTCGGCGAGGTTGCGGTAGAGATAGCAATTGTCGGAGGCCAGAACAAAGGGGGGATTTCCGTCCACGCGCAGATATTGTGACGCAAAAGTGTGCCGGGCTCCGGTGTACGCGCGAATACCGGGAAAGATCTCGACATTATCGCCATCGACCAGGCGCAAACGTCCCGCGGTATTCAGCTTCACCAGCTGCTGGACGTCGTCCGGGTCGATGCCCCCATGATGCCCGCCCGGCTGCCACGCGTCACCGGTGTAATACCGAAATTCTTCCTTCTGAATCCACACCGTTGCTTTAGGGAAGAGATCGATGCCTCCCAGGTGATCCCAGTGGGCGTGGCTGACGACGATGTCCGTGATTTCTTCGGGTTCGACGCCGGCAAGCTTCACGGCTTCGTCGGGGCGAAGGTATTCTGTCGATGGAAAGTATTTGAGGAAAGTATCGCGGTGATAGCCGCTGTCAAAGAGGATGTTGTGGCCGCCACCGCGAATGAGCCACACGACCATGGCGATCGTGATTTTCTCGCCTTTGGGAGCCCCCATAACCAGGCCCGCAACTTCACCTTCCGCGGAAGCGTAGCGTATGGCCTGGATGGAATACTCCGGGGACGTGGCCACGGGCACCGCCAAAGGCAGGATCAACAAAAACTCACAGAGCAGCTTTTTCATTGTTTGGCTCCGAGGTTGAGGGCCATTATTGTAGTTCGAGAGACTTGCTCTCGGGGAAAGTTAAAATGGTGATCTTCAGGAAGCGACACAACCAAGAAAACCCGCCAGCGCATCCGGCAGAAAATCGAAGGACGAGGAATGGCCTTGTCCCGGTCCTGCCTATTCTCCTCTGCTCCGCGATTTCTGTGTCGGCACAAACCTCTTCGTTAAACCCGCGGCCTGACCCCAAACCGGAAGAAGCGAGCGTTTCCGGGATGGTCGTAAGGCTCGCCGGAGACGAATCCATGAAAGCTGCAAGCGTGCAGCTTCAGAGCTCGAGAACCGCGCGCATACCGCTTCGGCAATCACTGACGCCGGCGGGCGCTTCGAGATCAAGGGAATCGATCCCGGCCGTTATCGGCTCAGCGTCTCGCGCAATGGCTTTGTCCCGCAGGAGTATGGGCAGCGAAAGCCGGACGGTCCAGGAGCAATCCTCAGCCTCCGGCCCCGCCAAGACCTGAAAGATTTGCTCTTCCGCCTAATCCCCTCCGCCGTAATTGCCGGCCGGGTTATCAACGAAGATGGCGCCCCCCTGCCATGGGTGCAGGTCAGCGCTCTCCGGGAAGTCTACTCCAAGGGGAAAAAGAGTTTGGCCTCCCAGACGACCGTGCCAACCAACGATCTTGGGGAGTATCGGTTGTTCGACCTGCGTCCGGGAAGATACTTCGTTCGAGCGGATTACAAGCCCAACGAGCACGTGATCGGGCGGGAGGAAACCGAGCGGATGAGCGGCGCAGAACAGCAGGGATATGTGCCGATGTATTACCCAGGCACCTCGGATCCCGCGCGGGCCAGCACACTCAGCGTGAAAGCTGGAGAAGAAATTCCCGGATTAGAGATCCTGATACGCCAGGTTCCCACCTTCACCGTGCGCGGCCGGATCTACAACCTGGTCTCGCGTGGTTCCACTGCGGCCTACACGTTGACTCTTGTACCCAGCGAGAGCAGCCAGTGGTTTACCCTCCCCGAGCGCGACACGCTGGCTGACGCTCCTGACGGCAGCTTCGTCATTCGCGATGTTTTGCCGGGCTCGTACACCTTGATGGCCTTCTGGTCGGATGAGGCTAGGAAATACCAAGCATTTCAGAAACTGGAGGTTGGAAATGCGGACGTGGATGGGGCTAACCTCACGATCGCGCAGGGCAAAACGCTCTCGGGGCACGTGACCTGGGATGGCAGGCCCAGCCTGGATGCGGATTTCCTCGTGGTTTTTCTCCGAGGGGCAGATCGGAGCTATGGTTTCAGCCAGCGGGCCAGGGTATCGGCAACTGGCTTGTTTGCTTTAAACGACATCTTTGACGGCAGCTATCGTCTGGCGATTGCCGGACAATCGAAAGACTGTTACCTCAAAGAAGTGCGGTATGGAGCAGCGGATGGGTTAGCAGACGGCTTCAACGTAAGTCGCGGGACGAATGCTTCCTTGGAAGTTACGATCAGCTCGAGAGGGGCGCGCATCGGAGGATCGGTCAAAGACAACAGTCCGGTGACCGGTGTTTGGGTGGTGTTGCTTCCCGTCGGAGAGAATCGAGCTCAGGACCGCCTTTCCCAAAAAGTTGCCACCGATCAATACGGCCATTTCCTTATGAGAGGAATTCCGCCCGGCGAGTACCAGCTTTTTTGCTGGGATGAAGTGGAAGATGGTGCTTGGGAAGATCCGGATTTTCTCAAGGCTTTTGAGAACCAGGCCCAGCAGGTCTCTCTAAAAGAAGCCGACTCCCAGACCGTGGAGCTCGTGGTCATTGAAACGAAGGATGCTCATTGAACGAGTCGACCGTTTTACAACGGGCGCCGCGAGGAGCGTACGAAATCGCGCAGCACGGTGACGTTGGGGCCGTAGGTCCCGATTCTTCCCGCGTCAACCGGAAGTCCGAGGCGTTCCGCGAGATCCAGGTTGACGCCGGCGTCATCCAACTCCGAAAGACTGAATCCCTGCGCGGGAAGCACGCGATTGCGCCCAGTCGGATAAACGGGGCGAGGCGGACGGTGATGCCGCCACGAGCGGCGGGCCACCTCGTAGAACTGCTTCCAATCGGCTTTGCTCCAGGTCGTCATACTAATTCGTAATACCTTTATACCTATGCAATTGGATGCGAATCGCGTCCGGAAGGTTCACCGATAATTGTTTCGGTGCGCTCGCCGAACGCCACACCCGAGCCACAGTATTCATACACGTGAGCGATTCCCGGGCGAAGCATTTTCCTTGCCCGTTGTATCAAACCCGTTACGGGGACTTTTGTTTCGTGCGGCGTTCTCTCTTGAGACCTGGGGGTTGTCCGCTTGGCAAAGACGCGGGGCTCGACTAGGGTGCGCTTATTCGAAGGGATAAACCTGGCAAAGTGGAATGGAGGAAAGGGGAGAAGGGATATTCGGTGATTCGCGCAGACTCTTCCGCTCGAGTTCGGTCGAAGTGAAGTAAAGGGCCCGCTGGGCTGAGCCCCGGTTCTCTGGAAGCGCGGGCTGGGTGTTTACCAGCGATTGCCGCGGTCGCCACGATCGCCGCGATCACCGCTGCGCCCGCCGCCGTAGCCGCCGCGTCCGCCACCACCACCGCGCCCCCCGCCGTAATTACCGCGCCCGCCGCCGCTGCGCTCGGTCTGAGGACGCGCTTCGTTGACTACTAGGTTTCGCCCCCCAAAGTTCTGTCCGTTCAAGGAATTGATGGCACGGTCCGCTTCTTCGTCGCTGTTGATTTCGACGAAGGCAAATCCGCGCGATTGGCCCGTGAAACGATCGCGAATAAGATTGACGCCTGAAGGGGATACTCCTGCTTGAGACAACCACTCCTGAAGCTGATCCTCCGTTGCCGAAAACGGAAGATTGCCGATGTAGAGCTTCTTCACCTCTTACTCCTTCTGCCCGGAACCTGAACTTGCCAGTCGCGGAGCGCGCCGAAGACGCAGCTTTCGTTCACCGGGGAGGCGAATTTGCGGAGCCACCAGGGGGAGCGAGACCGGAACTTCAGCAATCTGCTGCATGGTCTCGGAATTCTTCGCCATTTGCAACTAAATTAATGACCCAATTTGCCAGGGTGTCCCATCCACCTCCTCTTGGCCAAAAATTCGTGCTAGCATGCGCCCGGTCGGTCCCGCCGGGAGGTCCCATGCGCGGCACGATGATGAACTTCCCGTTGACGCTCCCGACCATACTGGAGCGTTCCGGGAAGATCTTTCCCCGCGTCGAAATTGTTTCGCGCAAGCCGGACGGCTCTATTGTCCGCAGCTGTTACGGGGACTTCTATCGTCGTGCCCGTCGCCTTTCGACTGCCCTCAGCAAACTCGGCCTCGAACCTGGCGACCGGGTCGCTTCCATGATGTGGAATCATGCGCGCCACCTGGAAGCCTTCTTCGGAGTTCCTTGCGCCGGCGGCATCCTGCACACGCTGAATCTGCGCCTTCATCCCCAGGAAATTGCCGGCATCGCCAAACACGCGGGGGACCGCTTTCTCCTTGTCGACGACGTACTCTACCCCATTTATGAAAAGTTCCGCGACGACGCCTCTTTCGAGCGCGTCATCGTGGTCCCCTACGGTTCGAACACTGTGCCCGAAGGCTGCTTGAATTACGAAGAGCTGCTGGCCGGTTCCCGAGACGATTTCCGCTATCCCGCGATTGACGAAAACGATGGCGCGGCCATGTGCTTCACCTCCGGCACCACCGGCTTTTCCAAAGGCGTCATCTATTCTCATCGCGCTCTGGTGCTGCACTCGTTCTGTTGCGGGCTCGTCGAAGTGCTGGGCATGAGCGAAGCCGATACCGTGCTGCCCGTTGCGCCCATGTTTCATGCCAATGCCTGGGGCATTCCTTTTGCCGCCACCATGCTCGGCGCGCGTCTGGTGCTTCCCGGTCCGCATGTCGATCCGGAGACCGTCCTGGGACTGATGGCCAGCGAGCGCGTGACCATCGCCTGCGGCGTCCCCACGGTCTGGATCGCCGTGCTCGAGGCGCTTGAAAAGAATCCTGTCAAATGGAAGTTCGAGGCTCCCGTCACGGTCCTCTGCGGCGGGACGGCTCCACCCGTCGAACTCATCCGCCGCCTCGATCGTTTTGGCTTGCACATCAAACATCTCTGGGGCATGACCGAAACCGCCCCGATCGGCACTTCCGGCGGCCTCCGCGCGCACATGCACGGCTGGCCGGACGAGAAAAAGTATGACGTCCGCGCCAAGCAGGGATGGCCCGCTCCTTTTGTCGAGATTCGCCTCATGCGGCCGGAAGGTGAAACGCCCTGGGACGGCGTCAGCTCCGGCGAAATCGAAATTCGTGGCCCCTGGGTGGCCGCGAGCTACTACCAATCTCCCGACCAGGCGCATCGCTGGACCGACGACGGTTGGTTCCGCACCGGCGATGTCGCCACGATCGACGAAGAAGGCTACCTAAAGATCGTCGACCGAGCAAAAGATCTGGTAAAGTCCGGCGGCGAATGGATCAGTTCTGTCGACTTGGAAAACGCCCTGATGGGTCACCCCGCAGTGAAAGAGGCCTGCGTGGTGGGCATCCCGCATCCCAAATGGCAGGAGCGCCCGCTCGCCGCGGTGGTCCTGAAGGAGGGCGCCCGCGCGACTCCCGATGAGTTGCGCGCCTTTCTCGCCGCGTTTTTTGCCAAGTGGCAGCTTCCCGACGCTTTCGTCTTCTTGGACGCGATCCCGCGCACGTCGGTGGGCAAATTCAAGAAAATCGCCCTCCGCGAGCAATTCGCCAACTGGAAGTGGGAATAAAACCGCAGGACCGCACTACCGTGGTGCCCTCCGCCCGAGATTTCCTGCCTCGAGAAGGTGTGATTTCAGGTGCGATAGCTTGCGTTGATGCGCACGTACTCCGCGGTGAAGTCGCAGGTCCAGTAGCGGGCCGACGCCTCACCGGCATGCAGGTCGACGACGAGCGGAACATGATTCGCAAGAAGCTTGTTGCTGGCGGCGCGTTCATTGAACGCGAGCGGCTGACCCCGCCGCAGCACGGGAATACCCGCCATCTTCATCTCCACCAGCGCCGGATCGAACTTCACCCCCGAGCGGCCGGCGGCCGCAAACACGCGGCCCCAGTTCGGATCGCCACCGGCAAACGCCGTCTTCACGAGCGGCGAAGTGGCAATCGTTTCCGCGATGCGACGCGCGCCCGCCTCGCTCTTGGCGTGGCGGACCTCGATCTCGATCACGCGCTGCGCGCCTTCCCCGTCCGCAACGATTTGCAGCGCGAGCGACTGGCAAACCACCTCGAGCGCGGAGATGAATGCGCGATGAGCCTTGCTGCCTTTCTTGATGGTCGGTCCGCCGGCCTCGCCGTTTGCCAAAACGAGAAGCGTGTCGTTCGTCGAAGTGTCGCCATCCACGCTAATGGAGTTAAAGGTCCTGCGCGTCACTTCGCTGAGGGTCTTTTGCAATAACCCGGGGGAGATGGCCGCGTCGGTCAGGACAAACGCGAGCGTGGTTGCCATATTCGGATGAATCATCCCCGCGCCCTTGGCGCAGCCCACCAGATGAATCCTCTTCCCCGCCATCCGGAACGAAGCCGCGGCGGTTTTCGGGCGGGTGTCCGTGGTGCAGATGGCCAACGACAGTTCCGCGAACGAGCGCGCCGAAGGGCGGCGGTTGCGCGTGAGCGAGGGCAGAGCTCGCAGAATCTTTTCTACTGCCAATTGCACGCCGATGACCCCGGTGGAGCACACGAACACTTCTTTAGGTTCGACGCCAAGGCGCCTCGCGGTTTCCTCCACCGTGCGCAGCGAAGCTGCCTCACCCGGTGCTCCCGTCGCACAGTTGGCGTTCCCGGCGTTCACCACCACGGCCCGCATGCGTCCCCCGGACAGCTCCAGATGTTTTTTCGAGAGCACCACCGGCGCGGCCACGACCAGGTTTTGCGTGAAGACCGCGGCAGCCGAGGCGGAAACATCGCTCGAAAGGACGGCCAGATCGAGCGCGCCGGTTTTTTTCAGGCCGCAGGCGGTCGCAGCAAAGCGGAATCCGCGCGGCAGCGCGGCTTCCGAGGGAGCTTGTTTCATTCGCGGCGCGCCCCCTCGGCTAGCATCCCGCTCCCGGAAGAGACCTCCAATCTCCCGCCGCGAGCGGGAGAGCTCCCAGGTGGAGTGCGGATGGTAGGCTCATGGCTTTGCTCCTGTTTTGATGGCTTTTTTGTTGAGACGTGCTTCCAGAACGGCGATGGCACTGCGCACGCTTTCTGGCGCGGTACCGCCGGGAACTTCTTTTCGACCGAGCGCCGCGTCCACGCTGAGAGTTTGCGCAAAATCGGCTTCCAACGCGGGAGAGATTTTCTCGAGCGTTTCAACCGGCAGCGCAGTCCACGGAACGTTTTGTTTTTCCGCTTCCCTCAGGATCTTGCCAGCGATGTCGTGCGCATGGCGGAACGGAATGCCCTTGCGCACGAGATAGTCCGCGGCTTCGGTCGCGAGCAGCGCGGGATCAGACGCCGCGGCCCGCAACCGCTCGGCGTTGAACTTTGTGAACTCGAGCGCGCCGGTCGCAACCGCGATCATGCCCGCAACCTGATCGTGCGCGGCGAAAAGCGCTTCCTTGTCTTCCTGCAGATCGCGCTGATAGCTCGTGGGCAGACCTTTCAGCGTGGTCAACAAGCCGAGGAGCGCGCCGGTGATGCGGCCGGTTTTTCCGCGAACCAGTTCCCAGGAGTCCGGGTTCTTTTTCTGCGGCATCAGGCTGCTGCCCGTGGAATATTCCTCGGGAAGAATCACATAGGAGAATTCCTCGGAGGCAAAGAGCACGAAATCTTCGGCAAGGCGAGATAGGTGCGTCGCAATCCCAACCAGCGCGAAAAGGTAGTCGAGCGCAAAATCGCGATCGCTTACCGCATCCAGGCTGTTTAGCGTGATGCGGGAAAAACCCAGCTCCTTCGCGACGGCGTTGCGGCCAACGCCGAAGGAATTCCCCGCGAGCGCGCCCGAACCCATGGGGCAGGCATCCGCGCCGTCCGAGGCGTGCTCGAGGCGCGTGCGGTCGCGGGTGAAGGCCTCGGCGTGCGCCAGCAAAAAGTGCGAAAGCAGTATCGGCTGCGCGTGCTGCATGTGCGTCGTGCCGGCCATGGGCACGCCCAGATTCGCTTTCGCTTGCATCAGAAACGCATTCAACAGGCTTTCTAGACCGCGCCCGGTTTCCTCCGCGGCATCCATCACAAACAGGCGAAAATCCGTGGCGATGAGTTCGTTGCGGCTGCGGCCGGTGTGCAGTTTGAACCCGAGCGGTCCGAGCTCTTCGATCAGAGCTTTTTCGACAAAGTGATGGACGTCTTCGGCGTTGGCCCCGAGAGCATCGACCCAAGCGGGGTCCGTTTTTGCGCGCTCGGCAATCTTATTCAAGGCCGTCAGGGTTTGCCTGACTTCCGCGGCGGTGAGAATCCCGATGGGTTCAAGAGCCTTGGCCCAGGCGCGGTCCACCGCGATCTCGTACGGTAGGAGCCGGCGATCGAACGCAAAGGACCGCTGGAACCGGTCGAATTGCGCATCCGGCTCGCGTTCGAAGCGTCCTCCCCATAATCGGTCGTCCTTGCGTTCGGTCATGAAAGGCTGGCCGTCCTCACTTCGAGAGTTCTCGGTTCTCGCTTCGTGGCGCGCTGCCGAGTCTCGACCACCATCATGGGGTTTCCGCCTTGGCTTTGGGGCGAACCGTCACCGGCAACGCAAACAAATTAATGAAGCCTTCGGCGTCTTTCGGGTTGTAGCGACCCATGGTGAAACTGGCGAGGTCGGCGCGGTAGAGGGAAAAAGGAGAAACGCGCTTGGTGACGCTGAGCGTGCCCTTCCACAACTTCAGCCCAACCGCGCCGGTGACGCGCTGCTGCGCGATGTTGAAAAACCCGTCGAGCGCCTCGCGCAACGGGGAGAACCACAAGCCGTAGTAAACGAGTTCCGCGTAGCGATTCGAAAGCGCCTGCTGGAAGTGCGCCGTCTCGCGGTCTACGGTGAGCCGCTCAAGCTCCTGATGCGCTTTCACCAGCAGCGTTCCGCCGGGCGTTTCGTAAGCGCCGCGCGATTTCATGCCCACCAGGCGGTTTTCGACCAGGTCGGTTCGGCCAATGCCATGCTTCGCGGCAATCTCATTCAGCTGGTTCAGAAGATCGACGGGAGGAAGCTTCGAGCCATTGACGGAAACCGGGGTGCCGCAGGCAAATCCGATTTCCACCTCCGCAGCCTGTTCCGGAGCTTTTTCCGGCGAAACAACCCATTGCCACATGGCCTCGCTCGGCGCATTGGCGGGATCTTCTAGCTCTCCGCCCTCGTGGCTGAGGTGCCAGATGTTGCGGTCGCGGCTGTAAATATTTTTTTTGCTCTGCTCGACCGGCACCTGGTGTTTTTGCGCGTAAGCGATGGCGTCCTCGCGCGAATGAATGTCCCACTCGCGCCAGGGCGCGATGATCTCGACATTCGGGGCGATGGCTTTGTACGCCAACTCGAAGCGCACCTGATCGTTGCCCTTGCCGGTGCAGCCGTGGGACAGGCCATCGGCGCCGAGCTGGAGGGCGATTTCCGCCTGGCGCTTGGCAATCACCGGCCGGGCCATGGAGGTGCCGAGCAGGTAGGTGTGCTCGTAAATGGCGCCCGCACGCAGCGTCGGCCAAATATAATCGCGCACAAATTCCTCGCGAAGATCCTCCACGTACGCCGAAGAGGCGCCGGTCGAGAGGGCTTTCTTGCGCGCGGCCTCGAGGTCTTCCTGCTGGCCTACGTCGCCAATGACGGCGATGACTTCGCAGCCGTAATTCTCCTTGAGCCAGGGAATAATGATGGAGGTGTCCAGCCCTCCGGAATAAGCGAGCACGACCTTTTTGGGCTTGTCCTGTTGCGTTTTCACAATTCCTCTCTTGCCATCGGGTATAGCCAAACTGGGGCGAAGGGGTGCTGCGCTCCTACAAAGAAAAACAAAGAAGGTTCAAAACCAGTGCGACGGCATCCCTCGGGTCAGAATAACGTGTGCAGGATGGCCTTCTGCACATACATGCGGTTTTCCGATTGATCGAGGACCACCGATCGCGGCCCATCCAGCACTTCCGCGGTAACCTCGAGCCCGCGATGCGCCGGAAGACAGTGCATGAAGACAGCGTCGGGGGCGGCAAGCGACATCAGTTCGCTGTTGACCTGGTAAGGCTCGAAGCTCTTGGTACGCACTTCTTCTTCGGCTTCAAAGCCCATGCTCGTCCAGGCATCGGTGTACACGGCCATCGCGTCGCGGACCGCTTCACGCGGGTCATTCATGAGCTCAATTTTCGCCTTCGTCTCGCGGGCTACGCGCTTGCTGTCCGATACTACTTCCGGTTCGGGTGCGTAATTCTCGGGCGTGGCCACCCGCAAATGAACGCCCAGCCGCGCCGCTAGATACATCAAGGAATGGCAAACATTGTTGCCGTCGCCGACATAAGTCAACTTGAATCCGCGCAAAGCGCCGAAGCGCTCTTCGAGCGTGAAAAAATCCGCCAGCGCCTGGCAGGGATGGAACTTGTCGGAAAGCGCGTTGATCACCGGGATGCTGGCGTTCGCGGCCATCTCCTCGAGCACTTTTTGTGAATAGACGCGCGCCACGATCCCGTGAACCCAGCGGTCGAGGTTGCGCGCCACGTCCGCGATGGATTCGCGTTTGCCGAGCGAGGCGGAGGCCTGCGTGTGATCAAGGAACACCACCGCTCCGCCCATGCTTTGAATCCCGACATCAAAAGTGACGCGGGTACGCAGCGAGGGCTTTTCGAAAATCAGGGCAATAAATTTGCCGTGGAGCGTGGAGGCGTAGCGAGCCGGTCGCGCCTTGATATCCGCGGCGAGGTGCAGGAGTTCGCGAGTATGCGCGGGACTCCATTCCGCCCCCGTGAGCAGATCGGTCGACAAGGAAATAGGAGCGACGAGAGTCGTGGCAGTCATTGGTTTTATCCCTTTGCCGCAGCGTGGGCGGCACCCGTTGGAACGGCAGACTTAACGGCATCAAAAGCGGACGCCGGCTGTGGAGTTTTTGCAAGAACCATTTCGAAGAGTTTCAGAAATTCGCGGACCTGCGCCCGGGTGATGATAAAGGGCGGCAGAAGGCGAAGGGTGAAGTCGTGCGTGCAGTTGATCAGCAAACCGCGCTCCATGGCTTCGGCGACAAACGGTCCGCCTTCGACCGACAGCTCGATGCCGATCATCAGCCCTTCTGCGCGGATTTCGCGAATGAAGTCGAATTGCGAAGTGAGCCTCGCGAGCCCCTCTCGCAGCTCTGCGCCGCGAGCACGGACATTCTCGAGAAGCTGTTCCTCTTCGACAATGCGCAGAAACTCGAGGGCTACGGCCGAAGCCAGCGGTCCGCCGCCGAAAGTAGTGCCATGCATTCCCGGAGACACGCGAGAGGCCACCGTTTCCGTTGTAAGTATGGCGCCAAGCGGTAGACCGCCAGCAAGAGGCTTGGCGATCAATACGATGTCGGGCTTGGATGCAAATTTCTGATAGGCAAAGTAGCGCCCGGTACGGCCGAGTCCGCACTGGATCTCGTCGGCAATGAGCAACGCGCCGTGCACCGAGGCCAGAGAGCGCGCGCGTTCCCAGAAGGCTTCGCTGACGGCATGGATGCCGCCTTCTCCCTGAACCGTTTCGAGAAGAACGGCGCAAACGGTGGGGTCGAATTTCGCTTCCAGATCGGTGAGATCGTTGAAGCGAACAAACTCGACTCCCGGAACCACGGGCGCAAAAGGCAGCCGATATTTCTCGGTGGCGGTGACGCTGATGGCTCCAAAGGTGCGCCCATGAAAGGAGTTCTCCAAGGCGAGGAAACGATGCTTCTTTCCAGGCGTTCCGGCCAGCTCCTCGGGCGCGCGCCCGGCCAGACGAGCCAGCTTCATTGCTCCGTCGATCGCTTCGGTCCCGCTGTTGGAAAAGAACACGCGATCCATACCGGACCATTCGGCGAGCTTGCGCGCCAGCGGGCCCTGAAACGCGTGGTGATAAAGATTGGAGAGATGAATGGCGCGCGCGGCTTCGCGGCGGATCACCTTGACGATACGCGAATGGGCGTGGCCGAGGGCATTGACGGCAATGCCACCGAGAAAATCGAGATACTTTTTGCCCGTGGAGTCGAAAACATACGCTCCGTGCCCATGCGTCATGACCACCGGCGGCCGCTTGTAGGTCGGCAGAAGAAATTTCTCGGCGTCCTCGAAAGGTGCGTTTACCTTGGGGCTCGCCGACGGTAGTTTTCTGGCCGTTCCCGCCGGTTGCGGCCGGGAACCTCTTTCCGAAGAGTTCGGCATCATGCCACCGTGAAAGCCGCGTGCTCCGCGGTATGGGAATGGCCTAGGACCAGCGTCCCGGGCACGGAGCCCACTTCCTCGGGATGAGAGGCGAGCAACAACGCTTGAGGGGTAGTGCCGCCCACGATGCGGACCCGCTGGACGCCCCCTTCGATGGCCCGCTTGGCGGCTTCGAGCTTTAAGACCATGCCGCCACAGACGACACGCCGCTGGACGAGTCGGTCGATTTCC
>Ga0126371_10004138_pt1 | contig 12768 bp, 13 predicted proteins | sample PanSoiMetaPlot_4_FD_110145 | JGI IMG/M metagenome (GOLD analysis project Ga0126371, IMG submission 110145) | Tropical forest soil microbial communities from Panama - MetaG Plot_4 | ecosystem: Environmental > Terrestrial > Soil > Tropical forest > Bulk soil | place: Panama | collected 2016-02-17
GCGCGCGAGCCACACCTCCATCTCGGGCTGCGGATGCATGCCGAGAAAGAGCATCGGCGTCGGGAACACCACCATGTAGTCGATCGCGAGCGACTCCATGGCGCGGCGCGTCAGCGTCACGTCGCGGTGCACGTCGGTCTCGCTCACCGTCTCGCGCTGGCCATCCTGGTGCGGGATGCGGCCGCCGACGCTCTGGTAGCGCAGGCCGATGTCGCCGTTGAGGCCGTAGGGCGGCGCGCCGACCCGCTCGTTCATGAAATGGATCGCCTGCTCGCGCACCACCGGATCCTCGATGAAGCGGATGATCTCCTTCCACGAGATGGTCTCGACGTGATGAGCGTCGATGTCGCAGATGAGGATGTCCTGGAAATTGCGTCGGCGCGCGTCGCGCTTGGCGTGCGCCAGGATCTCGCGGGTGTCGGCGAAGACGCTGACCTCCTGCGGCGACAAGAGGTTCGGAACGGAGGCGGTCGGAGCGTTCATGGCTTCTCCTCCAGGTCATCTATTTTTTCATCGGGCCGGCGCCGGTACCATAGCGCAAGCTCCATCGGCCCGAGCTTGAGCGCGCGCAGGATTTCCGACACAGCGGACAGGACCTCGGTGGCGGTGAGCGGATCGGTCTTTTCGCGGATGACCGGCGCGAAGGTACGCTCCTCGACGTCCGCCTTCATGTAGTAGAGGCGGATCGCGGCGGTGAGAAGCTGCGCGACCGCCTCGTCGGAGACGCGCGACGCCTCGCCGTCGCGCGCGAGGTCGCGCGCCGCCGCATGCAGATCGGCCGCGTATCGGTCGATCCAGGCATACTCATCGTTCGGCAGCGCCGCGTCAGAGGACGACATAGACATGTCCGTCGGAAACCTCGAGCTTCGCCTTGCGCAAGTGCGCGCGCGAATGGGAGGGATGCTTGCCGGTCTTGAGGCTGAACTCCCAGCCGTGCCACGGACACACGATGTGCTTTTCCTTGTCGTTGTAGTGCAGCATGCGAGTCTGGCCGCCGGCGTCGACCGGTTCCTCGACCTTGCTGTAGATGCGGCCCTGGCAGACCGGGCCCTGCAGATGGGCGCACTGGTTGTGCCAGGCGACCAGCTCGCCGTCGATCTTGAACACACCGATCTCGGTGCCGTCGCAGGAAACCACCTTGCGACCCCCTTCGGCAAACTCATCGAGGCGTCCTACGACGTATGACTTCATCAGCCGGCGTTCCCTGGTCGAGCATTGTTGGTTACCGGGAATCTAACGGAGCCCGCAGCGCAAGGACAGGGCAATTTGGCGCGGGCTGTCGCGCGGAATGCAGGTTGATCACTGGCGGACGGAGGGTAGAGTTGACCGTCCGGAACATATCCGGCGCGGGGAACGCCATGCACACGACGCGACGATCCGTTTCTGCCTCGCTGCTCGGCGCGCTCGCGCTGTGCCTGCCGCGCACGGCACGCGCGGCGGACTGGCCGACGCGTCCGGTCCGCATCATCGTTCCGTTCGGCGCATCGGGCGTCACCGACATCGTGACCCGCATCGTATTCGACAAGGTCGGGCAGCAGCTCGGCCAGCAGATGATCGTCGACAACCGGCCGGGCGCCGGCGGCACCATTGCGACCGACATCGCGGTGCATGCGGCGCCGGACGGCTACACCTTCATCATGGGCGACCCGTCCAACTCGCTCTCCGCCAACGTCACGCTCTATCCCGCGCTCAAATACGATCCGCGCAAGGACCTCGTGCCGGTCGCCGGCATGGGCTCGACCGGCGCCGCCGTCGCGGTTCCGGCATCGTCGCCGGCCAAGACGCTCAAGGACCTCGTCGAACTCGGCAAGCAGAAGCCCGGCGAGCTGACCTACGTGTCGGTCGGCGCCGGCACGCCCGGCCACCTCAACGCCGAGCTTTTCAGCCGGCTGGTCGGCATCAAGGCGGTGCACGTGCCCTATCGCGCGATGTCGCAGGCCGTGGCCGACATGGTGGCGGGCCGCGTCTCGTTCTGGATCGTGCCGATTCCCGGGCTGCTGCAGCACATGCGGGCCGGCGAGGTTCGCGCGCTCGCGGTCGCGGGCGAGGCGCGCTCGCGCGATCTGCCCGGGGTTCCGACCGTGGAGGAAGCCGGCTTCGGGCACTACGATGCCTCGACCACCTATGCGCTGTACGCGCCGACCGGGACGCCGAAAGAGATCCTCGACAGGATGTACGGCGAGATCAAGAAGGCGCTGGCGTCAGACGTCGTGCAGCAGAAGCTGCTCGTCGCCGGTGTCGAGTCGAAGATCGGCACGCCCGATCAGGTCAAGAAGATACTCGACGACAACACGGCGCAATGGGCCGAGGTGATCAAGAGCGCGGGCATCAAGGTCGAGGGGCGCTGACCGGCAGCACCGATCCATGCGGCAAGCGGCCGCGATCACCGACGCGTATCTACAGTGACTAGCCGCGATTACCGTCTTGCAGATCGTCGGATTCTTAACTATTCGACATGTAACGGGCGGTAAACATTCGGGGTCGGGGCGGACGACGAACCGGACCATGACCGCAGCAACGCACACGGGCGAAGTCTACGTCGTCGATGATGATCCAGCTGTGCGCACCGTCCTCTCGGCGGTGTTCACGCGCGCCGGCTACCATGTCACGTGCTTCGCCGACGGCGCCGCGCTGGTGGCGGGCGCACGCAATGGAACCCCGGTCTGCATCATCCTCGACGTGCATATCCCGGGAAAATCCGGGCTCGACATCCTCAAGCAGCTCAACGCGCAGGATTACCCCGTCCCTATCTTCATGATGTCGGGCCAGGGCGACATCGCGATGGCGGTCGACGCGATCAAGAACGGCGCGCTCGATTTCATCGAGAAACCGTTCCGCGGCAGCGACGTGGTCGCACGCGTCGAAGCCGCGATCGATGCGCGCTCGCAACACGAGCAGGGCAACGGCACGCGCGAGGCGCGGCGGTTCTATTTCCCCGGCCGCGAGCCGCTCAGCCGCCGCGAGCAGGACGTGCTCGGCGAGATCGTCAACGGCGCCTCCAACAAGGAGGCGGGCCGCAAGCTCGGCATCAGCCCGCGCACCATCGAGGTGCATCGCGCCCACGTGATGCAGAAGATCGGCGCACGCAATGCCGCCGACCTCATCCGCATCGTGATGAGCGAAGGCCGCAGCCAGCCGTAGTTCTTCAGTCGATCGAGATTGCTTCGGCCCGCCGCGCGAGCCTCGCAATGACGTTACGCGTCCGGCAGCACCGCGATCGCGTTGATCTCGATCAGGTACTCGGGCGACGTCATCTTGCACACCTCGACCATGGTGGAGGCGGGCGCCGGCGGCTTGAAATATTCGCGCCGCACTTTGTGAATCGTGTCGAAGTGCTCCATGTTGCGCACGTAGACGTCGACGCGGCACACGTCGTCGAGCGTGCCGCCCGCCTCCTCGACGGCCGACTTCAGGTTCTCGCACACCTGCCGGGTCTGCGCCTCGATGTCGCCGATGCCGGCGATGGTGCCGTCGGCGCGGCGCGACGTCATGCCGGAGATGAACACCAGCGTGCCGCGCGCCGCGATCGCGGTCGCGTGCGAGAAATGGCCGCTGGGTTGGCGGATTCTTGGCGACACGATCTGTTTCTTCGGCATCGGCCGGCTCCAAGCTTGGTGAGTTGCGCTCAGCGCGCGTCCTGCTCGTCGGTGTACCACGACGGCTTCTGCGGATAATGCGGCCCGTCATAGATCTCGACTACGACCGTTTCCTCGTGGGCGATCGCGGGACCGTGCACGTGGCCTTTCGGATTGCAGTAGAAGCTTCCCGCCGTGAGCACCACGCCGGTCGTCGTGTATTCGTAGCGGCCGCTCAGGCAGAACATGAACTGGTTCGAGGCGTGCAGATGCGGCTCCGGAATGCCGGCGCCCTTGGCGAACCTGATCAGCGCGATCGACGCGCCGCTTTGCTCGTCGCGCCACAGCATCTTCTCGGCGATGCCCGCGAGCGATTTCTCGCGCCACGGCAGCGTATCCGATTTGATCAGGATTTCCTTGAGATCAGGCGCGCCGGCGGGCTGATTGAGCATGGCTTCGTCATCGACGGCACGGTCGCGCGATCCGTCCGGTGCCGCAAGAGTTTTCCATTCGTATCAATGGGTTCGAGGCTGATTGCAGGCGAGCATGCCCGCAACGTCGGTGCAGGGCAAGGCCAGCGAGAAATCAAGCTTTTGCCCGATTTCGCGCGCTTTTGGCGGAAGCAACAAGCGGGCGACCCGATGGCCAGAGGCCTCGCATGAGACTCTTCGTAATCGCGATGACAGTCGCTTCCGTGGCGATCCCTGCGTCGGCGCAGGACATGGGACACACCGGTCGGCACAAGCGGACCCAGCAGAAGACCGAGGCGCCGGCCTCCAAGGCGAACGACCGGGACTACAAGTCGGCGCTCGATCGGATGCCGACGCCGACGCAGAAATACGACCCGTGGGGCACGATGCGGCCCGCGAACGATAAGCATTAGGTCTCGCCCGCGGATCCTATCCTCGAAGAACCCCGCGAGGGGAGGCGAACGGCGCTGCCGCAGGCTTGGCGCTGTCCCAACTCGCAACTATCATCCTCACCTTGAAGCAATCGCCGTCGCGGAATGGCGGCGACCAGCATTCGGCCCGGGGGGAACGATCGCATGAAACGACTTATCGCGGCGGCAGTCATCGCGGTGCTGGCCGGCCCGGCCGTCGCGCAGGAGGTGACGCTCAAGGCGATCACGGCCTTTGCCGAGAACACCACCTACTCGCGGCCGTTCGAGCGCTTCATCGAGCGCGTAAACCGGGACGGCAAGGGCCTCGTGCACATCAACTATATCGGCGGCCCGAAGGCGATGCCGCCGTTCGAGGTCGGCAACGCGCTCAAAGGCGGCGTGGTCGACATCGCCAACGCGACCGGTGCGTTCTACACCAACGTGATGCCGGAGGCGGACGCGTGGAAGCTTACCGAGCATCCGATGGCGGAGCTGCGCAAGAACGGCGGCTACGACTTCATGGCGCAGCTCTATGCGCAGAAGATGAACGCGATCTTGCTCGCCCGCCTGGTCGACAACAACCCGTTCCATCTCTACCTCAACAAGCCGATCAACAAGCCCGACCTCACCGGCCTGAAGCTGCGGATCACGCCGGTCTATCGCGACTTCTTCCAGACGCTCGGCGCGACCGTGGTGCAGACGGCGCCAGGCGAGGTCTACACCGCGCTCGAGCGCGGCGTGGTCGACGGCTACGGCTGGCCGATCACCGGCGTGTTCGACCTCGGCTGGAACGAGAAGACGAAGTATCGCGTCGATCCCGGCTTCTACACCGCCGAGGTATCGGTGCTGGTCAACAAGACAACGTGGGAGAAGCTCACCGAAGCGCAGAGAAACGTGCTGCGCAAGGCGGCCGAGGCCGGCGAGGCCGAGGCCTTCGCGGATTTCGCGGCGGAGAACAAGAAGGAAATCGCGCGGCAGGCCGCCGCCGGCATCCAGACGATCAAGCTCGGCGACGCCGACGCCGCGGCGTATCTCGCCAAAGCCTATCAGGCCGGTTGGGACGGCGTGATCCGCCAGAGCCCGCAGAACGGGGCGAAGCTGAAGGCGTTTTTCGCGAAGACGAAGTGATGTTCTTGCGCGGCGGTTGCGCTCCCTCTCCCCGTTCTTACGGGAAGAGGGTTGAGGTGAGAGGCGCCGAGTCGCCGCAAACTGTGTCCATTGTAACGAGTCGCGGAGACGCCCCCTCACCCCAACCCTCTCCGCGCATGCGAGGAGAGGGAGCGCGGGCGCCGTGCTCGATCGCCTGCGAAGCCAACACATGATGCACACCATCTCCCGCTGGTACGGCCGCCTGCTCGAAGGCATGCTCGTCATTGCCTGTGTCCTCCTCCTCATCATGACCTTGATGATCGGCGCTGACGTATTGCTGCGAAATATCGGGCTCGGCGGCATTCCGCCCAGCAACGAGCTCTCGGAGGACATCCTCTACCTGATCACGCTGCTGGCGGCGCCGGGGCTGCTGCGGCAGGGCCAGCACATCCGTATCGACATCGTGCTGCGCGCGCTGCCGCTCTCCGTCGGCTGGGTGCTGGAATGGATCGGCGACATCCTCGGCGTCGTGTGCTGCCTCTACTTCGTGCGCTACGGCATCCGCGTCGTGGCCGACAGCCTCGCCAACGGCTCGCTCTCGATCAAGACGCTGATCATGCCCGAGTGGTGGCTGCTGGTGCCGATGCCGGTGGCATTCGTGCTGCTCACCATCGAGTTCGTCTTCCGCATGCACCGCCTCGCGCGCGCCGAGAGAGGGCCGCGCGAGGATGCGGTGTCGGCGTCCTGAGCCGGGGGGGCCGACCGATGTCCTGGCAGATGGCCGCCCTGCTGCTGCTCGGCGGATCGACCGTGCTCCTGTTCATGGGCATGCCGGTCGCGTTCTCGTTCATCGCCATCAACCTGATCGGCGCGATCCTGTTCCTCGGCGGCGACGCCGGTCTCGCCCAGCTGGTGCGTAACAGCGCCGCCAGCGTGACCAACTTCTCGCTGACGCCGATCCCGCTGTTCATTCTCATGGGCGAGGTGCTGTTTCACACCGGCCTCGCCATCAAGGTGATCGACGGCATCGAGCGGCTGATCCGCCAGGTGCCGGGCCGGCTCGCGGTGGTCGCGGTCGTCGCCGGCACGGTGTTCTCGGCGATCTCCGGGTCGACCATCGCGACCACTGCGATGCTCGGCTCGCTGATGCTGCCCGTGATGCTGGCGCGCGGCTACAACCCGGTGATGGCGACCGGGCCCATCATGGCGATCGGCGCGGTCGACATGCTGATCCCGCCCTCGGCGCTCACGGTGCTGCTCGGCAGTCTCTCGGGCATTTCGATCTCCAAGCTGCTGATCGGCGGGGTCGTGCCGGGCCTCATCCTCAGCGTCGCTTTCGTCGGCTACATCGTGGTTCGGGTGCGGGCGAATCCCACGCTCGCGCCCGCCTCTCCGATCGAGGTGCGCACCGGCTGGGCGCGCTATGATCTGCTCTTGCGCTACGTGCTGCCGCTGGTCTCGATCTTCGTCGTGGTGGTGGGCGCCATGTCGGGCGGCTTCGCGACGCCGACCGAGTCGGCGGCGCTAGGGGCCATCGCCACCATGGGACTCGCCGCCGCCTACCGGGCGCTGAGCATCGCGGCGCTCGCCAAGGCGCTGCGCGGCACCGTCGGCATCTCGGCGATGATCCTGTTCATCATCCTCGGCGCCACCACGTTCTCGCAGATCCTGAGCTTCTCGGGCGCGACGGAAGGCATCGTCGCGACCGTGTTCGCCGGCAATCTCTCGCCGTTCGCGATCCTCGCCGGCATGATGCTGCTGCTCATCTTCCTCGGCGTCTTCGTCGACCAGGTCAGCATGATGCTGATCACGCTGCCGGTGTTCATGCCGATCGTGCAGAAGCTCGATATCGACCTCGTCTGGTTCGGCGTGCTCTATCTCATCTGCATGCAGCTCGGCCTGCTGCTGCCGCCGCATGGCCTCCTGCTCATGACCATGCGCGGCGTGGCGCCCCCGACAGTCACGATGGGGCACATCTTCCGTGCCGTCGTGCCCTACATCGCGATGAGCCTGATCCTGCTGGTGCTGATCATCATCTTCCCGGCGATCGCGACCTGGCTGCCGGCGATCCTGGGGTGATTACGCCGGCAGCGGCACCATGCCCATCCAGAACATGAGCTTGTCGCCGACGTCGACGTCGTAGGTACGTGCGAAGGTGAGCTTGCCGTCCTCGCCCATGCGGAAGACCGAGAGTCCGGCCGCGACCGTCCTGACAGCGTCGCCGTCGCGCACGTCGACGGGCAGATTGTGCTCCGCCACCAGCAACCGCCCGCTCGGATGGATGTGGAAGGTGCGCGGATGGATCTTGTGCGTCTCGACGTGCTGGATCGGCGTCGGCTCGCCGGTCGACTGGTTGATGGCGTAGACCACGATGCTGTTCTCGCCGCCCTTGAACACCTGCTTCCCCTGGTACTCGACCGTCGCCTCGGCGCGATTGGCGCCGTAGAGGAAGCGTCCGTTCGGATGGACATGCACGGTGCCGGCGGCCTGGCGCGCGCGGATTTTGTTCGGCTGATCGAGCGTGTCGGCGCGGAACGCGATCTCGGGCACGATGCGGCCCGGCTCCATCCGGTAGGTGTACATCTTGTTCTGCGTCTCGATCGACACGTACATCCACGGCCTGGTGGGATGAAAGTCGAGGTGGCGCGGCCCGAACTCCTTGCCGCCGTTCGGTGCGACCGACACTTCGTTCGAGAGTACGCCGTTCTTGTAATCGAACACCTTCAGCGCGCCCGGGTCCTCGGCCTTGGTGGCCGTGCCTTCGTTGCCGCGCGTCACCAGGATGGCGAGCCGGTTGTCGGGCGTCGTGCGAATCTGATGCGCGAAGATGCCGGCATCGATCGGGCCCGGCTGGGCCACCTCCTCGCCCGGGGTGAAATCCTTGTTGATGCGATAGACGCGCACGCCGCTCGGGTTGTTGAAGGCGACCAGGATGTGCTCGGAGGGAATGTCAAGACTCAGATGGATCGGGCGGGTCGGCAGCCGGATCGGGTCGCCGTGCTTGCTCAGCGCGCCGGTCGCCGGGTCGATCGCGAGCGCCGTCACGTGATGCTCGGTGCCGGCGCGGCCGTAGCCCGACGCGCTGCTCGACGTCGCGACATAGAGATAGCGGCGCGACGCATGCGGCCAAGCGTACTGAACGCCCGCCGGCAAGGTCACGGTCTCGCGCTTGATCAGTTCGGCCTTGGCGACGTCGACCTCGTAGCGGGTGAGATCGGGCCCGACATTCGCGTAGAGCGCGGCCTTGACCGTCGGCTGCTGCGCCGACGCCAATCCGGATGTCGCGAGGCTGCCGGCAGCGGCGGACAGAAAGGTTCTGCGGCTGAACATGATTTCCTCCCTGGCTGATAACTTCTGCTCACGCGTCGAACATCTTCATCCAGTCCGCGCTCTGACCGTGGCTCGCGTAGAACGCCTCGAGTCGGCCGCGCGTGCCTCCCTCACGGTCGGCCGGCGCGAGACCGAGGAAGCGGACCGCGTTGGCGAACATGATCTTGTCGATCTCGGCATCGCTGTAGCCGGCCTCGCCGAGAAACTCGCCGACGAGATCGACATAGCTGACGCCCTTCCGCTTCGGCTCGAAGCCCGCCTCGCGGCCGATCATGGTCCAGTCCGTGCCGAACAGGAGATGATCCGCGCTCGGCCGGAAGGCGGTACGAAAGGCCGTCAGGTTGAGCAGCAGCTCCCTGCGCTTCTCGCCAGTGTCGGCGAGCAGCTCGCTGAAATAGCTGAAGTCGGAGAACGCATAGGATTGCGGCGCCTTGGCGAAGATGCCGCCGATCGTCCACTCCCAGGTGACGTCGCGCTTGGGCGGCTGACCGATCTGCCGAAAGCCGCCGAAATGCGCCATGTTGATCCGCAGCGCCGGATATTGCTCCAGCACGCGCGCCCAGAATTTCGGATGGGCGCGCTGGCCGTATCCTGTCCCCGCCTCGTTCGACGCCACCGCGTGGGCCATGATCGGCACGTTTTTCTCGGCGCACCACGCGTAGAGTTGCGCCAAGGCCCGATCGAGCGCCTCGCCGGGCCGCTCGCCGAGCTCCCGCGTGACGTGATCCGGGAACGCCGCGCCCAGCGCCGCATTGTCGATCGGCTGGAAGCCCATGGGCGGATAGAGCTTGACGCCGATGAACCCGCCGCGCTCGACTGCCCGGCGCACGATGCCCAGCGGCTCGGCCGTGGCGGCGCCGCCGCGCTTCTCGTGCAAGGCCTGCCGCAGCGGATCGAAGCCGACGAAGCCGTGGCTGCGCTGGCCATTGCGGCGCAGCGACACGCGCGTCATGACGTCGACCTGCTGCTGCATCGGCGCGTGCCGCTCGTCCTCGACCCACAGCGAGAAATCGACCAGCGCCGGCGTCACCAGCACGACCCGGTTGCGATGCAGCTTGCGCAGCTGGTCGGCGAGCTCGAGTCGATGACGGGTGAACAGCAAGGCCCATTGCACGTTGCGGCCGATCGTGCGCTCCGAGCCGATATTGTACAGGCGCTGCGCGATGTCATGCATGTTCTGCTGCTCGATCAACTCCTGGACTTCGCTGGCACCGGGATTGGTGGCGAAGATTTGCGGGTAGACCTCGGTGAGAATGAGCTTCTGCAGATCGACGATCCCGACGTCGGCGGCGCGCGCGTCGCGGACGCTGAGCTCGCGCAGGATGTCCTTGGACCAGATCTTGCGGAGCACCTTCTCGATATTGGCGACGTCGCGCGTCTCCTGCTCTCGCGCCGTGGGCAGGCGGCGCCTGCCGGCATCGAGGTCGTCGACGAACTTGATCTCGTCGGCGGGCGGCGGCGCCTGATCCTGCATGATGATCGCCAAAGCATGGATCATCACCCTGAATGCGTCGGGATAGCGCGCAAACAGCGAGCTCAGCTGTTTGTATTCCGGGATCAGCACCTTCTTGGTGAAGCCCTCGATCGGCAGGTCGCGCGCGTTGAACAGATGACAATGCGCATCGATCAGCCGCCGCACCGGCGCGCGCGCCGCGTGCGCGGGCTCGATGATCGTCCGGCCCGCGACCACCAGTCCGGCGGCGATGAAGTCGCGTCGTCGCATGTGTAAGGACGCTGTGAAATGTGGATTCGCAGGGCGCCCGCGCCCCTTTTCGTCATTGCGAGCCCCCGGGGTCTCGCCTTCGGCGAGCCCAAGGATAAACTCCCCGAAGCAATCTCGCACCGCACACACAGCGGATCGAGATTGCTTCGGGGTGCTACGCATCCATCGCAAGGACGGCAGAGGGAGCGCAGGCTTCCTGCGCTTCTCGCCTACGTCAGCTTCACGTTCTTCAGCGGCAGGCTGCGCACCGGGTTGCCGGTCGCGGCCTGGATGGCGTTGAGCACGGCCGGCGTGCTGACGCTGATGGTCGGCTCACCGACGCCGCCCCAGAAGTCGAAGGTCGGGACGATCACGGTCTCGACCTTCGGCATCTCGGCGAGGCGCAGGATCTGGTAGCGGTCGAAGTTGACGTCGGTCATGCGGCCATCCTTGACCGGGCATTCGCCGTAGAGCGCGGCGGTGAGCCCGTAGGCGACCGAACCTTGCACCTGCGCGGCGATCTGGTCGGGATTGACCGCGTGGCCGCAGTTGAGCGCCAGCACCAGGCGATGCACCTTGAGCTTGCCCTCCTTGACCGAGACCTCGGCGACCGCCGCCGAATAGCTCCCGTAGCCCATGAACTGCGCGATGCCGCGATGAACGCCCGCCGGCAGCGGCTTGCCGTAGTCCGCCTTCTCAGCCGCCGCGTTGAGCACCGCGAGGTGCTTGGGAAATTTCGCCATCAGGGCGCGGCGGAACTCGAGTGGATCCTTGTTGGCCGCCCGCGCCACCTCGTCCATGAAGCACTCGAGATAGACGGCGTTCTGGTTGGTGTTGACGCCGCGCCACGGGCCGACCGGCACGTGGGTGTTGCGCATCGCGTACTCGATCTGCAGGTTCGGCACGTCGTAGCCGAACTGCGAGTCGCCCGCCGCCTGGTACCAGCCCTGCAGCTGGCGCTCCTTCGGGCCGCCGACCGGCAAGGTCGGCGCGAGATACGCGTTGATCGATTGACCGGAGAGGCGGATCTGCAGGCCGGAGAGCTTGCCGTCCGCGTCGAGGCCGGCCGTGAGCTTGCAGTGCGAGACCGGCCGGTAGAAGTCGTGCGCCAGGTCCTCCTCGCGGGTCCAGATCAGCTTGACCGGCGTGCCGGGGAATTCCTTGGCGATCGCGACCGCCTGATGCACGAAGTCCTGCGTGCCGCCGCGCCGGCCGAAGCCGCCGCCGAGATCGGGTCGATGGACCTCGCATTTGTCGAGCGACAGCCCGGAGGCCTCCGACAGCGCCGCGAGCGAGGCCTCGGCATTCTGCGTCGGCGCCCACACCTCGGCCTTGTCGGCTGTGACGCGCGCCGTACAGTTCATCGGCTCCATGGTGGCGTGCGCGAGGAAGGGCGTGCGGTAGACCGCCTCGACCTTCTTCGCCGCCGCCGCGATCGCCTTCGGCGCATCGCCGACGCCCCAGCCGCCGTTGCTCGACGCGGCCTCGAGGCCGCTCTGGAGGTGCTCGGCGATGGTCGCGTCCGACGCGGTGGCGCTGGCGCCCAGGTCCCACTCCATCGGCAGGGCCTCGAGCGCCGACTTGGCGCGCCACCAGGTGTCGGCGACGACCGCGATGGTCGCGTCGTTCACCCGCACGACCTTCTTGAAGCCGGGCCGCGACGCGATCTTCGCCTCGTCGAAGCTCTTGAGCTTGCCGCCATAGACCGGGCACTGCTTGATCGCGGCGTTGAGCATGCCGGGCAGACGGGTGTCGACCGCGAACATCTTGCTGCCGTCGAGCTTGGGCGCGGTGTCGAGCCGCTTCAGCGGCTTGCCGGCGACCTTCCAGCTGCGCGGATCCTTGAGCGTGATGCTCTTCGGATCGGGCGGCGTGACCTTGGCGGCGTCGGCCGCAACCTCGCCATAGCGGAGGCTGCGCTTCGAGGCCGCGTGCGTGATGACGCCATCCGCCACGCTGAGCTCAGTCACCGGCACGTTCAGCCGGTTCGCCGCGGCCTGCATCAGCATGATGCGCGCGGCGGCGCCGCCGCGCCGTACATAGTCCTGCGAGATGCGAATGCCGCGGCTGCCGCCGGTGCCCATCTCGCCCCACACGCGCTTGCGCGCGAGGTTGCGGCCGGGCGTGATCGGATCGGTGGTGACCTTCTTCCAATCGCACTCGAGCTCCTCGGCGACCAGCTGGCACAGGCC
>Ga0126371_10004140_pt1 | contig 12766 bp, 7 predicted proteins | sample PanSoiMetaPlot_4_FD_110145 | JGI IMG/M metagenome (GOLD analysis project Ga0126371, IMG submission 110145) | Tropical forest soil microbial communities from Panama - MetaG Plot_4 | ecosystem: Environmental > Terrestrial > Soil > Tropical forest > Bulk soil | place: Panama | collected 2016-02-17
ACTAGATCCCGGATCTGGAACCAACGACTGACTTCCCTGGTCGGGCCGTCGTTGTCGTTGGGCCCAGCACCATGATCACCTTTGGCTTAGCCTCATTTGCGCCAGGGCGACAGCGCGGGATACCTGCTGTCGTTGACGTTCGGCGGCCGCCAGCAGCGTGGGCTAGTTGCTGCTGCTTGAACCCCATCGTCGGACCGATGATGGGGTTCACTCGCCCGGTGCCAAGCCCATCGTCGGACCGTTGGTGGTGCGATGGCGAGGGGTGGGCGCGCCGGAGTGGCGAGGATTCAGGGGGCTATCGCTGAGCGGGGCGGCCGACCAGGCGCATGTGCAGCCTGGCTACTGTGCCATCGCGGCCGGTGCGGAGTTCAACCAGGTCGCACACCTGATTCACGAGCCAAAGGCCCTGGCCACCTGGGTGATCACGGTCCGGTGATCTGCGGCCAGCGAGCGGGTCGCTGATATGGCCGGTGTCGGCAAGCTGGCAGATCAGCTCGCCGTCGGCCTGCCACACGCTGATGGTGCCGCCGGCCGCTGTGTGCCGGAGCGTGTTGGCGGCGACTTCGCTCACCGCGAGCACGAGGTCGACGGCGCGGGGCTGGGATAGCCCGGCCTTTCGCGCCTCGTTCTGGACCAGAGTCCTGACCGCGCGCAGATCCCGCGCGTAGCCAGCGACTGTCGCACCGGAAGGAACGCCAGCTAGCGGGTGATCACACCCAGCGGGCATTCCATGCGGCCCGGAGAACACCCGGCTGCGTTCTGGCCGGCCGCCGCTGATCAGGACTGGGTGCGTGCGGCGCGCATCGGCAATGACGTCCTCGGGCAACCCGGCCACGTCGTAGAGGCACAGGATGGTGGCGCTGGCCGGCTCGAAGGCCAGATTGATCAGAGCCTCGTGCCTGGTTGCCTCGCAGATCTCGGCCGGGCTTCTGCCTGGCCAGATTGGCTCGCCGACAAACCGGATTGGCTCGCCGGCGGCACCGTCGATGAATGCCTGGATCGCTGGCATGATCCGCGCCGGGTTGCGGCCGAGCTCGAGCATGTCGGTAAAGATCGTTGGCGCGGGGGCACGAGTCGCGGTCATGCTTGCCGCTGCTGCCGCGCCGGCCCTGCTGACCCCGGCCGGTTCACGGCCGGACGCATGACGCTGGCCGAGCGCCAGCCGCACCCGCTCCTGCTTCATTCCTGGCACGGCGACCAGGGCAGCTTCGTTCGCCGCGGCCCCAGCTTGGAGGAAGTCGGCGATGGCGTGCGCGTAGTCGTCCAGATCGCGATAGAACAGCGCGAAGTGCCGTAGCCCGTCGTCGGCACTGTCGGTCACGCTACCCTGCCCGCCCACACCGACCCTTCCGCCGGCCGCGCTGTCCCCGTACCGCTGACGACATCCCACCTTCGTGGTCCAATACCGCGTCATAGCTATATCAGGCCATCGAATACTGGACGTCTTGCTGCTCTTGATCTCACGATATACATATCGGGTACCTGTCGCCCGTAAGGGCTGTGGCGCGGTGCATAATATGTCGCCTGCAGCAACAGTCCCCGGCATCTTCCTGTGGAGCGCAGCTTGGAGGAATTCCAGCTCTCGTGGCGGGCTCGAGATGGCGTCTGCGTCGTCAAGCCGGTCGGTGACCTGGACATCGTGACGAGCCGGCAGCTGGACGACGGCCTTGCTCAGGTACGCAAGACGCACAAGCAGATCGTGCTTGACCTGTCCGCCGTCGACTTCATGGACACCAGCTCGCTCGCCGTCATCGTCGGGCACTGGAAAAGCGTGGAGGAGGCCGGCGGGTCGCTCGCGCTGGCCGGCGCCAGGTACCAGAGCACGAAGTCGCTGTGGATCACCGGCCTGGCCGACCGCATCCCGCTCTATAAGACGCTCGAGCTTGCCATCGACGCGGCGAGGGAGCCAGCATAGCCAGGACGCGACCAGGGCGTGCCCTAGCGCAGCGTCACCACGACCATGCAGGCGTCGTCGTTGGTGTCCGAGGCTAGTTCGGCAACCAGCAGGTCGGCGTAGCTGTCCACGTCCTCAACCGGCCTGCTCGCCTGTTTCAGCAGCGTCTTGATCGACTCGTCGATCGACTTGTCGCGGCGCTCGACCAGCCCGTCCGTGAAGAGCACCAGCGTGTCGCCGGGCCGCAGGGTAGTGCTCGCCTCCTCATAACACGCCCCGGCGTCCGCGCCAAGCAAGACACCGCGCGGCTGTGGCAGCAACCGCGCCTTGGCGTTCCTGACCAGCACGGCCGGCGGGTGACCGGCACGGGCCCAGCGCAGGACTCCTGATCCGGGATCGTAGAGACAGCAGATGGCCGTGCCGAACGTGTCATCGGTCAGATGGCAGGCCACGCTGTTCAGCCATGACAGAAGCGAACCTGGCCCGGCGCCCGTGATGGCCAGGCCGCGCAGGCAGTTACGCAAGGCGACCATGCCGGTCACGGCCTCGATGCCATGCCCGGCGACGTCACCGACGACGAGCATGACCTGCTCGGTCGGTAGCTTCACCGTGTCGTACCAGTCGCCGCTGACCAGGTGCCCCTGGCCGGCAGGCCGGTACCTGGCCGCGACGTTGAGGCCTGCGACCTCGACCGGGTGCGAAGACTGCGGGGTTATCGCCTGCTGCAGCCGCAAGGCCAGGCGATGCTCCTCCGCCGCGCGTTCTTCTGTGTCTGAAAGCAAGTCACGGGTAGCTGCCAGCGCAAGCTCGGTGTGGTAGTGCGCGGAGACATCCTGATAAGTGCCGCGTACCGCGATCACGTCGCCGTAGTTGTCGGTCACCGGCTCGGCGAACGCACGGACCTGCCTGATGCTGCCGTCGTCGCGTCTGACGACCCGGAACAGCGCGGCGGCGGGGACCTTGTCGTGCAGCAAGCGGTTCCTGAACGACTCGACGACGCCGATGTCGTCGGCCGCGACCCTGCTGTCCAGCTCGGACAGCCTGACCGGCTGGCCTTTTGGCATGCCGAACAGCGTGAACATGGGTTCGGTCCAGTGCACCGACCCGGACGCCAGGTTCTCCTCCCAGCCGCCGAACCGGCCGAGCCGCTGGGCGTGGCCGAGCAGGGCGGCGAGCCGGTCGATATCTGCCGCGTGCCTCCAGGTGATCACCACGCCGTCGAGCAGCCTGGCGATCCTGACGTTCGCGATGGCGACCTGACCGCTGCTTGTCACCGCGCCGATCACCTCGCCTGACACGTGCTGCGGCGCGCCTGTCGCCAGCACCTCGACTGCGCGCTGATACAGGCCGCCGGGCATCGCGGCGTCAGGGTACGCCTCGAGCAGCGACTGGCCGACCAGCTCGGTCGCCGAGCGGCCAGCCGGATCACGGAAGCCCGGGCTGACGTGCGCGATGCGGAAGTCGCTCGGTTCGCCTGGGTGCTCGCGCATCGCGTGCGCGAACAGCGCCGACTCGTGCAGCCCGTCGAGGAGGCCGAGTACCCACGACGCGCCCTGGCCGGCGGCGCTGCCGCTGTCGTCGCTCGCGGTCACATGATCCAGACTCACGGCGTCGAGGCTCAGGGCCCGGACCAGCCTGGCCAGAGCCGTGAGCTGACGGCGGATGACGGCGGAGAAATCGCCAAGGGCGGTCGGCCAGCAGACCTCAAGTGCACCGATGGCGCGACCGCCGTCGGTCAGCAGCGGCAGGACGGCGCGGGCGCCCCCATCCCAGTGGCCAATCAGCGGGGTCTGATCGCCGGCCGGACGTCCGCCGTGCCACCAGAACTCCGCGCCGGAGCTCGCGGCCCGTACGGGCAACGCGGCCATTGCCGGCGGCATCCGCCGCCACGGGCTCGCCTCGCCTGGCCCCAAGCCCGCCTGGCCGGCCAGTTCGATCGCGCCGTCCGGCGAGATCTGCCAGATCACCACGGCCACCGCGCCCTCTGCTGCCAGGGTCTGCGTCAGCATCGCATCGGCGAGTTCTGAGCCGTCGCCGGCGAGCTCTATGGCGGCTCCGGCGAGCGCGGCCGACGCCTGCCATGGCTCGTGCGCGGGCTCTTCCCCAGCTTGGGCTCGGCGATCGCCGGCGCCGGACTCCGCCACGCCGGTGATCTCGCTTGCTAGCTGGACGAGCGAGGTGCCGGACTCTTCGGCTATCTTCGCCAGCTGGCCGCTGGCCTGCGCCGCGGTGCAGCCGAGCCGTTCGATCAGGACGCCTCGGGCCAGGTCAACGACGACGCGCGCGGCAGCGTCGGCCCGCAGGTCGTCGAGTTCCCTGCGCTGCCGTGCGATAACCGCGGTCAGCCGCGCGACACGCGCGTCGTCGTTGACCGTCACGACACCTAGCCTTCCCTGGCGATCACCTTGCGTCGACCGGAATCGTCGTAACCGGCAAATCGCCGAACGGCTTGTCGGGCAAGATTGGATTGTCGCTTTATCGCGTTTCCTGCCGACGCGGCGGCTCGCGCTCGCCGCTAGGAGGTCTGACAAATGCCCACCGCCACTAGAAGTAGTCATCAGCCAGCCGACTCGCGGCTCTCTCAGCTACTCGCGGGCCTGACGGCGGTCCGCGGCGGGGATTTCAGCACCAGGCTGCCGTTGGCTGGCGATCCGCTCATGGACGAGATCGCGACCGTATTTAACGGCATGAACGATCAGCTGGCGCTCTTCACCTCGGAAGTGACACGGGTAGCGCGAGAGGTCGGCACCGAGGGCAAGCTGGGCGGTCAGGCCGCAGTTCCTGGGGTCGCCGGCTCCTGGCAGGACCTCACCGACTCGGTCAACGCGATGGCGGCCAACCTGACCGCGCAGGTGAGGGCGATCGCGGCGGTGACGACCGCCGTGGCAAAGGGCGACCTGACCCAGAAGATCAGGGTCGACGCGCGGGGCGAGATCCTCGAGCTCAAGGAAACCATCAACACCATGGTCGAGCAGCTGTCCGCCTTCGCCGACGAGGTCACCCGGGTGGCTGGCGATGTCGGCACGCACGGCAAGCTCGGCGGCCAGGCAGTCGTCCGCGGCGTCTCTGGCACCTGGAAGGACCTGACCGACAACGTCAACGTGATGGCGTCCAACCTGACCGACCAGGTCCGGTCCATCGCGCAGGTGGCAAGCGCAGTCGCCACAGGTGATCTGAGCCAGAAGATCACCGTCGACGCGAAAGGTGAGGTGGCAGCGCTCGCCGACACGATCAACGAGATGGTGGACACGCTCGGCGCGTTCGCCGGCGAGGTCACCAGGGTCGCCAGGGAGGTCGGCACCGAAGGCATGCTCGGCGGTCAGGCCACAGTGCCGAACGTCGCAGGTACCTGGAAGGACCTGACCGACAACGTGAACTCGATGGCGGGCAACCTGACCGACCAGGTACGGAACATCGCCCAGGTCACCACCGCCGTCGCCCAGGGCGATCTGTCGAAGAAGATCGACGTCGACGCGCGCGGCGAGATTCTCGAGCTCAAGACCACGATCAACACGATGGTCGACCAGCTATCATCGTTCGCCGCCGAGGTCACCAGGGTCGCGCGCGAGGTCGGCAGCCAGGGCAAGCTCGGTGGCCAGGCCGAGGTCGAGGGTGTATCTGGCACCTGGAAGCGGCTTACTGAGAACGTCAACGAGCTGGCTGGCAACCTGACCAGGCAGGTGCGGGCGATCGCCGAGGTGACAAGCGCGGTCGCGACCGGCGACCTGACCAGGTCGATCTCGGTCGAGGCCGAAGGCGAGGTGGCCGAGCTCAAGGACAACATCAACGCGATGGTGCAGTCGCTGCGTGAGACCACCAAGGCGAACATGGAGCAGGGCTGGCTGCAGACGAACCTGGCCACGATCAGCAGGCTGATGCAGGGCCACAGGGACCTCACCGCCGTCGCCGAACTGATCATGGACGAGCTGATCCCCCTGGTCGGGGCGCAGCATGGGACCTTCTTCCTCGCCGAGGGCAGCGGCGCCGACAGGCGGCTTACGCTCATCGCCGGGTACGGGCTGCGCGCCGACGTCGACACGCCAGGCCAGGTCATGCTCGGGCAGTCGCTGATCGGCCAGGTCGCCAAGACCAGGAAGCCGATCGTGCTCACCGAAGTGCCGCCAGGTTACGTGCGGATCTCGTCAGGGATCGGCGAGGCCGCGCCGCTCAACCTGATCGTGTTGCCGATCGTCTTCGAAGACCAGGTGCTCGGCGTGATCGAGGCTGGGTCGTTCTTCCCGTTCACTCAGGTGCACAGGGACTTCCTTGAGCAGCTGATGGAGACGATCGGCATCAACATGAACACGATCCTGGCGAACGGGCGCACCGACGCGCTGCTCGGCGAGTCCCAGCGGCTGGCGGCCGAGTTGCAGGCGCGCACCAGCGAACTGCAGGTCAGGCAGGATGAGCTGCAGCGCTCCAACGCTGACCTGGAGGCGCAGGCGGCTCAGCTCGCCAGGCAGAACCGCGACATCGAGCTTAAGAACGAGCAGATAGAGCTTGCGAGCCAGGAGATCGAAGAGCGCGCCAGGCAACTAGACCAGGCATCGCGGTACAAGTCGCAGTTCCTCGCCAACATGTCGCACGAGCTGCGCACTCCGCTGAACAGCCTGCTTGTTCTGGCCAGGCTGCTCGCCCAGAACCCTGACCGTAACCTCACGGCCAAGCAGGTTGAGTACGCCAACGTGATCCACTCATCAGGCTCTGACCTGCTTCAGCTGATCAACGACATCCTCGACCTTTCGAAGGTCGAGGCCGGCAAGATGGACATGAACCCAGAACGCTTCGCGCTTCGCGGTCTGGCCGACGAGCTCGAAGCGGTTTTCCTGCCGCTGACGGCGGAGAAGGGTCTCGACTTCGGGATCGGCATCGACCAGGGGGTCCCGGCCGAAATATTCGCCGACAAGCAGCGCCTGCGGCAGATCCTGCACAACCTGCTGTCCAACGCGGTCAAGTTCACCGGACGCGGCAGCGTGGACATGCGGATATCGTTCGTCCCCGGCCGCCGAGGCGATTGCCACGCCTGCGTGGAGTTCGCGGTCAGCGATACCGGCATCGGCATCGCTGAGGAGAGCCTGACCACCATCTTCGGCGCGTTCCAGCAGGGTGACGGCACGACGAGCCGGCGATATGGCGGTACCGGGCTTGGGCTGGCCATCTGCCGCGAGGTGGCCGCCCAGCTCGGCGGCCGGATCACCGTGCGCAGCACCCTCGGCGCGGGCAGCACGTTTACCCTCTATCTCCCCTTCTCAGCAGATGGTCTTGCCGAGGCCCAAGGTCGGCGGCCGCCCGAATCTAGCCCTGCGCGAACCGACGACGTGCCAGGCATCATCAGGCCGGTCGCCCGGCCAGGAACCCACGAGAGCCTGCGCGGTCGGCGCGTGCTGATCGTCGACGACGACCCGCGCAATGTGTTCGCGCTGACCGGCGTGCTCGAGCTCTATGGGCTGACCGTGATCCACGCGGACAATGGCGAGCACGGCATCGAGGCGCTCATGGACGGCGGCATCGACCTGGTGCTGATGGACGTGATGATGCCGCAGCTAGATGGGCACGCCACCACGCGCGCGATTCGCGAGATGCCGCAGTTCGCTGACCTGCCGGTGATCGCGGTGACGGCGCGGGCGATGGCGGGGGACAGGGACAAGAGCATCGCGGCGGGCGCCAGCGACTACGTGACCAAGCCGGTAGATACCGAGCAGCTGCTGAACTGCATGGAGCGCTGGCTCAGCCGCTGACGACCACCGGCCATCGACCACCGGGCGAAGGTGTGCCTAACGCCGGGAAGTGGCACGATTAGGGTTATGGCCGGTTACGGTCACGCCATGTCGCACGCGTCGGATCAGGGCGGAGGTGCCATGCCAAGCTCGGATCTTGCCGACCTGCTCGACATCGCCGCGGCGTCCGACGCTCGCTCGCTCAACCAGCTGGCGACAGCCGCCGCGCAATCCGTCGCCGGGTGCTCTGCCGCGAACGTGGTGATGTGGCATGACCGAGAGCCCGTGCTCGTCGCCTCATCCCACCCCGATCTGGCGAGGCTCATCCACGTCGAGGTCGAAGCTGGTCGCGGCCCGGTTTTCGTCGCGCTTGACCGCCCAGCCGAGCCGGTGGCCTGCGCCGACACGCTGGCCGAGGAGCGGTGGCCAGAGTATGCGGCAGCCGCGTTGCTGGCCGGTGTCCGCTGCTCGCTGAGCTTCGCCTACCAGGCCGAGTCCCGCGCGGTTACGCTCACGCTGTTCGGGGCCAGGCCGAGGTCGATCGACCCGAGACGCGCCCAGCCAGCCGAGATGCTCGGCGCGCTCGGTGGCGCGGTGCTTGGCGCGGTCTCTGTCTATGACGACGCCAGGCGCACCGCTAGCCAGCTCAAGGACGCCGCTGCCAGCCGTGCAGTTGTCGACCAGGCCAAGGGCATACTGATGCACGCGCTTGGCTGCAGCGCCGACGAGGCGCTCGAGCACATGCGCCGCACCTCGCAGCAGCGCAACGTTCGTGCCATCGACGTGGCCAAGGAGATCGTGGAGTCAGGGGGCAGAAAGCAGGCGCCCGCCCGCGGTCGCGCTAAACCGCCGGTCAAGTCACGAACCTGAGGCCCAGAACCCGGCGGTAGCCTGTCGTTCTAAACGAGGGAGTGCTCCTTTTGGCCACACGGCACCGCGGCGACACGTCGGAGCAAGCGAGCGAGACTACCGGTCTCAAGACCCGCGTCGGCGCGCTGCGACAGGCGGCGGGGATGCCGGAGGCAGAGCCCCGCTCGCTGCTTGACGCCGCGCTGGCCGAGCTCGACGCCGCCGTCACCGCGCTCGACACCACCGATGCCAGCGAGTCACCGGAAGGCGAGGCTGGCGGTCAGCACGGTCCCACCGCGGATCGGCGACTTCTGCAGGCGGTTTTCCAGCAAGTTCCGGTCGCGTTGTTCCTGCTCGGCGCCGACGGCGCGGTCAGGCGGGCGAACTCGGCAGCGGCTGAGCTCGTCGGCGCGACGCCAGGCTATGCCACGGGCAAGTCTTTCGCCGCGCTCGTGGAGCCCGCTCACCGGGCAGCCGTGCGGTCGCAGCTTGCGGCGGTGGCGCGGACGGGCGCGCAGCACGTGCTCCTCTGCGGGCTTTACGGACCGGCCGGAGTGCGGCAGTGCCAGGTGATGATACGCACCGTCAACGTGCGCGGCGACGACGACAAGCTGCTCGTCGTCGCGACGCCGCGAGGCGGGCGCAGGGCAACGGACAGCAGGTCAGGTACGCAAAACAAGGCCGAGCCCAAGGCACGGCGGAGCGGTGGCGAGCCTGCGGCGGCAGCTGACACTACTGTGCCTGCTACCACGGGGCCTGCTACCACGAGGCCTGCTAGCACGGCATCCGACGCCGCGGTAGGCGTTGCGGTCGCGGCCATGACCAGGCGGATCGACGTGGTCACCGCCGTCAACAGGTTGCTGCTCGAAAACGTCGCGTCAAGTGAGGGTCAGCTGCTGCAGCGATTCGGGCGGCTGCTCGCCGATCGCGTCGCCACCTGGGTCATCATCGACGTGATGGCTGGGGGCAGGCTGGAGCGGCACTCCGTGGCAGGTCCTGACGCGGAGGAGTCGGCTGGGCGGGCTCAGGCGGTCATGGCGGTGCACCCGTCGGCTGAGACAGCTGCCGGGCAGGTCGCGCAGTCCGGCACCGCGCTCGTCCTCGCCCATCCCGACGACGAGGCGATACTCGGCGCGACCGAAGCGGGCGCACCGCTGCTGCTGCTGCTCGGCGGCGCGTCGGTGCTCTCTGCGCCGGTCACCGCCGGTGACGTCTGCTACGGCGCTCTCACCATGGTCAGGAACGCCGCCGCAGGCACGTTCGGCCTGGCTGAGGTGGGTATCGCCGAAGATGCCGCCGAGCAGCTTGCCAGGACGCTGCAGGTGCAGCGGGCGATGCGCCAGCGTGCTGACGCCGCCGAAGCGCTGCAGGGCAGCCTGCTGCCGCGCGAGCTCAAGCGCGTGCCAGGGGTGGAGATAGCGGCCGCGCACATTCCGGCGACCCAGGGCCGGGCCGTCGGCGGCGACTTCTACGACATCTACCAGACGCCAGAAGGCTGGGGGATCGCGATCGGGGACGTCACAGGAAAAGGCCAGGACGCCGCCGCGGTGACCGCCGCAGCGAGGCACGCGATCAGGGTGCTCGCGCACTGGAACGCCGATCCGGTCGGCGTGCTGCGCGGAGCCAACGAGATTATGCTGGCCGAGGCGTTCGGCGGCCGGTTCGTCACCGCCGACGCCGCTCACCTGTCCTGGCAGGATGGCACGCTGCGAGTGGTGCTCGGCAGCGCGGGACACCCCGGCCCCGTGCTCGTGAAGCAGGACGGCCGGACCCAGGCGATCGAAGGTGGCGGTGAGCCGCTTGGAATCTTCCCCGACGGCGAGGCGGCGGTCAGCGAACTAGTGCTCAGCCAGGGTGACGTGCTCTTCTTCTGCACCGACGGCCTCACCGGCGCGCGCAGTCCTGACCTCGGTTACTTCGGCGACCGGCTGGCCGACGCCCTGGCCGGGTTGTGCGGGCAGCCGCCAGCCGACATCATCGCTGGCATGCAGCGGGTGCTCGTCGGCTTCTGCGAGGGCCTGCTGCTCGACGATGTGACGATGCTCGCGCTCCGCGTCGGCGGGGCCCCGGCGTCGGCCTAGCCTTCGCCGCCGCTGTCGTCAACGGAGAGCATCCGCTCGCGCAGGTAAGAAAGCGCGTGCGAAAGCAGCCTCGAGACGTGCATCTGCGAGATCCCGAGCTCGTCGCCGATCTCAGTCTGCGTCATGTTCCCGTAGAAACGCATGAGCAGCAGGTTCTGCTCGCGCTCGGGAAGCTCGCTCAGGTGACCCCAGACCGCGTCCATCTCAAGCGTCGTCTCGATGTGCGGATCCTCGCAGCCCAGCAGGTCAGCGAGCGTGCCTGCGTCGTGGCTCTCCGACAGCGGGGCGTCGATCGACGACGCCTGGAACGCCAGGTCGGCTCGCTGCGCGTCGAGCAGGTCGGCCGCGCTGATGCCAAGGTGGTCGGCCAGCTCGGCATCGGTAGGCGTCCTTGAGAGCTGCTGGGCGAGCTCACCCCGGGCCTTGCGGATCTCGAGCCGCAACTCCTGGGCTGACCTTCGGACGTGCACCTGCCAGCGCTTGTCACGGAAATGCCGCTTGATCTCACCGCTGACACACGGCTGCGCGTAGGCGGCCAGGCTGCCGCCGATCGCCGGATCGAAGTTGTTGATCGCCTTGAGCAACCCGACGTACCCAACCTGCATCAGTTCTTCGGTCGGCTCAGGGCTGTCCCGGTATCGCAGCACGCAGGACTTGACCAGCGCCTGGTATCGCTCGACGAGGATCGCGCAGGCCGCTTCCCTGGTCCTGCTGCGCTGCGGCTGAGATCTGATCAGGGTCAGCAGCTCGGCGTCAGAACATTCAGCGAGCGGATCGGAAAGCGGTTCCGAGGTCGTTGTCGCCGATGCGTGAGATGTTGTAGATGTCACAGTTAGTCGTCTCCGTCCGTGGCCACGGCTAGCTATGCCCGCTGTACGGGGTCTAAACATCGCGGTGTGAGAACTGCAGGCTGCGGCGCGGAATCCGGCGTCGCTCCTCCTCAGTCAGCCCACCCCAGATGCCTTGCTCCTGCCGGTGGTCGAGCGCGTAGTCCAGGCAGGCCGATCGCACCTGGCACGATGCGCAGATCAGCTTCGCACGCCTGACCTGCGCACTTGACGCCGACGTGGCAGAGAGCGGAAAGAACAGCTCGGGCTCAGCATCTCTGCAGGCAGCCACACGCCACCATTCGTTAGTCAGGATCGTTGTCATCTGCTCCCCACTGCCCTAGACGCTCTTGGCTAACCGGCGTGCGATCATCGGAGCATGGTTCCCGGACCTGCAGAGCGCCTGGCGCCGTACCAGGCCAAGCGGGACTTCGCCAAGACCCCAGAGCCTGCCGGGGCGACCCCGCTGGCCGCGGACGGCGGCGAGCGCAGGTTCGTCGTCCAGCGGCATCGCGCCCGCAGGCTGCACTATGACGTGCGGTTCGAGATCGACGGCGTACTGGTGAGCTGGGCGGTGCCGAACGGCCCGACCCTCGACCCGGCGGTCAAGCGGCTGGCTGTGCACGTCGAAGACCACCCGATCGAGTACCTGGACTTCGAAGGCGTGATCCCGCGCGGTGAGTACGGCGGCGGCGACGTGATCGTGTGGGATCTGGGCACCTGGGCGCCGCGCCCCGGTGAGGACCCGCTGAAAGCCCTGGCCAGCGGAACCTTCCATGCCGAGGTAACCGGCCACAAGCTGCGCGGCCAGTTCGTCATCGTGCGCAGCAGCCGCAGCGACAGCGGCCAGGACCAGTGGCTGATGATGCACAAAGACGACGAGTTCGCGGTGAGCGGCTGGGACCCGGAAGAGCACCCGGTCTCGGTCATCAGCGGGCGCACCAACGACGAGGTGAAAGCCGATCCTGACCGGATGTGGCGGTCCGACCTGCCGCCCGACCAGGCGTCGGTCAGCCTCAAGGCCACCGTCCCGTCGGTCAGCTATCCGGAGGTGAGCGAAGACGAGCTTGCCGCGCTCGACGCGCTCGGCAACGGCGGCCGGTGGGATGTATTCGGCAGGCAGCTCAAGCTGACCAACCTCGACAAGGAGTTGTTTCCAGGCAGGGAAGGCGAGACGCCGGTTACCAAGCGGGAGCTGATCAGGTACTCCGCCCAGATCGCGCCGGTGATCCTGCCGTACCTCGCTGGCCGGGCGCTGAACATGAACCGGTTCCCCGGCGGTGCCAGCCAGCCCGGGTTCTGGCACAAGCAACTGCCCGAGCACGCGCCCGACTGGGTGCCGAGGTGGCACAACCCCGAGGCGAAGGAGGGCAGGACCACCACCTACTTGGTGATCGA
>Ga0126371_10004141_pt1 | contig 12765 bp, 13 predicted proteins | sample PanSoiMetaPlot_4_FD_110145 | JGI IMG/M metagenome (GOLD analysis project Ga0126371, IMG submission 110145) | Tropical forest soil microbial communities from Panama - MetaG Plot_4 | ecosystem: Environmental > Terrestrial > Soil > Tropical forest > Bulk soil | place: Panama | collected 2016-02-17
CTCACGCTGCGTCATGGGTAGTTGCCTCAGTGACCATGAGTCCGGTTCCAGTTAACGGCGCACATCCAACTACTGACTCATAACTACTGATTCGCATGAAAGTTTCGGTCATCATTCCAGCGCTCAACGAAGAAGAATCTCTGCCCGGTCTTCTGGCTGCCATTCCTGAAGGAGCTGTAAATGAGATCATTGTCGTTGACAATGGAAGCACTGACAGGACAGCCGCTGTTGCACAACATTGTGGAGCGCGGGTGGTAAGCGAAAACTTCAGGGGGTACGGGGCTGAGTGCTGGGCTGGATTTAAGGCGACGCAAGGAGAGATCCTTGTCTTCATGGATGGAGATGAGAGTTTCTCTCCGGTTGAGATTCCTAAGCTTACGGCGCCTATCATCCAAGGAGAGGCCGATCTGGTGCTGGGGAGCCGGACTCTAAGGGCCGAGGATCTCCGGGCTGTTCCCCTTCACGCTCGCTTAGGGAACCGACTTGTCGCGGGGCTGATCGGTTTGGTCTCCCATGTTTGGCCCACTGATTTGGGGCCTTTCCGCGCCGTCCGCCGTGAGATTTTAGAGTGTCTCGATATGAAGGAGAGAACTTACGGCTGGCCCAGCGAGATGATCATCAAGGCCGCCAAGGTTGGGTGCAAGATTCTTGAGGTTCCCGTAAGCTACCGTTCGCGAACAGGAGGAAAATCCAAGGTATCGGGAAATTTTTGGGGAAGCCTCAAGGCATCCTATTGCATGCTGAAGGTTTTGGCCCGGTGGTCGCTTTGGACTCCTGCACCATCATCCTCTCCACGGCTTAGGAACGATAACCTGCTAGAGTAACTGCTATGATCAAGAGAAGGAACTCGGAGATGTGGAGTATTCTTATAACAAGGGTGTTGACAGCCCTTTTCGTTGTGGTTCTTGTAGGCGTGAGTGTCGGATCGGCGGATGATGGACCAGGAATTCCTATTAGCCAGTATGTTCCTCGGAACGGAGACGAAGCGAACATTATTCAGCTCATCCGGACGGTAGGAGAGGGTTGGGCGCGTAGGGACATAGATCACATCATGTCGGCCTATGCTCCGGATGCGATCCAACGGGCATGGAATGATCCCAACGTAATGATTGATTATCAGGGCATCCGGAACGAGGCATTAGGGGCTTTTCGGGATGCCAAAATTGGACGCGTCCAATTTGATGACTGGATTCACCGAATCTATATCGTCAATAGCTCGGCCGTTGTAGAAATCAATCAGAGGTTTCACGGCTGGGGTGGGGACCACTACTATCGGGATTTTTGGATGTTTGCGCGCCGACAAGGCCGATGGCAGTTGGTCCGCTACGATTACGAGCCGCAGTCGCCATTTCTTGATCGGTAAAAAATTATGTCTGTGGCCTACTACCAAGCGGATTTCCTTGTCTCACGCGAAATCTAAGTCTCGAAAGAACCAATCTCCACGTTAAGGTCTGACGTTAGAGGAACAAAGACATCTGCGGAAAGCTTTAAATGCGATCGTCACATAGAAATATTCTATTCAGTTTATTGACTAAAACTTTAGTTAGGATAGGAATAGATAAAGGGCGCGGCAGGAGGCTGGTATCATGAAGAGAATATTGTACATAACGGTTTTTTTGATTCTGAGTTATTCGCAGGTTTTTGCGCAGAGAGCTTTGACCGAGCTGAAAATCTCGGCTATTCCGGACGAAAACCCGCAAGAAATGTTGCGAATCTATCAACCCTTTGCGGAATATCTCTCAAAAGAGATCGGCATACCGGTTAAGTTCACACCTGTGGTCGACTATGCTGCAACCGTAGAGGGACTCGTCGCGGACAAACTGGATATGGTCTGGTACGGTGGGCTCACCTCGGTGCAGGCGGCCCGTATGGCCAAAGGCGCGAGAAGAATCATCATGCGCAAGGAAGACACTGAGTTCAAAAGCCAGTTCATTACCCGTCGAGACACCGGCATTCATGAACTCAAGAATCTAAAGGGGAAGACCTTTACGTTCGGAAGTGTCAGCTCGACTTCGGGCCATTTGATGCCACGCTATTATTTGCTCAAAGCGGGAATCAACCCGGAAAAAGATTTCTCGAAGTTTAGCTTTAGTGGCGCTCATGACGCAACTGCCGCGTGGGTCGAAGCTGGGAGGGTCGATGCCGGAGCGCTAAACTTCTTGGTTTGGGACAAGCTCGTCAGTCAAAAGAAGGTGGACACCGATAAGGTGATTGTCTTCTGGACGACGCCGCCTTTCGTGGATTACGTGTGGACCGTCCGCGGTGGGCTGGACAAAGCCATCGTCGAAAAAGTCTCTCAGGCTTTTCTCAAGCTCGATTACAACAAACCCGAAGACAAAAAGCTCCTCGATCTCCATCGGACCAAGGGTTATATCCCCGCCAAGGACGAGCAGTGGAAAAGCGTGGAGGAGGCAGCTATAGCGACGGGGCTTATAAAGATCAACTGAGAATTCGGAAAGGTAACCCTTGTGGAGCAGTATCGCTTAGAAAAGATTGTGAAGAGCTTCGACCGTCACCAGCTCGCCGTCGGCGGCATCGACCTCGCGGTCCAGCGCGGAGAAAGGATAGCGTTGATTGGGCCAAGTGGCGCTGGCAAAACCACGCTGTTTCGTATCCTTAACCTTACCCTTCGGCCTACCTCCGGCAGGCTCTCGATCGACGGTTCCAGGGTTGAGCATCTGCACGGTAAGAAGCTGCGCGAGATGCGGCAGAAGATCGGCACGGTCTATCAACAGCATAACCTCGTCCCGCGCCTCAAAGTGATTCACAACGTGCTTTCAGGCAGGCTAGGCAACTGGTCGACGCTCCGATCCGTGGTCTCGCTCGTACGACCTCGGGATATTGAGCTGGCCTATGACGCGCTAAAACGTGTAGGAATCGAAGAGAAAATATTTGCCCGGACTGACGAGCTCTCTGGTGGCCAGCAGCAGCGGGTAGCCATCGCCCGCGTGTTGCTGCAGGATCCTGAGGTGATCCTCGCCGACGAACCGGTCTCGTCGGTGGACCGCTCATTGGCTTCGACGATCGTCAAGCTCCTGATTGATATCAGCAAGCAGACCGGCAAAACCCTGATGGTAAATCTTCACAGCGTCGAGCTTGCGTTGTCCTATTTTTCTCGGGTGGTCGGCGTCAAGCACGGAACAACTGTGTTTGATCTCTCTTCGGACGAAGTTAGCGATGAGTTACTTGAAGGTCTTTACTCTGGGCATCTGCCCGAGAACGAGCAAGATGTGAGTTTCGATGAACAGCCGGGTACTCCCTTCCTACAGTAAAGCAGCGAAGTCCGCTTTTCCTTATCTTTTCACTCCGTTGTTCCTGATCGCCTTCGTGGATAGCTGGCGGCGGGCGGAAGTTAACCCGTTGCTGTTTCTCGAGGCGGAAGGGCGGAACAATCTTTGGAAGTTCTTGACCGGCATGTTTCCACCTGACCTCTCGGCAAATTTTCTCGGCCTAATGTTTCGCCCGGCGATGGAAACAATCCAGATCTCCGTCATGGGAACTCTGATCGCGATCGTGATCGGCTTCCCGTTAGGGATGCTGGGCACGAGAACTTTCAGCGTCAGCGGTGTTCTCAATGAGGCGGATAACCTTGGGTCGCCAACCCGCAGAGTCTGGGGCTACCTAGTCTATTTTGGCGCGCGCGCAGTTCTGAGCCTTTTTCGCTCGATCCCAGAATTTGTCTGGGCCTTTATGTTTGTTCGCGCTGTTGGTCTCGGTCCCTTTCCGGGTGTCTTGGCGATCGGCGTTGCCTACGGGGGAATGCTCGGAAAGGTTTACTCGGAAATTTTCGAAGCCGTCAATGACCGTCCCTTGGAAGCGCTTCAGTCGACCGGTGCTAACCGGCTGCAGATCTTTTTCTACGGCTGGCTACCGCAGGTGCTGCCTAATTTTATCTCGTACACTCTCTATCGCTGGGAGTGCGCTGTACGCGCTTCCGCGGTCCTGGGTTTGGTAGGGGCGGGCGGTCTCGGCCAACAGATTGAGATTTCGATGCGGATGTTCAACTTCCACGAAATCCTGACGCTGTTGGGGATTCTCTTCATCATGGTGGCAACCGTGGATTACATCAGCGCCAAAATCCGAGCAGTATTATGAACGGAAGTCCGGCCGAGACAAAACCCAAGGCGGTGCCGTGGCCAGTCCAGGAAGAGGCAAGCCATAATGGTCTGGCAAACTATGGCTTGTTCGCGGCTCTCATCGCTCTATTACTTTGGAGTTATCACGGCTCTGAGATCCGTCTGAGCGATCTCTTCAGTCGTGAAGGTGGCGCGCAGATTCTTGCTTATGTTAAAGGACTCTTTCCACCCGATTTTTCTGCGAACGTAATAAGGGAAGCGGTGCGTGGCACTCTTGAGACCTTTGCCATCTCTTTCATGGGCACCTTGATCGCTGCAACGATCGCTTTTGCCATGGTTTTTTTTGCCTCGCGCAATCTCATCTACTCTGGCCTGCTTTATGAGTTGGAGCCCAAGCACGGATGGAGCCGCGCTCTACGAATGGTTCCGTATCTTCTAGCCAAGGGGTTGCTGAATTTCTTGCGTACGGTGCCGGAGATGCTTTGGGCATTGATCTTCGTATTTATCGTTGGCCTCGGCCCATTTGCCGGCGTTTTGGCGTTGGGCGTCCATACAGGCGGAGTTTTGGGCAAGCTTTTTGGTGAAGTTCTAGAGGATGTAAACCAGGAGCCCATCGAGTCCTTGCAGTCGACAGGAGCCAACCGTCTCCAGATTCTTTTTTATGGTATTCTTCCTCAGGTTCTGCCGCAGTTCATCTCCTATACGCTGTACCGGTGGGAGGTAAATATCCGCGTGGCTGCAGTTCTTGGATTCGTTGGCGCTGGCGGTTTGGGTCAGAGAATTTACATCGCCATCAGCCTCTTCCTAGGAAATCAGTTACTGACCTATCTTATTTTTATCTATGCCTTGGTAACAGTCGCCGATTATCTAAGCGCCTACCTGAGGCGCCGAGTTACTTAGCGCATCGGGCTACGCGTGATGTAGAGTTTGAAGGTGACTTGCTCTCTTATCCCAACATTCCGTTACTCATCACTGATGAAATTGTGATTGGTCCGTAGCCGGAGACCGAGGAAGCCGCGATAGCTAGTGCGTATCACGGAGGTAAGCGGCGAATATCGGGCAAGGCAGAAAAGACTCTCATCGAACCGGGTGAAGACCCGTGGAGCCGCGTCATAAACGGTCGATCAACTCTCGGCAAATGCAAATATCAACGTCTTGTAAGCCTGGGAGTCAAAACAAAGCTCGATCCGATTTTATGGACGGATTTCTTTTTCGCAGGAGTTCGTGTTCTCCGACGCGCGATTTTTTAGTAGCCAGGTTAAACGGTGTTGAGCGCAATCGTAAGAAGCTACGGACGATCACAGGAGCAAGCATGCTGGACCATGTCTCACTGGGTGTGACTGATTTGCAACGCAGCCGCCAGCAGTTTGTCGACGTGAACGTCAGAAAACGACCGTCCAACGAGCAGATACTGGCTGAGCTTAAAAAGATTCGTTAGCAATATTATGATGGCATGATTATTCAGCCGCTAGAAAGGCCGCGTAATAGGCTGCGCCGCGCAGCGCCGCCTGATCGTTCAAGACCACCTGCACCGGGATAGCGGCGAGCAAATCGGCGTAACGGCCCTTGTCAACGAAGGGGCGAATGAAAGTTCCATCTTTGAGCTTATCGAGTATCTTGGGAGCAATACCGCCGCCGACATAGAGTCCACGCACAGATTTTGCCCGCAGCGCCAGGTTGCCCGCTTCGGCTCCGTAAAGCGACACGAAAAGCTCCAGTGTCTTGACGCAAATTTCCGCTTCGTTGGCCAATGCAGCCTTTGTAACCACGGGGCTGGGATCATCACCGGTTAAGAGGCGGTCCGCCAGCCACTTGGGTTCTTCTAATCCGCGGTTCTCCTTGAAAAAACGGTAGATGTTGAAGAGCCCTGGACCGGATAAAACTCGCTCATAGCTGACGTGTCTAAATCGGCCGATCAGGTAACGCAAAAGTTCGATTTCTAGATCGTTGCGCGGCGCGAAGTCGCCATGGCCGCCCTCTGAAGCCAAGGGACAAAAGTGGCGGCCATCGTCGTAGAGAATCGCCTGCCCTAGGCCTGTTCCTGCTGCGATCAGTGCTTTGTTGCCGGAGCGGTGCATGGTTCCTTCGTTGAGGGTGTGGAATTCTTCATTTTCCAGCGTGAAAATACCATAGGCGGTCGCTTCGAGATCATTGAGCAAACCCACCGAATCGAGTTTCAGCGCATGGCTCAGGCCGCTGCTGTCCACCATCCAGGGAAGGTTAGGAGTCTTAACCTTGCCGTCGACCACGGGGCCGGCGATACCGAAGCAGGCGGCATCGATCGCGTGCTTGTCGCCGCTGAGGAATTCTTGGACGACAGGTTCCAAACCGGAGTAGCGCTTGCTTGGAAAGCTGCGGAAGTTTTCCGAGCGAAGCTTTTCTCCATGCACGGAAAAAAGCGCCAGATTGGTTTTGGTTCCGCCGATGTCGCCGGCCAGAACGAGATTCCTAGCGGCCATCAGTTAAATTCATCCGTTCATGTAATGGAGATTTCAACCGCAGCTTTTCGGATTCACGGCCGGCGCCAACGACGGCCGTCGCGCTGCATGAAGTCATCCGCTTTTTTAGGTCCCCAACCTCCTGCTTCATAGTTGGGAAAATCGCTCGACTTGATGCTACCCCATGTTTGAATGATCGGATCCACAAGCGACCACGCGAGTTCCACTTCGTCATGCCTGGTAAAGAGCGTCGAATTTCCCTCGATGCAGTCCTCCAGCAGGGTCTCGTAGGCTTCCGGCGGGCTGCTGCCGAATGCTTCTTCGTACTTGAAATCCAAGCTCAGAGGACTGACACACAATTCCGGTCCCGGGGGTTTGACTTCGAACCGCAAAGACACACCTTCGTCGGGTTGAATCCGGATGACGAGTACATTGGGATTCAAGTCCTCGACCGCGCAAGCTTTAAACAAGAGCAAGGGAGGACGTTTGAACTGAATGGCGATTTCGGTGACCCGCTTGGCCAGTCGTTTGCCTGAACGCAAATAAAACGGCACGCTCTCCCAGCGCCAGTTATCGATGGAAAATTTAATTGCCGCATAAGTCGCCGTGGAAGAATCTTTAGCGACGCCCGGCTCCTGCCGATAGCCGGGAACTTCCTTGCCGCCCATTTTTCCCGGACCGTACTGGCCGCGAACGGCCACTTCAAAAACTTCTTCGGAAGCAATGGGCCGGACCGCGCGCAGCAGTTTAACTTTTTCATCGCGCACCGCGGAGGCAGAGAAACCGATCGGCGGTTCCATCGCCGTGAGGCTAAGCAACTGGAGCAGGTGGTTTTGAAACATATCGCGCACGACGCCGGCTTTTTCGTAATAGCCGCCGCGATTCTCCACGCCGACAGTTTCAGCAGCGGTAATTTGCACATGATCTACATAGCGTCGGTTCCAGATCGGCTCGAAAACCGCATTGGCAAAGCGGAAGACCATGATATTTTGCACCGTCTCTTTGCCGAGGTAATGGTCGATACGGTACACCTGTCTTTCATTGAGCGCTTCGTGGACGCGGCGATTTAGCTCGCGCGCCGTGTGCAGGTCCGTGCCGAAGGGTTTTTCGATGATGACCCGCGTGCGCGACTCTGGATCGGACTCCTTCGGCACCAGGTTCACAGCCGAGATACGCTCGATCACGGTGCTGTAGAGTTCCGGCGGAGTGGCGAGATAAAAAACTCTTACCGGGAGGACGCGGTTACCGCGATCGAATCCGTCGATAAAGTCCTTTAAACTCTGGTAGCCCTCGGGTTCTTGATAGTCACCGCTGATGTAGTAAAGCGTCGATGCGAATTGCTGCCAGACCGATTCGTCCAGCCCGGTACGAGAAAACTCTCCTATCCCCTCGCGCATTTTTTCCCTGAAGGCGTCATGGCTCATCTCGCTGCGCGCATAGCCAACCACGGCGAAGCGTTCCGGCAGCCGCTTTTCCAACGCTAGGTTGTAAAGCGCAGGAATGAGCTTTCGTTTGGTGAGATCGCCGGATGCGCCGAAGATCGTGAGCACGCAAGAGTGAGGTTTTTTCGTCTGGCTAAGATCCGTGGTCACGTAGCTATGGGGATCGCTGGACATGACGGCTTCCTCCTATCGGCTCGCCGGTTGCTGTTGTTGACCGCGAGCTCCAGTGGGGACCATAGACTGGCGCTTTTTTTCCAGGGCCGCCATCAGTTGATCGAAGGAAGCGGCGAACGAAGCGACGCCGTCGGCCTGGAGTTTCTCGGCAATGGTGTTAAGGTCGATGCCTAACGCCTTCAGCCGGCCCAACGATGCCGCTGCATCATCGAGATTTTCGCGCACGGCATCGTCGATGATCCGGCCGTGATCTTCAAATGCTTTCAGAGTATCGGGAGGAAGGGTATTCACCGTCTCAGGACCGATCAGATTTTCCACATACAAAACGTCCGAGTATTTCGGATTCTTCGTGCCGGTGCTGGCCCAGAGCGGCCGCTGTACGCGGGCGCCGCGCTGGCGCAGCGCCGCAAAGCCTTCGCCGTGAAAGATTTGAAGGAAACGGTTGTAAACCATTTTCGAATTGGCAATGGCGATTTTGCCCAGGAGGGCAAGGGCCTGCGCCGTGCCCAAACTCTCCAACGCGCGATCGACCATGGTGTCGACGCGGCTAACAAAGAACGACGCGACGGAAGCGATTTTCGCAGGATTCGCACTGCGAGCCAGGCCGTTGATATAGGCTCGCGCCACCGCCTCATAGTGGGCCATCGAGAACATCAAAGTGATGTTAACGTTGACACCCTCGGCGATCAGTGTCTCAACGGCAGGTATGCCTTCGGCAGTTGCGGGAACCTTGATCATCACGTTGGGCCGATCTACTTCGGCGCGTAAACGTTTGGCCTCGCTGATGGTTGCCTGGGTGTCGTGGGCCAGGTGCGGGGACACCTCGAGGCTGACATAGCCGTCAGCCGCATCGGTCTCGTCATAGACCGGTCGGAGCACGTCCGCCGCCATCCGAATGTCTTCAATGGCGAGGGGTTCGTAGAGTTTTTCCACGTCGGCATTGGCGTCCTTCGAGAGCACCCCGCGCAGCGCCTGGTCGTAGTCAGCGCTGCCTGCGATGGCCTTCTCAAAAATCGTCGGATTGCTGGTGACCCCTCGAACACCATCGTTCTCTACCAACCGCTTGAGCTCACCGTTGCAGATTAACTTACGACTGATAAAGTCGAGCCAAACGGACTGTCCCTGCTTCGTAAGCTCTTTTAGATTCATCGCGTAACTCCCTTACGTCGATTTCCCGTAGCGTTTTTCCAATGCCTTGATCTTTCCTACCCGGCGAACGTGACGCTCTTCACGGGTAAACTTCGCAGCTAAAAAGGTACGGACCAATTCGCGCGCTAGCTCTACTCCAATGATCCGCGCGCCGAGCACGAGTACGTTCATGTCGTCGTGTTCCACGCCCTGGTGCGCCGAGTAAGTGTCATGACACATCGCCCCGCGAATGCCGGGCAATTTGTTTGCCGATACCGATGCGCCGACGCCGCTGCCGCAGATCAGCACGGCTCGTTCGGCATGTCCTTCGAGCATAGTTTTGCCCACTGCCTCGGCGTAGTCGGGATAATCTACCGGCTCGGTACTGGTGGTTCCCAGGTCGATGACTTCATGCCCGAGTTCCCGCAAATATGCAGCAACGTTCTGCTTAAGTTGAAATCCCGCGTGATCCGCTCCTACGGCAATGCGCATTGACTACCTCCGCAGCGCCAGAGCCCGCTCAACGACGTGCGTCACAGTAAAGCCTAACTTTTCCATCACCACGTTGCCCGGCGCCGAGGCGCCGAATCGCTCGATTCCAATGATGTCGCCATCGTCACCGACATAGCGATGCCACCCCTGTGGCAACGCTGCTTCCACGGCAAGCCGAGATCGGATTGATGGCGGTAAGACCGACTCGCGATATTCTCGAGATTGTGCACCAAACAACTCCCAGCTCGGCATGGAAACAACACGCGCTTGAATTTTTTGCTCCGCCAGTTTTTCCTTTGCCGCAAGAATCAAAGACACTTCCGACCCGCTGGCGATCAAAATCATATCCGGCTTACCGTTGGGCGCATCGGCCAGAACGTAGGCGCCTCGTCGCAACCCCTCGGCGGCAGCGAGCTTGGCCCGGTCCAGGGTAGGCACGTTTTGCCGGGTCAGTGCCAGAATTACGGGCCGTTTGCGGCTCTCGATAGCGACGCGCCATGCTTCGGCGGTTTCATTAGCATCGCAGGGGCGAAGCACTATTAGTTTGGGTATGGCGCGGAGCGCAGCCAATTGTTCGATGGGTTGGTGCGTTGGACCGTCCTCCCCCAGTCCTACGCTATCGTGCGTCAATACGTAGATCACTCCCAACTCCATCAGCGCTGCGAGGCGTATCGATGGTCTGAAGTAATCCGAGAAAATCAGAAATGTCGAACCAAAGGGAATGATCCCGCCGTGGGCCGCCATGCCGTTTACAGCCGCTCCCATCCCATGTTCGCGCACGCCAAAGTGCAAGTTACGACCGGCGTAGTCCCAGTTTTCGCCTACCGAGCCCTGGTGATCGGCAACTTTCCTTTGCGGGCTTTCAAAGTCGCCTAATTTCGGGAGCACCGTGAATGTCGACGGATTTAGATCCGCCGAGCCACCGATCAACGATGGCAGCTTGGTCCCCAAAGCGGCGAGGATTTTTCCCGATGCAACGCGTGTGGCTACTCCTTTTGCGTCCGCAGGAAAAGTGGGAATCGTGGCGTCCCAGCCGGCCGGCAAATCTCCGCGCATCGCCGATTCCAATTCCTTCGCCAAGTCGGGAAATTTCTGCGCATAGGCGGAGAATCGCTGCTTCCATTCGGCCTCCGCCTGTTCGCCTTTGCCTATCGCTTCGCGAAAATGCGCCCGCGCTCGGTCCGGAATAAGAAATGGCGGCTCCACGGGCCAGCCGAGATTTTCTTTCGTCCGCTTTACTTCTTCTACACCCAGAGGCGATCCGTGGGCTTCGAAGGTGTCTTGTTTTCCCGGCGATCCGTATCCAATATGCGTGTGTACTAGAATGAGCGATGGCCGTATCGTCTCGCTACGCGCGCTCCGTATAGCCTGCTCGATGGCATTAAGGTCGTTGCCGTCCTCTATCGTTTGCGTGTGCCAACCGTAAGCGTCGAAGCGCTTCGCGCGATCTTCCGTGAAAGTCACATCCGTTCCGCCGGCGAGCGTAACGTGATTGTTGTCGTAGATGTAAATCAGTTTCCCCAATTTGAGATGACCGGCCAGGCTGGCGGCTTCCGAGGCGACGCCTTCCATTAAATCGCCATCGCTAACGATACCGTAAGTAAAGTGGTTGATAATCTCGAATCCAGGTTGATTGTAGCGCGCGGCCAAGTAAGCCTCCGCAATAGCCATCCCTACGCCGTTGCCGAAACCTTGGCCGAGCGGTCCCGTGGTGGTTTCGACACCCGGCGTGTCTGTACGCTCGGGATGGCCGGGGGTGCGGCTGCCCCACTGGCGGAACTGTTTAATATCGTCAAGGGTCAGGTCGTAGCCGGTAAGATGAAGCATGCTGTAAAGCAGCATCGAAGCGTGGCCGGCGGAAAGTACGAAGCGATCGCGATCGAGCCATGAAGGATTGCGCGGGTTGTAGCGCATGCAACGTGTCCACAAAACATACGCGCAAGGAGCTAATCCCATGGGCGCTCCGGGATGACCGGAATTGGCCTTTTGAACGGCGTCCATGGATAACGTCCGTATTGTGTTCACACACAATTGATCAATGGTCTGGTCCATATGTGCCAGCTCCAATCCGGAGGCGCAGTTTAAAGCTCCAGCGGCTAGGCTCCATTCTCTGAATAATCGGCAACCAGGCGGAGCAGTAAAAGCGCTGTCTAGATTAGTTTTCCTCTCTGCTTGAATTTCTGCAAGAGGGCTAGGGTGTTTTTCATGAAACCGGCCGGCGCAGCAGCGAAATCGGATTCCAAATGCTGGAGGTCATCGATGGTATCGATATCATACCACGGGAAAATTAGCTTGTATTTTTTCTTGAGTGAGACCAGCTTTGCGGTCGTTAGCGTCAGGACATCGGGTTGACTCCAGAGAATTCCCTCAAAGATCTCTGAAATCAGCTGGCTCATGCCCACGAGGTAGTAGCCCCCATCCAGGCTCGGTCCCAAAACGACTTCACTACTCTTGTTTTCGAGGGCGGCAACGGCGTCAGCCAGGGCCTCCAAAGGAATAGCCGGCAAGTCGCCTCCGATCAAGACGACTCGGCTGAAACCCCTGGAAAAAAGAACGCCGAAGGCATGTCGCATGCGGTCGCCTAGCGAGTCACCTTGCTGGCAGAAGCAGGAAGCTTCACGCGGCAAGAGAGCTTCAAAGAAGCTTGCCGCGCTCGGAGGCGTGAAGGCGATGAATAATTGAGCGGCGGTGAAACGGGCTAGGTTTTTTAGTTGGTCGAGCAATAGAGCGCGAGCCAGTTCCGCCGCGTCGTCAAATGAGAGCGGCGGCACGAGCCTGGTCTTGGTTTGACCGGATTCCGGAAGCTTGGTCAAAATGACCAGAGCGTTATCGGCCGTCGGCATAATATCGCTTGAGCCGGAAGGGCGAGACCCCCAAGAGGTAGAGCGACTTGAGCGTCCACATCTTCAAAATCGTCCTCCATACCCCTTCCGTTTCCCAACGCCGCGCAGAGGCGATGACGCGGCTGTGAAGACAAGCGACATTGCCCATCCGCCGCAGCGCCCGCGAGAACGC
>Ga0126371_10004142_pt1 | contig 12764 bp, 11 predicted proteins | sample PanSoiMetaPlot_4_FD_110145 | JGI IMG/M metagenome (GOLD analysis project Ga0126371, IMG submission 110145) | Tropical forest soil microbial communities from Panama - MetaG Plot_4 | ecosystem: Environmental > Terrestrial > Soil > Tropical forest > Bulk soil | place: Panama | collected 2016-02-17
AATCTCGATGCCGTCGAGCTCGCTGCCCTGGAGCCAGATGTCGAGCACCACCAGCGTCGGCCGCCGCGTGCGGATCGCCGCCAACGCCTCGGTGCTGGTGGCGGCTTCGCGCGTCTCGTAACCCTCGTCGCTGAGTACGCCGCAGATCAGCGCCCGGATATCGGCTTCGTCGTCGACGACCAAAATATCATGCGCCATGGGTACCCTCCCGTTTGACGCGTTCGGCTTCACCGATGTCGGCGGCGCGTGCATCGCCGCGTACGAACAGCAATGTCACGCGCGCGCCGCCGCCCTTGCAATCCTCGAGGCGGAGTTCGCCGCCGTGGTCTTCCATGATCTTCTTGACGATCGCCAGACCGAGGCCCGTGCCACCGGCGCGCGTGGTGACGTATGGCTCGGTCAGTCGATCACGCTCTTTGTGCGGCAGGCCAACGCCGTTGTCTTCGACCACAACGGTGACATTGCCGTCGGCGTCGCTCATGCGGACATGGACGTGACCGGCCGCCGCGCCGGCGCCGCGCGCCTGGATCGCCTCGGCAGCGTTCTTGAGAATATTGACCAATGCCTGGCTGACTTGGCGGCCATCGCACGACAGCCGCGTTGGCGTCGACGGCAGGTCGAGATCAAAGCGGATCTCCGGGTTGGCGGTGCGCTGGAGGAAGGCCGCGCGACGAACCAACTCGGTCAGATCCTCATCGCGCAACACCGGCGCCGGCATGCGTGCGAACGACGAGAATTCGTCGACCATGCGGCCGATATCGCCGACATGGCGGATGATCGTGTCGGTGCAGATCGCGAACGTGTCGGGATCGGTGCGGATTTCGCTGGCGTATTTGCGTTTCAGGCGCTCAGCGGACAGTTGGATTGGCGTCAGCGGGTTCTTGATCTCGTGTGCGATGCGGCGCGCCACGTCGGACCACGCCGCCTTGCGCTGCGCCGCAATCAGGCTGGTGACGTCGTCGAAGGTCACGACATAGCCCTTGATCTTGCCGTCGATGCGCTCGGCGGCGATGCGCACCAGCAGCGCCACCATGTGGCCGTCGCGCGTCAACTGGATTTGCGACTGCGCCAGGCGCTCCGGCCGGCGGCCGACTTCGTCGAGCAGGCCCCCCATCTCCGGCACCGAGTCTGCGAGATCCTGCCCAATCATCTGATCGAGGTCGACGCCGAGCAGCACCGACGCGGATCGGTTCGGCAGGTTGATGCGCGCATTCTGATCAAGGCCGATGACGCCCGCCGAAACACCAGACAGCACTGCCTCGGTAAATCGCCGGCGCTGATCGAGTTGCCGGTTGGCTTCGATCAACTCGCTCTGCTGGCTTTCGAGCTGGTGCGTCATGCGGTTGAAGGCGCGGAACAGCGTGCCGAACTCCTCGTCGCCCATCCCGATCGGGACGCGCGCGGTGAGATCGCCGCCGCGCACGCGTTCGGCGGCGACGATGAGCGAGCTCATCGGCCGCGCCAGGCGCTGCGCGAAGGTCAGGCCAACCCACACTGCGCCGGTCAGCAGCAGGATGCCGACGGCAAAAAATACCATGGTGAAGGCGATCTGATATTCCGAGCGCTCGCCTTCGAGCTTTTCATATTGCGCGACGGCGCTCTGGGTTTGCGTCATGTGCGCCAGCACCGTCGGATCGATGTAGCGTCCGACAAAAAGATAGACGTCGCCGAAGCGATTGAGCCGGATGAGCGCCCGCACCCGGTCGTCGTTATCACTGGTCAGCACGGCGACGTCGCCAGACTGCGCCTGGCGCAACGCCCAAACTGGGATTGGCTGCAGTTCGAGCGAGAAGCTCAGCGCGGTGTGCGCCAGGACGTGACCGCTACCATCGAAGACCACCGCCTCGTTGAGCGAGCGCAGTGCCGCTTGGGCGTTGACCACCTGATTGAGACGGTCGGGATTGACACTCAAGAATGCCGCCTCGCGATTGAGGTCGTTGGCCATGCTGACAACGTCGGCGCGGATCGCCTGCTGGTGCTCGTGCAGATAGGCTTCGGCGACAACCAGCGATTCCTGGAGTGCCGTCCGGACGCGCTCGCTGAACCACGCCTGCACGCCGAAGCTGAACAACAAGTAAGAGAAGACCGCGACGATGATGGTCGGGATCACTGCCACCAGACTGAACAGCACGACAAGGCGGATGTGCAGCCGCGAGCCAGCAAGGCCGCGGCGGCGCTCGGCCCAGAGTTGCACGAGGCGCCACGCCACCACCGCGACCAGCGGCAGCACCAGCACCAGGTTGACGATAAGGATGAGTTGGTCGAGATGCGGCTGCGAATCGAACGGCGGAATGCCGCGCATCGCGGCGAAGGTGGCAATGGCGGAAAGCACCGCGGCAACCGCGAGTGCCACGGCCAGTTTGCGCGCTAGCCGCACCCGGCGGGCCCACAACACCAATTCGCGTGAAACGCTCATCTGCCCCGATGGCCCGCCCACGGCAGCGCCGGCCAGCGTTGCATCCCGGCCACGGCGTTGCCTCTAAGCAACACCCTAACCCAAGCCCTTAATAATGCGCCATTATTTTATGAGCCATCAGCCTGTGTGCGGCCGATTACGCGATCGGCAAGCGATTCGGAGTCACTTCGCGCCGCGGCCGACGTCGATTTCGAGCTCGCGGATCTTCTTACGCAGCGTGTTCCGGTTGAGGCCGAGTAACTGGGCGGCACGCAGCTGATTGCCCCGTGTCGCGTCCAGCGTGAGCTGGATGAGCGGCCGTTCGATCTCGCGCAGCACGCGGTCATACAATCCGGCCGGCGGCAGGTTGCCCTTGTGGGCGTTGAAATAGTCGCGCAGGTGGCGCTCGGCGGCAACGCTTAGACCTTCGTTGACCGCCGCTTCGGTTGCGGCGTTTGCCGGCGGCGGCGCTGCCTCCGCCAGCTCGGCTTCGACCGCGTCGAGGCCGATGACTTCCTGCGAATAAAGCGCGGCGACGCGACGCACCAGGTTTTCAAGTTCGCGCACGTTGCCCGGCCAGCGATAGAATTTGAGCCGTTCCATCGCCGGTTGGTCGAGCGTCTTGAGCGGCAACCCTTCGGTGTGCGCAAGCTGGAAGAAATGCCGGACGAGCGCCGGAATGTCCTCGGTGCGCTCGCGCAGCGGCGGCAGCCGCAACGGCACGACATTGAGACGATAGAACAGGTCTTCCCGGAACAGGCCTTGGCGGATCGATTGCCGCAGGTCGCGATGTGTCGCCGCGATGATGCGCACGTCGGCGCGGACTGGCGTGCGGCCGCCGACCGTCGTGTATTCGCCCTGCTGCAGCACGCGTAGAAGCCGCGTTTGTGCTTCAAGAGGCATGTCGCCGATTTCGTCGAGGAACAGCGTGCCGCCTTGCGCCTGCTCGAAGCGGCCGACGCCGCGTGCGGTCGCGCCGGTGAACGAGCCCTTCTCGTGACCAAACAATTCGCTTTCGATCAGCTCGCGCGGGATCGCCGCCATGTTGATGGCGACGAACGGGCCGTTGCGTCGCTTGCCGTAATCGTGCAGCGCCCGCGCCACCAGCTCCTTGCCGGTGCCGCTTTCACCCGTGATCATCACGGTCAGGTCCGTGCCCATCAGCCGCGCGAGCACGCGATAGATTTCCTGCATCGCCGGCGAGCGGCCGATAACCGGCAGCTGCTCGTCCTCTTCGCCGTTCGCAGATGTCACCGGCATGCTGCTATGCGGCATCGTCAGCGCGCGCTCGACCAGCGCGACCAACTCGCGCAGGTCGAACGGCTTGGGCAGATACTCGAACGCGCCGCGCTCGGTCGCCTTGACCGCCGTCAGCAGCGTGTTTTGCGCGCTCATGACGATGATGCGCAGTTCCGGCCGCAGTTTCTTGATGCGCGGCACCATGTCGAGCCCGTTGTCGTCCGGCATGACCACGTCGGTGATGACGAGGTCGCCCTCGCCGTCTGAGACCCAACGCCACAGCGTCGCGGCATTGCTGGTGGTGCGCACGATATGGCCGAGCCGGCCCAGCGCCTGACTCAGCACCGTGCGGATGGCGCGGTCGTCGTCGGCGACCAAAATGGTCGACGGATTGTTCATGGTGCAGCCCCACCCGGCGCGTCGCGCGATACCGGCAGATAGACGCGGAAGACGGTGCGCCGGGGTTCGCTGTCGAATTCGATCACGCCGCCATGGTCGCCGATCACCTTCGCGACCAGCGCCAGGCCGAGACCGTTGCCGTTGTGCTTGGTCGAAACGAACGGATCGAACAAATGCGGCCGTAGATCTTCGGGAATGCCGGCGCCATTGTCGGTGACCGACACGACCAAGGGCAAATGCACGCGACTATCCGAACCGGCAATCGCGAGCCGCACCCCGTGCTGATAGGCGGTTCGGAGCTCGATCTCGCCGCCTTTTTCCGGCACGGCTTCGGCGGCATTCTTCACCAAGTTCATGAACACTTGGATCAGCAGGTCACGGTTGCCGTGCACGAATGGCAGTGACGGATCGTAGATCTCGGTGATCTGCACATGCCGCGCGAAACCAGATTGCGCCGCCTTGCGCACGCGGCCCATCACCTCGTGGATGTTCACGGCGGCGCGCTCGAGCGGCCCGCTGTCGGAGAACACGTCCATGCGGTCGACGAGTGCGCAGATACGGTCGGCCTCGTCGCAAATGAGCCGCGTCAACTCGCGATCGGCGGCATTGACGTTCTGCTCGAGCAGTTGCGCGGCGCCACGGATGCCTGAAAGCGGATTCTTCACTTCGTGCGCCAGCATCGACGCCATCGCCGTCACCGAACGCGCGGCGTTGCGGTGCGTCAGCTGGCGGTCGATCTTGTTGGCGATCGAGCGTTCCTGGAACGTCAACAGCACGCGATCGCGCGCTTCCGACAACGGCGCCGCCTGGATGTCGACGAAGCGCGCCGGCAGCCGCGGCGTTTCGAGCGTGACGCCGTATTCCGATACGCTGTGGCCGGTTTCGCGCACACCGGCGATCAACGCGAACAGCGGTCCATCCTGCGGCAGCATCGTCCCCAGGTTGGTGCCCACGAGCGTCGCGGCGCCGGTATCGAACAGCTGTTCGGCGGCGGCGTTGACAAAGCAGACGCGATCGTCGGCGTCGACCACCAGCAGCGGCTCGGGCAAAGCCGCAAGCACCTGCGTCGGATCGGGCGGCGCGGCGCCAAGCTTACGGGCCAGGCTGCGCAGTGCCATCTAGGCCGCCCACCGCGCGATCAGCGGCACAAAGAATTCGGCAATCATCGCATTGACCTTGACCGGATCGGCAATCTGATTGACTGCGGCGCGGAACTCCGCCGAGCCGGGCAGCCCCTTCGAATACCAGCCGATGTGCTTGCGCGCCATGCGCGCGCCGGCGTCAGCGCCGTAATGCGTCAGCATCTCGTCGTAATGGCGCAACACGATGTCACGCTGCTCCGTCATGGTCGGATCGGGCAGACGCTCGCCGGTCTTCAGGAAATGAATTACCTGGCGCACGAACCACGGCCGGCCATAAGCGCCACGGCCGACCATGATGCCATCCGCCCCCGATTGCGCCAACGCCGCGTGCGCTTCATCAAGCGTATTGACGTCGCCATTGGCGATCACCGGGATGCGCACGGCTTCTTTCACCGTGCGGATAAAGCTCCAGTCGGCTTTGCCATCGTAGAACTGACAGCGGGTGCGGCCATGTACCGTGATCATGCGAATGCCCGATTGCTCGGCGATGCGTGCCAGCGCAGGCGCGTTGCGGTTGCGGTCGTCCCACCCGGTGCGCATCTTCAACGTCACCGGCAAATCGACCGCCTTCACCGTCGCCTCGAGGATGCGCGCCGCGTGGAGCTCGTCGCGCATCAGCGCCGAGCCGGCATGGCCGTTGACCACCTTCTTCACCGGACAACCGAAATTGATGTCAATGATGCAGGCACCGCGATCGGCGTTGAGCTTGGCGGCTTCCGCCATCACCTGCGGCTCGCAGCCGGCGAGCTGCACCGCCATGGGTTGCTCCTCAGCCTCGCTTTTTGCCATCACCAGCGACCGCCGGGTTTCGCGAATCATCGCCTCGCTGGCGATCATTTCCGAAACCACCAGGCCGGCGCCGAAGCCTTTCACCAGCCGCCGGAACGGCAGGTCGCTCACACCCGACATCGGCGCGAGGAACACCGGATCGGCGATCTGGACCGGGCCGATCTCAATGGGTTCGAAGCTTTTGCTCATTTTATAAGCAGACCACAGTGATGCGTAAGAATTGGGCATAGAATACGCCGACATTTGTGCGACGCAATAAAAATCGAATCGCTGGTCCTGGGCTCCGCCCACCACGCACGACATCGGCAGCTGAAGCTTTTCGATCTTTGTTCGATTGACCGGCCTGCGTTAACGACGGAACGGTTGATGATTGCGGCCGCATTATCCTTAGCGGGCCGTCCGCGCGCCACGCCGCTCAACCGCCAACCTTCCGCTCGCAATGCTCCGATCCAGATCCCCCTACCTCGCTGGCCTGACGCGCAACACGTTCCTGCTCGCCGCGGGGAGCTTTTTCGCCGACGTCTCGACCGAGATGCTCTATCCGATCCTGCCGATTTTTCTCACGCAGACGCTGCACGCGAGCGGCAGCATCGTCGGCTTGATCGAGGGCACGGCACAGGCCACGCAGAACATCGTCCAGGGAATCTCGGGCTCGCTCTCCGATCGCCTGCGCAAGCACAAGACGATCGCCATGATCGGCTTCATCGCGGCCGCCCTTGCCAAGCCGCTTATCGGCATCGCCACCGCTTGGCAGGGCGTGGTCGGCGCGCGATTGCTCGACCGGATCGGCACCGGCACGCGTTCCGCGCCGCGCGATGCGCTCGTCGCTGAATCAGTGGACGAGGAATATCGCGGGCGAGCGTTCGGCCTTGAAGGTTTTGGCGACAATGCCGGCGCGTTTTTCGGTCCTCTGCTCGCGATCGCGCTGTTGTTTTGGCTGCACGCAGGCTTCCGCACGATTTTTCTGGTCGCGATCGTTCCCGGCCTTCTGGCGTTCGTCATGGTCGCGCTGGTGCGCGAGCGGCCGGCCGCGACCGCCGCCAATGCGACAATCAACATCAGCCCACGCCGGCTACCAGCGTCTTATTGGAAATATCTGCTGGTCACTGTGATTTTCGGCGCCGGCAATTCGAGCAATTCGTTTCTCATCCTTCAGACACGCGACATTGGCGCGTCGTTGCCGCTGACCATCCTGATCTATGCGGGTTTCAATCTGGCGGCGGCGTTGATCTCGTATCCCGCCGGCTCATTGTCCGACCGCTGGGGACGGAAAAACCTGCTGCTGGTTGCCTATGTCCTCTTCCTGGTCGCGTATCTCGGCTTCGCACTGAGCCGCAACGTCGCCGTGATCGCCGTCGCATTCGCCGGCTACGGCGTATTCCAAGGCATGTTTCGTGCCGTCGGCAAAGCGTTCGCGAGCGATTTTGCGCCGACCGGGCTGCATGCCAGCGCCATCGGCTGGTACAACACGACCGTCGGTCTACTTGGCCTGTTCGCTAGCGTCATTGCGGGCCTGTTGTGGGACCGCGTCGGCCACACCGCTGTGTTCTTCTTCGGAGCGGCATCGGCGGCCGCGGGCTGCGTTGCTTTGGTCATATTAATTCGGAGCCGATCGTCCGGCCTTGGCAAGCACGGGGCTGTGGTTTAGGTTCGCGCCGCCATGCCGTCCTGCATCGCGCTGGTGGTCGCGGCCGGTCACGGTACGCGCCTCGGCGCCGACCTTCCCAAGCAATATCTGTCCGTTGCCGGACAACCGCTGCTGCGTCATTCACTGACGACGCTCGCGGCGCATCCTGGAATCGACCATGTGCGCGTGGTCTACAATCCGAGCGACACGGACCTCTACGCTCGCGCCAGCGCCGGGCTTGATTTGCTGCCGCCGGTCGCCGGCGGCGCAGCGCGGCAAGATTCGGTGCGGCTCGGCCTCGAAAGTCTCGCCGAGCTCGCGCCCGCGCAGGTATTGATCCACGACGGCGCGCGGCCCTTTGTCGACGCCGGCACGATCGATCGCGTGCTCGCCGCGTTGGCCGACGCGCCCGCCGCCGTGCCGGCGCTGAAGCTTGCCGATACGGTGAAACGCGCCGACGATGGCCGCGTGCTCGAGACCGTCGATCGCGCCCAGCTCTGGCGCGCACAGACACCGCAAGGCTTCCGCTATCGCGACATCCTTGCCGCGCATCGTGCCGCCAAAGGCATGGATCTGCCCGACGACGCGGCGGTGGCCGAGCACGCCGGTCTTGCCGTGCGCATGGTCGCGGGCGGCGAAGACAATATCAAGGTGACGACGCAAGAAGACCTTGCCCGCGCAGAGCGCTGGGCAGCCGCGCGCCTCGGCGACGTGCGCACCGGCCAAGGTTTCGACGTGCATGCATTCGGTCCCGGCGATCATGTCTGGTTGTGCGGAATCAAAGTGCCGCACAGCCACGGCCTCGTCGGTCACAGCGACGCCGATTGCGGCTTGCATGCGCTGATCGACGCCATACTCGGCGCACTCGGCGCCGGTGATATCGGCGTCCATTTCCCGCCGAGCGATCCGCAATGGCGCGGTGCGCCGTCGCATCGCTTCCTGCGTCATGCGGCCGATCTCGTTGCCCGGGCCGGCGGCCGTATCGCGCATGTCGACGTCACGCTGATCTGCGAGAGCCCAAAAATCGGCCCGCACCGCGCAGCCATGATCGCGCGCATCGCCGAAATCCTCGCCCTCGACGCAAAGCGCGTCAGCGTCAAGGCAACGACCACCGAGCGCCTGGGCTTTACCGGCCGCGGCGAAGGCATCGCGGCGCAGGCCGTGGCGACGTTACGCCTGCCGCTCTGATCCGATGGCGCGACGGTCGCTGCCTTTTTCGCATCCGGCGGTTTGGCTTTCGACCTGGTTCGGCTGCGGATTGGCGCCGTTCGCACGCGGTACCTGGGGTTCGCTCGCGGCGTTGCCGTTGGCCGCCCTCGCCGTCTGGCTTGGTGGCACGTTGGCGTTGCAGATGGTCAGCGCGGCTCTGCTGGCGATCGGTATCGCGGCAAGCGATGTCTATGCGCGCGCGACCGGCATCAAGGATCCCGACGAGGTGGTCATCGACGAGGTTGCCGGCCAGTGTCTAACACTGCTCGTCGTGCCGCTGGCGCCCCTGCCCTATCTCGCTGGATTTCTGCTGTTCCGCTTCTTCGATGTCGCCAAGCCGTTTCCGATCCGCTGGCTCGAGCGCAATCTGCCCGGCGGCTGGGGCATCATGCTCGACGACACCGGCGCCGCGATCTACGCCATGATCGTCTACTTGATCGGGAGCCACCTGTTTGCCCGCTAATAGCCCTAACGCGTTGGCCGCAAGCGTGCTCGATGCCTGTCGCGCGCGGCATTGGCTGGTCGGTATCGCTGAATCCTGCACCGGCGGATTGGTCGCGGCGGCGCTCACCGATATTCCGGGCTCGTCCGATGTCGTCGATCGCGGCTTCGTCACCTACTCCGATCGCGCCAAAGCCGAGCTGCTCGGCGTGCCGGTGCCGATCCTGGTCACGCATGGCGCCGTCAGCGGCGAGACCGCGGCGGCAATGGCGCAAGGCGTGCTGGCGAAAGCCAAAGTGGATTTGGCGGTAGCAGTGACCGGCATCGCCGGTCCAGGCGGCGGCAGCGCAGACAAGCCCGTCGGCCTGGTGTGGTTCGCGGTGGCGAGCCGCGGACGCGAGCCGCGGGTCGAACGGCAAATTTTCGCCGGCGACCGCGCGGCGGTGCGCGCGGCAGCGACGCGGCGGGCGCTCGAACTCCTTGCCGAGGCCGCTGCGGCCTAGCTGATCAGGCGGGCTCCGCCGCGGCGACGACGATGTCGACCAACCGGTCGGTGCGCCGCGTCTTCTGCATTTCGTCGAGGGCGGCGCGGAAGATGCGGGCGATGCGTTCGTCATCCACGGCCACGGTCTGCGCCTTGCCGTTGGTCGCAGTGCGGATGGTCGCCGGACCCAGGCGATTGACCGCCAGCATGGTCAGCAGCACCGGATCGATATCTTCCCGCGTTTCGGCGGGGCCGAGTTGCACGATGTCGAGCATGAATCCTCGGTAATGGTTTGCAACCCCGCCTCTCTACGCGCCGAAAGCTGCCGGATTGTTGCGCACGCATGACGGTTCGATGAAACCGTCACCAATTCTTGTGCGTCGAGCGAGTCGTACGCGCGAGGCGTTGGCGCGCGCCAGTCAGGTGCCGATCGCGACCGATTCGGGACCGCGCGCCGCGCGCGTGCCGCGGCCGATCCACAGCACGGCGATCGCCGCCATCACGCAAAGCATGCCAAAAATCATCACAGGCGGACCGTAGCTCCCAAAGGCGGCGCGCATCGCACCGGCTACCAACGCGATGCTGGCCGCGCCAAGCTGATGGCCAACGAACACCCAACCAAAGATCACCGGCGCCATCCGCTTGCCGAAGCCGTCGTTGGCGAGACGCACCGTCGGCGGCACCGTCGCCAGCCAGTCGAGGCCGTAGAACATCGCGAAGATCGACAGCGTCACGGCGTTGAAGCCGGAAAACGGCAGGTAGAGGAGCGATAGGCCGCGCAGTCCGTAATACCAGAACAGCAGCACGCGGCTGTCGTAACGGTCGGTAAGCCAGCCCGACAGCGTCGTGCCGGCGAGATCGAACATGCCCATCAGCGCCAGCAGGCTGGCGGCGTGCACTTCGGGAATGCCCTGGTCGAGACAATAGGAGATCAGGTGCGTGCCGATCAGGCCATTCGTGCTGGCGCCGCAGACGAAGAAGCTGGCGAACAGCAGCCAGAAGTCGCGCGACTGGGCGCCGACACCGAGCGCACCGAACGCGACGCCGATTGGATTGGATACAGGCGGCGCGGCCGACGGCTGATCGGCCTTCGCGCCGTAAGGAGCCGCGCCGACGTCGTGCGGCTGTTCCGGTAGCAGCAACCAGACCAGCGGCACGATCGCCGCCGCCGCCGCGGCTACGATCCAGGCAACGGCGCGCCAGCCGCCGTGATCGACGACCCAGCCCAGCATCGGCAGGAAGACGAGTTGGCCGGTGGCGCTCGACGCCGAAAAGATGCCCATCACCAAGCCGCGATGCGTCGCGAACCAGCGGTTCGCCACGGCCGCGCCCAGCACCAGCGCGATCATGCCGGAGCCGAGCCCAACCAAAATGCCCCAGGTGAGAATGAGCTGCCACGACTCGGTCATGAAGGTGCTCGCCGCGACACTGGCGGCCAGCAGCGCGAGCCCGCCCAGGATCGTGCGGCGCACGCCGATGCTCTGCACCAGCGCCGCGGCGAACGGTCCCATCAGGCCGTAGAGCAGCAGATTGATCGCGATCGCCAGCGAGATCGTCGCGCGGCTCCAGCCGAACGCCTCCTGCAACGGCACGATGAGAACGCCAGGAGTCGCGCGCACGCCGGCCGCCGCTAGCAAAGCGACAAAGATCACGCCGACGACGATCCAGCCGTAATGGAAACGCCCGCCGACGACGCGCGCGAGTGCCTTCGACATGTTCCTCGTGATCCCCTGCGCCTGCTGTGCGAATTGAGACAGGCTTGTCTCTTCTCTTGACACGGTACAGACAGGTCTGTATCACGTCAAGCTGCGATGCGCGCAACCCAGCCAGATGAAATACTCTTGCCGGCCCCCGGAGCGGGCGCCGCGGTTTCGCCGCGCGACCGTCTGCTGAACACGGCGAATGACCTCTTTTACCGGCGTGGCATCCATACCGTCGGCATCGACGAAGTGATCGCCGCCGCCGGCGTCGCCAAAATGAGTCTCTATCGCAGCTTCCCGTCGAAGGATGAGCTCGTCTCTGCGTATCTCGCGCGGCGTTCCGGCCTTTATTGGGACTGGTGGGATCGCATCGTCGTACGTCACCGCGACGATCCACGACGACAATTGCTGGCGCTGACCGCGTCGCTGCGCAAACGTGCTCTGCGCGCCGGCTGGCGCGGCTGTCCGTTCACCAACGCTGCGTACGAATTTCCCGAGCCTGATCATCCGGCGCGCCACGTCGCCGAGGCCAATAAGCGCGAGATGCGGCGGCGTTTTCGCGCGCTCGCCAAGGCGGCTGGGGCGCGCTCGCCGGCACGGCTCGCCGATCAACTCACGCTCTTGTTCGAAGGCGCCTATGCCAGCGTGCTGACTTTCGGCCATCGCGGCCCGGCGCGGACAGTGGTCGACGCAGCCGCCGCGTTGATCGACGCACAGCTTCCGAAATCGGCCGCTCCGGTCGTCAGGCGCTCACCGTTGCGCACGGCGAGCTGAAAAATCCGTCGAGCAACGCCGGCAAATCGAAAATTGCGCTGTTCGGCTGTTGCGCGAGTGCACGACGCATCGCCGCCAGCCGTTCCGGATCGCTCAGCGCCGCGATCGCCGCGCACAAGCTTTCGGCATTACGAAACGACAGCGCCGCGCCGATCGCCTGCGCCCAGTTGGCGTTGTAGCGCTCCTGCGCCAGCAAGCGCGCGCCAACCTCAAGGATCATCGGCAAGCCCGTCACCATCGCCTCGGAGATCGCGCCGGGTCCGGGCTTGCCGACGAAGAAGTCGCTCACGGCCATGTAGCGCTCGATGGCGTCGGAAAAGCCGATGACGTGGCGCGGCCGCCGCGCCGGCAGCGTCGCGATGTCGTCGGCGATTTCGCGATTGGTGCCGCAGACGTAGATCATCTGCACCGGTAGATCGCTTGCCTCGATCGCCGCGGCGAAATCAAACATGCGGTCGGCGCCGCGGCCGCCGAACATCATCAAGCCGGTGAGCCGGTCAGGCGCCAAGCCCAGCGCTGCGCGCGCGGCGGCCGTGCTCGCCGGTGTCTTGGTCTGCGCCAGGGC
>Ga0126371_10004143_pt1 | contig 12762 bp, 13 predicted proteins | sample PanSoiMetaPlot_4_FD_110145 | JGI IMG/M metagenome (GOLD analysis project Ga0126371, IMG submission 110145) | Tropical forest soil microbial communities from Panama - MetaG Plot_4 | ecosystem: Environmental > Terrestrial > Soil > Tropical forest > Bulk soil | place: Panama | collected 2016-02-17
CCGTCGCCGAGCCCGCTGGGCCCTGGCGTCTGATGCGCGAGGATCTCACCGCCACGCACGAGCTGATCGGAGAGTGACCACTGCCGCCGATCGATTGCTGGCACGCCGTCGTGGCCGCCCACGCGCGATTCACGCGGCGTGGTGGGATCACGAGCGCCTCGGGGTCTCCGTCGGTGCGTTCGGCGACGAGTCAGGAGTGTTCGACCGCCATCTCGCGGCGGCGCCCGAGGAGCTCGCTGTGGCATCGGCTCCTGAGGGCTCCTGGGGGGCGGTGTCCGAGTCTGGCAGGTCATGTCGCGGCAACGGGCACCAGGCGCAGGGCAGCCGCCGCTGGAGGGTGCAAATGTTGGCTATCCTCCGACCTCGCCCGCGACGTGCTGCCGAAGGGCGACCCTGCCCGCGAGTAGCCGCCCCGTCCCGCCGACGCGCGGCGCGTTTCTCGGCTTCGCGCTCTCGCCTAGGGGCGAACGATCGCGCGGGCCCCTGAGGCTCGGATGAAGGCGAGGACGGCGGTAACGTAGCAGCCGACCCCTGTCCAGAACGCGGCTGAGATGCTCGTGTGGAGGGCGATGACCACAGCCAGCACCGAGGCGCACACCGACGCCGCGCCGTTGATCCCCCAGAGCCAGGGGGTCAGCGCCTGCGCTCGCCCTCCGGCCGCGAGCCGCATGCCGAGGGGGAATGCCATACCCATGAAGAGGCCGACGGGCGCGAGCATGCCGACCACGAGCAGGATCCGCACCCACGTTACGGCGCCTTCCCAGGCACGGACGACACCGGGGCTGATGAGCCCGAAGATTACGAGAATCCCGATGAGGACGAAGAGCATCCAGGCCGGCGGTCCCAGCGTAGCGCCCGGGGTCACCTTCCTCGTCAGGTAGCTGCCGGCACCGCTCGAGAGGAGCAGCGAGAACAGGACTACTGAGAGGCTGTAGGTCGGGTGGCCCAGCAGGATGATCAGCCGCTGCATCTGGGAGATCTCGACGAACATGAAGCCGAGGCCGATGCCGCCGAAAAAGACGAGCAAGGGGGTACTGCCGCGGAGCGCCGTCCGGTCCGTCGTCAGCGCGAGGGGCACGACGATGCAGAGCGCGGTGAGCAACATGACGGCGATCAGGAGCGACCCAAGTACGGAAACCGCCTTCATGTTGATGTTGTCGAACTCCTGACCCGATCTCGCCCGGTTGAAGACGTGTTGCAGGCGCAGGGTGTGGAAGAAGAACGGGCTGTCGTCCGTGGGCGCGGCGATGTTGACGGGGAAGCGGGCGAGGAATCCGTCGAGATCGCCACCCGAGGCGAGTGTCGCGAAGGCCTCGTCGGCGGCCCCGCGTGGGCTCAAGACGACGTCGAACTCCATGCGGCGCGCCACTGCCTCCACCGTGTCGATGTCCTCGTCGGAGAACGGCGCGCGGCTGACCAGCATGGTCGCGATGCCGACGGGCGCGGCTCCGGCCGAGGCCATCTGCTTCACGATCACTATGTGGCGCCGGGGATTCTTGATTCCGGAGCGCATGAGGGCGGCCTGGCCAAGGGCCGTGAGCCGGTACGTTTCGTCCGGCCGGGAGCGGAAATGGTACCGCGAGACAGTGAGGATGCCGGTGGGGGTCAGCCGATTGAGGAAGAGGGTCCAGGCCTCCGCCGTGTAGAGCGAGTTCTCGGTCAGGACGAAGGCGCCCGCCGCCGTCGCAGCCCAGGTGTCGATCAGCGAGATCTGGATCATGTCGAACCGCTCGCGCTGGCGGGCGATGTAGCTCCGCGCCTCGTCGTTGACGAAGCGCACCTGCGGCAGGCGATCGAGATGCCCGGTGAAGCCTCCGAGCCGGCCGTTCACCGTCTCGATGATAGCCTGATTGATCTCGACGCCGAGGATCGCACGCTGGCCGAACAGGACGGCGGAGAGAATGTCCCGCCCGCCACCCACCCCGACCACGAGGACGCGCCCATTCCGGCGGACGTAGTGGGCGAGGTTCGTCACGTCGAACTTAAGGTGCTCGAGGTCAGCGGGATCGCCGTTGAAGCCCGTCACCACGGTGCCGGCCGCCGCGTCCAGGAGCAGCGAGAGCTGGCGGACCCCGCGGTCGGGGCGATAGACGGAGCTCAAGCCCCAGCCCGCCGGAGGCGAAACCTGGGCGGGATCACCGTACACGGTGATGCGCGAGTACGAGTTCCACTTCTCGTAGAGCGGGTGGCCCTCCATCCTCCCCTTGACCCATTGCAGTCGCAAGAGCGGCGCCTGGGCCCGCACCAGGGCGGCCTCGAACCCCGCGGTGACCGCCAGCAGCACCGTTATCCCGATGGCCACCTGGTGCAGGCGTGGGCGGACGCGGACCCCGAAGAGGACGGCGGCGAGCCCGGCGAGCGCGCCCACGACCAGCACCGCCGTCGGACCGTCGGTGAGATCGAGGGTGACGATGACGAGGAGGCAGCCGACGGCGGCGCCGACGAGATCGAAGGCGTAGAACGTCCCCACGCGGCCGGGGAACTTCGTCAAGGCCAAGGCCACCCCGACCCCGCTCGGGACGAACGGCGCGGCAATGACGGCATAGCCCAGCACCGCCCACAGGACGCCCCCCACGCTCAGGTCGCCTTCGAAGGACACGAACAGCCCAACGAGGAAGCTGCCTACGGCCGTGACCGCGAAGAGGAGCGCGCTCCACGTCAGATGCTCGTGCACCCGTTCCAGGGTGAAGACGGCGGGGCGGAGGTAGACCAGGATCGCGCCCACCGTCATGCCGAACATCGCCACCGAGATCGCGACGAAGGCGAAGTGATACCACATGGTGACGCTGAAGATCCGCGTGAGGACGATCTCGTACATCACGGTGGAGAGAGCGAGGACGAAGAGCCCGAGATACGTGGGTGCCTCGCGAGAACGCCCGGGGCAGTCTGAACGCGTCGACGACGTCACTGAGTCGACGTTAGCACGCGCACGGACGCGCCCCATAACTTCCCGTGCGGTTCCTGAGCGCCTCGCCGAGATGATCCCTTGGCGGAGTAACCTCACCCCGAGGAGACGGCGAGGAACTGCATGATCCCCGAGATCATGCGCGCGGCGAGCCAGCCGCGGTCCGGGTCGATCGGCAGGGCCTGCGATGCCACCTTCGCGATGACGACCTCATTCTGCCTGGGGACGTGGAGTGACCGATACTGTGGCAGCGGCTCCTGAGGCGGTCGGTGTCCGAGTCTGGCAGATTACGTCGCGAGAATGAAGCCCAGGGGGCGGGTCAATCGCCACCGGGCCCGTCGCGGTGGCGATCGCGCACAGTAGAAGGAAGCTGGCGGCCACGATAGGGGGCAGCCAGCGGCGGGCCCGCCTTCTTCTGCCCTCGATCACTTGTCTCATCGGCCATTCCCTCCCTTGGGTTTCTGGAGCTGTCCACGATGTCCACGACTAGAAACACCGTGGGCGGCGTCTCGGTTGCTTGGCTGGCTGTCCTCGAGGCGCGCCTCGTGCCAATCGGCATCGGACGGCTGATGGATTCGAGCATGAACCGACGCACCCCCTTTGCTGCCTGCCAGTCCCGTGCTAGTTGCCTGGGCGAGCCATGTCCACATGGTGCCGGCGCGAAGGATTCGGCAGAAGGCGCACGTGGGCCCCGCATCCCCGCCCCGCCCCGCACTATCCAGCTCTACGACGTGATGCTCGACGCGGTACGGTGCGAGCGGTCCTCGCGATTGCTTAATCCCAGCACACAATCTCGCGGCAACCGCGCCTAGCCGCGTTTCGACACGCCCTCACAACCTGGGAGTGTTTCAACCAGGGCTCGACCTGCCGCGCGCCTGGCCAACCTTTGACTCCCCGGCTCGCGCCGGGCTGCTGGGAAGATGCTGGGAGCGCTCGCGGAGCCCCGCGCTGGCGCGAAGTTGCGGTGCGTCTGACAAGTAGGTCTTGTCAGCTAACCCGGCCGCCCTGAGGGACAGCAGCGTCTAACGTTTCCCCGGGCGGTATAGGGCCAGTCTCCGCTTGCCCATGGAAGGGCTCTCAGTGTAAACGTTGGCCCTTGTGAGCAGGCGTAGGAGACCCTACGGCTCCGGTACCGGGCAGCCCGAGCTTCCGCTTGCGGCTCGAAAGCAACGTCCCCGTGTTCTCGAACCTGAGGTAGCGGCCAGAGTCGCCATTTCCCGTCGAGCAAAGCCGTCGGTTATCCCTGGCCACGTCAAACTTCTTCTAACGCTTGAACTCCGGCGCGAGCTAGCGGAGAAGCTGAGCCAGCAGGCTATCCGATCAGGATGGAACATCGAGGCGATCATCATCGCGCTACTTGAAGTGGCGGCGAAGCGATGGCGTTGACCAATGAGCAGATTCGGGCTCGCATCCGAGAGCTTATCGCCTCGGGCGATCTCCCGAATGAGCCTCCGGTCGTCCAGAACGCCGGACCCGGCTTTGGGAACTTCAGGCGTGGTTCGCAATGCTTGATCTGCAGGGAACCGGATGCGCTAGTCGGCTACTTCTGCGTAGGCCGGCGCGTAGCGTACCTAAATGCTGCCTGTGACGCCGTGTGGATGCAGGAGCGTGAGCGTCAGGAGGAGACATGAACCGACGCACCTTCATGGCGATGGTCTCGGGCGGCCTCCTCGCCGCGCCGCTGGCCGTCGAAGCGCAGCAGGCATTAGGCGGGGAGGAAGGACCTCACATGGCGAAGCGGGTGAGCCCCTTTCGGCGCCAGACAGCTCCCAATATCCCCAGTAAGGCGGTGCCGACGAGAAGGAGCGTGTCAGGTTCAGGGATGGGCTCCACGTAAGTCTGAAAATGCAGGTCGAAGCGCGAATCTGTTAGCCAGGAAACGCCGCCGTCAACAGAGACAACAAACGTGCCACCAGGGTACGGATTCACTCCTGAGCCGTTCCAAATTCCATTGTTCGGGAAAGGACAACAAGGGCCCAGTGTAGAGCCGGGGAAGTTCACCACGATCGCATGTTGTTCGCCAGCGACCTCCGTGATCGCCTGAGAAAACGTAATCAACAGTGACAGTGGCGCTTCCTGACCAGCCGGTAGAGTTGCTGACCCCAAGGTCGTCGTCGGACGCCCATTGGCAGTGTCATATATTGAAATCTGCATCGGAAACCTTGTATCCGTGATAGGAATACAGCCCGGAAAAATGCAGAAAGAGATGTCAAGATTTACCCCCACCAACCTCCCCGTGACTCCCGCCGTGTACGTTTGCCCGATGTATTGCCCGCCAAGAATCGCCTCGAACACGTCGCCGGGGGCCACGAAAGACTGATCAAGTACGGCCGCCGGTGCTCGGTAAGGTAGCATGACGGGTATCCCGACAATGAGTGGGACGAGGACAAAGAGCTGACGGAGGGACGCATTGTGGAACAATCGCATGATTGACCTCCGTTTCATAATCCGTCGACTTTCAGCGACCGGGACCAATAAGTGCGGGCAACTATAGCACGACAGTCGGGCGGCTTCCCCTTTGGAGCCGGACGGGAGCGGCGGCGAGTCTCGTCATCAACCTCAAGACTGCCAGGGCCCTCGGCCTGTCAATCCCGCCGTCGCTGCTGGCGCGGGCGGATCAGGTGATCGAGTGACCAACACCGTGGACCCGCGCGAGCCGAAGAAGAGGTGAAGTGCCTGTCTCAAATCTTGGACATTGGCCGCGTCATGCGGAACCGATACCATGACGAGGCATGCGCCCCCTGCTTGACGACCTCGATGCCTTCTATTTGGAGCATCGTCGCTGCGGGCGCTTGGACACCGATGTCGAGAACGGGTGGATCTCGATGACGTGCGAATGTGGAGCGGGCCTTAGCCAGACGTAATGAGATGTGACACGTCCGTACAACCCGACTCTTGCTAGCGGTGAAACGCGACCGAGGAGGAACTATGATGAAGATCCTCGCGATGGCGCTCGTGATTCTTGCCTCGACGGCATCGAGCAGTTTCGCCGACCACGAGCGCTTCATCGTCGGTGAGATGCGAAACGTCGATCCCTCAGAAAAGATAATCACATCAACATCTGGCGCATGCGTTCCAAGTCATGATCGCGAGAGGCTTGAGTGTTACTTCACTACGTTTGGTCTTTGGAAAGTCAAGACCGCAGAAGACATAAAGAAAGACGCCGAGCAAGGCTTGGAAGAGATGAACAAAGACTCGGCGAAGGTAGTCAAGGAATGGACGAAGTCGTTTTGCAGTAACAAGAAGATGGAGCCAGATCCTATGCTCCTGAGCGGCTGATTTTCCGCGTAGTTTGTGAGTGCAGGTTAGTGGCCGTTAGTACCGAAGACAAGAGGATCTTGTCCACGTAGCCTGCGGGCGACGATGATTTTGGGTGAAGCTCCAGCCGAGCGGATCAGCCGCCATGCTTCTCCCTGCACTTCTCATGCTTCCTGACAAAGGCCTGCGCTTCGGCGAGAAACTCGGGGAGAGAGTTCGGGACCGTCGGCGGCTGCGTCGCACCTCACCGACGGCAGAAGTACCCCTCCTCCATGAGGACGACCCACCCTGCCCGATCCTTATCCGCCATGCTTTTCCCGGAAGCTCTCGATCTTTGACTTCGGTTTCGGCGCGTCGACCTTGATTCTCGACCGACTTGCCGGCGTCATGCCGAATTCGCAGAAATAGCCCTTGAGTTGCCCGGTGATCACGTCCGCTTGCTGCGCGAGCGGGTTTCTGACTGGAATCCCCTTGCGCATGACGACGAAGCCCTCCGTTATGAGCCGCCCCTGAATCTGCGCCCACTCCGACCACTTCTGACACATAGCCGTGAGTGGCTCCGCGTCAGCCGGCGTCGCTAGCCCCGCCGAGAGAAGGATCGGCACGGTCCGGCGCCACGTCCGCAAGGCGATTTCGTCGAGGTCCTCCGTCGGCTGAACTTCCCCCAGCGCTATCTTCGGCTCCTGATCATTCATAGGCCGATGCTGAGGGTTGCCTTTCAGCATCCGGAGCGACGTCGGCGTCGGTGCCCGTCCGCGTCCGCCCATTGCTTGTGTCCTCCCAAATGAAGTAGACGATCGCCGCCGCGATCAGCACCACGACGATCACCCGGTATCGCGTGGGCAAAATTTTGCCTCCCCTGCGGTCCACACGTCCAGGCTCTAGACTTTTTCACCCCCTATCCCCTCGCCCGCCCGTTCAAGATCCCGGCGTACGTCGCCCTTGTGACGGTCACCTTGCGTCCGTCCGGGGTCGTGTACATGTGGGGCCGCTTCTTCTCTGCGGGCGCGTTAGCCATGATGGTCTCCTCCGATTTCTCGATGGGTGATCTAGATCATGATCTAGCCGCCCAAGGTTGGCGCAGCGCAGGCAGAGCGGCCACGGACCGTAGAAGACCCAGGTCCCGTGGGAACAGTTAGAACACGCGGTGAAAGCCTGGATGTGGCGGACGCCGACGCTTTCGATCGCGTCCGGCCAGGGATAGGAGAATCGAGACTCCACCCGGGCCCGCGTCTGCGCCCTGGCCCTGAGCCGCTCCTCCCGTTCCGGGGAGATCTCCGGCGCCTGGCTTTTTTCGCTTTCTTCGCTTTTTTCGCGTCCCGGTATGTCGTAGACGGTCGTGGGGCGGCCTCCTGAGTCCTTGGTCACCATGTAAAGTTTGCCGCGCTCGATGAGCATGTTGAGGATCTCGTCAAGCTCGGCGCCGGAGAGGTGACGGGCGAACAGATCGGAGATCTGCGTGCGGGTGAGGGGCCCGCGCCGGCGGATAGCCGCGAGGATCATGTCGGCCATGGGCAACCCGAGGCGCCCCTCGAAGAGCCGGCGGACGGAGGCCTCGCAGAAGTCCCACACGGCGACCGCCGACTCCAGGTGACGAAGGCGGATCAGGGCGGAGCAGTCGAGGAGGGCATAGAGCACGCTCAGGCGGAGTACCTGCGCTTCGGCTCGGGCGAGCATGGCGCCGACCAGGCCGGCCTCCCCCTCGCTGAGCTTGGGGTAGAGCTTCGCCCAGAACTCGCGGGCCTCGGCATCACGTTCGATCTCCTCGATGGTATCGGCCACCACGAGCACCTTGCGGAGCTCCGCCAGGAGCGGCTCCATCTTCTCGGGAGGCACCCGGCCGCCTTCGGGCAGGCACTTCGAGCGCTTGACCAAGAAAAATAAGAACCTGTTGTCGAAGCCGTTGGCTTTCTCGGTGGCGGTGAGATGGAGACGCAGCTCGTCCGCGGTGATGTGGCCGATGAAGCTCACGTGCGTGTTCGTCGCCTTGAGCGGGGAGTTTTTCGTCAGGGTGGCCAGCGGGTGCCCATCCCAGGCTTGGCGCAGTACGGCGGAGAGGGAATTCGTGTCGCCCGCCATGCGCCGGAACACACTGGCCAGCTCGGCCTCGAAGATCAGCAGCCGCTTGTCGGCCACGCCGGAATCGACCTCCTGGGTCTCTCCCTTCACCTCTTTCCACTCCGCATCGCGCACGTGGTAGATGAGTCCCTCGCCCGACGAGGCTCCTGGCCTTACCCGCGCGGACGCCCAGTCCGGGGCCGCCTGCCCGAGCAGATAACAGGGCGCCGACCAGGACGTCCCCTTGCGCCCCTTGGCCGTCGGACCCACGATGGCCGCGAAGAGTCGCGCGGGGTGCTGATCGAATTGGACACGCGCGTGCGGGCCCCGACCGATCACGTTGCCGACCGAAACCAAGAAGTGCGCCAACGTCGCAGCCGGTGAGGCCTCGCTGTAGGGGTCGATCGTCTCCACCAACCTCCCGGCCACCCCGCGGAAGGCCTCGGGCGCCATCGTCGGCCACAAGCTAGTGGACGGAAGGTTCTCGACGTCGGCCGCGGTGCCCCCGTTCTGGATGAAGTCGTCCATCCCGACCTTGGGACTCACGCCGCCCCCGGCAGTAGCTTGATCTGCACGTTCGCGCCAGCAGCCTCCAACGCCTCGGCAAAGTCGGCCGCGCCCTTCTCTACGTCGGGGTTGCTCTGGACGTCACCATCCGGGCAGATCACCACACGGCGCTTGACGAGCGGGATCGGCGCGAAGTCGTCGAGGAGTCGATAGGACCCTCGCACGTGCCACGCCTGAATCCCCGCGAAGCCAACGGCAGCGAATCCCAGCTGAGCCGCGGCAATCGCTTTCTTGGCGCCCTCGACCAGGTAGAGCGGCACGGGGATGTCCATCACCCTGGGCATCACGGACCTGACGAAGTAGGGGTGTGGCGCCGAGCCGCGGGGTTGAAAATACTTTGTGGTGTGACCCTTGGCGTCGGTGAGTTCGGGAAAGATCTTGGTCTGGAACATGTCGAGGTAGCCTCCAGCAGGATCCGGGTAGGGCAGGAGCATCAACGAGACCACGGCGGTGTTCACGCGGAAGCCGAGCAGCCGCGTAAAGTCATTCGGCGGCACACTGCGGATACCCTGGGCGAGCCGACTCACCTCGGTGACCCCCGACTTCTCCAGGTCGGCGCGATGGGCGGGCGCCAGGCGCTGGCGAACACGGGCGAGAGCAACAGTTCCAGATGCGGATTCACGGCCAGCTCTCTCCCTCGAGGGTCACGAGAACATCAAGCAAGAGGGAGAGGCGTCCGGACCAGAGCCAGTCGACCGCATCAAGGATCCATTCGATCTGTTGCCCGCCCCGGCCGCGCTTCTTGCCCTCGCATGAGCATGTGCGAGGCCGGCATCACTGCCTGCCCTCTCGGTTCATATTCGGGAGCGCCTCAAGGTCGCCCACTGCCCTCGCGCCCTCCTCGTCATCGAGCACCGCCAGAACGAGCTCGATGAGAATCTCAATCACCGCCGCACGGACACCGCCCGTCATCACCCCGGGCGCCTGGGCGAGCATTACGGCGCCTCCTGCGTGAGCCGGTTGAGCAGCTCGAGATAGGCCGCGAGGTGCTGGCGACCAGGATCACGGGCGCCGCTCTCCCACCGACAAATCGTGGGTCGGCCGACGTTCAGCGCTTTTGCGACGTCGCCTTGTGAGACCCCTGCGCGCTCCCGCACGAGCCGGCGACCCACCGGATCAGGGAGCTGCCGCCGCAGTCGAGACTGTTCCAGGGCGTCCGTGAGCGTGTCCTTCATGTCGCCTTCCGCAATGCCATGACACCATCGTGGAAAGAGCAAATCAACAAATTTCAACGTGCAATGGTGCCCGCATTTCGCGATGGCCTGCCACCCTTGCCGACCACGGCAACACGATGGTAAGGTCGTGGCACCATGCCGCCACGACCAGACTGGCTGCTGCCGCGCATCCGCATCCCCCTCGCTACCATCAACCCTGCCTATGCCGCAGAGCTGGCATTCCACATTGGCGTTCGACGAGCCGAGGTGAAGGCGGCGAGCGCCACGCCGGGCTGTGGACGCTCGGTGTGGTACGAGACCCCGATCGATGACACGTGGATGGCCGCCTATCGCTTGGCCCCGCAAGCGGGCCACGTCGTGGTCGCCGAGCTCCGCGTCTTTCCGATCGAACCCGAGCGCCCCCGGTCGAGTACGCGCGGCGCCGGACTCTGGAGCGCGGAGCTTCTCGGTGACACGGCGCGGGTGCCGCGCGACGGGCTCTCGGCGCGGGTGCTCCGCAAGGTCCGCATGGGTGAGCACAGCACGAAGGCCGACGAGGCGCTTGAGTGGTGGCGCACCCTCGGCATGCTGGAGGGCTTCAGCGGGCTGGGCGACACACGACGCAGGACCAGGCCCACGGGGCCAACACGCGGCAGGCCGGGACATCCGCCGCTCTATTACGCGCGGCTTGCTCGGACCTACGCGGCGGCCGTCGCGCGCCAGAGCCCGCGGCCAACCGAAGAGGTGGCCGCGCGCCATCGGCTGACCGTCGCCCGCGCCCGCGACTTGATCCACAAGGCCCGCGTGCGGGGATTCCTCACCACCACCATTAAAGGCCGACTGGCCGGTGCCCTGACCCCGAAGGCGAAGGCCGTGCTCGGCATGCGCCCATCGCAGACCACGAGGAGAGGCCAATGATCGCCGCCGCCGTCTACGTGAGGAAGTCGCACGAACAGCCGGGCGTCGCCGACGAGGCGAAGTCGGTCGCACGCCAGATCGAACACGGGACGGCCTTCGCCGAGAGCCAGGGCTGGACGGTCGACCCTGCGCATGTCTTCATCGACGATGGCATCTCGAGTGCCCTGTTCGGCGCCGGGCGACCGGGGCTCGCGCGGCTGCTGAACACGCTCACGCCGCGCCCCCCGTTCCAGATACTCGTCATGGCCGAGGAGAGCCGCCTCGGACGCGAGGCCATTGAGACCGGATGGACCCTCAAGCAGATTCTGGACGCGGGGGTGCGCGTGTTTTTCTACCTGGAGCGACGCGAACGAACGCTCGACTCGGCCATGGAGAAGGTGATGCTCTCCCTCACCAATTTTGCGAGCGAGATGGAACGGGAGAAAGCGCGGCAGCGCACCCACGATGCGATGCGCCGCAAAGCCCGCGCCGGTGAGGTCTGCGGCGGCACCGTCTTCGGCTACCGCAACGTGGAGGTCCGCACCGCAGAGGGGAAGCGGAGCCACGTCGAGCGCGCGATTGATCCAGCGCAGGCGGCCATCGTCGCGCGTATCTTCGCCGACTACGCCGCCGGCTTCGGCTTCGGGCGGATCGCCAAGCGGCTGAACGCCGAGGGGGTTCCCGCTCCGAGGGCCCGAGGCTGGGCGCCGTCGGCGATCCGCGAGATGCTCCGGCGCGATTTGTACCGGGGCCGTATCGTGTGGAATCGCACGGCGAAGGCCGTGCGCGGCGGCGTCACGCGCCAGCGCCGGCGCGACGAGCGCGACTGGATTCACCGCGAGGCGCCCGAGCTGGCGCTCGTCCCCCTTGCCCTCGCGGCGGCCGTAGATGCGCGGCTTCGGGTCGCAGCGACCACATTCCCGCGCGGCCCCCGGGGGGTCCTGACCGGCGGCGCGGTGCAGGCGCCCGGCTATGCCTCGCCCTACTTACTGACCAACTTCGCTCGATGCGCGGTGTGTACCGGGCCACTCGGAACCATCACGCGCACGCATGGGACCGGGAAGGCGCGCTGGCCGGTGCGCTTCTACGGGTGCACCACCCGCGACCGCCGCGGGCCGACCATATGCGCGAACGCGACGCTCCTCCGCCGCGAGATCCTAGACGCCGCCGTCCTCGATGCGGTCCGCGTGAGTCTCGACGACGACATCCTCCGCGACGTGATCGCCGGCGCGATGGCCCGCAGGCAGGCGCAGCAGGGCTCGGCCGAGGCGCGCCGGCCGGTCGTCGCCCGCGAGCTCCACGCGGTCGAGCACCGGATCACCCGCCTCGTGGACGCCATTGCCAGCGGGGGGCCGGTCGAGGAGTTGCTCGAGCGGCTCCGGGCGGAGCGGGCGCGGAAGGCCAGGCTCGTGGAGGAGCAGCGCAGACTCGAGCCCTCGTCCCGCCCGGCCACCGATCTCCGAAGCCGGGTGACGGCGGTCGTGGCGGACTTGCGGCGGCATCTCGGCATTCAGGTCGCTCGGACGCGGCAGCTCCTGCAGATAATGCTGCCGGGACCGATCGCGATGGTCCCCGTCGTGGAGGATGGGCGGCGCGGCTATCGCTTCACCGGCCGGCTCCGGCTCAATGGCCTGCTCCTGGCTGGCGAAGGCATCGAAACGCGTCAACCGGTGGTGGCCCCAACGGGATTCGTAGCCTGGTGGGCATGTACCTCAGCTTCCCGCTGCAGGGTAGTGCCTTCCGGACGTAGCCAACCTTCGTGGTGCCGGTCGAGGCCAGGTCTGTAGATGCCCTCCCCCGGGGACCTGTTCGGTCTGTGGGTATGCGAGCAGGATAACGTCGCGCTCCCGAAGGGATCTTCTTCTAGACAAGGATCAGCCCGGAGGCGGCTCCGGTTGCCGCCGTCCGGGCTCTCGCGATCAC
>Ga0126371_10004145_pt1 | contig 12759 bp, 10 predicted proteins | sample PanSoiMetaPlot_4_FD_110145 | JGI IMG/M metagenome (GOLD analysis project Ga0126371, IMG submission 110145) | Tropical forest soil microbial communities from Panama - MetaG Plot_4 | ecosystem: Environmental > Terrestrial > Soil > Tropical forest > Bulk soil | place: Panama | collected 2016-02-17
CGACGTCGCCGTATTTCAGCTTGTCGCGATCACCGATTGCGAATCGGTTAATCGGATTTGGCACCTGAAAGCCTTGCTTGTCGTACATGGTGAGAGACCAGAAGGCGTCCGCGGTCGGTGTTTCGCATTTTTCGAAGTGCAGTACGTAGTTGTTCGATATCCCGTGCGTCGCAGCCGGGTACTCCCGAAAATAGGCGAACTGATTGATCGGTGCTCGTCCCGTCACGGAGCTCGCGTTTGGGACCGCCGTTGTTTGTCGCATCGTCGTTTCCATCAAGACAATGGGATAAGCGTATTGATAAACCTCGATCGCGATTTTTCTTCTGGGTTGAAATGGCCGGAGTTGACACGCCTGTTTGCGGTAGGGACGGTTCTGCTGCCACAAGAGGTGTGCTCCCCAAAAAATACGAGTGATCGAACCAAGTGCGAGATTGCATCGGCCTTTCGCCGAGGCTAACGGGAGGCGGCCGGTCGTAATACGGTTAGATGTGGCAGCAAAGCATGATGGCGGACATCCCTATTACACTCGTTGGCCACTAAACTCCCGAATACAAAAAGGGCGGCCGTAGCCGCCCTTCGCATGAAACCCGATCGTAAACTTAGCGCGCCGCGACCGCTCTCTCCTGCGCCATCATCGACGCGATCGTTTCCAGAATCGATTCGATGCTACGACCGGTATCGGTAGCTTTATCCACGTAAGGATGACGACCTCCATCTGAGTGCATCACCAGCACGCGCATTCCCGCATGCGCTTTCTTCACCATATAGGGAAGGTGATGCCTGTCATTGCGAGAGAGCGTCGGCCCGAGAATCACCAGATCGAATGCGTCTTTCTTCAGCGTTTCTTCCACGCCCTTGCGTCCAATCGCGGTGGTCACGTGGTGGCCCGCCTTCTGCATCGCCTCCGCTTGAGACGTCAAAACGTCGGTGTCGCCCTCGCCGTAAAGAATCTTCAGCCTGAATGATGAGTTCGCCATAGAAAAAACCAATCAGTCCTTTCTCTGCTGCTCGAGTCCACGGTAGCAACGGCCTCCGGGTGCGAGTAGGTCACTGAAGGCGTACGACGAACGCGATTGGACTGGCCCAAAAGTTTGAAAGGGTCGCTTGTTGTCCGAAAAACTCCTGCGTTTTGCCCGGAAACTCCCGTGATTCGCGGAGGGACATATGTTTCCGGTCAGGTTACGAACGATTGGGTAGCCCTCGTAATTGGCTGATTTCAAGAGTGTTGGGCAGTCGATAGTTTCGAGCCAAGTCCTAGCACATCTGCCAGTGGACCCTCGCGTGGGCGCGGTGGGAGAGTAAATGCCTCTAGAAAATCTCAGGTCCACTAATCCCAAATTTTTCCATAAGGAGCAAACTATGCCTCTTACACCCGACCAACGGAATGCGATCGCAAATGAGTTGAAAAGCTTTGGAGCCAGCCTGAATCTTTCTGACGATCAGAAACAGAGGCTGCAAACCTTTATGACCGAAGCATCGGAAAAGTTACAGGAGTACAAGCAGCAGAACCCCAACGCTTCGAAGGAGGACCTGCTCAAGAAGCTGGCAGACAACCGTGCGCAGATTCGGCAGCGTCTGCAGAATTTCTTCACACCCGAGCAACTCACTAAGTGGGATGCGGAAGTATCGAAAGCGAAGGAATTCCTCGGGCAGAAGATGGCTGCTTAGAGGTTGCGATCACCGGTTCTCTTTTGGCCCTGCCGAAATCTATAGGATTCGGCTGGGTCCTTTTTGTAATAGATACTTTATGCGGAGTGGTTTTGTATGGCGACGCCGACTCAGTTAGGAGCGTCTATTGCGTGGCTCCATCTGCGGCCACTTAGACCCTGATCTTTTGCGCTTTGGCAAAAACAGTCTGATCCCAATCCGTGGATCGGCGTACTAACTGGAATGCTTGCTTGCGCTGCTCTGGAGAACCGGTGATATCACGAATGAAAGTGAGGAGTTCGTCCGGTTTGCACGGTGTCTGCAGGATGGGCACACGGATTTTTCTTCCATCACCGTCGTGCTGGAGATTACACCGACTACCTGTCTGGGATTCTTTTCGAAGATCCGCTTGATGAGGTTATGAGCCTCGAGTCCCGGGTGCCACAAGTCCGTCAGGACCAGATCGTAATGGCGCTCGTCGTAATGTTTGGCCGCTTCGTCACCATGGCGAGTGGCTCGCACGGTATGGCCGGCGCTTTTCAAAATCTGGATTTTGTATTTCAAGACGAGTGCGCTGTCTTCGACGAGAAGAATCTTCATAAAGACTTAACCGCCAACAATGGGTGACGTGCCATCCACCCTTGGTTGATAAGTAACATGGCTGGTTCCCCAAGGGCGAAATCTCTTTGTTAGTTTTGACAGTTTCCGGATACGTGGCTACTCTTTCAAATCAATTCTCCGAGTCGTAACGGTTCTTCCCGAAGGTGAAGACTAAGTTCACCCTTCTCTGGAGAGGGAGGTCCCATGCGGAGGCTCCTGGCTGTCGTCGCGCTTCTTCTTGCTTCCCTGCTCCAGGGCTGCAGCAGTTCAAGTTCGCCTTCCAATCCCAAGACTTTGCAATCCGTCGCAGTCGCTCCGACGCAACCGTTCGTCGCGCTTGGAGTGCAGCAGCAATTCAAAGCGACTGGGATGTACAGCGACGGCACGTCCCAGGACTTGACCAGCACGGCGGTGTGGACCTCTTCTCAGACCGCGGTGGCTACGATCAACCCGGGCGGGCTGGCCATTACAAAGGCGACCGGCACGTCTAGCATCACGGCGACATCGCCCGGCGGCATCAGCGGTTCCACCATGCTCACCGTCACTGCTGCCGCACTTTCCTCCATCGCCGTAACGCCGGCCAATCCTTCTGTCCCAATTGGCGTCACCGAGCAGTTCACTGCAACGGGAACCTTTAGCGACGGCTCGACCCAGAATCTCACCAGCTCTGTTACGTGGAGTGCGGTTGCAAGCACCATCGCCAGCATCACGACCGCCGGACTAGCCAAGGGCCTAGTCGCCGGCACTGCCACGATCACGGCGACGTCGGGGTCAATTTCCGGATCGACAAACCTCACGGTGACGAATGCGACGCTCACATCTATCGCGATCACGCCGGCGTCGCCGACAGTTCCTCTTGGCCTGCTTCAGCAGTTCACGGCAACGGGGACTTATTCCGACGGTTCCACTGCGGATCTTACGAACTCAGTCACGTGGGCGTCGTCGAAGGGTGGCATTGCGTCCATCGAGGTGACCGGCCAGGCGACGGCGCGCAATCTTGGAAGTACCCAGATCTCGGCAACGTCGGGATCGGTTCTTGACTCGACCACCATGACCGTCAGCGCCGCCAGTCTAAACTCCATTTCATTGGGTGGAGATGTCACAGTCGCGACGGGTACGAGCCATCCTTTCACCGCGATTGGAACGTTCAATGACGGAAGCACACGGAACATCAGTAACAACGTCAGCTGGAGTTCATCCGATACGACGGTCGCAACGATTCCTGCAAGTTATCCGGTGGCCAAGGGAATTCATGTGGGAACGAGCCAGATCAAGGCGACGCTAAACTCGATCAGTGACACGGCAAACCTAACGGTGACAAGTGCGACGATTCGGTCAATCTCCGTTACACCCGCTGATTTAAGTGTCGCTCCGGGCGTCAAGCTTCGTTACTTCGCCACTGGATCCTTCAGCGACAATTCCACGCAAGACTTGGGCGTTGATGCTGTCTGGAGTTGCAATGCGCCCACAGTCGCTTCCATTGCGTCTCCTGGAAACGCTCAGACTCTTACCACTGGTCCGGCAACGATCAAGGCCGCTTTCGGCGGCGTGACAGGTACCACGCCTCTCACTGTGACTTCGGCTACGCTCACATCGATCACTGTGAAACCTGCAACTGCCACCATTGCGCCGGCAAGTTCGCTGGGATTCTCAGCCACGGGAACATTCTCCGATAGTTCCACGCAATCTCTGTCAAACGTGGCGACCTGGACGTCGTCAGATCCTACGTCTGCCACGGTGGATGCCATTGGCGAAGTCACCGGGCAATCCGCTGGAAGTTCGACTATCACAGCTTCGTTTAGCGGCGTCCTCGGCACTGCGAATGTTGTCGTGGAATCTTCTCCGCTGCAGTCGATCGTTATCACACCTTCCCCGGGCAACGTTCCGGAAGGCATGACCATACCGCTCGTCGCCACTGGCAAGTTCGCCGATGGCACCACTCAGAACCTTTCCAGCAACGTCACGTGGACATGCACTCCATCGTCGATTGCCACGGTGAGCAATGTCGCCAGCTTCCAGGGAATCGTGACCGGTGTCGCTCCGGGCGCGGCGACGGTCACCGCGGTCTTTGGCGGCGTTGTGGGGACGTCGACGGTAAACACGACCAGCGCTACGCTGACTTCCATCGTGGTTACTCCCAGTAACCCTGGGATTGGGGTGACTGCCACTGAACAATTCACGGCCACCGGTCATTTTAGTGACGGTTCGTCTCTAAATTTGACCCGACAGGTTACGTGGTCTTCGACGGATGTTAGCGTTGCGGTGATCAATTCGAGTGGCATAGCAACCCCCGTTGCGACCGGAACAACCACCATTACCGCTACGCTGAATGGAATGAACGGGAGCACCGGGCTCACAGTCCATTAGGCGGGGGGATGCTCCAGACGCGGATCCCTATACGTCCAGCCGATTCGACGCCGCCACCTTTCCGTACCAGTATCCGGAATCCTTGATCGTGCGCTTCTGATCCCGGTAATCCACGTAGATCAGTCCATAGCGCTCCGTCTGGCCGTTGGCCCATTCGAAGTTGTCGAGCAGGCTCCAGGCATGAAATGAGCGAACGCGTGCGCCGTCGGCGATGGCTCGAGCAAGTTCGGCAAGTTCATTTCGGAAGAATTCGATTCGCCGTGTATCCGGCACGCGCCCGTTCTCTTTGTCGTACGGTGCGTCGAGATAACCGCAACCGCTCTCGGTCATCTCAATGATGGGGTTGTTGTACTCCCGCGAGATCTGCATCACCAGGTCATACATACCCCGCGGCCACACTTCGAGTCCGGATTCAGTGATCGGTCCTTCGCTTGGCATCGCGGCGCGAAAGCGGGTGTAAGGATCGCGTCCGGTCGCCGGATCCGCTTCAATTTCGGTGCCGCTGAAACTGCCGCCGCTGAAGGCCTGCGTCGAACTGGCATCGGAGACGACGCGGCGCGTGTAGTAGTGAAAGCCCACCCAGTCGAGCGGCGCATGAAGGATTTTTTCATCGCCCGGCTTGAATCCCATCTGCTCATAAGGCGGCTCGCCCACGAACGCTTTTGGATACTGCCCCTTCATCGCTGCTTCGAGGAAGAAGACATTGTTCATCGCGTGATAGCGTGCGGCCGCGGCGCGGTCCGCCTCCGAGTCCGTCCTTGGATACGCCGGACACATGCCATACGCACTTCCCACCGTTGCCTTTGAAGAAGCCGCCTTGATAGAACGAAGCGCCTGCGCCTGCGCAAGCGCGACAGTATGTGCAGCCTTCAGAAAGTCGCCGAAGTTCGAGCGTCCCGGCGGAAACGCGCCCACTCCGTAGCCCATGTAGGTGAACGACCACGGCATATTGAAGGGTGCCCAGATCGTGATGCGATCGCCCAGATGTTTGGTCAGGATGCCGGCGTAATCGGCGTAATATCCGGCCAGGTCGCGGTTCGGCCAGCCTCCGCGATCCTCGAGCGCTTGCGGCAGGTCCCAGTGATAGATCGTGCAAAAAGGACGCAGGCCGGTCGCGAGCATCACATCCACGAATCGGCTGTAGTGATCGATGCCCTTCATGTTCGGCGCGCCCGTACCCGACGGCTGAATGCGCGGCCACGAGATGGAGAAGCGATAGCTCTTTTGGTTCAGACGCTTGGCGAGCGCCATGTCCTGAGCGTAGAGATGGTATTGATCGCAGGCGATGTCACCCGTCGTGCCGCCCTTCACCGTGCCAGGCGTGTGCGTGAATCGGTCCCAGATCGATTCGCCCTTGCCGTCTTCATTCCAGGCCCCTTCCACTTGAAAGGCAGCCGTAGCCGTGCCCCAAAAAAAGCCCTCCGGGAAACGCGACTGCTTCACATCTGGAGATGGGACGGCACGGGGAGTTGGTGCCGCTGCGGCGCGGCTTGCATGACTACCGAATAACGTTGCACCTGCCGCTGCCGCCAAAGACGTGCTCACGAATTGCCGACGGTTCAAAGTCGTCCTCCACTAAATCAATGGAAGGAAGATACTCTTTTCGCTGTGAGAGCGTCGCTATGGCGACGCATTGCGCTGCCGCCTCATCGCACTAGCTTTGAGGACATGTCTTCGAATGGTTGCCGATGAGGTGCAGTCAGGCCGGGAATTCCCCCTACTCCTTTCCCGCACTTGAATACGAACTCACCAGGCGCGCGACCAGAACAGCAAGGAAGAGTTGTCCGCCGACGCCCTCAACGATGGCTAGTCCACGAGCCATGTCGAGGCGGGGGACAATGTCGCCATACCCGACGGTGGCCAGCGTAACGAAGCTGAAGTAAATCGCTCCGCTTCTGGATAAGTTACTTTCCGAGAACATTCCCGGACGAACTTGTGCGAGAGCCCAATACGAAAGGCCAAAGTAGATTCCAGCAAGCAAGTAAGCGCTCAGCGCCGCAAACAAATGCTCGGCGCCGACCTTTGCGCCACTCATGGCGAACCGCAGAGCCGCCACTGCGGCGAACAACCCTATCAGCGTCCACAGGGCTAGTGTCACCATCGACAGAGTCTCGAGTCCAAGCCAAGCTGTTAGAGGACGCGCCAGCCATGCAATCACCATAACAACCAGGAGTGCGGTCCTTTTGCTTTCCTCGACGATGGGCATCACCGCCGCAAGGAGGCATATGGCCAGCAAAGACTCAATCAGCATTCCGCTCATACCGAAAGTGGCCAAGATTGGGGACGCCACCATCGTGACCAGGAGCATATAGAACAAAATCATGTAGCGTCGCTTCAGATAAGAGCGCCCGTAGAGACTGATTGATGATTGATTTGGAGTAGAACTCAATTCTTGGAGGCGGGAGGGGGCCTCGCTAGTCATTAACTGGCCCGTCGCTCAGTCATCGAGTGGTTGCTTAAGATTGTCATCGGGCCCACAGGTTTTTTGGGATGCGAGAGAAAGCTTTTTTCAACGCCCGAGAGACGCCCCAACCATTCGTTCAAGTATCCGAGTTGGTAGCCGAGGCGCTCCATCGCTTCTTTTGCCATCCATCGGCGCCGGAGATAGGGTGCGGGATCAGCCTCGTCAGATACAGCTGGCAGCTCCGCGAGAGCGAAGGCATCCTGCAATGCTGCGTGCATACGTCTGGAAGCATCCTCCATGCGATCTCGTAACAGCTGATCGAGAATGCTCACCCGCATTTTCGAGATGAGTTGTTTTTGTAACGCGGCCGCCTTGAAGAAATCCGTGTAAGCCTCATGGTCGCGAATCAGGGCGACCTCCAATAGTGATCTGATCTCCTCCAGTTCTACGTGCGCTTGTTCTACGCTTTCGCTGGCCTGCGTGCGGTACGCCTGATCGAATTGATTGACCAACCACTTTGTTACCTCCCAGACCCCATGGGGAAAGGACTTGCCGGCTCTGGTTTTCGGCGGTACCGAACAGGTGAGGAAGATCTGGAAACGATATGTGTGGCACATTGCCGCGGTGATGAAACCCCTGAACCTTTCGAGCAGATCGAACGCAAAGCGCTGATTCTCGCTGTTCTGACTAATCCGTAGGTTGTAGCGAATACAAGATCTCAGCCGCTCGAACGGTTCCTCGGATTCACCTTGCCTACGCAAACCCGCATGCACGAGCTCCATCTTGGCTCCTTCGGGTATCAGGAAGGACGGGTTGAGCGCGAGTAAGTTGGAAGTGCCCAACAGGAGATCCGCTTTATTCACCACCAGTCCCAGGGGCAGGTGCATCGCATCCTTGTTGACATCGAAATACCGTTGAAGAATGCGCGTGTATCGCGCAGCGGGTTCCGAGACATCTTTGTGATCGTCGATCTTCAAACCGTTGCCATTGGACGAGGGATCAGGAAAGTGCCGATCATCCAGAAAGAACAGCAGACCGCGAGCCGCTTGCAGATTCTTAACGAATTCGGGCGTCAGCGTCCCTTGGCTTACCTCTTCCCCGTCGTAATCGGTAAAGCGCAGACGCATCCAACGAGCGACCTCGGGATCTTTAGCATCCCGGACAAGAATGTTGTAACTGGAAGTCCCGGATGTGTTCGGAGTTCCGCCTAAAGTTTTCCGCCCAGGGACCGGGTATAAAAGGTCCTGCAAATCGGATGACTCTATGTACATTCCTTCCCGGACCTGCTCACAACCGCCCATTAAGCGGTTGCCAAGAGCGCACAGGAAGGCAGTCTTGCCCACCCCGGACCCGCCTATCAACATTAGGGGGACAGGAGCGAAACGCAACTTAGCGTCCTTCGGGAGCAGGCTGGGGAAGGGATGCTCCTCGTCGGTCTCGGTCCAGGGTTCCTCCCGTATCGCAAGACGTGCTGGCGCGCCATTACCTTGTCGCCATGCGGTGCAGAGAGGACCGGGATGATTGCCCAAGCTTTCCGACGGAGCCTCAGGAATTTGATCGTAGGAAACCGGATTCAGCCATCGCCACGCAACCAGAGCGTCCCCAACAAACGAATCTCTTGCGGCCCAGTGAAGGAACGTGTCCTCACAAGACGATTCGGGCCAGCCACAAACTCTGGCCAAATCTTCGGGATTCTTCTTGAGAAGAACAAAGACCTGCATCGCCAGAATCTGCGCCGATGTCGGTACTTCATCCTTTTGGATCTCTCGCAGTGTTGCCTCAGGTTGGAAGCCGGCGGCGAGCAACAATTCGGCAGTGCGCGTAGCAATTCGATTCTTGAGCAATCGCAGCTTGGGGTTCGAACCATCGGAGCGTTGACCTAAGCCGACTGCCAAATGAAAATTGTCCATCAGGCATGTTTGTCGATCAAACGAAGAGCTCCCTCCACTCCGCTTCTGAGATTGGAGCCAGGCACGATAGCATCTCGGCTCATCTCCGTCGGAACAGAACAACGCGGCAAACACCGAGGCATGGGCGTGCAGGAGGGCCTGCAATGGGTTTGGCTCGAGCAGAGAGTCCCCTGCGAGTTCTGTTTCGACGACGGCGCTGAATTCTGCAGCCAGACCAGGACCCATGTGTAGAGTCATCTGTTCAGGCGCTAGGAATTCAAAAAACTCCAACAACGCAAAGGCGTGTGCATCGTTGATCTCCGTCCCATGATCCACCTGGGTTGCGGCGGCGACCGCTGTTTTTGCGACGCGCTGAAAAGCGAGCGCTTGCGGAATGTAAATTTTGAGGCCCGTCATGTTGATCGGAATTGGCCCACGAAGATGGATTCCCGATACTGTGCTATCTACGATTCGATATTTTCGCTAATGGCTAGTGGGGGACGATTGCAACTCAGCAGCCTTCTCTGGCGCGGCTTTTTGGCTGTACTCGGTCAGCATTGACATCAGTTTTTCCGCCGCAGGCGGCGTAGGCAAGGCGTTTTCGAGAACGATACTTCGGGCACTCACCTTCTTGCCATAAAGCGCTCTATTGGCCTTGTTGTCCGGACGCAGGGTTGACCCTTCCAGTGACATACCACCGAACAGACCGCGGGACCTCGAATACGTGAGTATCGAGGTTCGCAGGTAAAGATCCAGATTCGCTTGGGTGCTGCGACCGATCGGCCCGGCGGCTCCGGTTATGTCGCCGCCAATCTTCGCTTTGGAGCCAAGAATCGTCCGAGCCCCTCGTTCATTCATGACCAGGAGCACAAAGTCCGTTGCCTGTCCTCCTAGCTGGAGCCCGAAGCTTCCACCTTCGAGAGCCATCATCGTCGGTGCGGTCCAGGGCGCCTTCAAATCGTTGCCACTGCGGCAGGACATTACTCCGCGGCCGTAGCTTCCCCCAAAACCGAAAGCACCTTTCAAGACCGAAGGGATGACAATGACGCAATAAGCTTTTTGAAGCAGACCTTGCGGTATCTTGGATCGGATGCCCATCGCCTCCTTCATTACCATGGCGGAGTTATCAAGACGGTCTTCGACTTTGGATTTGCTGACGGCATCTGTGCGGGGTGTGCTTACGAGCATCGTGACCGCAGTCACGAACGTTGCCATTACCAGCCGTGCTGGGAAACCGCGAATGCCGGTGCTGCAAGGACTCGGGCTCATGTCGTCCTCCTTGAGGGCAGACTGCTTTTGACGAGAATTTGCCACCCGAATTGTGGCGCTACCAGAATTGTCTAGACACACAATGTGGTATGACCGAGAAACTGCCCCTGATTCACCGCGCTGACAACTAGCAAAAGTGACAACTAGCAAAAGTAAATGACCAACGATGAGAGACAAGTGTCCTGTTGGTGGCCGGCTCGGTCGGGTTGCCTCCTGAAGCTGTTCGGCCGAGGATCTACTTCGGGCTTTCCGCTACCTGTGATTTGTTGAGATCGTCGTCCTTGTAATATTTCGTGCCCTGGAGGGTTAACTGTAGGGCAACACCGTTCTTGGTAATTTGGTAGACGTATACCTGGGGCGCAACCTCGACCGCTCCCGAATACGCTGCTCCCTTATCTCCAGCTTTTGCCGCTGCATCCGATTGGGCTGAGCCCGACCAGCCGGAATCGAGGAATTGGTTTAGCGCTTTCTCGGTGCCAAATACAAATACCACGCGGTAATCCTTCACTCCGATACCTAAACCAGCGCCGGCCGAGATCATCTTCATGAAGGTTTCTTGCTTGGTCTTGGAGTTGACGGCGATTCCCGAGCCACGGGCGGTGCTCAGCAACAATATGTTTGTTCCCATATTGTTGAAGACGGCATATCCGGCTGCCTTCTGAATGGCGCCCTCGGCGGTCGGCTCGAGCTTGTACAGATCCTGCATGGTTTGGGCGGCCATCTTGCGCGTCTTGGTGCGTTTTTCGTCGGGCGAGTCGCCCGCCCTTGCCAACCCTCCGGTGAGAAGCACTAGCGCAATGCTTGACGCGATGAATTTCATCGCTGCTGTTCTCATCGCTCTACCTCCTCTACTTCTGATGAAAGGCAACCGGTTCTTTCAGCAAAAGAAGAATAGGCGTCGCAGCACAGAGCATCCCACTGACAAATTTGTCAGTCGCCTTTCAAAATCCGTTGGCGCGCTCCCGCCCTCAGGCATCAATATGCGATCACGCCCCTAAGATTTTTGCCAGGCCGCCGCGTACCGACAAGAAAACCCAGACCGCTCGCGACGGCCTGGGTTTCGTTGCAGTTCAGGAGTTCCGCGATTCCTTTTTACCTACGCGTGCGGCAAGAAATCGCGGTGCGTCTATGCGTTGTTCCGAAAAATCTACGCGAGCGGCGAGGTAGGCGTCGTTGCTCCGGGGCAATGTTTATTCTCAGTAGTTCATCCGCCTGCTAATCCTCACAGTGTTATCCAGCGCTAGAAAGGAAGCAATCTTAGGTGCAGCCAACGGAGATAGAGAGCGCCGGTGAAATCAATCACGGTCGAGCCCCAGAAAACAGGAACAGCACGTTTCGAAGACATTCCGGAACCCGATGCGCGTGAGGGATCAGTCCTGGTGGAAGCGGTCGCGGTCGGCGTCTGCGGAACGGATATCGAAATCGTGGAAGGCAAGTATGGATGTCCTCCACCAGGCAAGACGCGACTCGTGCTCGGTCACGAGTCCCTTGGCCGCGTGATCGAGGGCGACCCGGCGGGCCGCTTGAAAAAGGGTGATCTCGTGGCGGGGATCGTACGCCGTCCCGATCCGGTCCCTTGTCCGAACTGCGCGGTCGGAGAATGGGACATGTGTAGCAACGGTCAATATACCGAGCGTGGGATCAAGCAGATTGACGGTTATATGTCGGAGCGCTGGAGAATTGAGCCCGATTACGCCATTAAGGTTGATAGCTCCCTCGGGCTGCTTGGCGTGTTGCTGGAGCCGACCACGGTGGTGGCAAAGGCTTGGGAAACCATCGTCGCGGTCGGACAGAGGTCGCTTTGGGAACCCCGAACAGTATTAGTGACCGGCGCCGGTCCGATCGGCCTGCTGGCAGCTCTCCTCGGAAAGCAGCGGGGCATGGACGTTCACGTCCTCGATCGCGTCGATTCCGGGCCCAAGCCCGACTTGGTACAGGCGCTGGGCGCGACCTACCATACCGGCAGCATATCGGGCGTCGGCTTCGAGCCAGACATCATCATCGAATGCACCGGTGTTGGATCGGTCATCAGCGATTCCATTGACGGCGTCGGATCGAGCGGGATAGTTTGTCTGACCGGTGTTGGGAGTGGCGGCGGAGTTGGCCGTACGGCGGACATCGCAGCAGAAGCGGTTTTGCGCAATAAAGTTATCGTGGGCACGGTGAACGCAAACAAGCGTCACTGGTACAAAGGTGGACAAGCACTCGCGCGGGCAGACCGCGAGTGGCTTGCGCGCCTGATTTCCCGATGCGAACGTCCGGAAAATTTCGCCACCGCACTAAATCGAAGACCGGATGACATCAAAGTGGTGATTCAGTTTGCCGAGGCGTGATAGGCGACCACCCCGAACTTTGTTTGACCCTCCTTGCTCGCTCCCTTAGACTCAAATACTTAAGCCCACTTAAGGCAGCCACGATGTCCGACAGCATTCATATCAAGCTTCCCGACGGAAGCGACAAGGAATTTCCCAAAGGCACCACTGCGCTCGATGTTGCGAAGTCCATAAGCCCGCGCCTGGCCGACGCCGCGCTCGTCGCAAAAACGAACGGCGATCTGATCGACCTTGCCCGGCCAATCGAAAA
>Ga0126371_10004147_pt1 | contig 12758 bp, 8 predicted proteins | sample PanSoiMetaPlot_4_FD_110145 | JGI IMG/M metagenome (GOLD analysis project Ga0126371, IMG submission 110145) | Tropical forest soil microbial communities from Panama - MetaG Plot_4 | ecosystem: Environmental > Terrestrial > Soil > Tropical forest > Bulk soil | place: Panama | collected 2016-02-17
TGACCCATCGTCCGTTAATCAACATTTGTCGTGGTTTATCGATGAACTCCGCGACTTGCGGGTGGATTTGCGGAGAAACTGCGATGCCCATATATCCCTCCTTGGTCAACGTAGACTTGCAAGGCAGAAATGAAGCCGGGCGAAATTAAGATTGAGACTCCGGGTATGCTAGTCCCGGTCGGGGAGAAAAATCAATCCTGCCGATTACTCGCCATACGGGACCCAGATGTTCTTGACCTGAGTGGCATGTTCGAGGAACCAGCGACCTTCGGCGACCTTGGGATTAAACCAGTCGATGGTTTTTCCTTCGTTGGTCCAGACCTGCTTCAGATTTCCGATTGACATTGCCTTTGCACTGGCGACGGTCGCATCGTCGCCATAGACCCAGATGCCGTCGATGTCGTCGTGCTCGGCGAGCGTCTTAAGCAGTTGCGAGACGTAGCCCGTAACGATGTTGACCGCTCCTCCAGGCAGATCGCTGGTGTCGAAGATCTGATAGATGTCGCCGGTGATCAGCGGATATTTTTCAGATGGAACCGCTACCACGGCGTTTCCCATCGCCAGCAGTGGCATCACGAGCGAAAGGAATCCCAGCAGGGGAACCTCCGAGGGGCAGATTACGCCGACTGTCCCAATCGGCTCGTTCATCGCAATGGCAATGTTGCGGAATGGCGGATTGTGTACTGCGCCGTCAAATTTGTCGGCCCAGGCGGCGTACGAGAAGATCCGCTCGATGCCGAGGTCAATCTCTCTGGTGGCTTGCTCCTCACCGACAACAGCCGCCAGTCGATGGATGGTTTCGCTCCTTCGTAGAGATAAATTCTCCGCGCAGTAATAAAGCACCTGAGCGCGATTGTGCGCCGTCGTTTTTCCCCAACCCTCTGCCTTTCGGGCTGCCTCTACAGCGTTGCGAATGTCTTTCCGATTCCCAAGCGGTGCTTCACCGAGAAGACTGCCGTCCGCAGCGCGTACCGGAAAGCTGTAACCGGAATCGGGACGCGCTTGTTTGCCCCCAATGTAAAGTTTGACCGTCCGGTCAACGGATGGCGTGCGGGCCTCTGCTAAGTGCTCCGACTCATCTACGGCCTCGGTTTTCGCGACCAACAACTTCGGAGCGTGCTTCAACCATTTCGGCTCCATGTACTCCAGCAATCCCTCTCTTCCGCCTTCACGGCCGTATCCGCTCTCGCGATATCCCCCGAATCCGCACGCAGCATCAAATAAATTCGTGCAGTTGACCCAAACTACTCCGGCCTTTAGTTGGGCGGCGACGTGCAGCGCGACGTTGACGTTTTCACTCCACACGCAAGACGCTAACCCGTACACGGTATTGTTTGCGAGTTCCACAGCTTCGCGCGGAGTGCGGAAAGTCATCGCAGCCAATACGGGTCCAAAGATTTCCTGCTGTGCAACGATGGAAGTCGGGTGCACGTTGCTCAGAAGCGTAGGCGGAAAATAGAGACCGCGAGCAGGCAAGGCGACGTTGGGCTGCCAGCAACTCGCACCCTCTGCTACGCCTTGCTCCACCATATGTTGAATGCGATCGAGTTGGACACGCGCCACGATCGCGCCGATGTCGATCGCTTTGTCGAGCGGCGCGCCGATGCGCAAGGTACTCATGCGGTCTCGGATCTTTGAGATGAGAGGCTCGGCGATGCTTTCCTGCATCAGCAAACGCGACCCAGCGCAACATACCTGGCCCTGGTTGAACCAGATGCCATCCACGAGACCTTCGACAGCGCTGTCGAGGTCCGCGTCCTCGAAAATGATGAAGGGAGATTTGCCGCCGAGTTCGAGCGAGAGTCGCTTGTGACTCGCAGCCGTTGCGCCGCGAATTGCGCGTCCAACTTCGGTAGATCCTGTAAAGGCAATTTTGTCGATGTCAGGATGCTTCACCAGCGCCTCGCCGGTTGAGCCATCCCCAGTGACAATGTTGACGACACCGGCCGGCAGTCCGGCCTCCTGGCAGAGTTCTGCGAATAGCAACGCCGTCAGCGGAGTGAATTCGGCAGGCTTGAGCACGACTGTATTGCCCGTAGCTAGTGCGGGAGCGATTTTCCAGGCCAGCATCAACAGCGGGAAATTCCACGGAATGATCTGCCCGACGACGCCGCACGGTTCGTGCTCAGGAAACTCCTGCGGCAAAATCTGGGCCCAGCCCGCATGGTAGTAAAAGTGACGCGCGACCAGCGGAATGTCGATGTCGCGGCTCTCGCGGATCGGCTTGCCGTTGTCCATCGTTTCAAGCACTGCGAGCAGCCGCGAATGCTTTTGCACGAGCCGGGCGAGCGCGTAGAGATAACGGGCGCGAGCGTGCGGAGTCAGACTGCGCCACTTGTCAGAGGCAGCACGAGCAGCCTTGACTGCAGCGTCGATGTCACCGGCGCTTCCTTGGGCAACGTCGGCCAACTTCTCTCCATTCGACGGATCGAATGTGTCGAAATACTCTCCGCGCTCCGGTGCCTTCCAGACTCCGCCAATGAAAAGATCAAACCGGCGATGATGCCGCTCCAGCCAGGAGATAGCTTCTTTCGGGTCTTCCGGAGCTGGTCCGTACTCCATGCTGACGAACTTTTCGGCTATGCTCATTCGTCCTCAAATAGTAACGTCGTCGAAGACATGCTTAAGCAATGGGATGACGATATTCGGCAGAGTACCGTCCTGTTGCGTAATGTTCGAGCTGCCGCTCGATATCCCCTAACAGCCCGCTGGCGCCGAAGCGAAACATCTCTGCCCGCAACCATGACGAACCAAGTTCTTCTTTCATCATTGCGAGCCAATCAAGGGACTGTTTCGCCGTGCGGATACCGCCTGCAGGTTTGAATCCGACCGCCATTCCAGTTTGCTGCGCATACTCCCGGATCGCGCGCACCATCACGAGGCCTACCGGCAGAGTCGCGTTCGTTGGTTCCTTCCCGGTCGAAGTCTTGATGAAATCCGCGCCGGCCATCATCGCAACGCAGCTTGCGCGCGCCACATTGCGCAGCGTCAGCAAATCACCAGTTCCGAGGATGACTTTCATGTGAGTCGAGCCGCACGCTTGCTTGAACGCGGCAATCTCATCGTACAGCGCTTGCCAGCGGCCGCCGAAAACGTGTGCGCGGGTGATAACAACGTCGATCTCGTGTGCGCCCGCTTCAACCGATCGGCGAATTTCCGCGACACGCTCCGCCAGCGGAGACAGCCCAGCCGGGAATCCCGTGGAGACCGCAGCAACGTGAATCCCGCTTCCTTCCAGCGCGCTGAGCGCGACTTCGATAAATGTGTGATAGACACAAAGCGCAGCAACCTTGACGCGTAGGTCGGAAATCCCGAGTTTCTGGGCCAACTCCTGCTGGATCGGTTGTTTCGCCTTCGCGCAGAGCCGGCGCACACGCTCGTCCGTGTCATCTCCAGAGAGGGTGGTCAGGTCCATACATGAGATCGCGCGCAAAAGCCAGGCCGCCTGCCATTCTTTCTTTGCCGTGCGTCGAGCCACTTGCGACTGGGCTCGGCGTTCGACGGCACTGGTATTAACGCGAACTTCCTCAACCCACTTTAGATCGAGTGGGATTCCGGCGTTGGGCAGAAGTGGACGGCCGCTCAGCGATGCGATCGCCGTAGAAATATAAGAATCGCCGGTCGAGATTTGGCCGGAGTCTAGCGGCCGATTTGAGGAACGACGATCACCAGACATGTGTCCTTCTGCAATGATTGCACCCAATCGAGCGGCAATAGCTTGTGTTGCATTGTACGGCACCTAGACGCTCAACGCGAGTTCGACACAGTGGTTTACAATGGCGCACGATTCCGCGAGGTTTGCTGGATCATCAACCCATGTCGAGGAAACTTTGACCGTAATTAAGAAGAAGCCGAATGCCGGTGTTCGGGAGAAACTCCAGCATGCGGCAAACAAGGTGATGAAGAATGCACACGCTCCGTACTCAAATTTCCACGTCGGAGCAGCCATTCTTCTAACTAACGGGAAGATCTTCACCGGATGCAACGTGGAAAACGCGTCATATGGAATGACGAACTGCGCCGAGAGAACCGCGATCTTCTCCGCGGTGGCAGAGTTGGGTCCAAAGATAGAAATCGAAGCCGTTGCCGTCACGAATGACAAGGGGGCACCGTGTTCGCCGTGCGGAGCGTGCCGCCAAGTGATTTTCGAATTCGGTCCCAACGCGACAATCTATTTCCAGAGCGCCGTCGGACCAAAACATGCCCACATCACCGAACTTCTCCCGGAAGGATTCCGCCTCAAGTGAGCCAGCTGAGTTCCGCAACCCAGAACTTTCGCGCCATCGATGTCATCCGCAAGAAGAGGGATGGCTTCGAGTTGACGCGGCAAGAAATTGAAGCACTGGTCAGCGCATACACGCGAGGCGACATCCCCGACTATCAAGTCTCGGCTTGGTTGATGGCGGTTGTCCTAAAAGGCATGACCCGCCCCGAAACCGCGGCGCTGACGGACGCAATGCTGCGCTCGGGTGAAGTGTTGGATCTGTCGTCCTTGCCTGCGAAGAAGGTCGACAAACACTCGACTGGCGGAGTGGGCGATAAAACATCTCTGGTGTTGGCGCCACTTGTGGCGGCTGCTGGAGTAGCCGTTCCGATGATCAGTGGCCGCGGTCTGGGCCACACTGGAGGAACTCTCGACAAACTCGAAGCCATTCCAGGTTTCAACGTGAATCTCTCCGTGACCGACTTCCGCCGGGTTCTTGAGACTTGCGGATGCGCGATGATCGGCCAAACCGCGGAGATCGCTCCCGCCGACCGCAAGCTGTACGCTTTGCGCGACGTTACCGGTACAGTCGAGAGTCCTTATCTGATTTGTGCTTCGATCATGAGTAAGAAGCTGGCGGAAGGGATCGATGCCCTTGTTCTGGATGTGAAGACCGGCTCGGGCGCCTTCATGAAAAACGAAAAGGACGCTGCCTTTCTCGCAGAACTGATGGTGGAAACCGGAGAGCGTATGGGAAAGCAAGTCGTTGCGCTGATCACCGACATGGACCAACCGCTGGGCAACATGATTGGTAACGCTCTGGAAGTCGTCGAGGTTATCGAAGTTTTGCGTGGGGGCGGCCCGGAAGATTTGCGCGAGCTGTGCTTGCATTTGGCCGGGTGGATGCTTTATCTCGGAGGCGCTTCGAAAACGGTGGAGGCAGGCAAGCAGACCAGTGCGCAGCTGATTTCCTCCGGCGAAGCGTTCGCGCGATTTCGCCAGATGGTGGAATTGCAAGGTGGAGATCCCCTCGCGATCGACGATCCCAACAAACTTCCAAAGGCGCAGCGCACGGTCAAAGTATTCGCCGCGCAGGCAGGCTACATCGCATCCATGCAGTGCGAGCAGATCGGGACGGCGTGCGTGATTCTCGGTGGAGGACGCGAACGCAAGGAAGATTCTGTTGATCCCGCGGTTGGAATCGTCCTGCACAAGAAGGTTGGCGATCGAGTAGATGAAGGCGAGGCGCTCGCCACGATCCATTACAACGATGGGGCACGAGCTGAGCGTGCGAAGCTCCTCATTATGCAGAGTTGTGAAATCGCAGAGAAGCCGGATTCGCATAAACGGCCATTGATCCACAGAGTCATCGGCCAGTAGGGGGAAGGCGGATGGGGCGTTTCACAGGAATTCTGGGACTAATCACGCTGATCGGTCTGGCTTACGTGTTCTCAACGAACCGCCGGGCCATTCGATTGAAGACCGTAGCCTGGGGCCTCGGACTCCAGTTCCTTTTCGCCATCTTTGTGTTGCGAATCGACGCCGGCCGACGGGTTTTTCAAAAGGCCGGAGACGGAGTCACGAAGCTCCTGAGCTACGCATACGCGGGATCGCATTTCGTCTTTGGCGACCTGGCGAAGCCCGGCTCGCAACTCGGATATTTCGCATTCGGCGTCCTGCCGACCGTCATCTTTATCGCCGCATTCTTTGCGGTGCTCTATCACTTCGGCATTATGCAAATCATTATCAGAATCTTCGCCTGGGTGATGACGCGAGTCATGGGAGCCAGCGGAGCTGAGTCGCTCAACGTTGCCGCCAGCATCTTTATGGGACAAACAGAAGCTCCCTTGACCATTCGTCCGTTTCTCCCAGATCTCACTCGGTCTGAGTTGATGACCGTCATGACCAGCGGTATGGCCCACGTTTCCGGAGGAATTATGGCCGCGTATATCGCATTCGGAATCGATCCCAAGCATTTGCTGAGTGCCGTCATCATGACCGCCCCGGGCACGCTTTTGATGGCGAAGATGCTCGTACCTGAGACCGAGGAGGCGAAGACTGCCGGTAAAGTCGTGATGAGTGCGGAAGAAGAGAAGACGGAGAAGGAAGAAAATCTGCTCGGCGCGATCGCGCGCGGCACCACTGATGGTCTCTATCTCGCGCTGAATATCGCGGCCATGCTGATTTCTTTTCTCGCGCTCATTGCGCTGACGAATGGAATTTTCGGCGGCATTCACAGTCATGCAGGCTGGTTTCCGCAGAGCCTGGAGCAGGTATTCGGCTACATCTTCGCGCCGGTTGCTTGGGTCATTGGAATTCCGGCGCACGATTGTTTGCAGGTCGGAAACTTGCTGGGTACGCGCATGGTACTGAATGAGCTGGTTGCTTTTTCTGTCTTGGGGCAAACCAAGGCTCTCCTCGATCCACGCTCGGTAACGATCGCCACGTTTGCATTGTGCGGATTTGCAAATCTGAGTTCCATCGGAATTCAAATCGGAGGCATCGGTGCTCTGGCACCCAACAAGCGCGGCGAGCTGGCAAAACTGGGGTTTCGGGCGATGCTCGCCGGCACCATGGCCAATCTCATGTCGGCATCGATTGCGGGCATGCTGCTATAAGAGTCAGTTCCGATCAACTCGAACAAGGACCTTTTCCGTGACTCAATTCACAAAATTCAGCTCGTCTTTATTGACTTCTTTCTTCTTTCTGCTGACCGCCGCGGCGCAAACCCCACGCCGCGTCATTATCGATACAGATCCGGGCGTCGACGATGCCATGGCAATTCTGTTAGCCCTAAACTCGCCGGAACTGAAGGTCGAGGCGCTCACGGTCGTTCCCGGCAACGTAGAAGCATGGCAGGGACTGGAAAATGCGTTGAAGATAGTTGCGCTCGCGAATCGTTGCGATCTGCCCGTTGCTGCAGGAGCGCAACATCCGCTGAATCAAAAGTTGATCACCGCGCAATTCTGGCACGGGAAGAATGGACTCGCCGGCGTAGAGCTACCAGCGGGGAAGTGCAAGGCCGATCCGCGCTTCGGGCCCGATCTGATCATTGAGCTAGCGCACAAGTACCCGCACGAAATTACGTTGATCCCGGTGGGCCCTCTGACCAACATTGCACTCGCGGTGTCGAAGGATCCTTCGATTGTTCCGCTCGTGAAAGACATCGTAATCATGGGCGGATCTGTCAGCGGCGGGAATGTGGATGGAGCAGCCGAGGCAAACATCTACGGCGATCCCGAGGCTGCCTCGATTGTCTTCAACGCGGGATGGATGGTCACAATGATCGGATCCGATGTTGGCGAACGAACGTTGATCACGCGCAAGTACCTTTCCGATTTGCAGGCGCTCCATGGCCCGGAAAGCGACTTTGTTGCGAAACTGGCGGGCTTCTATCTCACCCGCTCTGAGAACAGTGGATATCAAGGAGCGGCGATGTACGACCCCCTCGCCGTCGCAACCGTCATCGATCCGACTCTGGTGACGCTCAAAGACATGCATGTGGACATCGAAACCAAAGGCGAGTTTACCCGCGGTGAAACCGTGGCGAACCGCATGGGCTCAAACGAGAACAATGTTCTGCATGGAGATCACTACGAGATCGAGGGTGTGATCGAGCTCAAGCCGAACGCCCGCGTCTGCTTGGCTTCCGATGCGGATCGATTTCTAAAACTATTCATCGGCAGGATCAAAGGAAAATAGTTTTTCGATGGAGCGTGGAGCGTGGGGAGTGTCGTCTCGACGAAAGAAATTATCCATGCGCCCGTGCGACCATCAGAATCGCCAGTCCGTAGAAGACGAACATCAGCGTAAGGTAGAGTTTGGCGCGCGACCCAGATCCCGCGAATTCCTTCCAGGCGAGGACTCCCCAAAGAGCCGCCACCATCGGTGCCGACTGGCCGATCGCATACGAGATCGCCTGCCCCGTGAACTTCCCAGCCGTGAGATTGAATACCGTGCCAAGCCCCCATATTCCACCTCCGAGCAAGCCAAGCAGATGTCCGGAGGGCGGTCCGCTGAAGAACCCGCTGAAACTCACCGGCTCGCCAACGAGCGGCTTCTTCATGAAATAAATGTTCCAGATAAAACAGGAGAGTAGCGCGCCCAGAGTGAGGAATGTGGCCGCGCTATAGGGCGTGAGCGAGTGCCCCCGAGTCATCGCATATGTCATGAACGGGCTCCACAAGCCCATCAAAGTTCCTGAAACGACGCATAGGATGATGCTCTTTCGCGATGCTCCCTGCCCTGCGCGAGGAAGGCTACCGTACGCTTTGCCGTCAAGAATAACCGCGATCAGGGCGCAGGCAACACCGCCAAACAGCAACAACGCGCTGCCTTGGGGCTGGAGAATGTAATTGAGCACCACGCCAACGACGAGTGCAATTCCGATCGAGATCGGAAACGCGACAGCCAAGCCAGCCATATCGATCGCGGCGACCAGTAATAGATTCGCCAGGTTGAATATGGCGCCACCGACCAAAGTAGAGACGATGTTCGAGGCGTCTGCAGATTGAACGTTATTCAGGAAACTCGAAGAGTCGTGCCCTGTGCTCCCCATGGTCAGCGCTAGCACCAGAGAGATCAGGAAAATGCCAATCGCGTAGTCCCAATAAAATAATTCGAAACGATAGTTCTTTACACCCTTGAAAGTATTCGCCCATGAACCCCAGCAAGCGGCGCTGATAATCATCATCAACAGAGCTATGGTCAGACTCGGCGGTGTGAACATGCGTTCTCCCTCGGAAAACGAGTAACGATACTCTTCTTTGCGGGAACCTACAATGCGAACGCACTCCGGACAACTCCGTTGCCATTGACACGGCCGTGCTAGGCTGCATAGACTCCAGCGTTCTCTCATTAAGCTCGCAGGCAAGATTGGAAAGACCATGGCAAAACGCCCTCGCATTGCCGTTGTTGGCAGCGCCAACATCGATCTCACGACATTTACGAATCAATTCCCTAAGCCGGGAGAGACGATCTTCGGACAGAAATTCGACCTGGGATTCGGCGGCAAAGGCGCGAATCAGGCAGTTGCCGCGCGCCTGTGCGGCGCAGAGGTTTTCATGGTTGCGCGTGTGGGCAGCGATTTGTTCGGGCCGGCAACAATTGAGAACTTCCGCAAACAGGGCATCGATCCAACACACGTCAGGCAGGTTGAGGGCCTATCTAGCGGAGTGGCGCCCATCTTTGTCGAGCCTAGCGGCCAGAATCGAATACTTGTGGTGAAAGGCGCTAACGATTCCTTGAAGCCTGCGAATGTCGACGCCGCGGCTGATGTTCTGAAATCGTGCGATTGCATCGTGCTGCAGTTCGAGATCCCTATCGACACTGTTTACTACACCGTCGCTTTCGCTCGGAAGCACGGAATTCGATGCATCGTGAATCCCGCACCCGCTCAAGCCATCGACATGGCCGCGCTAAGAGATCTCGACTACTTTGTCCCAAACGAGAGTGAGGCCGAGACGATCACCGGATTGCCAGTAAAGAACGCCGAAGACGCAAAGAGATGTGCCGAGAAATTGGTGGCAGCAGGAATATGGCGTGTGATCATCACGCTCGGCGCTAATGGATCGCTCATCGCCAGCAGCGACGGTACAGAACATGTACCTCCGTTCGCGGTGAAGAGCATTGACAGCACCGGCGCAGGCGACGCGTTCATCGGCAGCTTCGCTGTGTTCCTTGGTGAGGGTGTTCCTGAAAGAGAAGCGGTGCGGCGTGCCAATCTCTATGCCGGGCTTTCAACCACCGGAGTTGGAACACAAAAGTCGTTTTACAGCCGCGCCAAGTTCGATGCGGAGTGGTCCGTGCGCTCGTGAGAAATGTTACAACGGTGTTGCAATCGCTCTATCTCTCCGAAACTTCTTGACTTACCGCTAAGCGGCAATTTATAAGCCCTGTCTGCGGTCTTTGGACCTCCCAACTTCAACGGAAGGGGATGGTCTTTTTTGTTTGGGGCGGCCGCTGAAGGGGTAAAAGTCATGTCGAGCAAGAAGACACTCTTTGCTGCGTTGTGTTGTGTATTCGTAACCCTGAGTACTTCGCTTCTTCTTGGGCAGGCGACAGCCAGCTTTTCCGGCACGATTTCTGATAAGGCAGGCGCCGTGATCTCGGGAGCGAGTGTGAGGGTTACCTCTCAGGCCACTGGCCTAACACGCGATGTCAAGACTGACGATTCTGGACATTACATCGTCCCTCTGTTGCCTATTGGCTTCTATACTCTCCAGGTCAAAGCCGAAGGCTTTGGACCCGTCGAACAGAAGGACGTTCGTCTGCAGGTCGACGAACAGCGTGAACTAAACTTCACCCTTCAGCCCGCTTCGGTCAGCACCAGCGTCGAAGTGAACGCCACCGAAGTTGCTGTCGAAACTTCTACGCCCAGTCTTGGCCAAGTCATTACTGCCGAACAAGTCTCCGAGTTGCCGCTGAACGGGCGCAACTTCGTGCAGTTAGCCACGCTAACGCCGGGCACGACTCAGTCGACCAACCCAAACAGCTTCTTTACCAACGCCGCCAGCAGTGAAGCCGCCACTCGCGGTGCGTTTTCGCTTTCGGTTGGAGGCTCCCGCGAACAGAGCACCAACTGGCAGCTCGATGGCAACGATAACAACCAACTTGACGAAGGTGGAATCGCAATCTTTTCGGATATCGATGCGATTCAAGAATTCAAGGTCTTGACGTATAACTACTCCGCGGAATACGGCGAGCGTGCAGGGCCGACTGTCTTGGTGACCACCAAGTCCGGATCGAATCAATTTCACGGTTCGTTGTTTGAATTCTTCCGCAACACGAAATTGGACGCGCGCAGTTACTTCGCAAATACCAAGGAGAAATTCAACCTAAATCAATTCGGTGGATCATTTGGCGGGCCGATCAAGAAAGACAAGACATTCTTCTTCCTCGACTATCAGGCCAAGATGCAGCGCAAAGGCGTACCCTTCACCGGGTTCGTGCCGACCACCGGGATGACGACTCCCGATGCGAATGGGAATTATGATTTCAGTGGTGCACCGACCCTTGCCGCAGGCGGTTTTCTGAACAATCCGTATTCCGGCTCGCACTTTCAATGTCAGCCTGGCACCTCGACACCGGAACCGGTTGATTCAACCGGAGTCCAGAGTGCGGGCGTGGATTGCAATATAGTCCCTGCTGCTGTGGTCAATCCAATCGGCGCGAAAGTACTCCAGCTTTACCCAACTCCCAATGTGACGAATGCGGTGGGGTACAACTATGTCAACGTTCCCGTGCGCAAACTAAACGAAGGAACATGGGACATCCGACTGGATCACAACATTTCCGCGAATGATTCCGTTTTCGGTCGCTTCAGCTACGATCAGGCGACCAATTTCGTGCCGGGTGGCTCGCCGACCTGGACCGAACAAAACGCCTTCGGCAGCAATCAGTTCATCGATAATCACGGGCGCAACGCTGCGATCTCGGAAACGCATGTGTTCTCCGCCAACACAATCAACCAGCTCAATATCGGCTACAACCGCATCTTCAACCACATCCTTTCTTTCGGTACTGGCACTTGCGAGGCTGCCATTATTGGAATCCCGGGAGCGGACCTCGGATCGAAGTGCGATTCGGTCACCGGTTACCCCGCGAGCCTGAACCAGTCCGGCAAGGACTGCATTAGCTGCGGCATGTCGTCATTTTTGATGGCAAACTATTTTGCCATTGGCGATCGGGGATTTGCGCCGTATCAGGGTGGAACCAACGTCTACTCGATCTCTGACACCCTCGATCTCATTCGCGGGAAGCACAACATCCGCTTCGGGGCTACCTTCCGCGCCAGCCAGATGAACGTCCGAAACAATGCCTTCCAGGACGGGTTTTTTGTCGAAAATGCTGGTCTGACCGGGGATGATGCTGCCGACGTGCTACTCGGAGGTACAGGTGTTTTCGCGGCTCATGATCAGACATTCCTGGGTGGAACGACTGGGCGACGATGGAAGTTGTTCCGTCCATTCGTGCAAGACGACTGGCGAGTTACACCGAACCTCACCGTCAACCTGGGGGTGGCGTGGGCTTTGGCAACGCCCACGACCGAAGTACAAAACCGTCAAGCCAACTTCGATATCCAGACACTGAAATGGTATGTGCCGAAGGGAAGTCCTGCGATCAGCGGATGTACGACCTGCATCACGACCGACGGCCGCGCCGGAATTCAGTTCGATAAGACCGCAATCGAGCCCAGGATTGGAATTTCGTGGAAGGTCATGGGAAGCGACAAGACGGTGATCCGGGCTGGCTACGGCATCCTCCACGATTCATCTTGGAACCAGGGCGGACAAGGTTTGTGGCAGAATCCGCCGTACTATGCTGAGGTAGATCCCTGCCCGAGCGACTTCTGCTTCGCGTTTGACCCCACTTCGTTTTCTCTCTCCGGAGGTTTTCTGGTTGCCCCGGGCACTGCTTCGAGCACTCCGGTTACCGGCGGCGCCGTTTTGTCAGGGCCCGTCAATCCCACCACCTATACCGGAACTATTCAGTCTATGAATCGCAACTTCCGGCAAGGCATCGTGCAGCAGTTCAATTTGAATGTCGAGCGGCA
>Ga0126371_10004148_pt1 | contig 12756 bp, 8 predicted proteins | sample PanSoiMetaPlot_4_FD_110145 | JGI IMG/M metagenome (GOLD analysis project Ga0126371, IMG submission 110145) | Tropical forest soil microbial communities from Panama - MetaG Plot_4 | ecosystem: Environmental > Terrestrial > Soil > Tropical forest > Bulk soil | place: Panama | collected 2016-02-17
CGCGGAGCAACTTCGTTCAACGCTACTGTTTTCACGTTCGGCAGCCCCAGCGAGGCGTATGGCGCGTACTCATTTTTGCGCACGCCGGACATGCCGCAAGCGAAATTGACGGAGCATTCGAGCATGTCGAGCGGACGAGCGCTGGCGCTGACGGGAAATCTGGTGCTGGAATTCACGGGCAGCGACATACGGCGCGCGTGGGATGCGATGGTGCTGCTCGTAGCGCAGGCGGGTGGGCATGCGCTTTTCGGAATTTATCCGCCGCTGGCGCAGCGGCTGCCCACCAAGGATTTCGTTCCACGCTCCGATCATTACGTGCTGGGGCCCGTGGCGCTGGGGCAGTTGCTTCCGCTGGCGCAGGGCGATTGGGTTGGCTTTTCAAAAGGCGCAGAGGCAGAACTGGCGCGTTACAAGATCGCTGGGCGTGATTCCACCCTGCTGATTGCAGATTATCCTACGCCTCAGATTGCGCAAACACGGCTGAAGGAGCTCGAGGCGCAGTTGGGAGCGGTCGATGTGACTAGCGCCAAAGGCCAGAGCGCAAGTGGCACGGCAAAGAGTGCAACTCCGCTCTATGCGGCGCGGGATGCAACCATGGTTGCGCTCGTTTCCGGAGCGCCGTCGGAGCAAGCGGCAACTTCCCTGCTGGAACAGGTGCATGCGCATTTCGATCTGACGTGGAATGAACCGGTGCTGAAGAAAAATCAACCGTCGATGGCCACAATTGTAGTGGGAACGATCGTAGGCGCAGGCGAAATTTGCGTCTTTACTCTTTTGGGCGGCGTGATTTTCGCTGGACTGCGCTTGCTGATCAAAAAAATGTGGCCGGGACAGGTGTTTGACCGGGCTGGCAGCATGGAAATTCTGGAATTGGGGCTGTCGGCAAGGCCTATCAGAACAAACGACTTATATCAGATGAGAAATTAGATGAAGAGCCAAAATTGCATCCAAAGCGGGGAATATCTTATTTTAAGTAGCTGATAATGGTAGACTTAGCTTTGAACAAAAGGGGCGGTTTTCTTTCTTGACTCACACCTGCAAGCTCCCATAAACTCCGGATTGTAGAAGGGTTTCGAGGGCCATCCGCGCATTGGCCCAGAAGCTTTTCTCCCCATGAAGGCCCGTCGAAAGGCGGGCCTTCTGCTTTTCACACCGAGATTCCTACCGTTTTTGACTATCTTCGTTCACTGCAGAAAACTCCGCCCGGCCGCAATCCTGAGCAGTAATGGTCCCAAAATGAATTTCACTCGGGGTTGAGCGACTCCTGAAATTTGCCTTTGCTCTGCGCGCGCATTTGTATTATAGAAATTGTGCGCCAAAGCTCCGGCGCTTGTCCTCATATAAGAAATCTAGCGAAAATGAGCAGGGAGAGGATCATGAATCCGAAAAGCTTGAGCATCGTGTCGTTTAGAAATTTCGTTCGCGCAGCTGTTACGCGCTTCAGCGCGCGAACGCGCTACGCAATTTTGTTTGCAGCCCTTGCCACGACTACAGGGCTAACAGCGTTCTCGCCGGCGATATTCGCGCAACAGAAGCGCCCACTCAGCCTGGACGACCTTGCCAAAATGCGCGATGTTCGCGACCCGCAATGCTCGCCCGACGGCAAATGGGTCGCGTACATGGTGAGCACCGTAGACACCAAGGACGACAAGCACAGTTCGCACATCTGGATGGTGCGCACGGACGGCTCGCAGGACATGCAAGTCACCGAGAGCCAGGAATCAGAAAGCGGGCCCGAATGGTCGCCGGATGGGAAATATCTTTCGTTCACTTCCGGGCGACCCGGGCCGGCCAAAGGCGGTCAAGTATGGCTGTTGAGCCGCGAAGGCGGCGAGGCGCAGCAGTTGACGGCCGTGACGAAGGGCCATTTGGAGGGCTACGAATGGTCGCCGGACTCAAAGCGACTTGCGTTGGTGCTTGAGGATCCGAATCCGCAGCAGCCGGATGAAGACCAGGAGCCTGGAGCAAAGCCCAAGCCGCCGAAGCCCGTCGTCATCAACCGCTACCATTTTCGCCAGGATGTGGTCGGCTATCTTCTCGCCAACCAGCACACGCACATCTATCTCTTCGACGTCGCCACAAAAAAGATGGAACGGCTGACCAAGGATGATTATGACGAGTCTGGTCCTGTATGGTCGCCCGACGGAACGCGCATCGCGTTTTTGAGCAATCACGATCCGCAGCCCGACCGCGACCCAATTCCTCAAACCTTTGTCGCCGATGCGCAGCCCGGTTCCGTCGAGAGGCAAATCACACATTATCCTGAACGCGCCACACGAGGAAAACTCGCGTGGAGCCCGGACGGAAAGTGGATTGCGTTTTTGCTCGAAGACGAAAAGAAATGGGACGCGTACGGAATGTCACATCTGGCGGTTGTTCCGTCCGATGGCTCCGCCGAACCCACTGTTCTCACCGAAAAACTCGATCGTTCCGTTTCCGCGCCGTACTTCAGCGAAGACGGAAAATCCATTGTCGCGTTCGAAGAAGACGACCGCTCGGAATATCCAGTTTCGATCAATGTAGCCGATCAGAGCGTCCGCAAATTGCTCGAACCGCCGATCGTCATGAGCGGCGAGTCACATTCACCTGGCTGCCTGGTTGCAGTTACCGGAGGCGACGACAAGGCTAGCGAAATTTATTCCTGGGATGGCGGTACGCTAAAACAACTGACGCATCAGAACGACGCGCTATTCTCGCAGCTCCAGCTCGCCAAGACCGTGGACGTGAATTACAAAACTCCCGATAACAATGAAGTCCACGGCCTGCTCACCTATCCGCTGAATTACACGGAGGGCACGAAAGTCCCGCTGCTGCTGCGCATTCACGGCGGGCCCAACGGGCAGGATGGGCACGAGTTCGAGTTCGAGCGGCAGATTTTTGCGGCGAACGGCTACGCGGTGCTCAATGTGAACTACCGCGGCAGCTCAGGACGCGGCCAGAAATTCCAGCGCGCCATTTTTGACGATTGGGGCCACTACGAAGTCATCGACCTCGAAGCGGGAATCAATCACGTGATCCAGATGGGCGTGGCGGACCCGAATCGCCTCGGCGTCGGCGGATGGAGCTACGGCTGCATTCTCACGGATTACATGATTGCCAGCGATCCGCGCCTGAAGGCCGCCACGTGCGGCGCCGGCACAGGATTCACCATCGCGCTCTACGGCGTGGATCAGTACATCATTCAGTACGACAACGAAATCGGCCCGCCGTGGAACGAGAAAGCCTGGGCCAGCTATCAGAAGATTTCTTACCCGTTCCTGCACGCTGACCGCATCAAGACGCCCACTCTGTACTTGAGCGGCGACCAGGATGCCAACGTGCCGATGATCGGCAATATGCAAATGTATCAGGCGCTGCGCAGCCTCGGCGTGCCGACGGAGCTGATTGTTTATCCCGGCCAGTTCCACGGGATTCAGAGGCCGAGTTTCCAGCGCGATCGGTACGAGCGGTATCTCGCCTGGTACGCGAAGTACCTGAAAGGCGGAGAAGTGGCGGCGAAATACGAGAAGTGGATTGATCCGCCAGGGCAATCGAAGTAGCACTTCACTGGGGCGTTCCTGTCGAGTAGGCAGGAATGCCCCGGCCCAAGCCGAGAACCGTTCTCGCAAGTATAGTTGAATATTCTAATTCGCATGAATGCGCGGGATTCGCGTTTCGCCAAGTGAAATTTGTTTATAGCCGCAGGGAACTACTCTGATCGCAACGACTTTATTTCTCCAGTTTCGAGCCTCTAGCGCCAAGCCTGCAGAATGGCCGCTTGGCCATTTCGCGACGCTGTTGTTTTGCGCCTTACTCATTTCGATTGTGTTTGGCTGTGTCTTTCATCCGACAGCCAAAACACGGATCTTCGCCTCGCTGCGTTATTTTCTGTTGCTGATTATTTTCACCCTCGCGCTGGCCTGGCTCATGCTTCCCTTCTCGCATTAACGGACATCGTTCGCACGCATTGCACAGCTGGAGGCAGATCTAACGCGGATGTGCCGATGCCCCGCGTGTGCGGGCGCACATGAACAACCATAGGCAGGTTTCCGGCAGGTTTAGTGCCTGCTGGCGGCGACGGCGAATACAGCTGGGCTGACGTAAACGGATTCGTATTCCGCTTCGATGCCGCTGTGCGTGTACGTTTTCCGATCCTCTTCTGGACGGGAAATGAACCGGATGGCGCGCACACCGACCTTCGAGCACAGGTCGCCCCAGTGGCGAATGCCCTTGCCGATGGAAATCAGGTCGCCGGGTTCGAGTTCGATCGAGACGACCGGATGCCCCGCCGGATGCACATAGCAAGTCAGACATCCTGAGAGAATGAAGTCACTCTCCAAGCCGCTGTGCCAGTGCTCTCTCTTCATTTCCGCCAGCTCTTCGGCGAATCCCGGCGTTCCGCCACGCAACTCTATGAAACTGTATCCCACAAAATTGTTTTTCTGCGTATGCGCTTCCAACTCCGGCGCATACACTTTCAAAATCTCTTCGCCGGAAGCCTCTGCTGGGATGGGATGGACGCGCGTCCATCGCTGATATTCGACGCCGATGCTCGAGAGGAACGACTGTATTTCGGCGGGCATGATGAATGTCCGCCCACGATGCGGAGCCTTCACAATAGCCATATCTGCAAAACCTTGAATTATGATCCGCAGGCAGCTGCGGACGCTCAGGCGAGCGGCTTTTTGTCCCTAGCAGGATCCCTGTGTACGCAGGTGGAAACACTCCCGCGAGGACGGTAATTCGTTAACTGCGGAGCGCCTACCCTCTAAGTAGAAGCCTCGCGAAAACAGGAGTGGATTGTCGCGCCAAAATCCGGCGAATGCAAGTAAATTTCTGGTAATCAGGCGCTTCAAAATTTCTGTCGCTTAGTTTTGGAAATTTCATGCCTCGGCGCGAACGAAGTGGCTGCCGGGCTTGTTGATGGGCTCGCCTTTGCGGCACTGTGGGCATTCAAACGGCTCGTAGCTGGGAATGCTGATCTCGAGCAGAGCCTTAGCAGGAACATCCCATTCGAGTCGACCGTTACTTCGATCGATCAGTGCCGCGGCTGCTACAACTCTCCCGCCCGCCTGCTCTACAACGCCCATCGTCTCGCGCGTCGAGCCGCCGGTGGTCCACACGTCCTCGACTACCAGGACTTTTTCTCCCGGGCTAATGCTGAAGCCACGGCGCATGGCCATGTGGCCTGAAGAATCGCGTTCCACAAAGATGGCGCGAACACCGAGTGCGCGCCCGATCTCGTGTCCCACCAAAACGCCGCCAAGCGCCGGCGAAACCACGCAATCAATCTCAGCGCCGCGGAATTTCTCGGCGAGCGCGCGCCCAAGCTTTTCCGCGATGTCTGGATGCTGCAAAACCAGAGCGCATTGGACGTAAACAGCGCTGTGACGGCCGCTCGAGAGTTCGAAATGCCCTTCGCGAACCGCGCCAACCTTCTCAAAGATATGTCGCATCGCAGCCGCGTCCATGAGATCGGCCTCCCCGTATTATTGACCGGCTGAGGGTAGGCTACGGATGCGGGAATGTCAACGGACAGGAGCAGCCAATACACTCGCGTGTGTTAGAATTCCCAACGCAGAAAGCGGGCTGATTAATCGGGATCGGTCACGACGCGAGAACGTCACAGCCCTGCGTTACTCGTTTATTTCCAGCACAATACGATTTGCCGAGCGGGTGGCCGCCTAATCATTTGAAACATATCAGCGGTCTCGCACGTTTCATTCACTTAGGACACTCAACGCAAGTTTCAAATAGTCTGAGAGGAAGAAACTATATGACTGGAAGGTTGATTCGTACCGTTGTTGCCCTATATCTGGTGGGCGCGCTGGCTGCCGGAGTGCCGACATTCGGGCAAGCGCAGAGCACTCCACAAAACCAGGCGCAACAGCCTCAGCAGAGTCAGGCTCAGCCACAGGCGGCCGCCGCGCCCAATCTGCCGCCGAATTCCTACGTGAACCTGCTGGCCACACGAAATTACAGCAAAGGCAAGCGGACGTTTCCCAATTTCCTCGGAGCATATTCGCCGCAATCCGTTCCTTCGCCGGATTTGACCAATACGCCGTCGATTTACACCCTGATTCAGGACGGCAAGCTGCAACTGAGCCTGCAGGATGCCATCGCGCTGGATCTTCAAAACGACCTGAACATCGCAGTGGAGGAATATATTCCATGGATTGACCAGGCGAATTTGCTGAGCGCCGAAGGGGGCGGCACTCCCGTCGGCTCCGCTACATCTGCCGGAGGCGGCACTTTTGACCCGCTGGTGACCGCCACGGCGAGCCTTTCCAAGTCAATTATTCCCGCGAATAACTCTTTGCAGGGCGGCAGTGCTACCACAGGTGCCGGGAGTTTCTTGATCGTCAGGAATCACACGAATCAGTATAACCTTACCTATTCGCAAAAACTTCACACTGGCACGCAGTTCTTCGTTGGCTTGAACAATACTCGAGGTTCATCCAACCTCGCGCAGGATTTCTTTAATCCCTTTGTGCAATCCAGCCTGGTTTTCAGCATTCAACAACCGCTGCTGAACGGATTCGGTCGCCTGCCAAACATGCGCTTCATCCTGGAAGCCCGCAACAACACAAAAGTCGGCAGACTCCAGTTTGAAGAGCAGGTGATCGCATCGGTAACGCAAGTGGAAACGCAATACTGGGCGCTAGTGGCGGACGAGCAGGCCGTGGAAGTCGCCAAGCAGACCCTGGCCGTTTCGCAAAAGCTCTATGATGACGATCAGCGGCAACTTCAAATCGGAACCCTAGCGCATTTGGACGTTGTCACCGCGCAATCGGCCATTGCCACCAACAATCAGGCGCTCATCGCCGCGCAGACCAACGCATTACAGCAAGGAATCGTGGTGCTCAATCTCATTACGAAGGATCCTATGGAGAAGCGCCTGCAAGGCATCGAGGTGGTGCCTACGACTCCGCTCGAACAGAATCCGCAAATCCCCAATGTCGCCTTACCGGATGCAGTGACCGAGGCCTGGAGCAATCGTCCAGAACTGAAAGTGGACGACCTCACGCTGCACAATGACGACATCGAAGTTCGGGCCACACGAAACTCGCTGCTTCCGTCGCTGACGCTTTCCGGACAGTACACCAGCGCGGGCCTGGGCGGAGCCGCTAGGGGAGCTTTCGTTCCTAATGGAACGATTCTCGCTGATCCGACAGAACCCATTGTGGACGTCAACGGGAACACTCTAATCGACCCGGCTACGGGACAGGCAACTTTTCTAGGTTTTCCTGGCGGAACTTTCGGGCCTGCAATACCCGGCGGCATTGGCACCACGTATTCCGATATTTTCCACAACAATTTCCCTACTTACACCGGCACGCTGACGCTTAGTTTGCCTGTACGCAACCGCTCGGCGCAGGCTGCCAACGCCGTCGCGCAATTGACGCAGCGAGAGGAGCAGACCGTGCAGCAGCGCGACAAAAACACCATCGTCGTTGGCGTGCGTCAGGCGCTCACCGCCGTCCAGCAGGATGCCGCTCAAGTGCAAGCCACTGTGCAGGCCACGCAGCTCGCGCAGGAAACCTACGATGACGAAGTGAAGAAGTTCGACCTCGGAGCTTCCACCACGTACAACGTCGTTTTGCAGTCGCGCGACTTGAACGCGGCGAAACTCAACGAACTTACGGCGAAGACCAACCTGGAAATCGCGCTCGTCAATCTCAATCAAGCGCTCGGGCGCACGCTGACCAACAACAACATTACCATCGCGGGTCGTTTGGGACGTCAGCTCGACCCGAATGGCAACGCACCACTTATTCCCGGCACGATTGATGGACGACTGGCGGGCGTGGATGTTTTCGGCTTGGGCATCGGCAAATGACGCCTTCTGTCATCCCGAACCCGGTCGTCCGCTTCTGACGAACGGTGGTGAGGGATCTGCTTTTTCGGAGTGCGGCGCCGCGACGCCGCCTAGCTGCGATGTTCTCTGCTTGAGGGCACTGTCCTCAGCGACCGCCCTGACGTTCGCGGGGATGCCGCGCGGAAGCGAAAAACGGCAGCTTTGCGAGGCCCGCCGCCGCGCCTCTTCCCCTCCGCATTCAATTGCCCTAAAATGAAATTGTCAGGCGCATCGCAAGCCATTCGGACAGGAGCGGCCATGGCCAAAGACGAACGCACTTCTACACTGGCGACCAGCGCGGAAGCGGAGCCGCATTCACATCGCGCGCCATCCTCTGCGGAAACCGAATGGCAGAAGAAAGTCCTCGAACCCGTGCTCGAAAAATCGCCCGAGCGCGACGTAAAATTCACCACCATCTCCGATTTTCCGATCGAGCGGCTTTACACTCCCGCCGATCTCGCGAACTGGTCGCCTGACAAAAACCTCGGCTACCCGGGCCAGCCGCCGTACACGCGCGGCATCCACTCAACCATGTATCGCGGCCGTCTCTGGACCATGCGCCAGTTCGCCGGATTCGGCACCGCCGAAGACACCAACCAGCGATTCCGCTATCTTCTCTCGCAAGGCCAGACGGGACTTTCCGTCGCCTTCGATTTGCCCACGCTGATGGGCTACGACGCCGATCACGCGCTCTCCGAAGGCGAAGTCGGCAAATGCGGCGTGGCCATCAGTTCACTTGCGGACATGGAAGTGCTCTTCGACAAAATTCCGCTCGCGGACGTCACCACTTCGATGACCATCAATTCGCCCGCTGCGGTGATTTGGGCGATGTACCTCGCGGTCGCGGAAAAGCAGGGCGCGGACTGGAAAAACATCGGCGGCACGATTCAAAACGACATCCTCAAGGAATACATCGCGCAGAAGGAATACATCTATCCGCCCGCGCCTTCCATGCGGCTGGTGATTGACACTTTCGAATTCGGCGCCAAGCAGACGCCGAAGTTCAACGTGATTTCCATCAGCGGCTATCACATTCGCGAAGCCGGCTCGACGGCCATTCAGGAACTCGCCTTCACTCTGCGCGACGGTATCGAATACGTGGAGTGGGCGCTGCGCCGCGGGCTTGCCGTGGACGATTTCGCGCCCCGCCTTTCGTTTTTCTTCAACGCGCACTCGGATTTCTTCGAGGAAATCGCCAAATATCGCGCGGCGCGCCGCATCTGGTACAAAGTGATGCGCGAACGCTTCGGCGCGAAGAGCCAGCGCTCGTGGGCGTTGCGCTTCCACACGCAAACCGCCGGTTGCTCGCTCACTGCGCAGCAGCCTTATAACAACGTCGTCCGCACGGCGCTGCAGGCGCTCGCCGCGGTGATGGGCGGCACGCAATCGCTGCACACCAATTCGCTCGATGAAGCCTGGGCGCTGCCGACGGAATTCGCCGCCACCATCGCCCTGCGTACGCAGCAAATCATCGCGCACGAGAGCGGCGTCACCAATACGGTTGATCCGCTGGGCGGCTCATACTTCGTCGAAAAGCTCACCGACGATGTGGAGCGCGGCGGGTGGGACTACATCGAGAAAATCGACGCGCTGGGCGGCATGGTCAACGCCATCGAACGCTCCTATCCGCAGCGCGAAATCGCCGAAGCGGCTTATCGTTATCAGGTGGAAGTGGACCGCAAAGAGAAAATCATCGTCGGCGTGAACGATTTCGTCTCCGAAGAAAAGGGCATAGACATTCTGCAAATTGACGAAACCGTTGCGCACCGGCAGGCCGCGCGTCTGGCGAAACTCCGCGCCGAACGCTCGTCCGATGAAGTCTCGCGCCGCCTCGCTGCGCTGCGCAAAGCCGCCGAAGGCTCTGAGAATCTCATGCCCTTCATCTACGAAGCCGTAAAATCCTACGCCACCCTCGGCGAAATTTGCGACGCCATGCGCGACATCTTCGGCGCCTACGAAGAAACGGCCATCACGTAGGTGAGTGGTTGTGTCGATGTCGATGTCGATTTTCCTTTACTTTCGCCCCGGTCGCTGGCTATGATGCACACGTGCCGAGCGGGCTGGATACACTCAACAGCATCCTGAACCTTGCCTCTGCGCTCCTCGCGTTTTAGGCATCCTTAAACTCCTTACTTTTAAAAAAAATCGAACTAATTTCGAAAAGTTCGTTTTCGAACAGGCCGTGAGTCAAAACCGAAGTCTGCGTAGCCAGTAACTTCGGAGGCCTTCCCGCGTTCCACCTTGTCATCCCGAACCCAGCGCGCGTGGGCCGCGAACGAGCGGCCTGGTTGAAAGCGTCGCGCGATGGCGGTGAGGGACCTGGTGTTTTTTTCGTTGTCATTCTGAGCAAAGCGCTTTTTGCGAAGCGAAGAATCTCGCCTCGACGTTTTTGCCTCCGTTGCCATGCCGAATCCAGTCGCGTGCCTTGCCGAATGGCCCGTGAGGAATCTGCTGTTGGAATCCATCCTGTCCTGCCTGCTATAATTCGCGCCTACGAGCGCATTGCATAATGGGTAACCGAAACTACTGGCTTGACCTTTTTACCGGCGTCACTTGGGCAGAATTCCAGAAGGCAGGGGGAAACGTCTCAGGATTTAGATCGAGTCGATGGGCCGCTGTCCAAAAGATTAAGCCAGGCGACTATTTGCTTTGCTACCTGACAGGTGTGTCGCGTTTCATAGGTGTGCTTCAGGCAACATCGACACCCTTCAAAGATTCGAGCCCAATTTGGAAAGATGAAGATTTCCCCTGTCGGCTAAAGGTGAAAGCAGTTGTCTCGCTCGAGCCCGAAACCGCTGTCCCCGTTTCAGAGCTTCGCGATCGACTGAGCATGTTTCAGCATATGAAGAGTCCGATTGCATGGACCGGTCATTTCCGGGGATCTCCTGCTAAATGGAGTCAGTCGGACGGCGAGGCCGTGTTGGCCGCGCTACTAGAGGCTAAGAATAATCCCGTTGCCCGCTCGGTGGATCCCGCGAAACTGGCAAGACGCCCGAGGGCGCTCCGAGCAAAGATAGTAGGACCGGTTACCGTCCCAGAAAGTGAGGATCCCACCGAAAAAGCAGAAACTACAAGGGAGCCACGAGAGCACGAAGAAATCCAATATCTCCTGCTAAAGCTGGGAAGCGATATGGGTTTCGATGTTTGGGTGGCCAGAAATGATAGAGGCCGCCAATTGAATGGGCAACGATTCGCTGATCTGCCGAAACTCAAAGCTGAACTCCCCTTGCAATTCGACGAAGCAACGAACCGCACCATAGAGCTAATTGACGTGCTGTGGCTGTCCGGGAACGCTATCATTGCGGCTTTTGAAATTGAGAGCACGACCTCAATCTATTCTGGCCTTCTACGAATGGCGGATCTCATCGCAATGCAGCCGAATTTGAATATTCCACTTTATCTGGTCGCTCCCGACGAGCGCAGGCAGAAGGTTTTTGACGAGGTGAACCGCCCCACTTTCAGAAGGCTCTCACCGCCGCTTTTCGAGGTTTGCCGCTTCATTTCGTTCTCTGACCTGCGATTGAAACTCCAAGAAGCTGCCTCTCTAATCCGCTACCTGAAACCTGAATTCCTTGAAGAACTGTCAGAATCCTGCGAGCTCGAAGAACTCTAGCGACGGAGCAATGAACAAGTACGAAAACGCAAAGATTTTGAGACCCACGAAGGCGCGCAAGCAAGCGCTCTGCGAGTCCTGCGGAACCCCCATCGAAAAAGGTCAACAGTATTTCCGCGAGTGCATCGGACCAATGGCGAAACCGCCGAACGTTCAGCTGAAAAGCTATTGCCTGCCGTGTGGGAACCATTCAGCCGGTAAAACAACGAGAGCCTAACCAAGCATGAGCAAAAACAGGATGGAGGCCTTCAGCGACGGCGTGCTCGCCGTCATCATCACCATCATGGTGCTGGAGATGAAGCCGCCCGGCGGCGGCAGCCTCGAAGCGCTCCGGCCAGTGCTCCCCGTTTTCCTGAGCTACGTGCTGAGCTTCGCCTTCATTGCCATCTATTGGAACAATCATCATCATCTGCTGCACGCGACGCAGCGCGTGAATGGAGCGACGCTCTGGGCCAATATGCATTTGCTCTTCTGGCTCTCGCTGGTTCCCTTCACCACCGCATGGATGGGCGACAGCCATTTCACCGCGTGGCCAGTGGCGGTCTATGGAATCGTGCTGCTGCTGGCGGCGATTGCGTACTACATTCTCGTGCGAACACTGCTCGCAGTTCATGGATCCAGTTCGACGTTGGCGGAGGCGATTGGCAGCGACTTCAAAGGCAAAATTTCCATTGCGATTTACGCGCCGGCGATTCCGCTCGCCTTCGTCCGTCCGTGGATTTCTGCGGCGTGCTACGTCGCTGTGGCGATCATCTGGCTCGTGCCGGACCGGCGCATCGAGAAGCGCCTGACGGAGTAGCAGCCCACGCGCGCTGCGTGCCGTCCTATGGCCCGCCCCCCTCCTGAAGAAGATTTTGCGGGTACTGAACCTTGACTTGCGCCCTATTTCTGCTATTTTAGCCTCTGTAATATTCAGGAGAATCTGGCCGCCACAGCTGGCGGCTTTTGGCTTTTTATGGGGCTAAGGAGATTCTAATCGCGGATATATGAAAAATTAGAACTCGCTGTAAGCTGTTGAAAACAAAGGGAAGGAGGCATTTCTAATCGCGGAAATTTCCGCGATTAGAAAAACGCCGGGTTTGCGTCCCGAGCACAGCAGGGATCTCGCGGCCCCATCTCGGATTTTTGCCACGCGGCGGCGAAAGCTTTGAGAAGAGGGAGCCGTCAGTTGCCCGTCGCGGACTTGCCGGCTTCCACTGACGAGCAGCCCGCAGCCGGAGGAAGCTGAAGCGGCGCGAGGAACTCTTCGAGCGGCATGGTTCCGAGGATGCCGGAACGGTCGTAAAAATAGACGAGCCTGTTGCGC
>Ga0126371_10004149_pt1 | contig 12752 bp, 9 predicted proteins | sample PanSoiMetaPlot_4_FD_110145 | JGI IMG/M metagenome (GOLD analysis project Ga0126371, IMG submission 110145) | Tropical forest soil microbial communities from Panama - MetaG Plot_4 | ecosystem: Environmental > Terrestrial > Soil > Tropical forest > Bulk soil | place: Panama | collected 2016-02-17
ATCGCCGCGGTGGTTTCCGCATGCGTTTTTTTTTTAAACGCAGGGGTTCCCGTGGCCATTTCGTAGAGAACCGACCCCAAGGAAAACTGATCAGAACGAAAATCAAGCTCTTCGCCACTCGCCTGCTCAGGCGACATGTAGCCGACAGTGCCCACCACGGTTCCGCGCTCGGTAAGGGTCGTGTTTGAATCCGAACTGCCACGGTCGGGTTTAAGCAGTTTCGCCAGGCCGAAATCCAGTACCTTTGCCGTACCGTCCGGAGAAACCATGAGGTTCTCGGGTTTCAGGTCGCGATGAAGGAGGCCGATCTCATGCGCTTTGGCGAGGCCGTCGGCAATCTGCGCTGCGATGGCGACCGATTTGCGAAATGGAATCGGGCCGGAAGTGAGCAGCGAACGAAGAGTTTGTCCCTCCACCAGTTCCATAGCGATATAGTGCGTGCCCTTCTCGTGGCCGAGTTCATAGATTGTCACGATGTTGGGATGATTCAGCGCGCTGGCGGCACGGGCCTCCAGCTCGAAACGCGATAAGGCATCTGGATTGGAAGAGCGCTCGAAAGAAAGGGTCTTGATGGCGACTTCGCGACCGAGCCGTGCGTCTTTGGCGCGATACACCTGTCCCATCCCCCCGGCGCCGAGTCGCTGAAGAATCTCGTAACTACCCAAGCGCGACCCCGGCGATAGAGTGGATTCGTCCGAGCCTGATTGCGAAGGCAGATGCATGTGATTTCCTGGCGCGGCACTCCGCCAGCCGAGTAGACCCTTGCTGCGTAACTATAGGTAAATACGCAAATTACGGCTTGCGACTGACCCCAGTCCAGGCGGCTCCAGCGCTTATAATATCCCAGATTTCGGAGAGTGATTTTCATGGATATTCGATCGTTGCAGCGGCCCCTCAAAGATAGGTACCGGCAAGACCCAGCTAGCTCGCGAATCACGCTGACCGCGCGGGGTACTCAGGCCGATGCACCTGTCGCTTGTTCCGTGGACTTGGGGCGCGCAATCTACAGCGCGCAGGCACACAAAGGTGTTGGTGGCGCCGGTACCGGAGCCTGCTCCGGAGACCTACTGCTAGGTGCGTTGGTGGCCTGCGCCCAGATTACCTGCCAAATGGTGGCAGCTGCGATGGGAGTACCCACCGAGGCGATCGATGTAACCGTCGAAGGCGATCTGGATCTGCAAGGGACATTAGGAATCTCGAAAGAAGCCGCGGTCGGATTTGAGACCATCCGAGTCACTTTCGACATTCGCGCTCCGCAGGCAACGCCAGAGCAGTTAAAGGCGTTGCAGACAAAGACCGAACAATATTGCGTGGTGATGCAAACTTTGCAGCGTCCGCCGCGGATTGAAAACAAATGGAAATACTAGAGAGTGCACGGTCAGGATCTGATCTCAGTTTCGTCGTTTGCTTCGGCTTGATGTTCTGATTTACACGAAACAAGTTCCCGGATCGTAGCGGTCAACGGTCTTGAACTAGGGGCTTGCGCTGCCACGTCTTCGGCGACGACACGGTCTGATGTCAGTGAACAGTTTGCTCTTCCGATAGACCCAGCCACCAAGCTGGACCATCCGTGCCTGCGGCGGGCTGTGCGGGAAACTCTTTCCCACCGTATCTGGGCGCGGCATTTATCAGCCTATAGGTCGCGGTTCCGGGACGCCAGACTTGGGTGACGAAGTCGCAGCATCCACCTGCTCCATATAGCCATCGCCATTAAAAACTGACAGGGCAATTCCGTTTGCATCGATGATGCCGCACCTTGACATCACATTCCATTGGTACATACCATTGATATATATCTGGGAGGCGGCGGTGAAGAATAAAAGAGCGAGAGTGTTTTGGACTGGGAGGAGCCAGGCGGTTCGTCTGCCGAAAGAATTTCGCTTCGACACGGATGTAGTCCTTGTGCGTCGCGAGGGGGATACAGTCATCCTAGAGCCGGCCAACGAGTGGCCTGTGGGATACGTCGAGTCTTTTGCGGGGATCCCGGACGACTTCACTAGGCCGCAGCAGGGTAAGGTGGACAAGAGGACCCAGCTCCGATGAAGTTCCTCCTTGATACCGATACCTGCATCTATGCCCTCAAGCAGAACCCCGCCGTCTTGAAACACTTGCTCGCTCAAAGCCGTGAAGACATTGCTATCAGCGTAATCACGGAGGCTGAGCTTCGAACGGGTGCAGCGAAGAGCACGTCAGGTGTGACAACTTTACGGCTGGTCGAAAATTTTCTTCGTCCCCTGGGTGTCCTCGAATTCACCTCGAACGATGCGGCTTCGTATGCTCAGGTGCGGGCGAAGCTCGAGCGGGCCGGCACGCCTATGGGTCCGCTGGACACGCTGATCGCGGCGCAAGCCGTAGCCCGTAAACTCGTCCTTGTTTCAAATAACCAGAGTGAGTTTAGCCGAGTTGCAGGCCTCCGGCTGGATAATTGGGCAAGTTAGTTCCCGCCAGAGTTGAATGGTTCCAGCACAGTAGGGGGCCAATATCGTGCCCTATCAATGAGTACACAATTCCGAGGCCTGATACCGAGACAGATACCGAATCCCGTGCTTGTACTTACAAGTGGCTGATAATCCATCGGATAGGAGCCGCAGGGTCGCGGAGCCTACGACAGCATGCGCAAGTTCTTTCGCAGAAGATCTGGCTCGCCAGGCCTCAAACAAGCCTCAACTGCGGCATGGGTACTCGTCCACACGGGGGTCGCGCGGGCCAGCACCTTTATCCCTTGTGGAGTCAACTCGAGCAGGCGGGCGCGCTGGTCTTTGCGGTCTGTCGTGATTTTGATAAGTTTGCGCCGTCGCAGGGGCTTAAGCGCGGCGGTCAAGGTTGTCCGATCCATCGCTAGCAGTGAAGCCACTGCCCCGATTGTGGGAGCCTCAGGTCGGTTCAAAGACATCATCAGCGAGAATTGCCCGTGTGTCAGACCGAGCGGGCGTAATGCATTATCGAAACGCCGCCCGAGCGCTCGCGCGGCGCGCTGGACATGAAGGCAGAGGCAAGCATCGCGAACTCGAATCGTCGTTTCATAAGAGGTACCTCGAACCCTTGCCATATATACGCATGATATACGTTTTTATTTTTGTATACAGGTTGATATCAACGTAGTACGATGGCAAATGGGACACCTAGACGCTGAAGCATGGTTTTGGAGAAACATATGAACCCACATCGGTTTGCCGCGCTGGCGCTCCTCATATTCGCCTTCGGAACAGTCTTTCAGGCTGGGGAAGCGTGGCCGCAGGAGGGCAAAACCCAGTATCCGAACATGGCACCCGTTGAACAGTATCTGATGTCGGACAGACACGCCGAAATTGCTTTGGGGCGCAGTGCCGCTCCGGAGTCCATCTCCCGCGATGCAACAGTCCTGGTCTTAGGGCGACACGGCTACGAAAAAGCCGTTGACGGAAAGAATGGATTTGTATGTCTGGTGGAGCGTGGATGGATGTCTCCCTCCGATGCGCGGGAATTTTGGAACCCAAAAATCCGTGGCCCGATTTGCTTCAATCCTCCGGCGGCGCGATCCGTCTTGCCGACCACTTACAAGAGGACAGAGATGGTCCTGGCGGGGAGAACGAAGGCGGAGATCATCGACGGCAACAAGGCAGAATTCGAAAAAGGTGAACTGCCAGCACTCGAACCCGGCGCGATGAGTTACATGATGTCGAAAGACGCCTACCTCACCGACAACGGCGATCACAACCTGGCGCACCTGATGTTTTATACGCCTCCTCTGGAAGGTGGGGTTTGGGGTGCTGACCTGCCGAAATCACCTGTCATGCTGAATCCACAGTTTAAAGGCGTGCAACCGATCAACGTATTTGTTGTTCCCGTGGCCTGGTGGTCAGACGGGACACCTGCCCCAGCTATGTAGGGAAATTGAGAAGGCCAAATGACTCCTCGCGTTTGTCACGATTCTCATGCATTGGTGGAATATGGAGAAACGGACACGTTCATTCGCAACCGAAGCGGATTCTGGCAACGTCAATGGGCGGTTGATAACCGATCAACTGGATTGTCTGGCGCCTAACCTGGCTCGTACTGAAGTCAGTAACGTCGGACGGTTTGCGACATCGGACAGGGCCTCCTCACCATGGCGGAAAGTGTTCCTGGAGGGTGCTACTCACGCAGGGGCTAGAGGTACAGGCGAAGTCACGCGAATTGCAATCAAGGCAAAAGGCCGGGTTCTCTTCGTAGACCCGCTCGAGCTTATTGTCGCCAGAGCAGAGGAAAACTACGTCGCTCTGGTGCACAAATCCGGGGCCTATCTTGTGCGGGAAACCATGGCCACCACGGAACAGAAATTGATACCCTTTGGATTCGTGAGAATTCATCGGTCTATTCTGGTGAACACAACTCTAGTCAAGGACTTGCGGCGCGATAACACGGGAGCGTATGTCCTGCGTACAATCGATGGCAGCGAACATCCGGTGGGCCGCGCTTACAGGGGCAATCTGAAGATGATCGCGAGCTCGTGGCTTGGAGTCGAGTTTGAGTGACATCACCCGGACGTCTGAGCGAGTTCGGCAAGTCAGGTAGGAGAAATGGCAGATAGGGCCGGAGTGTTCGTGCCCAATGTTCATCGCTAATCTCGAACATCCCTTCCCAGCTTACCTCTAATTGTCAGTTTTTATTGGATCACACTCTCGAGTGCACTTCCGAAATTTTGTAGGTTGCACTGAGTCTTCCATCCTTCTTTTCATAGAAGCGCGAACAACTGCGCCAATAGAACGATTCAATCATGCCTAACGACGGGCAATGAGTGCGTCGGCCACCCCTCGCGACAGTAAAGGCACACCTACCTTCAGGTCGTTCGTCACAAATTACTTCGAAACCCTGCGTTACTTGACGGGAATGGTGGCGCGAATGCACCACTCGCACTGGTTCTGATTGCTAAGAAAACGTTGGGAGGAAACGAAATGGACGCGATCGGTTTATGGAGTGTATTGCGGGGGAGTTCCAAGACAAATGACTTCACCAGTTACTTTCGAAAACTCTGTTTCGTGTCTGTTGCCGGTTTTTTGATGACATTGCAAGCCGCTGGGCAAAGCGTCGTAACAGGCGACGCTGTTGGAACTGTGACGGATCCATCGGGGGCGATTGTGTCACACGCAACGGTCATTCTAACCAGTTCCGCTACAGCGACTACAGAGTCTGTTACTACTGGATCGAATGGTTTTTATCGGTTCCCATTGCTGAAGCCCGGTTATTACAGCTTGACGATCAGGCAATCAGGTTTCAAGTCAACATCACAGACAATTCTTGTTTCGGTCGGCCAGATCACCACCACGGACGTGAAGCTCGAGTTGGGGGCAACTTCGGAAGTGGTCGAGGTAACGGTAGCGCAACCGCTCCTTGAAAGTGAGAACGCCAATCTCGCCACTACATATTCGACGAATCAGATCCAGCAATTGCCGGCTCCGGGTGGCGACATCACCTCGTACGCTTACTCGGCGCCAGGTGTGACCATGAACAACGTCGCTGGCTACGGCAATTTCTCATCGTATGGGTTGCCGAGCACGTCGAATCTCTTCACGACCAACGGCAACGACAACATGTATGTGTACTTGAACGTGAACAACTCAGGTGCGAGCAATCTGTCGTTGGGCGCGAACGAACTGGATCAGATCTCGGTCGTACAGAACGGGTACACCGCACAGTACGGACGGCAGGCAGGCGCACAGATGAACGCGACCACCAAGTCAGGCACCAACGCATTCCATGGCAACGCGAGTTACTGGTGGAATGGCAGCTCGCTGAATGCCAACGATTGGTTCAGCAATAACGCGGGCACGCCGAGGCCGTTTGCCAACAGCAATCAGTGGGCAGCTTCTATAGGCGGTCCGATTGTGAAGAACAAATTGTTCTTCTTCGCGGATCAGGAAGGCCTCCGGTTTGTACTGCCAGGCTCGAGTGGAGATCAGTATCTGCCGACTCCCGCATTTGCCACGTTCGTTGAAAACAACATCGCCGCCAACCCGGCAACGGCAGCGACGCTCCCCTGGTATCAAAACGTATTTAATCTGTACGCGGGTGCACCCGGCGCCAGCCGTGCCACTCCCCTGACCGCGGCCGACGACAGCGCGCTTGGGTGCGGCGATTTCGCGGGCACATCTGGATTTGGTACCAGCACCGCCTGCGCCATGAAATTCACCAGTAACCAGAACAATCTGAATACTGAGTGGCTGCTGACCACTCGTATTGACTACAACATCAGCAGTAAGGATCAGTTGTTTGGGCGCTTCAAGACTGATCATGGGGTGCAAGCCACGGGCACCGATCCAATCAATGCGGTGTTCAATGCGGATAGCATTCAGCCCCTGTACGAAGGACAGATTAATGAAACCCATGTCTTCGGCAGCGGCGCTGTCAACCAACTCATCCTTTCGGGCTCCTGGTCCTCATCTCTCTTCACGGCGAACAACCTTCCGGCAGCACTGAAGACCTTTCCGACCACGATGATCTTCAACGATGGCCTGATCACCGACCTTGGCGGAGGAGGCGTTCGTGACAGCACCGCAGCAGCCGACAACAACTTTCCGCAAGGCACGATTGTGAGCCAGTACCAGATCGTCGATGACTTCTCCAAGGCGAAAGGGTCACACGAACTCAAATTTGGAGTTAACTTTCGTCGGGATCTGGTAAGTGATTACACCACGGGAATCAATACCAGCGGGACTCTAAGCATCAATTCCATGACCGAGTTCGTGAACGGCATCAGTAGCGGCACCTCCGATCTTAGCCAGGAGTTCAGGAACGTCGATCAAGTGCGGATCAAGTTGTATTCCCTGGGCATTTACGCTCAGGACCAGTGGAAAGCAACCAGCAAGCTGGCCGTCACCGGGGCGATTCGAGTTGACCGCAATAGCAATCCCACGTGCGCGCAACACTGCTTCACACGCTTGACGAGCCCATTTGCAGCGCTCAATCATGACCCCAACCAGCCCTATAACGCGATCGTCGCCACCGGGCAGGGCAGCGCCCTACCGGCCATTCAGCCTCTGGTGATTTCGCCGCGTCTCGGACTCGCATACAACGTCCACAACAACACCGTCATTCGGGGCGGAATTGGACTCTTCACAGACCTGTATCCTGCGTTTATCGTGGACCGGTTCCTCACCAACGCACCGAACGTGGCTACCTTCGACGCCAGTAGCGGTTTGATCGCGACCGATATCAATGGCGTTGCCGTTCCAGGCAGTCTGAATGACGCAAATATTCAGTCCAATGCTGCCTTTCAGGCAGGCTTCGCAAACGGAGCGACCCTGGCAGACTTGCAGGCTGCCACCCCCCTGTTCACGCCTCCCACCTTTAATGATGTCGGGCGAAAGCTTCTCAACCCCAAGTTCCTCGAGTGGAACTTCGAGATCGAGCAGCAGGTCGGGGGCAAATCCAGCCTTTCGGTCAACTACGTCGGGAACCACGGGTTTGACATCATGACCGACAATCCGTTCGGAAATGCTTTCTGCAATTCAACGGGAGTCTCGCGCGGTTGTTCAGACGCAACTCCGTTTGGCGGAGTCATAACGCCTACCCAGCCAGACCAGCGCTTCGCTCAGGTTCGGACGCTGACGAATGCTGGGTGGTCGAACTATGACGGCGTGACCGCCAGCTTCAAGTACCGAGCGACGAAATCTTTTCAGGGGCAATTCAACTACACCTGGAGCCATGCTCTCGATACCTGTTCGAACAATTGCCTGCTCCCGTTCAGTGACAGTACGGTAGTGAGCATTCGCTATCAGGTATCCCCGACCCTGCCGGGCACGGCGTATAGCAACTCCGACTACGACGTGCGGCACAACTTCACCGCAAACTACGTTTACACGACACCCGCCAACTTCTCGAACAGCTTCCTCAAGCGTGCAGTGGGAAACTGGACGGTGGCGGGGACGATCTATTACCACAGCGGTTACCCATGGACCCCGGTCAGCACAGGCGTTCGGAGCAGCCTTAGCGACGTGACGGGACTGCGCAATGCAACCCCGGTGGCCGAGTTTGCGGTCAATCCATCTACCCTAAGCTGCAGCACTCCGGCATCCCTCTGTGCGACGACTGCGGACTTTCTAGCTGCAGCTGGCCAGATCGGATTCGGAAACTTTCCACGCAACACGCTGCGTGGGCCGAAATTTTTCGACACGGACATGAACGTGACGAAATACATTCCGGTTACGGAGCGGGTAAAGTTTGCCGTAGGCGCAAGCTTGTTCAACCTGCTCAATCATCCAAACTTTGACCTGCCACTGAACAACGTAAGCGGCGGCGGGTTTGGCGCGATCGTGAATACCGTTTCGCCCGCGACGAATCCATACGGGGCATTCCTGAGCGTACCGTTGACCGGGCGCATCGTTCAGCTGAATGCACGCGTGGTTTTCTAACTGCTCCCCGTTGGAACGGTTCGTTGATTGCGGCCCCAGGAGAACCTGGGGCCTTCCTTGCCAATCGCTTTCCTTGCCAACTTCCGAAGACGCTGACAGGTTCGCGACGCGATTGCCAAGTTTGGGCTTTCGTTCACCCAAAGATCCCCTGGCTTTGATCGCCGAGACAGCAATGATCTCGCTGCTTCCGCTACGCTCCAAACTGCCTCAAGTGATGGTCCATGTGAAGATAGGCATGGCGCATGCATTCACCTCTCGTCATTGGGCCAAACATGCAGTGAGGAGCATATGCGCGCGGCCAGCAACAGAACTGATCAAACAAGGAACGGAGGCCATCAAGATCGGCGGAATATTCAGTCGGGGGACTTCCGCTCAGGTGCTGATCCAGCTCGGGCCTGGTCTTGACCTCGTGTGGCCACTTGAGAGGCACCCACAGGGCCGCCCACTTGTACACGGTGCGTTTGAACAAGGTAGAGGAAGAACTGACCTGTTTTTGTCCTAACGCTGCCTTAAACGAATCACTCAGATGGCAGACCATCTGGTGTGGCGACATACTGCCCCACCGTGCCTGATTCTCAGGGCGCAGAGAATTCAGTCTTTCAAGAATAGCCTGCCGGTCGCTATCGTTTGCCAAAGACCTCATCGCGAGAATGGATTCTACACTTCCAGAGGACAAGCATGGAACACGTGCATCTCCGGTTCAGTTAAGTCTGGAGAGTTATGTCTTTTGCCGCCAACAGAACGGTGCTAAACTCTCGTGACTAGCACGCGGGGCGTTCGCATGCAGGATTTCCGCACCTCACGCGGAATAGTTCGCTTCGGGGCCTTTGAACTGGAAGAGAATGCGGGAGAGCTCCGTAAAAATGGATCCAAAATCCGGTTGCAGGAGCAACCACTACAGGTTCTTCAGATTCTCCTTCGACACCCGGGCAAAGTAATCACACGCGAAGAGTTGCGACAGAAGATCTGGCCTTCCGATACGTTTGTAGATTTCGATCACGGAATCAACAATGCAGTCAAGCGGCTGCGGGAGGCGTTACGCGATACTGCGGATTCGCCGATCTATATCGAGACCCTGCCACGGCGGGGCTATCGTTTCATCGGAAGCGTCGAGACCGCGGTTGAGGGCGGTGCAAAGACTATCCGCTCCGTCGCTGTCTTGCCGCTCGAGAATCTCTCCGGCGATCCCGAACAGGAGTATTTTGCCGATGGCTTGACCGAAGCGTTGATAACTAGCCTTGCGAAAATCGGCGCTCTGCGCGTGGTTTCGCGCACGACAGCGATGCAGTACAAAAGGGCCCATAAATCATCGCCTCAAATTGCGGGTGAGCTTCAGGTTGATTGCATCGTGGAGGGAACGGTCTTGCGTTCTGGCAATCGCATACGCATCTCGGCGCAGCTCATCGATGCATGGGCAGATAGCCACATCTGGGCGGAAAGCTATGAACGCGACCTCCGGGACATACTGGCTCTTCAGTCAGACCTGGCGCGGGCAATCGCGGGTGAGATTCAAATCACGCTTTCCCCGAGCGAGCAGCGACAGCTCGGGCCCGGTCGCCCCGTCCACCCGGAGGCATATGAAGCCTACCTTAAAGGCCGCCATCACTGGAACAGGCGTACTTCGGGCGATCTCAAGAAGGCAATTGAATACTTTCACCAGGCGATCACGAAAGAACCGAATTACGCCGCAGCGCATACAGGGTTAGCAGATTGTTTGGGCAGGGCAGGATTCTGGAGTTTTGCAACGCCCGAGGCAGGTTGCGGCAAGGCTAAAACCGTCGCACTCAAATCACTGGAGATTGAGGAAACCGCAGAAGGCCACGTTTCCCTCGGATGGGCGGTGATGCATTATGATTGGGACCTGGCCGCTGCTGAACGAGAATTTCAGCACGCCATCAAACAAAATGTTTCATATGCCTCAGCGCACCAGTCCTACGGTCATTGCTTGGGCTGCATGGGGCGATTTGACGAGGCTTATCAAGAGCTCAGACATGCCATCCAGCTTGAACCACTCGCGCTCATCATCGGCACCAGTTATGCAGGGGTTTCTTGGCTAGGGCGGCGGTGGGACCAGGCCCTCGAGCAAACGAACAAAACCCTCGATCTCGATCCTAATTTCGCTCCAGGGCTGTGGGCCCGCGCACGTTCCTATGACGGTAAAGCGATGCACAACGATGCCATTGCTTGCGCGCGAGAGGCGGTGAACATTTCTGGTGGTACTCAGTCGTTCTTCCTTGCCGATCTGGGACATGCTTATGCAGCCGCCGGGAACCAACGGCAAGCGGTCGAAGTGCTGCGAAAGCTAAAAGAGATTCAGAAGCACCGGTATGTGGATCCGTGCCTTCTTGCGCAAATATATGTGGCTCTGGGCGAGAAAGAGGCAGCAATCAATTCATTGGAGCACGCATTACAAGAACACGCGGCGTGGGTGGTCTACCTTCCAATGGATCCCTGGTTCGATCCGATCCGCGACGATCCCAGATTTGCGAAACTGTTACAACGCGCTGGCTTACCTTGGCGGCCTGCCGGCTCAAAACAAGAGGAATCGCAGATCGTGTGATGAAATCTGACGCCAAGATAAGACCTATCCGCTTGCCTTGATTGCGTCCTCTTCCCGTCACGCGGGCGTCACAAGAGCATTTCCGGCGCATTCCTTTTTGAGGATGTTCGCTCGAAGCGAGGCTAGCTCTCGGCACAGACCCGGACTCTCCCTGCAGAAATCTCACAATTCTCGGACTTTTACTGTCTTGAGCATCAGTTCACGGCCAGACTATTCCCATGAAACATCTGTATTGGATACTGCTTACCCTCTGGCTGTTGCGAATGCCAACCTTGGCCCAGCCCAATCCACATACCGCTCTTAGCGATGCTGTGGTGCTAGAGAACCGCGGAAGTTTTGAGATTGCGGCCAAAATTGCGAAAGGTGCGATCGATTCTCGCCAGCTGAGTGGCAATGAGCTGGGCAGGGGGTACATCATTCTTGGAGTTGCTTGCCGTGGAGCTGGGGATTTGGCCAATGCCCAAGTCTCTTTTCAGCACGCATTGCAGGTTCTCGAATATGATCGCGAACACCCAGAGGACTATGCTTCAGCCCTGGAAAACTACGCCGAACTGTATAGCGAGTTGGGACAAGGTGACATCGCTGAGCCAATGTGGCAAAAGGCTTTTCATCTGCGCCAGAGGACTGGGGACCATGCCGGAGCCGCGCTATCGCTAACACGCTTGGCGGAACTTGCTCTCACTCGAAGTCGGGTCCGAGAAGCACGGCACTACTTGCAAAAGGCATCTAACGAGGCGAATGCCTCGCCGGATTTTATCGACGATGATGAGGCTTTTTTCCGTGAAACCCAAGGATGGCTTGCCATCGCTGAGCACCATGCTCCCGCAGCCGTCGCATCCTATCAATGCGCGTTGAAACTGGTGGAGCGGTCTCGCGGCGAGCAACATTGGCTCGCTGGTTGGGAACACATGTTGCTGGGCAAGGCTTACGCGGAGTCGGGAGACTTTAGGAACGCGGTAGCAAATATGCAAACGGGACTCACAATTCTGGGTCTTGCACTCGGGCAGAAGAATCCGAAATACTCCGCCGCAGAACTGGCATACTCTCGGGTCTTGGATCAGTTTGGGTCGCACGCCGAGGCCGCGCAGATGCGCGCTGCTGCCGAAAAAGACGGCAAGGATTATTACGCCAGGCGGTGTGCTGGATGTACGATTAACATAGCTGCATTCCGGTAGGGTGCGTGATTCGTAACTGCGACAATCTGTCAGAAACCATGCCGCAAGCCGAAAGGTCATGGGGTCAACTCCGGCCACGGGCAAGAATGATTCCCCTGACCATGGCCGCGATCCTCGCGGTAGCAACCGCAATCGAGTGCCATGCTGGTGACATCGGAATCCAGTCCTTTCTGCCGTGGGGGTTCTCGCTCGCTTACGGCTGCGCTCTTTGGTTTTGGTGGGCCCTAGTGGCTTATCTGCTATGGCGATCAACCAATGGCTGGCCCTCTGCTCTGAAGGTTTCGCTTCCTACTCTGGTGGTGCATTCACTGATTGCTGTCGGAGTCGTGGCGCTTCATCTTGGCTTCCTGCAACAGGCGACTCAGTTGATCGTCAGGTTCGGTCCGGAAGCAGTGAAGGCGGATTATCGAGGGCTGAATTTCTTCACTTTTCCACGTTTTGGCATGGGACTTCTGATGTACGGTCTATGTTGGCTGGCCTGTGCCGCGGTTCATACTCAATTGGCGGCGCAGCGCGATTCCATGCGGTCTTTGGAGTTAGAGCGGCAGTTGTCGAACGCTCACTTGCGAGCCCTACAGATGCAGTTGGAGCCGCACTTCCTCTTCAACACTCTCAACGCAGTCACTACTTTGGTTGAACTTGGCCGCA
>Ga0126371_10004151_pt1 | contig 12750 bp, 12 predicted proteins | sample PanSoiMetaPlot_4_FD_110145 | JGI IMG/M metagenome (GOLD analysis project Ga0126371, IMG submission 110145) | Tropical forest soil microbial communities from Panama - MetaG Plot_4 | ecosystem: Environmental > Terrestrial > Soil > Tropical forest > Bulk soil | place: Panama | collected 2016-02-17
CCATAGAAGAGCAGAAAACTTTTCACTCGCTGTATGCTCGCATCTTCTTTCCTTGGGGGCTGCTCGACCGAAGGAATCAGGCGCAGCGCGCGCCTGATGGTTTCCGCGCGCGCGTCTCCTCCCCGTGCGGCATCACGTCCAATGGCCGCGGCAAACGCTGGCAGCATGAGCAGCGGCAGGCTTTGCTCAAAAAAGGCCGGGCTTTGTGCGTACCCCAGCCAGCTCGCCGCCAGTGATGGCGCAGCCTGCGTCGCCAGCGTGGGGGTGCCTTCGCTCAAGTCCACCACCATCGTGTCTTGCGAAATCATTTCCGTCGTGGTTTGGTCGTTTTCGTCCTGCGCCAGAAGGTTTGCTCTCAGCGGGTTGAGGTTTGTAAAGCAGCCCGCCACGACTGGACATTCCGCGATCCAGGTTTGCGAAGGCGCATTGCCCCTTTCCCCAAAGGCGGTCTCGTACTCGGCCATGACCCGCGCCAGGGCATCGCTGACGTCCCGCAATTTGGCGGAATCCTGTTGCTTGCTGGTCCACAGGTGCACCTTTTCGCTGCCCTTGCCGACTTCGGCCGTGCTGTAGCGTCCGGCAATCACAAACGGATACGGGTCGTTGGCCCCCTGTTTTGCCCGCACAACCCTCTCTTGGCCTTTTCTCACACTTTTCTTTGGCGTGCCGCTGGTGTGTACCTGAAATCCATCTGGCACCGCGACGACCAGATCCCATTTGCGTGGCGGCACCCCTCCAGCGGGGAACAGCCCGTTTGGCGGGAGCAACTCGAAGCTCCAGCCGGACGCAGGCAGAAAAAAGGCGTCGCTCGAAAAACTCAGAGAACTTTCTCCTCCCGGGGCCGGCAAAAACTCTGTCGTCAGACGCAGCCTGTGCCGCGAAGACACGTTCCACGGCTCCGCTAGCTTCATGACCGTGTCCCGCGGAGTGTCGGGGGCCTGCTCAAGGGTCATCGATTTTGCATCCCAAGTTGCGCGGAGTTCGCTCAAGCGAAAACGCCTTCCCGGCAAACGCAATTCCAGTTCCTCAAGGGGGCGAGTGCCGGTGTTCTTCAGATGGTAGTCGGCCGCAACTTGAATGTGTGGTTCAGGTTTACCCACAAACCGCACGCGGATTTCCTGCTTTTCAATGGTGTAACCCGGACCGAGCGCCACGGCACAGGAGGCCGCCCAAAAAGAGACTGCCGTGGTAACCACCGCCAAGGGCAGGCGCGAACAAGTTGGGCAATTCACAGCCCCACGATTGTAACGGGGAAAACCCCTAAGAAAAAGCGGTGCTTAAGAAACTTCCGGTCAACAGCTTCAGTGCCGGCGCCCGCGGACGCGCGTAAACCCGGTGTTCGCATGATTCCGCGTGGCTTCTCGGTACGCTGCTTCCTTGTCCGCTTCCGCGTCGGTCATGCCTCGGTTGATGCGCTCCATAATCTGAGCTTCGGTGAGCCCGGTATTTTTCAGCCGCCCGATTTCCGCGCTGGCGAGCGTGCGCTGACCCTTCATCCTCTTGTGCAAAATCGTATCCACCGCAGAATCCGACAGTCCAACCAGGCGAAGCATGACGGCGTCGCCGCTTAGGTTATCGAGCTGATCCACTTTCGTCATTTCCACGATGATCGAGTCGCTATACCCTGCTTTCATCAGATTTACGGCGGCATCAGCGCCAGAAAACGGATGCTGATGCTGGTGAGCATCGGCAATCGCCGTGACGCAGGTATCATCGCTGATTCCTGCTTGCTTCATTTTCGTGAGCTGAATCACTTCGGTATCGGAAGTGTTGAGTTTTTTGAGCTCTTCGACGTTGCTGGACCACATGCCCAACCGGTCGAGCGGACGGTAGTCCGTGAACGGGTGCTGGTCGCACCCAAAGAATTGGGAAAATAACGCGGCCACGAGAATGAACTTGTACTTCATGCTTCTATTTTATCGGCGACAAGGGGAGGAGCGCCGAAGTGTGCTGTCGAAGACACCCGCCGAAAGTACAGGGGAAACGACTCTCTCTACTACAAGGAAATTACCTATATCTTCTGGAGAAACCAGCCGCTCGAGACTTCCCAAAGTTCAGTGAATGTAAGATTTTTGTAAATCCAGGGAATTTCCACTTTTTGGCACCGCTTTTCCCTGAACTGAGTTCGTGTCTCCCGGATTGCTCGCTACCTCTCGACGGACGGAAACACAAAACCAAGTAGTTCGCCACCAGCGGTTCTTCCCTGAATTCAGTCGCTTTCCGGGGTCCCTACAAGCACGCACCCACGGTGCTGACGGTTCTGGGCACGCAAGTGCTCGAAGTCCTGTTGGATGTGCGGCGCTTGGCCCGCAGCAGGGCAATATGAGACCCGCGTAAGGTCTGAGCGTGTCGCATAGGCGATCCCTTTGCAGCTCCCGGAGTTGTGAGACATAAGAGATCATTTTCGGCCCTACTTAAGGTCGGCCAGCTGATCGTCATGACGATGGCCACCTGGGCGCTTTGGAAACCGTTGCAACTCCTAGAACGCGCTCACCTTCGCAAGTTAACTGCAGCGCATGCTCTGACTGTGCGGCTCGGTATAAACCGAAGAGCTTCAGGGATGTGTAACGAGTCATATTAGGCTCGCCGAATTCCGTTTTGACGGGCCTATTTAGTGATCCCCGATCTTCAGTGAGTTGAACGAATGAAACGCGCCGCAAAACCAGGGGGTGTCATCGAAGTTTTCGTGGCAGATTGCGACCCTATGCTGTGTCAGTTGATGGCCAAGGCGATCAGCGAATACGGGCAGGGCATCGCCATGCGGGGTTTTGCCACGGACCCGGCGGAGTTTCTCGCAGGCCTTGCTGAGAAAACCGTCGATGTAGTCATTATCGGCCCTGATCTGGGCGGAAGGCCGGGGACGGGCTTTCAGACCTTGCGAAAACTACGCGTTTCTCACCCGCATACGCGTGTCATCATGCTGCTTGGTCCGCCTGTGCGCGCCGACGTGATTGAAGCGTTTCGGGCCGGCGCGGACGGGATATTCTCGCGTGATGAAACGTTTGAGATGCTTCGTAAGTGCATTCACGCGGTCTACCAGGGGCAAGTCTGGGCGAGCAGCGAGCAGTTGCGCTTCATGGTTGAGGCATTGGCCAGCGGCGGCTCGGAACCGACGAGTAACACGCAAAAGTTACTCACACAGAGGGAGCAAGAGATGGCCAATTGGGTCGCCGAGGGCCTGACCAACCGGCAAATTTCGCGGCGGATGGGTGTCACCGAACACACCGTCCGTAACTATCTATTTCGGATTTTCAACAAACTGGGCACCTCGAACCGCCTGGAATTGGCCCTTTATGTCCTTAAGGAAAGGGAAAACCGAAGGTCCTAGCTCTTGCCTGTTCCGAAGACTGAGCTTGAAGGAAAAAACGCGGAGCATCCTCTGCTTGTGGCGGCTACGCTTCGAAGGCCAGAGCTTCGTCGAAAGATTCCATCAGACCATTAGTCATTGTACCAAGGCACCGGCCAGCGGGTTGGTGTTCTCGGTCGAGGACCAGGGAACCATCGCCGAGAACCGCGGCCGAAAGCTATCTCAATGGCTCGCTTGATAGATCCGTTCCACTCCGTAAACGCCCGGGATTTTCTTGATGCTCACCAGAATCGTTTCGAGCTGGCGCCGGTCAGCGATCTCCAGGTTGGCGTCTATGCGCGCGTTGTTGCGGTCCGGACGGCTCTGCAGATTATGAATGTTGGACCCCGCGCCGCTAATCACCGCGGTAATTTCCGCGAGCAGTCCCGCGCGGTCGCGCGCGCGAATGGTGAGTTGCACGGGGAACGTCGCGCCACTCGCGCCGCCCCATTCCACGGCGATGCGGCGCTCGGTCTGGTACAACAGATTCTGCACGTTGGGGCAAGCTCGCGTGTGAACCGCCACCCCGCGCCCTCGCGTGATGTAGCCTACGATCTCGTCGCCCGGAATGGGGTTGCAGCATTTTGCCCGGTACACCAACAAATCACCGTGGCCCTTGACGATCAGCGGCGCCTCGCCGAATCCCAGCATGCGTTTGACGGTCTTCACCAGTGTGGGCGCCGAGTCTGGCGGAGGAGCTTCCTCCGTCTTGGTCGGCTCGCCCAACAACCGCGTTAAGATCTGCCTCGCGGAATATTTCCCGAACCCCACTGCGGCGTAGACATCTTCGAATTTCGCTAGACCGTAATCGGCCAACAACTTGGTCATCTCAGCTTCGGGAATCTTCTTCAGGCTCTTGCCAAAGTGCCGCGCCTCGTTTTCGAGCAGGCGCTTGCCCATTTCTTTTGCTTCTTGGCGCTCCTGCTCGTTGATCCAGTGGCGGATCTTGCTTTTCGCCGACGACGACTTCACAAAGCTCAGCCAGTCGCGGCTGGGGTGGTGGCCCTTTTGGGTCAAAATCTCGACCACGTCGCCGCTCTGGATTTCATGTCGCAGCGAAACCATTTGGCCGTTCACTTTGGCACCTACGCACTGGTGTCCCACTTCGGTGTGCACCATGTAGGCAAAATCGAGGGGCGTGGCCCCGCGCGGTAATTCGAGGACCCGCCCTTTCGGCGTAAACGCATAAACTTCCACGGGCGCAAGATCCACCTTCAGCGTGGAAAGAAACTCGCTCGGCTCCTGCATCTCCTGCGACCACTCGATCAGCTGGCGCATCCAGGAAATGCGCTGATCGTCATCCTGTGCGCCAGGTTTACCGGCCTTGTATTTCCAGTGCGCGGCCACGCCTTCTTCCGCGACGCGATGCATGTCCTGGGTGCGAATTTGCACTTCAAAAGGCTGCCCGCTGTGCAAAACCGTGGTGTGCAGCGACTGGTACAGATTGGGCCGCGGAATTGCGATGTAATCCTTGAAGCGGCCCGGCACCGGCCGCCAAATGTGATGCACCACGCCTAAGGCGGCGTAGCAGTTGCGTTCCAAGTCCGTGACCACGCGTACCGCTAGCAAATCGTAAACCTGTTCGAGGCCCGATTCCTGACGCAGCATCTTGCGGTGCAGCGAATACAGTGTCTTCACCCGGGCTTCCAACTCCGCAGGAATGCCTGCCTCCACGAGTTTCGAACGGATGGTTGCCTGCACTTCATCCAGAAATTCTTTGTGAAACCCAGCTTTGTCGCTGATTTCCTTCTGCAGCGCAAAGAATGCTTCCGGCTCGAGATAGCGGAACGACAAATCCTCGAGCTCGCCGCGCACCACGCTCATTCCCAGGCGGTGCGCGATCGGCGCGTAAATGTCCAGAGTTTCGCGGGAGATGCGCTGCTGCTTGTCCGGTTCCAGGTATTGGAGCGTGCGCATGTTGTGCAGGCGGTCGGCCAGCTTGACCAACACCACGCGCACGTCCGTCACCATCGCCAGCAGCATCTTGCGGACGTTCTCGGCCTGGCGCGCTTCCGGCGCCGTGATATTCAGCCGCCCGATTTTCGTGACGCCCTCAACCAAATGGGCCACTTCCGGCCCAAAGCGTTCTTCAATGCGCGAGACGGGATACTGCGTATCTTCAATGGCGTCGTGAAGAATGGCCGCCGTCAGTGTGATGGCATCCATCCGCATATCGGCAAGGATGTGCGCCACTTCGAGCAGGTGCGACAGATAAGGCTCGCCCGAACTGCGAAGCTGGTCGTGATGCCGCTCCGCGGCAATCTCATAAGCTCGCCGGACGATCCAAGGATCTTCCGAAGGGCGGTACTTTTTCAGTTTTTCGAGCAGCTCTTCGAGGCGCGCGTCGAGCTGTCGAACCGCGCGGTCGCGGTTGAAACTCAGCGGCAAATTGCTCGGAGACGGCATGGGTTAGTTTACTCCGAGAGATGGCGTGAGCGAAATAAGCAGAAAGTAACTGTAATCACAGAAGGAAACTCCCGACGATAAGCCCGAGAATCCTCCTCCGTCATCGGGGCAACGCGAGCGGTAACCGTGTCGTCAAAGGCTATTCCCAGCCACGAATAGAGGTAGGTCTGATCAAAGTAGGCTTATGCTTTGCCTCGGGGTTGCTCATACCGAGCAAATACCCGTTTGCCAGGTAGTCCGGGATGTCGCGGTCATCTGCGAGCGGGATGTGCGGACCCTTTCTCACCAGGCTGACGTGATAGCGGCCATCCTCTTTGTAGCGATGCGGATACAAGTGGATGCCGGACCGCTTACCCCGGCGGACGATAGCAAACAACATGGCGCTCCCCCTTCGGCGGATAGGAACGAGCGGAGCGAAATATGCGTGAGTTCCCACGCCAAGGCAATAGCGTCGTAAGAGGAAATCTGTGGAAAAAGGGAGGGCTCGTTAGGAGATCTTGCGATGCCGCAGGACGCGCACGTGTGGGCGCCGGAATTTCGAACCTGCCGAAACGGCCAGGGGAGGAGACGCGTGGGCAGTTTGATCGCGGGCTTGGATGAATCAGTGAGCAAAGCAAGCGGCTGCTCTGCGGCCGCGCTCGCGGATGACCCTGCGATACCGCTGTTCCTGCTGTCGGGTGAGGGTAGAACAACCTAGGGTACGGCCATCAAGACGTCAACGGCAGCTCGTATGATAATCAAAGGAAAGGACTTACTCAATTTTCTGTGGTACAGTTGTAGAAAACAAGCAACGGCAAGGAGTGAAATGTTAGGCCTGTCCATGCCGCGGAACCTCTCCATCTGGCTATCATGCGAGGCCGCATTGTGCTTTTCCGGACGATAATCCAATCGAATGTTCCGACTCTTTTCTCGCCGGCTGCGGCTCTAGACTGGCCAACAACTTCTGAGCTGCGATGGCAACTCGCGGCCTTCGCCGTTGGCATAGTGATTCTCTGTTTCGGCCTTGGTGGCCTGTCGATTTTTTGCTTCCAGCGCAAGACTGCCGATCGCGGCCTGGTGTACTTCAGCCTGTTCTCGTTTCTCTATGCCGTCCGGCTGATCTTCCGCCAAAGCTTTCTGCACGCTCTGGTGGCCGCCCCCGAAAGCTTTTGGAAGTACTCCGACCTGCTCATCAACAATTTCATCGACAACTTCATCGTGGTCCCGTTGACGCTGTTTGTCATCGAATTGGTCGAAGCGCGCTGGAAAACTTTTCTTCGCTGGCTGCTGGCGTTTCAAATGGCCTTCGCCGCAGTGCGCTTTCTTTCGGAATTGTTCCATTTCGGCCGGCCCCCTGTGGAAATCATCTACCACCTCTCGATCGTTGGTTACGGCGCGCTCCTGATTGCTTATCCTTTCTCCTTCCCGCGTGGACAGCGCATGGCCGAGGAATTGAAGGCGGTGTATGCGGGGCTAGCAGTCTTCGGCCTGTTTGTGGCCTGGAACAACCTTGCGGACCTCCGGAGACTCCCGCGCGCAAACTTCGAGCCCATTGGTTTCCTCATCCTGATCTGCTGTCTCGGCTACGTCGCAGCCGCTCGCACCTATTCGAACGAGCAGCGCCTGCTTTCTATCCACAAGGAACTGCAGATCGCTCGACAGATCCAGTCTTCCATTCTTCCGCGGGAGGTCCCGCGCGTCCGCGGCCTGAACATTGCCGCACAGTACGTCCCCATGACCGCCGTGGCAGGAGACTTCTACGATTTCCTGGTGGTGGACGACAGCCGCGTCGGCGTTCTGGTGGCCGACGTTACGGGCCACGGCGTGCCCGCCGCTTTAATCGCCTCCATGCTGAAGACGGCATTGGCCGCGCAGTCCGCCTGCGCTTCCGACCCTGCGCAAGTACTGGCCGGATTGAATCGCTCGTTCTGCGGCAAGTTCGAGGAGCATTTTGTGACCGCGGGCTATCTCTTTGTGGACGCGGACAAGCAAATTCTGCGCTACGCCGGAGCAGGCCATCCGCCGCTGGTATTCGGTGCCATGGGCGGAAAGCAAACAACCTTTCGCGAGGTCGACAACAATGGTCTGCTTCTGGGCCTTTCGGAAGACGCGACGTACACCTCGCTGGAGCTTCCCTTCCGGCCCGGGGATCGCTGTTTGCTCTACACCGATGGCATGGTCGAAGCAAAGAACGGCGCGCAGGAAGAGTTTGGCGCAATGCGCTTCCTCAGGTTCCTGGAAACGCAGTCCCATCTCGCGGCCGCTTCGCTGATCAGCGCGTCGCTGGCGGAATTGACGCGCTGGTCCGGTAAAGGCGACACCGCCAGACGGGAAGACGACATCACCTTGATTGCCGTGGACTTCGAGCGGATCCTCAGGGAACGTTAATGGGAGCAGGGCTGCGCTTGGGCACGGGCGGCGTCCCAGAATCTGACCTGGTCGTCCCGCACAAGCCAAGAAGCCGCGCACGAATCAGTTGGCGGGCTGGGGCTGCTCGGCGCGCTTCTGCTTGATTTCCTTGACCTTGTCGACCAGGGCATCCGCCTGCTTCAGCAGGTTATCGCGCTCGTTGGCGGACTCCACCATGTCGGCCTTGCGGCGATACATCAGGTTCAAGTAGGCCATGGCATCGTCGTAATCAGGGCGCAGCTCGATGGCTTTCTTAAGATCGCCGATACCCTCATCGACAAGCGAGCCATACTTGGCAGTGTATTCCGAGCGGACCGAGGCCGGGAGCGGATCGGTGTCCTTGACCTGTTTCTTGATATTGTTCTTGTTGTATTCGGCGCGCAACTCGTTGTTGGAACGGAAGGCCAGAGTCCAATCGATGACGCCGACCCAATAATAAGGCTCGGGGTCGCTCGGCTTTAGTTCGATGTGCTTCTGATGGTAGCTCTTAGATTCCTCGAATTTCTTTGGGTCGTAAGGCGTGCCGGCCATCTGAAAAAGAATGGAGCCGATGCCGTCAATGGCGCTCAGGTTGTTGGGGTCGACGCTGAGCACGTCCTTGAATTCCGCGATGGCCTGATTGCCGAGACGCGTATTCGCCTCGGAGGGAGCGCCCGGGATGTACTGGCTGGCATACGCGGTGGCCAGGTACAGGCGAGCGTTCATGAGCGTTGGGTCGAGCTCCTTGGATTGCTTGAAATACTCGATGGCCTCGTCGTACTGTCCGTTCTTAAAAGCATTGACACCCTTATTGAGGAGATCGCGAGCCTTCAGTTTGTTGCACCCCGAAGCTCCTACGACCACAAGCAGAGCAGCTACGCATGCCAACGCTCGGAGTGAGGCACGGGCCGGTTGGGAACCAAATGATCTGTGAAGCGTCACCGATGAAGCTTGAGTCATCGAGGCATCCATCCCTGCTGAGCGCGAGCCCCAAGAGGCCGGCCCGGCGCCGGAAGATTCACGTCCGCCCTGCGAAGGGCAAAAGCAAAATGCTCAGAAGTCATTTCCCAGCTGTTGCGTCAACAAACCAATCGGAGCAATTTCCGCGGCACGCATGACATCAATGACCCGGGCCACTACCGCAAATTCGACCGACCCATCGCCCCAGACAAACGCAGTGCCGTCGGCGCGCACCTTGGAGACTTCCCGCAAGCGAGTTTCCAGGTTCTCCCATTTCACACGTTCCTGGTTGACGCGCAGGGAACCATCCGCGAAAACTTGTACCACAACTATGTGGGGTTTGTCTTGTCCACAATTCTGCGAACCCTGGACCCCGCACGCCTGCGGAATTCCCGCCGGCAGCCCTTGGGAATGCGAAAAAAGCATGAAAATGACCAGGAGCACCAGCAGGATATCGATTAATGGAACTATGTTGGGGTCGGAGACAACACCACCCTTACCGCCCACCGCAATACCCATGAGCCACCTCGTCGAAGAGCATGTTCATCCTGCGAGGAGGGCTCTCCCGCGAAAAAACTACTGACCGGCTTCGAGCTTGGCCGTAATCAAGCCGATTTTGTCGATTCCTGCGCCGCGCATGATGTCAATGGCTCGGGCGACATCCATGAACAACACGTCGTTATCGCCCTTGACAAACGCAATCTTCTCGGCGCGTTCCTTGAAAATCGTTTCCATGCGAGGGCCGAGGCCGTCCCAAGTGGTATCTTCCTGGTTGATCTTGAGCTTGCCGTTCATTTCGACCTGAACGACGACCGTCTTGTTTTCGAGCTCGACATCTTGCTGCTTGTTCGGCGAGGGCTGAGGAACAATCGCATCCAAGCCGTTCGGCGTGCGCGGCGTGATGACCATGAAGATGATGATCAGCACCAGCAGGATATCGATCAGCGGCACCACGTTCGGCGTCGACAAGGCGCCGTGACTTTCTCCTACTTCCATTCCCATAGCGAGTCTCCTGTGGGCCCGGGGTAGAGCAGCTCCGCGGGCCACGAGACCGCGCCGGGTGGGATCCGGCGCGGCTTCCAACCATCAGCAAACAAATGGCAGCACCAAACACCACCAGCCGCCAAAGGGCGGTCGCCGGGCACGACAGCTCTCAATCCGCAGGGGGACGAGGCGGTTGCGCGGATTTTTCCAACAACCTCTGGGTCAGCAGCCCCAGTTGATCGACACCGGCAGAACGGATTTCGTCCACAACGGCGACGACATCGCCATACTTGGCGCGAGCATCGCTGCGGACGTAAACGGTTTTGTCGAGCCGATTGGCGATGCGATCCTTGACCTGACCGGTGAGATCTTCCTTGGTCACGTTCGTACTGCCGAGGTAAATCCTGCCATCGCGGGTAACGGCGACAACAATCGCGTCATCCTTATCGGCCTCCTGCATGTCGCGCGAATTGGCGGCAGAGGGCATGTCGACGGGGATGTCCTTGGTCAGCAGCGGCGTGACCACCATGAAAATGATGAGCAGGACGAGCATGATGTCCGCCATGGGGATGACATTGGGGGACGCCATTTGCGGGCCAGCTTGTGGTTTGTACGGCATGACCGCTTACTTTCTGGCGCCGCGCCGCAGGATGAAGTAGTTGATCAGCTCCATCGAGGAGTTGTCCATCTCTACGTCGAAGGCCTCTACTTTATTGGTGAAGTAGTTGTAAGCCCACACGGCGGGGACGGCGACAAGGAGGCCGAAAGCCGTGGTGACCAGGGCTTCGGCGATACCGCCAGCGACCGCCGACAGACCGGTAGCCTTCTGGCTCTCGATGCCCTTAAACGCGTTCAAGATGCCGACCACCGTGCCAAACAAGCCCACGAACGGCGCGGTGGAGCCGATGGTCGCGAGAGCGGAAAGGCCGCGCTTCATTTCGGCATGGACGATGGCGACGGAACGCTCGAGACCGCGCTTGGCGGCATCAATCACGTCGGAGTCCGAAACCTGCTGCGAGGCCGACTGGAATTCCGAGAGGCCGGTGGCCACCACCTTGGCGATGTGGCTCTTCTTATTGCGTTCGGCAATGGCGATAGCTTCGTCGAGCTTGCCGTCCTTGAGCGCGCCGGCGACCTGCTGCACAAAGATACGCGACTGCTTGCGAGCTGCGCTGTACATCAGAGCGCGGTCGATCATGACCCCGAAAGAATACACGGAAAGAAGAAACAGGATAACGACCACGATCAGTGCCAGCGTCCCCATATTGTGGAACAGACCGCGGATGTCCCATTGTGCGCCGCCCTGCAGCAGCAGGGCGGAGAAGAGATTCAAAGTGGCTACCATTTGTTCGCTCCTTAAGTTTCAAGCGACCCTCGAACCGTGGCTCGAGGGTCCGCCAGAGTGTTTGCTCCAATTTACTGCCCGGGCCGGCGCGCGTGCCCCACGACCAGCGACGCCAGACCGTACTACTGGTTAAGAGAAAAGATCACGTCGATCGTGGTGTCCACCTCGACCGGCTCGCCATTGAGGAGAGTCGGCTGATAGCGCCACTGACGAACGGCGTCCAGCGCCGCCTGCTGCAAAAGCGGGTGACCGGAAATCACTTCCAATTGCTGAATCGTGCCATCTTTGCTGATGATGGCGTGCAAACGAACCGTGCCCGAAATGCGAGTCTGTCGGGCCAGCGGCGGATAAACAGGCTGCACGCGATTGACGATCCGCGCGGCCTGCACGTTGCCCCCGACGCGGACAGGGCCGGTTGGCCTGGGCTTCGGAGGCGGCGGCGCCGTACCGACGCCACCGATTACGCCTCCAAGCACGCCGCCCATCGAACCGCCGGCGACGCCGCCCGGAACTCCACCTACGGCACCCACGGAACCCATATCCGGTTCCGGATCTTCCTTAATGATTTTGACTTCCTTCGGGATGACTTTCGGCGCCATCAGTTTGCCGGCGTCCATCAAGTGGACTTGCGGCTTGACGTGCACCACCTGAACAACCGCCGGAGGAGGCGGCGGCGGAGGCGGAGGCGGGGGCGCGGTCAACATGGTAGCCATCATGGTTTTGGGCAGCGCCTCGGTGTAGATCAGGGGAATCAAAATCAAAACCCCCAGAAATGCAACCTGAAATGCCGACGAGACCAACACGGTCCACCACTTGTTGGTCTTTGTGGGATGCGGACTCGAAACGACCATCTCTTCAAACATAAGGTCCTTTACCTCCTACCGGCGGGAGCTAGACGCTCGGTGACGTTTTCACTTCCACGGTTTTTGTTGCCGGCTGCGGGTCCGGTGCCTGCCACCACGCCATGGCCGCGCCAGCGATTCCAGGCGACGACAATGGGGGCAGCGATACCAAAACTGGAGTATGTTCCTACCACAATCCCTACCACCAGGGCAAAGGAGAAAGAGCGAAGCACCTGGCCGCCCATCAGGAACAGGACGAGCACGGTAAGGAAAGTCAAGCCACTGGTTAAGATGGTTCGCGAAAGCGTTTGGTTGATGGATTTGTTCACCACGCTCGCGAACGGCTCTCGGCGAAGCAGCCGGTTGTTCTCACGAATGCGATCAAAGATGACGATAGTGTCGTTCATGGAATAACCGACCAGGGTGAGCAGCGCCGCGATGACCGTGAGGGAAATCTCGAGTCCGCCGAACCGATCGCGAAGCAACGAGAAGAATCCCAG
>Ga0126371_10004152_pt1 | contig 12748 bp, 15 predicted proteins | sample PanSoiMetaPlot_4_FD_110145 | JGI IMG/M metagenome (GOLD analysis project Ga0126371, IMG submission 110145) | Tropical forest soil microbial communities from Panama - MetaG Plot_4 | ecosystem: Environmental > Terrestrial > Soil > Tropical forest > Bulk soil | place: Panama | collected 2016-02-17
CTCGGCGTTGCAGCTCCTCAGAAGAGCGGCTACAAGTTCACTTACAAGACCCCTGGTACCTCGGGCGGCGCGGCTGGTGCGACCTATGACCTCAATGCCGATCCGATCAACCGCGGCACGACCGGTCAACGCAGCTTTTTCACGGATCAGACGGGCGTGATCCGCTACAACCAGACGGCGGCTGCTGCGCAGACCGACAACGCGCTGCAGTAAACCGCACAGCATTTCGCTGGCAAGAGAGGAGAAGTCGCGAGACTTCTCCTCTTTTTTTTTGCGCAGAAAAACGCGCGGTGAACCCAGCGAGAGGTCACTTTTACCAAGGAGCGGCTCTGTAGCAGAAGGCGGAAAGCCGGCAGAACGACGAAAATTGTCAGTTTGGAGTGCCAGAAAGTGATAGTTTAGGGCCTTCTAAGGCGGGAAACTCGGCACATGGAAGTTTGCCGGAGCGATAAACCTCCCGTAACATGTTGAACGGTAGATAGATAGAGCCGCCGCCTGGATTTGAGGTGCCTAGAACGGGAATTGGAATTTCTCTTGCACGATAGTACCGCGTGCACCTGCACCGTCCTCTGGTTCTCCTCCTCTGAGTGCTATGCACCACTTTCCTTCTAAGGAGCGTTCATGAAGAAGCAGAAGGGTTTCTCACTTATCGAATTGCTGATCGTCGTGGCGATCATTCTGATCATCGCGGCCATCGCAATCCCGAACTTGCTGAAGTCGAAGATGGCTGCGAACGAATCGTCCGCAGTGGGCTCCCTCCGCACGTTCAACACGGCGATGGTGACCTACGCGGCGCAGTGCCCCGCGATCGGCTACCCGGCTGGGTTGAACAACCTCGGCGGCACCGTGGGCGACTGCACGGCGGCGAACATCGTGGACAACGTCCTCGGCGTTGCAGCTCCTCAGAAGAGCGGCTACAAGTTCACTTACAAGACCCCTGGTACCTCGGGCGGCGCGGCTGGTGCGACCTATGACCTCAATGCCGATCCAGTCAACCGCGGCACGACCGGTCAGCGTAGCTTTTTCACGGATCAGACGGGCGTGATTCGCTACAACCAGACGGCAGCTGCTGCGCAGACCGACAACGCGCTGCAGTAAAATAAGCTCGAAACTTAGTTCGAAGAAGGGAAGCCGAGAGGCTTCCCTTTTTCTTTTGTGGCGCGAGTGCAGTGCGCAGAGCCGACGGGGAGGTGCGTTACTGATAACGGAGAGTTTAAGGGTGCCGAAAAAGGAAGCAAACGGCCCCGAAGTTGCAAGCAGAGTATGGCAGATGCGAAAAAGCGCGAGGGTTTGTCAGTTTTTGTCAGGGAGGCTGTCAGTTTATGACTCGCACAAGACAAAAAGGGTTCAGCTTGATCGAACTGCTGATAGTGGTCGCGATTATATTGATTATCGCGGCGATTGCGATTCCCAATATCCTGCGGTCGAAGATTTCCGCCAATGAAGCATCTGCCGTGGCGTCGATTCGCTCGATCAATATCGCGACAGTGATGTACAACTCGCAGTGTCCGGCGGTGGGCTATCCGGACAATTTGAAGGAATTGGGACCCAGTGGCAGCGCTGCTTGTACGATGGGAACGAACATGTTGGATAACGTTCTCGGTCAAACGACTCCGCAGAAGAGCGGTTACACGTTCACCTATGTGGTGGTTCCGACGGGCGGCTTGAACGCTTCCTACACGCTGAATGCGGACCCGACCGTGCGCAACGTCACCGGGCAGAGAAGTTTCTACAGCGATCCGAGCGGCGTAGTACACTACAATGCGACCGCGGTTGCAGGACCTGGTGATCCCATCATTCAGTAGTTGAGGGCGTGCCAAGGCGTTCGGGCTGCGTCACCATTCATGTGCAGCGCATTTCCATTCCTTGGAAGCCTACTTTCCATTTTTCTCGCTTTCGGCGGTTTCCCCGCGAGTCGGCCGAACAGGGAATCGCCCACCGACGGCCTACAACAGCTGGAAAAAAAATACCAGGGCGCGCGGACGCTTGCGGCGACCTTTCTCGAGCGCTATTCGGAGAACGGAAAGCCGGTGCGCTTGGAGGCGGGAAAGGCGTACTTTCTGCGGCCTGGGAAGATGCGGTGGGAGTACGAGAAACCCGAGAAGAGTTTGTTTCTGGTAGACGGGAAATATGTTTGGTTTTTCGTGCCCGAGGATCACACCGCGACGCGGATGCCATCAAAGAAGAGTGAAGATTGGCGCACTCCGATCGCCTTCCTGACAACCGGGATGAAGTTAGAGCGCATCTGTTCCGAGATAGGCCCGGCAAAAGATGTGAGCCCGAGCAAGGCTGGAGACGCTGTCTACCGGTGCATGTTGCGTAGCGGAGAAAGCGAGAACGGCGGCAAAAAGCAGGCAGTATTGTTTGAGACCACACCGCAGAAGGAATTGTCACGGATCGTGATTCCACAGGAAGTAGGGATGCAGATTGAGTTCGAGTTCAAAAACTGGGTGTGGAATCCAGATTTGCCAAAAACGCTGTTTACCTTTGAACCGCCAGCGGGAATTGCAATCGTCAACGGGCTGCTACCGGAGGCTCCCGGGATGCGTCAGTAAAGAGTGCAGGATCTTCGCACTCGAGAAGGCCCTTTCACAAGGCAGGCCCCACCAAGGGGTGGCCGCAGGCCACTTGAGTAAGGCGCTGCCTCGCGAGCCCTAGAGCGTAACCTCCCAGCCACGCCCCTTTTTGGGGTACTCTCCGGATGAGGTAAACTAAGGGACTATGGGCGAATTCGTCTGCCGCGTAGCCGACGCCAACGGCCGGGTTTTCTCGCACGTCGAGGCTGCCGCAACCCTCGACGAAGCCCGCCAGAAGCTGGCCGACCGCGGATATTACATTTATTCCGTGGAAGCGCGCAGCAGCCTGGTCAGCGGGATGCTCGGCGTCCGCAAAGAGCGGAAAGTCAGCGGAAACGACTTCCTAATTCTCAATCAACAGTTCAATACGCTCATTAAAGCCGGACTTCCGATCCTGAAGGCACTGGACCTGCTGGCGACGCGCGCGACCGCGCCGAAGTTGCGGCCCATAATTTCCCAGATTCGCGATCGCGTGCGGGAAGGCAAGTCGTTGTCGGAAGCCGTGGACGAGGCGGGCGTTTTTTCGAAGGTGTATTCGACGGCAATCCTGGCGGGAGAAAAAAGCGGTAACCTTTCCGGCGTCCTGGACTACTACATCGCCTACCAGAAGGTCAGCACGGGAGTGAAGAAGAAGATTGTGGCGTCACTGGTGTACCCGACGCTGCTGGTCATCGTGGCGTCGTGCATCGTGAGCTACCTGGTAACCGGCGTGGTGCCGAAGTTTGCGGCGCTTTATCGCGATCTGGGAGTGCCGCTGCCGGCGCCGACGCAATTGCTGATTTCGATCACGGTTGATTATCGCAACTACATTCTGGGCATCCTGGCAGCGTTCTTACTGGGTGTGGTCGCGCTGTTTTTCTGGTCCAGGAGCGAAGAGGGCGGTGTGGCGTTTGACCGCATGCTATTTCGTGTCCCGGTGATCGGCGACACTTTGCTGAAATTTCAGGCTTCGCAGTTTTGCCGGACGCTAGCGACGCTGTTGACAGGCGGAACACCGCTGGTGGCAGCACTTCAAACGGCTTCGGAGTCGATTACCAGTCGATTGGTCCGCGGCTCGGTGGTGACCGCCACGCAAATGGTACGCGAGGGTGAATCGCTGCACGGAGCATTGGGCGCCCAGAAAGTGATGCCAGATCTGGCGCTGGATATGGTTGAAGTGGGCGAATCAAGCGGCGCCCTGGCGCCGATGCTGAACAGCGTGGCGGAATTTTACGAGGAAGAGGTTAGCCTGCGGCTGGCGGCGCTGGTGTCCCTGATCGAACCCATTATTCTTGTGTTCATGGGTCTGTTGGTAGCCTTTATCCTGATCTCTTTATACTTGCCGATTTTCTCGTTCTCGGTGAACAGCACTGGAAGCGTGAAGTAAGGCAGAAAGCGGAACATGGCGACCCCCGAACCGAATTTGCCCGAACCAAGCCTGCCAGGAGGCCCGGCAGATGTCACGCATGAGCGCGAGATCGCACGGAAGCTCGCAGAGCGCTACCGCTGCGGCTTCATAGACCTTTCCGAACAACGGATTGACCCGGAGCTGTTTCGGACAATTCCCGCTGACCTGATGTTCCGCTACAACTTCGTGCCACTGGTGGCAAACAACAATACGCTGGTGATCGCCGTGGCGGATCCTGGAATGGTGATTCTGAGCGATGAGCTGCCGCTGCTGCTGGGAAAGAAGCTCGCCTACAAAGTGGCAACGGCGCGGCAGATCGGTGATTTGCTGAAGCGCACCGAACAATCGCAGCGCGTACTGGAGCAGGCCACCGAGGCATTTACGCTGCAGATTTCAAAGGACGAGGAAGAAGGCGACGAGACGATCTCCGGCGACCGGCTGACACGGGACACAACGGTGAGCCCGGTCGTGCGACTGGTCGAGACAATCATCTTCACGGCGCTGGAGCGGCGGGCGAGTGATGTTCACATAGAAGCACGCGACGGGGAAGTGGCGGTGAAGTACCGCATAGACGGCGTGCTGCAACACGCAATGCAGCCGATTGCGAAAGAGTGGCACTCCACAGTAATTTCCCGCATTAAGGTGCTGAGCGACCTGGACATTGCGGAGCGGCGCGTTCCTCAGGACGGGCGCTTCCGCGTGAAGTACAAGGGGCGCTACATTGACCTTCGCGTTTCGATCATGCCGGCGAACTATGGCGAGGATGCCGTCTTACGCGTGCTCGACAAGGAAACCCTTTCGGAGAAGTTTCAGAGCCTGACGTTGGATGTCGTGGGGTTCTCGCAGGAAGAGACGAAGAGGTTCCGGCGGTACATTCGTGAGCCGTACGGCATGGTGCTGGTGACGGGGCCGACAGGGTCGGGCAAGACGACCACGCTTTATGCGGCAATCAACGAGATCAAGACCGATGAGGATAAGATCGTCACGATCGAGGACCCGGTCGAATACCAACTGAAGGGCATTACGCAGATTCCGGTAAATGAAAAGAAAGGCCTGACGTTCGCGCGCGGGTTGCGGTCGATTCTGCGTCACGACCCCGACAAGATTATGGTGGGCGAGATCCGCGACCAGGAGACCGCGCAGATCGCAATCCAGTCAGCTCTAACAGGGCATCTCGTGTTCACGACGGTGCACGCGAACAACGTTACAGACGTGATCGGTCGGTTCATCAATATGGGCGTCGAGCCATATAACTTCGTGTCGGCGCTGAACTGCATCCTCGCGCAGCGGTTGGTGAGATTGATCTGCAAAAACTGCAAACGGCCGAAGCGGTATACAGCAGAAGAATTGCGCGAGTCGGGAATCGATCCAAACCAGTGTGCCGACTACGTTTTTGTGGAGGGCGGCGGATGCCTGGAATGCTCGGGGACCGGATATCACGGACGAACGGCGATCTGCGAATTGCTGGATCTTTCAGACCACATCCGGGAAATGATTGTGGGGCGTCGGCCGACCTCGGAAATCAAGCGTGCAGCAATTGACGAGGGTATGATTACCCTGCGTGAGAGCGGGTTGATGAAAGTGAAGAATGGGCTGACGACGCTGCGCGAGATTAATAAGGTGACTTTCGTTGAGTAACGTAAGCGCATACCAAACGGGCATATACAAGATCGACGCGGTGCGCCGGCTGATGCGATGGCTCGAGGCCACTCCGCATCCGGGATTGGCGATTGAGATTGCACCGGAGCGTGTCTCGGCTGCGCGGTTCACTCGCACCGGAGCCGTCGATGGATTTGCCGTGGAGCCGCTCCCGGCCGGTGCGGTGGCGCCTTCGGCGATTGAGACAAACATCCTGAATCCGTCGGCGGTAAAGGCGGCGGTGGCGAGCGTGGCGGGCACTCTGAAGATGAAGGACGAGGATGCTGCGCTACTGCTACCTGATCCAGTGATTCGCGTGTTTGTGCAGCACTTCGACGATTTTCCACGGTCGGCAGAAGAAGCCATTCCGATGCTCAAGTGGAAGCTGAAGAAGAGCGTACCGTTTGAGGTGGATGAGACGCTGCTTTCCTATATGCGGCAGCAGCCGCGGGGCGACGGCGTGGACGTGGTGACGGCAATAGCGCGACTGCGCATCATCAAGGAATACGAAGGCACGCTGGAAAGCGTGAATCTGCGGCCGGGCGTGGTGCTCAGCTCAACCCTGGCGGCGATTTCGCTACTCGAGGACCACAGGCCGACATTGTTGGCGCGGCTTTCGGGGACTTCTCTGACAACCGCGATCGTGCGGGAAGGCGTGCTGGCGGGGTACCGCTGCACGGAACTGCCGGCGACGGCTTCGGAAATTACGCCGCACATGCTACTGGAAGAAGTTTTTCCGCTCGCGGCGTATTACCAGGATACCTGGCAAGAGGGAATTCGGGCGGTGCGCGTAGCGGGACTGGCGCGAAGATTACCCGAGTTCGTGCGGCCGCTTGAGGAAGAGTTCAAGTGCGAAGTGGGATCGCTGCTAAATTACGCGGTATCAGAAGGACGGCTACGGAGCGATGCGCGGCCGCTGGCAGACAGGGAACTGGAAGGATTGGTCGGCTGGATGATGCACAAAAATTAAAGGGAATGGATCGCTGACTGTATGTATGTGCGTTTAAATCTCGCGACCAAGCCACTGATCAGCCACCGGCGATTTCTTGCGGGGTCGACGGCACTGGCCGCGTTGGGCTTTGCAGTGTTGTTAGGGCTTGGGTGGCGTTTCTACGTGCTGCGCAAGGCAGATGAAAATTTGCGCGCACGGAGCAGCAAGATTCAGCAGGAGACGGAGAACGTCGCCGCGCAGCGGCGTGAGCTGGAGAAGTTTTTTGCCCAGCAGCAGGCAGCAGGATTCCAGGAGAAGGCGAGGTTCGCGGTGGGAGTATTGCAGGCGCGGAGCATCAACTGGACGCAGATGTTCATGGACCTGGAGAAGACTTTGCCTCCGGGAGTGCACGTGTTGCACATCGAGCCAAAACTGGAAAAAGGCGTGGTTTCGGTGCACTTCATCGTGGGGGCGAACAGCCAGGAGTCGAAGCTAAAGATGTTGAAGGCGTTTGAGAATTCAGCGGCATTTTCGAGGGTACAACTGCAATCGGAACGCGTGGCGACTCAGGCCGGGGCGGATCCCTTGTTGGTGGAGTTTATAGCGGATTATACGGATACGGTGCATGCGCAACTTTAAATTGCAAAGAACGCTCATTCTGGCCGGGCTAGCGGTGCTGCTGCTGATAGACGGCGCACTGGTGTATCAGAACGCAAAGCTTTCGGCCCGGGACCAGAACCCGGAGCAGGTCCTCAAAGCCCAAGCGCAGCGGCTGGCGCTCCTCAAGGCGGATGTGAATCGCGCAAACCTCATCAAGGCCGGGATGCCGGAAGTGCAGAAGTATTTCGACCAGTTCGAGACGACACTGCCCCCGCTCGGCAAGGGATATTCGGTGCTGGCGCAGGAATTGGACGAAATCGCGCACGACACCCACGTGCAGATGCAAGACACGAGGTTCCATCAAAAGGACGTGACCGGACGGAATGTGGATGAGGTGGAGATCGAGGTAGGCCTCAACGGCGACTACACGGGGATTGTGCGGTTCCTGAACCACCTACAGCGCTCAAAGAATACCTATGTGGTGGATTCCTTGGGCCTGGACTCCGATACCGGAGCGAACGGGCAGGCGCCGCCCGGGGCGGTACGCGTGAATTTGCATTTGCGGAGTTATTTCCGGAAGGCGTGATGGCACAGGCGAAACAACAGAAAGAGTTGATCGTGCTGGCAGCGCTGGTGGTCATCGCCGCAGTGGTGTGGTACGCCTATTTTGGCAAGGGAAGTGCTGCGGGCAGTGGCCTGGCATCGGGCGACGGTTATACCCCGATCAACGCGCAGGACTACACGCAGATCATCAGGGGCTTGAAAGAAACACAGACGGCGGAGTACAAGAGTGCGGGGCGGAATATTTTTGTGACGGGGCCCATGCCGCCCGATCCTGCGAAAGACACCGCGCCAGTGAAGCAGCCATACGTTCCCCAAGGGCCACAGCCGCCACCTCCGCCGCCTCCGGCGACCTTGGACATGGTGTTTTTCGGGTACGGAATGTTGCCGGCGGGCGGACCACGGCAGGCATTTTTGAAGGATGCCAATGGCGATGATGTGCACATCGTGAGCGAAGGGGATCTGCTGTTTAATCACATCCGCATTCTGCACATCGGGAATGAAAAGCTGGATTTTGAGGACATCAACACGGGGCAGAAAGGTTCGAAGATGCTGGAGGCGCCACCGGCGGCATGAGCGCGCATGAAGCAAAGCAGGGAACTCACGCTTCTGGCCGCTCTTGTGGCGGCGGCACTGGCATGCTCAGCGGTTTTGGAGGTGCCAGTAACATGAACGACGGTGCCCGAATTCGGGTTCGACAGGCCGGGCAGGAAGGGTATGCGCTGGTGCTCGTGGTGTTCTTGTTGGCGCTGGTGGTAATTGCGAGCGTAGCTGTGGCACCGGACCTACTGGTGAACGGGAGGCGCGAAAAGGAAGAAGAGATGATCTGGCGCGGCAAGCAGTACGTGCGCGGGATCCGACTGTTCGTGCGTTACCAGCAGATGCACGGTGGGGCGACGCGCTTTCCGACGTCGCTTGAGGATTTGATGTAGAACAAAGTGGGCATCCGCTTCATGCGGCAGGAGTATAAGGATCCCCTGAACACCAAGGACGGAAAGTGGAGGTTTATTTACGTCGGACCGAACGGCCAACTGATCGGGAGCTTGAAGCAGCGGCCACTGACTGCAGGCGCAGCCGCAGGATTCGGCTCGTTATTCGGCAATCCGGCCCAGGCTGCGAATTCTGGTGCAGCGGCGAACGGCTTAACTGCCGGAAATTCCTCCTTTGGCAATTCCTCCTTTGGGAATTCATCGTTCGGAAACTCGTCTTCCTTTGGCAACTCTTCGTTTGGAAACAGCAATCCTTCGGCTCCTGCAACGATGGCTGGCACCAATCCCACGGCCGCCGGCGGGCAGGCTCCGACATCCGATTCGGGCGAGGCCCCGCAAGGCGCGGATTCGATGGGGGAGATGTCCACGCCGCAGTCGATCGCGACCCCGGATTTGCCGGCCGAAGTGGTTGGTGGAAATATCATCGGCGTGGGCAGCAAAGTGAACCAGAAGTCGATTATCTGGTATGACAAAGCAAAGAACTACAGGCAGTTTGAATTTGTCTGGGATCCGGCAAAGGAGCCTATCAACGGCGGAGCAAATGCGGCAGTCATTGGCGTGTCGCCGCAAGTGCCTGCGAACGGGACGAATTCGATCTTCAGCAATCCGGGCGGACAGAGTGGCTTTGGGCAGCAGCCGGGCGGATCGAATGCGGGTTCCGGAAGTCAGAATCAAGGGCCGGGACCAGGGCAGATCGGAGCACCGGCTACGCCTCCCCCAGTGACGACTTTGCCGACCCCGCAATGAGCTCCAGGTAGTCCGTACTCGCCAATCGACAATCGAAAAGACCAGCAACGGGTCGTGACAAGCACGATGAAATTCGACGGCTACCGCGTAGTGGCCGTTTTTTTGTCAGCACGGCCAGACGCAGAGACGCAGATGATGCAAAGAACAGAAACAGTTCGACAAAGAACTAAGGTGGCGGCAGCAGGGGTGCAGAAGACCGCGTGAGATGAAAAAGAGCCTAGCTGATGAAGCCCGGGCTACCTGTAAGAGCGAAGAAGAGACGAGAGGCTGACGATTTAGCTAGCGCCAGCAGGTTTGGGGATGCTAGCGGGGCCGGTGGCGTCGGCTTTGAGTTTGGCGTAAGTCTTGGCGATGCGTTGCACGTACTTCATGGTTTCCAGGTAGGGCGGGACGCGACGGCCGTATTTGTCCACCGAATCAGGGCCGGCGTTATAGGCCGCGAGCGCCAGGGTGAGGTTATTTTTGTATTTGTTGAGGAGATCACGGAGGTATCGCGTGCCGCCGTCGATGTTCTGGGCGGGATCGAAGCAGTTTTTGACGCCTAGAAGGTCAGCGGTGCGCGGAGTGAGTTGCATGAGACCACGAGCATTTTTGCGAGAGACGGCTTTGGGATTGAAATCGGACTCGATGGCGATGACGGAGTGGATCAGATCGGGGTCGAGATGATACTTCGCAGCAGCGGCGAGGATTAATTTTTGGAAAGGCGTTTTTTCCGTGAGCGGCTCGGTATTGGGCTCGAAGATTTCCTCGGGTTCGACCGAGATGATGTCGTCGACAGGAACATCGGCGAAGCCGCCCTGGACGTGAAGTCGGTATCGGTCGCCGAGGAGTTCGTAGCCGGTGACGTTGAGGCGAGCCCCGTTGCGAAGCACAACGTAATCGGCTCGCGCGGGTTGGCCGGAGACGAGGCAGGCAAAAAGCGCGGTTGCGGATAGCAGGGCAGGTTTCAGGCGCACTCGGGCGTCTCCGGAAGCGCAAACCGCTCAATGGCAGCGGCGACGCCGTCGTCGTCGTTGGACCGGGTAACGTGCCAGCCACGAGTCTTGAGTTCGGGCACTGCATTCTCCATCACCACGGGGATTCCAGCAAAGGATAGCATCTCCTCGTCATTGTGGTTGTCACCAATGGCCAGGATTTCCTCTCGCGCGATGCCGCGCACAGCTGCCCATTCGGCCAGCGTGATGCCTTTCGAGATACATGGATTGAGAATGTCGATCATCGAAAAGTCACGAGCTTCGTAGCTGGTAACGGCGAGCGAAAACTCGCTGGAGTATGGGACGCTGCGGAGTGCCCGTTCGGCTTCCCGCATTGGCTGAACGGGGCCGGCGAGCATGACCTGAATCGGGTCTTCTCCGGTTTCGAGACAGGATTCGAGCGGAACGGCTTCGGCGAGGAAGGGGAGGTTGAACTTGTAATAGGCGCCGCGGATGCCGTCTTCAAGATCGATCTTTTCGACCAGGATTTGGCCGGCTTGCGGGCGGTCAAAGACCACCGAGGCGCCGCTGCGCCAGGGCTGCGTGGACCGCAGGACGCGCAATGCGGTTTCACGAGGGAGAAGATGGCGGAGATGTGTGTCGCCGTCCTTGGTGCGAATTAGGGCACCGTTGTTGACGATCATGGTGAGCGCCGACCTGATTTGCTTGGCGACGAGAAGAGCGAAGTCGTAGCGGCGGCCGGTGACCAAAGCGACTTCGATGCCACGGCGAGTGGCCTCGGCGATGGCGGCGCAGTTGCGGTTGGACACGGAGAGGCGAGAGTTGAGGAGGGTCCCATCGATGTCGAGAGCGATGAGCCGAATGGGCATGTGGATAGTTTAGCGAATCGGAAGTCGAAATTCGTTGTTTCTTGCCAGGAAGGTGCGTGAGACAAGCCAACCGCTTTGACGATGGACTCTTCGGGCAGGGCTGCCAAGTGCGTCTCAAATAGGAGGGCATGGCACCCAAGAATGCAAGAACCGTCAGCCGCAGGAAGCAAAAATGTGTGTGTTAGACTTTGGCGCATGACAACGCGCCGGCTCTACTACGACGATTCGTACTTGCAGAATTTCGAGGGGAGGGTAATCAGTTGTTTGCCGGCAGAACCCGTGCATGGAAGCTCGGGCACGCAAGCGGCGTGGGAGGTTTTGCTCGACCAGACGGCGTTTTATCCCACCTCAGGTGGCCAGCCGAATGACTCGGGGTTGCTGGGTGAGGCCGTGGTACTCGAGGTGCGCGACGAAGAAGATGAGATTGTGCACATTGTGGACCGGGAGGTGGAGTTGGGGATCGTCAACGGATGCATCAACTGGCCTCGGCGCTTCGATCACATGCAACAACATACAGGGCAGCATTTGTTGTCGGCAATGTTTCTGGAGCGATTTGGCTTGCCAACGGTGTCGTTCCATTTGGGAGCGGAGATTTGCACCATTGATTTGCGCGGAGATGAGCCGACGCGCGAGCGATTGTTAGGGGCGCAGAGAGCGGCAAACCAGGCGATTTTCGAGGACCGTGCGGTGGGGGTGCGCTACGGGACGCGCGAGCAACTGGAGCGGTTAGGCGTGCGAAAGCGCGTGGAGCGCGAGGGGCTGCTGCGGGCGATTGAGATCGAGTCGGCGGACCTGCAGCCCTGCGGCGGGACGCATGTGAAGTCCACCGGGCAGATTGGATTGATTCTGGTACGGGCGTGCAGCAAGGTGCGCCAAGACTGGCGGGTGGAATTTGCGTGCGGAACGCGGGCCGAGCGTCTGGCGAGCGACGATTTTGCGCGGGACTGCGCGGTTGCAGAAGGCTTGGGTTGCGGGGTCGCGGAGCTGGAAGAGTCGGTTGGCCGATTAGTGGCTGAGCGCGATGCCCATTTCAAAAGTTTGAAGGCGACACTGCAATGGCTGGCGGAAGCGAAGGCGGCGCAGATGGTGAGTGGGGCGACGGTACTCGAGGATGGCACCCGAGTGGTCGAGGCGGTCTTGAGAGAGGAGCATCCGGAATTGCTGTTGCCTCTGGCTACCGAGATTGCCAGGACCGAGCGGACGGTGGCGCTGCTGGCGTTAGGGGAGACCGGGCAGTTGGTGTTTGCGAAGAACCCGGGTGTGGGGAAGGACCTAGCGGCGCTGTTAAAGATCGTGTTGGCGGCACACCCTGGCAAGGGAGGAGGCAATCGGGATTTTGTGCGGGCGAAGTTGGCGGATGCTCGAGGGTCGGAATCCGCGATAGAACTGGCCCGGAGATTGCTCTCATCCTAGGCAATCAGAGAAGCAGACAAGGGAGGAAGCCGCCTTCTGCGGCCAGTGGCATTTATCCGGCACCAGAAAAAGTCGAGACTCCTTCTTTTTCTCGGATGCACC
>Ga0126371_10004153_pt1 | contig 12745 bp, 7 predicted proteins | sample PanSoiMetaPlot_4_FD_110145 | JGI IMG/M metagenome (GOLD analysis project Ga0126371, IMG submission 110145) | Tropical forest soil microbial communities from Panama - MetaG Plot_4 | ecosystem: Environmental > Terrestrial > Soil > Tropical forest > Bulk soil | place: Panama | collected 2016-02-17
ACCGACCAAGCAGACCAACACGCCCGGCAAGAATCGGCCGGCGCAGACGACCGGCCGTCCCGCGCAGCAGGTCGCCAAGGACACGCCGAAGACGATTCCAGTGCCGGTCCAGACCACTCCGACACAGCCGAACAATGCCACGCCGCCCAAGCCTGAGCCGCAGCCCGCGAACACGACCCCGGCCCCAATCCAGCCCGTGGTACTCCCGGTGGTGCCGGGCGATATCCAGGCGGTGATTGCGACCTACGAAGCCGCTTTTGAGGCAAAGAGTCTCGATCGAATGAAAGCCGTGTATCCCGCCCTGACACCGGACCAGGCGGAAAAATGGACGACCTTCTTCCAATTCGCGTCCAAGATCAAGTCCGAGTTCAAGGTTTCCAACATTCAGCCGGCAACCGGCGACGTGGCCTCCGCGACTGTCCAAGGGCAGCTGCACTTCGAGGTGCAGGGGAAGAATCAGGATCAACCCCATAACTACGTTGCCACATTCGCCCGGCGGAACGGGAAGTGGCAGATCGAATCCATCAAGTGACCACACCCGGCCGTCGCGCCCGCACGGGCATTCCGCTCCTGGTGGCACTCGCCACCGTCGTGATCTTTGCCTGCACCACTGACACCCTGATCGGCCCTAAGGACGTCGCCGTGCTCGTCATCGAGCCCGACACGGTCGTGATGCCGGTCGGTGACACGATCCTGCTCGAGGGCATCGCCACCGACAGCCGCGGCGTGAAGTACATCGGCGCGAAGATCACGTGGACCTCGAGCAACACGTCGGTCGTCGACATCACGACGGACGGGCACCTCATCTCCAAGAGCGTCGGCAGGGCGACGGTCACGGCCTCGGCGGGCGGCCAGTCGGCGAGCGCACAGGTGACCGTCACGCCGCCCCCGACGATCGCCACGTCGGCGGACAGCGTGGGGTTTGCCGCGGTCGCACGCGGACCCCTCCCGGCGTCTCAGAAGGTGGTCGTCACCAACGGCTCATCCGGCTTCCTGACCGGACTCGCCACCGGGTCACCGGTCTACACCGGCCCCGACACCGGGTGGCTGTATGTGACAAATCCGTCGAGTACCGCGCCCGACAGCATCGTGCTCTCCGTGTCCCTCGATACGTTCCCGGTCGGCACGTACACCGCCACCTTCCCGATCACCGGAACGAAGGCGACGAACAGCCCGCATGCGATCAAGGTCACCCTGACGCTGACGGCCGGCTCGCCCTCGGCCGTCCTGAAAACGGCGGGCGATTCGCAGACCGCGGTGGCGAAGACATCCGTGACGACGGCGCCCTCGGTTACGGTCAAGGACGCGTTCGGCACCGCCATCCCCAACGTCAGCGTGACGTTCTCGACCACGGCCGGCAATGGCTCCCTGACGGGCGCGAACGCCACGACGAACGCTTCAGGCGTCGCGACCCTCGGGTCGTGGACCCTCGACACGATCGCCAAGACGGACACCCTCACGGCGACTGTCGCGGCCCTGCCCGCCGTCACGTTCACGGCCGTCGCCACGCACGCACCCGCGAGTCAGATCATCAAGACCGCCGGTGATGCGCAGGCGGCACCGGTATCGACGGCGCTCTCGACGGCTCCATCCGTCACCGTGCGCGATCAGTTCGGCAACCCCGTCAGCGGCGTGACCGTGACGTTCGCCGCGACCGCCCCCAACGGTTCGGTGACCGGTCCCACACCGTCGACGAACGCACAGGGCGTGGCGACGGTGGGTTCGTGGACGCTGGGCACGCTCGCGAGGACGGACAGTCTCAGCGCCTCCGTGTCGGGAATCGGCGCTCCCGCGGTCTTCACCGCGACCGCCGCCGCCGGCACCGCCGCGGCCATCGTCAAGAGTGCCGGTGGTACGACGGGCACGGTCAATGCCAATGTCGCGCCGGCCCCTGCCGTGCTGGTCACCGATCAGTTCGGCAACCCCGTCGCCGGCGTGACGGTCACCTTCGCGGCCACCGCGGCAAACGGAACCGTGACGGGTGGATCGGTCGGGACGAACGCCGCGGGGCTCGCGACCGTCGGCAGCTTCAAGCTGGCGACGACGGCCCGCACCGACACATTGACGGCTTCGGCCGGCGCGCTGACGCCGGTGGTCTTCGTCGTTACCGCTGGCCCGGACGTTCCCAACAGCGCGACGAAGAATGGCGGTGACGGGCAGACCGCCGCGGCCGGAAGCACCCTCCCCACCAATCCTTCCGTGCTGGTGAAGGATCAGTTCGGAAACGCGGTCCCGGGATTCTCCGTCACCTTCGCCGTCACGACAGGTGGCGGCGCAGTCACCGGCGGCAACGCGACGACCAACGCCTCAGGCATCGCGACGGTCGGCAGCTGGCAACTCGGCAACAGTACCGGCTCCAACTCGCTCACGGCGACGGTCGGCGCCCTGCCCGTCCTCACGTTCACGGCCACGAGCGTCGCGGGCACGCCGAAGAACATCGCGCGCCTGTCCCCCGCCTCGCAGAGTGACACAATCGGCGCGACGGCCGGCACCGACTCAGTCCTGGTCACCGACCAGCTCGGCAATCCGGTCTCCGGCGTCACCGTCACCTGGGGTATCGGAGGCGCGGGAAGCCTGACGCCGTTCAGCGGAAGCACGAATGCGTCCGGTATCGCGAAGGCCACCCGAATTCTCGGCACCACACCGGGCACGGTGACCGATTCCGCGCTCGCGACGGGCCTCACCGGCTCGCCGGTCACGTTCACGGTCACGACGTCGGCCGGACACGGCGCGACCCTGGTGAAGGGCGCCGGTGACACGCAGACCGATACGGTCGGCGCCACCCTTCCGATCGCGTATTCGGACACCGTGAAGGACCGCGCCGGCAATCCCGTTTCGGGTGTGACGGTCACGTGGGGTGTCGCGGGCGGCGGGAGCATCACGCCTTCATCTCTGACGGGCGCGAACGGCGTCGCGACGGCCACGCGCATCCTCGGCACGGCGGCGGGCTCGCAGACTGCCACCGGCACGGTCGCCGGACTCGCGGGCTCACCGACGAACTTCTCGTCGACGGCGACCCACGGGAACGCCAAGAACATGGGAATCGTGGCCGGGACCAACAATCAGGCAGCGCCGATCAGCACAGCCGTCGCTCCCCCTCCGGCGGTCAAAGTCACGGATCAGTTCGGCAACGCGGTATCCGGAGTCGCAATCACGTTTGCGGTGGCCGCCGGCGGCGCCAACGGGAACATCACCGGCGCGACGCCCTCGTCCGATGTCACAGGCACCGCCACGCTCGGCAGCTGGACGCTGGGCACTACCGCTAAACCGGACACGGTCACGGCGACGGCCGCGGGCCTCACCGGGAGCCCGCTGACGTTCGTGGACTTCGCCAACGCCGGGACCGCGAAGACCATCGCACTGGCCGGGGGCAATGGTCAGACCGACACGGTCGGCGCGACCCTTCCCCATCTGGACTCGGTCCTCGTGACCGACGCCGGCACGAATCCCGTCTCTGGGGTGGCCGTCACCTGGGCGGTGACCAAGGGGGGGGGGAGTATCCCCCCGAGCTCCACGACCAACGCCAACGGGATTGCGACAGCATCCTGGACGCTCGGGGACACGGCTGAAGCCCAAACGGCGACCGCCTCCGTAAGCGGGCTCACCGGGTCGCCCGTGACGTTCTCGGCGACCGCCACGCACGGCAATGCGAAGGTCATCACGATCAATGGCGGCGACGGGCAGAGCGCTACGGTCAATACGGCGGTCCCCACGGCGCCCTCCGCCCTGGTGACGGACGCGCACGGGAACCCGGTGTCAGGTGTGAGCGTCACGTTCGCCGTGACGCTGGGTGGTGGCTCGCTGACCGGCACCAATCCGGCGACCACGAATGCCAGCGGCATCGCGAGCATCGGGTGGACTCTCGGCGCGACGGCCGGGACCAACAACATGACCGCGACGGCCGGCGGGCTGACCAATAGCCCGCTGACGTACACGGCCACGGGCACGGCCGGTACGCCGACGCAGATGACCATCAATGGCGGTAACGGCCAGACGGCGCAGATCAGTACCCTGCTCCCCACCGCGCCCTCGGTGCTGGTCCAGGATGCCTTCAACAACCCCGTGAGCGGCGCGACGGTGACCTTCGCCGCGAACGTCGGAAGTAACGGGTCGCTGACCGCTGCGTCGCCGGCGACGGACCTGTCCGGAATTGCGACTGTGGGTTCGTGGACCACGGGGTCCGTCGTGAAGACCGACACGGTGGTGGCGTCTTTCGGCGGCCTGAACGCGACCTTCACCGCCACGGTGACGCCGGGTTCCGCGTCGAGCCTGGCCATCAACGGCGGGAACGCGCAGACCGACACGATTGGCTCGACTCTGGGCGCCCTGTCGGTGATTGTGAAGGATGCGGGCAACAACCCGGTGCCGGGCGTGACGGTGAACTGGGCGGTGACGGCGGGAAGCGCGACCAGATCACCGGTTTCTTCGATTACCGACGCCAGCGGTATCGCGTCTGATACGGTGACGCTGGGCACGACGACGGGTGGGGTGACCGTCCAGGCCACGAGCGGCGTGCTGACGCCGGCCAACTTCACTGAGACGGTCGCCGCCGGGAACCCGACGACGATCGTTCAGAACGGCGGCAATGGTCAGTCGGCCACGGTGAACACCGCGGTCGCCACGGCGCCGTCGGTCAAGGTGACGGACCGGGCCGGCAACGCGGTCCCCGGTGTCGGGGTCACGTTCACGGTGGCGGCAACCAATGGGAGTGTGACGGGCGGCTCGACGAGCACGGCTTCGAACGGCGTGGCGACGGTCGGCAGCTGGATCCTCGACAGCATCGCGTCGCACGCCAACACGCTGACGGCGACGGCCGCGCCTGGCGGGATCGCCGGAAACCCCGTCACCTTCACTGCGACCGGCGTGGCGGGCTCCGTGAGTGCCGCCAAGTCGACGCTGACAGCGAGCAATTCGCCAATCACGGCCTGCTCAACCAGTTGCACCACGGGTGGCGGGACCGCATCGACGATCACGGTCACGGAGCTCGACCAGTTCGGCAACCCCGTGTCCGGCGGTTTCGTGCTCTTTGGCACGACCGTGGGAACGGTGAATACCTTCAGCCCGGCGAGTGGCTTCACGAACCCCAGCGGCGTCATCACCTCCACCTACAGCTCGACCAAGGCTGAGTTGAAGACGATCAACGCGAGCGGCGGGACGACCCAGACTGCGAACGTGACTGTGGTACACGCGGCGGTGAGCACCTCGACGTCGAACATCGTCGCCACGAGCCCGATCACGGCCAGCTCGGGCTCGAGCAAGTCGAACGTGACCATCACCCTGCTCGATGCCTTCTCGAACCCGATCTCGGGGCTCGCGGACACGATCTGGATCAGCAGCAACACGGGCGCGAACACGATCATCACCGAACCGGGTCTGACCAACGCGAATGGCCAGTCGTTTGGAGCGTTCTCGACGACCACGGCGGGCAGCCCGAGTGTGTTCGCGTACATCAATAGCATCAACGCCTTCACGAGCAGCGGCACGACGGTGACCGTCAGCCCGGCGGCGGCGAGCACGGTGACCGTCACCAACGCCGGCTTCAGCGCTCAGGTGGGCAGCGGCGTGGCCACCAGGCCGACGTACACGGTCAAGGACGCGTTCGGGAACGTGGTGCCCAACCAGTCGTTCACCATCTCGGTGGGTGGCGGCGGGACCTTCTCTCCCACTTCCGGCACCACGAACGGCAGCGGGCAGTTCACGGCGACGAGCTGGACAATGGGGAGCATCAACGCGGACGCCGCGAACGGCACGATGTCCAACACGGCCCAAATGACCGCGGGCTCGGCGGTCGGGACGGCGACGGACTTCGGGATTTACACCTGGTCCGGGTACGTCAGCGCGCTGATTTCGACCGGGAGCACATGCCAAGGCTGCCACGGCTGGACCTATGCCAACACGGTGGGCGTGAGTTCGGGATGCGGTTCCTTGCCCACGATCATTCTGGCGGGCAATGCGAACAGCAGCGACTTGTACAACAAGCTCGCGTCGGCCTCACCGACCTGCGGCGGGTCCCAGATGCCGCTGAGCGGCACGCCCTTCAACGCGACGCAGCTCAAGGAAGTCAGGGCGTGGATCAATAACGGAGCGTTGAACAACTAGGGGACAGACGCGTAGACGCACAGATGGGCTGCAGTGAGAAAGGGGCCAGGAGAGATTCTCCTGACCCCTTTTCGCTGTTCCCCATCTACGCGTCTGTGCGTCTAGCTTGCTTGTCCTGCAGACTCGCTCCTAGAACGTGTATTCCAACCCGCCGGACCACACCACACTCGGCTGCAATCCCGAATTTCTGAGCGGAAAGAGCGCATTCGTGACGATCACGATGCCGCGCTGCGTCGTGAACTTGAAGCCGACGGAAGCACTGGCAAAATCGTCCTTCTGATTCGGAATGTTGGAGACGGGCTGCACGTGCGGATACGGCGCCTGGTACTGCACCGGCGGCGGGATCACCAGCTTCGACGCGCCGAGCTGCCAGTCGGACAGCAGATCGAACCCCATCGTGATGTTCGACGCCACGAGCTGATCGAAGCCGAAGTTCGCGAGAATCGAATTGTTCTCGAGGTCCCCGTCCCGCAGGACGTACCCCACATTCGCGTGGGGTGACCACCTGTCGAACGTGGCCGACGCGATGAGCTCACCCCGGCCCGAAAACGCGCCCGAGCCGAGCAGGTTCTTGGCGTCGCCCGTCGGGAATCGGCCTTCGATCAAAATCGCCGTCCCGAACGACTTGGTCTGGGTGATGTTGATCTTGGCCCGCGCCGCGACGTCCCCGATTCCGGTCGCCGCCCCGCTGGTGGACGCCACCGCCGTCGTGATGGGGTTGGACGCCGTGCCTCCGAAGAAATGGGGAGAAAACCCCTCGCCCTCACCCAACGGCAAGATGGTCGCGACACTGTTTGCCTCGATCGACGTCCGCACCACCGGCACGGCTACGGAGAGGTCGATCCCATCTACCAGTCCATAGCTCGCGACGAGGGTGCTCACCAGGAGATTCACGTTCATCGCGACCTGGACCTGGATCACGTCGTTCTCGAACGCGGGGCTCCCCATGGTGTCCGTGGGGGCCACGTTCTGATGTGTAAAGTTGATGACGATGTCATTGACCGGAATGCCGCGGAGCCGCTCGAAGTGCATCTGGGTCACGTTGAACCCGAGGTAGAACTGCCCCCGCCCCAGGGTCTGCGCGCGCTCGCCAAAGATCGGACCCGAGCTGGTCGAGGTCTTCACCGGTGCGCCATTGATGAACTCGAAACTCGTGCCGGACGAGGCTGACGAAATCGGCGTGTTGTCGACCGAGGCTCCGATCGAGTTCCCAAGGAAGTTCAGGATGCTGGTCGATCCCGTCTGGTCGGCTGGAATGAAGTGCAACCCGTGACCGGAGCCGAGGGAGCCGGCGAGACAGAGGGGCTCGCCGCAGGTCCCGAAGGTAAAGAGCTGGGTGCGGATCCTGGTGCTCAGATCCTGAGCGGAAACGGCGTTCGCAGACAACGCGATGAGGCCGAGGGCGAGAACAAGGCGGCCAGGGCGGCTTGAACGCATCCGATCTCCAAATGGGGGTGGGGCCAGGCGACCACCTACGTTACGGGCCCCGACGCGCCCGCGCAACGCTCGTTACGCAGCCGCGGCCCGCCGATCGAGCGTCCGGTACTGAATCGCCTCGCTCACGTGAGCAGGCTCCAGCGCACCCTTCCCGTCCAGGTCGGCGATGGTGCGCGCGATTTTCAGCATCCGGTGGTAGGCGCGCGCCGACAGACCGAGTCGCGTGATGGCGGTCTTGAGAAGGGCGTCGGCGCCATCGGAGATCCGGCAATGGGCCCGCAAGTCCCGTGGCGCCATGTGCGCGTTGGCGTAGATGCCCGGCCGGTTCGCGAACCGCTCCCGCTGCAATCCCCTCGCCCGGTTCACCCGCGCCCGAATCGCCTCACTCGGCTCTCCCCCACCCTGATCCACCAGCGCCTGGTACTTCACCGCCGGCACCTCGAGATGGATGTCGATCCGGTCGAGGAGCGGACCCGAGACGCGCGCGAGGTACCCGTGGACCGCCTTGTGCTCGCACGAGCAGGCGTGGTGGGGATCGCCGAAATAGCCGCACGGACAGGGGTTCATCGCCGCGGCGAGCATGAACCGGGCCGGGTACGACAGGCTCATCGCCGCCCGGGCGATAGTCACCAGCCCGTCTTCCATCGGTTGGCGAAGCACTTCGAGCACGTTCTTCCGGAATTCCGGGAGCTCGTCGAGGAAGAGCACGCCACCGTGCGCGAGCGATACCTCGCCCGGGCGTGGGTAGGAGCCGCCCCCGATGAGTCCAGCGTCAGAAATTGTGTGATGCGGGGCTCGAAATGGCCTGCGCGCCACCAGCGACTCACCGAGGGGAAGCGAGCCGGCCACCGAGTGGATCTTGGTGGTCTCCAGGGCCTCGTCGAGGCTCATCTTGGGCAGGATGGTCGGGAGTCGGCGGGCTAGCATGGTCTTCCCCGAGCCGGGAGGCCCAACCATCAGGAGGTTGTGCGACCCCGCCGCCGCGACCTCGAGGGCTCGTTTGGCATGCTGCTGCCCTTTGACCTCGGCGAAGTCCACGTCGTCGCGCGCGCGCTCCTCGAAGAGTCGATCCACGTCGACCGACGATTTCGGTAACTCTTTGCGACCGTCCAAGTAGTCTGCGATTTCGGCCAGCGTGGACGCCCCCAGGACTTGCAAGCCGCTCACTACGCCAGCCTCCGGGAGGTTTTCGCGGGGGAGGATCAGGGCATCGAGCCCCGCCGCGCGCGACGCGAGAGCGACCGGGAGCGCGCCCCGAACCGGGCGGACGGCGCCCTCGAGGCCCAGCTCGCCGAGCACGGCGATCCTGGCGAGGCGTTCGGGGGAGATCTGTTCGGTGGCGGCGAGGATGCCGAGGGCGATCGGGAGATCGAACGCCGAGCCTGATTTCGGTAGATCGGCCGGAGCGAGGTTGATGGTGCAGCGCTTTACGGGAAACGTGTACCCCGTGTTGGCGATCGCCGAGTAGACCCGGTCCCTGCTCTCCCGGACGGCGCCCTGCGGCAAGCCGACGGTAACAAAGGTGGGGAGACCGTTGGCGATGTCGGTTTCGACGTCCACCACGTAAGCGTCGATCCCGAGGACCGCCGCGGAACGCACACGGGCCAGCATGGGAACAGGGTACGAACTGGGAGGGAGAACGAACTAGCCAAATCGCCGCCCGCCGGTACCGAATTACGCGGAATCACCCCTCAGAATCGGTGAGGCGCTACGTGGACAGGGTGGGCTGATTACCGCGTCAACAAAGGAAGGTACTTCACCCAGGGACCGGTCGCCGCCATGTACTGCTTCGCCATCACCCGATTGATCTGCGCGAGGTGCGTGAGATCGTGCACCGCCCACGTGGCGAGTAGCTGCGTCAGCGTCACCGTGCCCAGCTCCGGGTGCTCTCCCGTGAGCTTCAGCTGCTGCGGTGTCAGCTCGAGCTCCTTCACTATCGTGAGGTTCGACTTCCGGAGAGACGCGAACCGGTCGAGGCGCTGCGCCAATGACTCCACCGCCCCCTTGGACCGGAACCGGTCGAACGGAACGAAGCGCCGGTCACCCTGGGCCAGAATGATCTTGATCCGGGGGATCCAGTCCGTCTCCTCCCCGTCGATCAAATGGCCTACCACGTCGAAGGCGCTGAAGGTGTCAGGCCCCTCATTCGACGCCGTCCATCGCTCCGGCAGGTCATGCAGGAGGGCCCGCGCCACAGCCGGCGTGCGTTCCAGAATCGTGATGGTTTCTCGAAGATCGAAGTCCATGCTTAGCTCAATGCCTCCAGCAGCCGGTCCACATCATGGATGTCGTTATAGACTGACGGCGCGATCCGCATCCAGTAGGGCGCAACGCGGACCTCCACGTTCGCGCGCTGGAGCTTCTTCGTGATTCCGTCGGCATCGTGGTGCGCGAAGGTCACGATCGATGACGTGCTCCCCGCCGGCGTCTGCGGCGTGAACCCGAGGCGCGGCATCTCCTGCTGCAGCTTGTCGATCAACGGCTGCCGGTGGCGCTGGATGCTCTCGACGCCGAGTGACTGGATGTAAGGAATGGAGACGCCCAGGGCAGCGAGGGCCGTGTAGTCCATGGTGCCCAGCTGGAAGTACTCCGCCGCCGTGGTCCCGGGCGTGTAGGTCACCACCTGACCATGCTGGGGGTCGAACGGCGAGAGGTGATGATCGGAGTCGGGCGTCGAGTCGTAGCTCCAGTGCGTGCGCTGCACCACGCGACCGAGCAGATCCTCCCGGACATACAGGAACCCGATGCCGAAGTCCCCCATCAGCCACTTGTAGGAGGCGGTGGCGGCGAAATCCACGCCGGTCGCGCGAACGTCGACGGGAACTGCGCCGACCCCCTGAATAAGGTCCGCGTAGACGTACGCGCCGTGGGCGTGCGCGAGGTCGCAGACGGCCTTGAGATCGTGCTGGAAGCCATTGTACATCGAGACGAGCGACACCTCGATCAGCCGAGTCTTGTTGTCCACCACGCGCTCGAGGTCGGCCATTTCGATCTTTCCATCCTTGGGCATGACGACCCGCAGATCTACGCCCCGCTTCTTCAGCTCGTAGAGGTGGACCAACGATCCGTCGAAGTGCAGCGCGTCGGTCACGATGTTCCCGTCGGCGCCGGGAAAGCCGAGCGCCTCGACCACGAGGTTCTCCCCGGTACTGGTATTCGGAATGAGCGCGAGCTCCGTCGGCTTGGCATTGATCAGCGAGGCGAACGCGGCGCGCGGATTGGTCCTCGGCTGTGAGAACTGCGCCCCGGTGGGGGGGTTCAGGGTCCCCCGCCGCAGTGCCACCGCCCGGCTCGCTTCCGCCGCGGCCTTCGGCATCGGGTGGGTGTACGCGCCGTTCAGGTAGGTGAAGCCCTCGGCGATGTTGAAGTCATCCTTGCGCGGGAAGTCACCCGGAAGGTGCGGAAGGAAAACAGGTCCGACCGGTAACGACGCACCAATTGCCATTGAGCCGACCCCCTGGAGCCACTCACGCCGATTCAGATCCATGGTCCCTCCCGCATTGGATACGTCGCAATCTAGGCACACAGGCCGAAACTACTAGACGTACGGACAGAACTGCCAGACGCACCGACGCACAGATGGGATACAGGTAAAACGAGAGGGGTCAGGAGAGACTCTCCTGACCCCTTCCACTGCAACCCATCTACGCGTCTGTGCGTCCAGCCTTTCCGTCCACGCGTCTAGCATTCCCAACTACCCGTCTGATTCCTAGAAGGTAAGACTCACTCCCAGATGATACAACACGAGGTTGGCCGCTGACCGGATAGGTGTCACGGTGAACGTGCCGTCGCCGTTGGACTGGATGCTCGAATCGGTTAAGTACGTCGCCCGGCCATTGTCCTGAAACCGCGCGCCCAGATCGAGCGCGACCCGGCCGCGGCGACCCAGGTACATGAGCACGCCCCCACCGGCTTCCCAGGAGCCCGAGAAATCGTCGAGCAGCGTGTTGTCATAAGACCCGTAACAGCCGCAGCCGTAGTGATCGTTCACGTCGGTCGCGAAGTACGAGAACCCCGCGGTGGCGAATCCGTAAAGACGAGCGTTGCCCGTGCCCAACGTGATCTGCGGACCCGCGCGGAGCGTGCCGATATACGACGTCGTCTCGAGAGCGCAGCCGTTGTAACAATTCCCGCCATGGAAGAGCATCGAGCCCTCGAGCCGCACGCCGAGACCGCTCCGGGAGACCGGCACGGTGAGAAAGCCGCCGAAGCCGCCGACACTCTGGACGAACTGGTGGAATTCACCGGTCGGGACGCCGAAGTACAGATCGAGCCCTGCCTGCGGCCCGACAGACGGCTCGACTTCACGCAGGCCGCGGTACTGGGCCTGGCTCACGGACGCAAAGCCGCTCACGAGCAGGATGGTCCAGATCGCCGAACCAAAACGGGGTGCGCGGAACATCGATACCTCGAGGCTCAGGGACACCCTGTCAAAGGCAAGGGGTGTGCCAACCGCGAACCCCAGTGATTCCGGCTCCGGTCGGGCCTACGTGACCTCACGCGAGGACATAACTTCCACATTCAACTACGCCCGAGGGGCCGCGGTGGATCAGATCACGTGGGGAGACTTCGAGAAGGTGGAGATCCGGGTGGGACGTGTTATCGAAGCCGAAGACTTCCCCCAGGCACGGAAGCCCGCTTACCGGCTCAAGATCGATTTTGGAGAGCTCGGGGTGAAGCGATCGAGTGCCCAGATCACGAAGTACTACAAACGGGAAGAACTGGTGGGCCGTCAGGTACTGGCAGTCGTGAACTTCCCGCCGCGCCAGATCGCGAATTTCTTCTCGGAAGTATTGACGCTCGGGGTGGTGCAAGGCGAGGGGGACATCGTGTTGATCGGGCCCGATCGTGAGGTCCCCCTCGGCCGGCGAATTGCCTAACTGCCCTGCAGCTGCTTTCTCGGATACACGGCGGTCTTCGCGATCATGTCGTGGAATCCTTGCTTACCCGCCGCGAATATGAAGAAGAATCCGATGAAGACGGCCAGGCCGGCCAGCGACCCCACCATCTTGAAGACGGCGATGCCAGTGACCGCCGCCAGCACCGTGAGGATGGCGTTGCAGTTCTTGATCGCCCAACGCAGGAGCAACTTGTCGGTCGAAGCCGGCGTGCCGTCCTGATTCCCGATCTGGATCCCCAGGATCAACTTGCCAAGCGTCCAGCCCGTGAAGCCCTCCACCACGCTGTAGGCGATCGCGATCGCGAGGAA
>Ga0126371_10004156_pt1 | contig 12744 bp, 12 predicted proteins | sample PanSoiMetaPlot_4_FD_110145 | JGI IMG/M metagenome (GOLD analysis project Ga0126371, IMG submission 110145) | Tropical forest soil microbial communities from Panama - MetaG Plot_4 | ecosystem: Environmental > Terrestrial > Soil > Tropical forest > Bulk soil | place: Panama | collected 2016-02-17
ATCAGAATGTATTTGAAACGACGATCTTTTTTCAGATCGAGAATGCGGTCGCGGAAGGTCCACAGCACGTCTTCAATCTTCTTGGGCGGCAGGTTCGCGAGGGTGGCGTTGTGATCATTGGTTTCGACGATAACCTCGTGCGCGCCGATGCCATTCATCTTGTCGAACATGCCTTCGGCTTGCCGCCCCAGGTTGCCCTCGATACCGAGCGCAGGAAACTTGTTGGGCACTACGCGAACGGTCCAGCCCGGCGTGTCGCGCTGGGGCGGTGGTCCGCCATTGTGGGCGGGACGGTAAGCCTGAATTTCCGGCGGGGTCTTGCTTTCGTTTCCGTAACAGAAAGGGCAGAAACCACCCTTCATCTTCACAGCATCGCGGGCAAAATCTGTGGGCCGTTTGGCGCGGTCGGTCGAAATGATGACCCAGCGGCCGACAATGGGATCTTTTCTAAGTTCGGGCAAGTAATCGTTTCCTCCGACCCGCTGCCACCCGGGTTAGCTTCATTCTACGACGAGAGTGCGTGCCACGTTCTGAAATAGTTCGAAAGTCGGACGAATTCCGGAGCCAGCCAGATTGTGGACCACAGGACTCCTCAAAACAGGCCCCCACCGGGCTCTCGCGACCCGAGAGCAAGATGCCAGCCGCCACCCCGCCTGGGCCCCATGGGAGTTGCATCCGGCCTCGAAAGTGCCGCCCTCCCCGCGCATTCCGAGGAGGGCCCTTCCAACTTGTTCCTAGCGGGCGGCGAGTTCCAAACATTCTTCGAGAACGTCCAGCGCGATCTCTGCCTGCTCTTCGGTCGTCACCAGCGGCGGGGCGATGCGGACGGTGTTCGGTCCGCTGCCGAGGAAGAGAATTCCGCGCTCGAATGCAAGTTCGATCACGCGGTCGCGCTCGCTCGGACCGGGTTGTTTTGCCTGCTGGTCGGAAACGATCTCCACGCCAATCATCAAGCCGTAGCCGCGCACGTCACCGACCAGGCGGTGTTTCGAGGTCCAGCTCGCGGCACGTTTTTGGATGTAATTGCCAACCGCTTCTGCGTTTGGAAGCAGGCCTTCTTCGTCGATCACATCCAAGGTGGCTAGGGCAGCAGCGATCGAGACGGGATTGCCGCCGAAGGTAGAAGCATGGGATCCCGGGACCCAGTTCATAATCTCGGCTTTGGTCAGGGTAACGCCAAGAGGCATGCCGGATGCGATCCCCTTTGCAATCGTAATCATGTCCGGCTCGACGCCGGCGTGCTCGGTGGCCCACCATTTGCCGGTCCGGCCCACACCGCTTTGTATTTCATCGGCGACGAGGAGGATCCCGTGGCGATCGCAAATGCGGCGCAGTTCCTGCATGAACACGGGAGGCGCGGGGACATATCCGCCTTCCCCTTGCACCGGTTCAACAAAGATCGCGGCCACCTCCTCGGGCGGGAGTGTGGTCTTAAACAGCTTGTTTTCGATGAACCGGGCGCAAGCGAGCGCATCGGCCTCGCCTTTGCGGTAAACGTCCGGAAATGGAACATGGGTCACGCCAGGAACCAGCGGAGCGAACCGCCGCCGCTGCTGCGGCTTGGAGGCGGTCAGAGAAAGCGCGCCCATGGTCCGGCCGTGGAACGCGCCATAAAAAGCGATGATGTTTTGACGGCCGGTATGATAACGCGCCAGCTTCAATGCACATTCGATCGCCTCAGCGCCGGAGTTGCCGTAGTACACGCGATGCGGACCGGGCATGGGAGCCATGCTCGAAAGGCGTTCGGCGAGGGTCACCATGCTTTCGTAGTAGAAATCAGTGCCGGACATGTGAATCAACTCTCCGGCCTGCTTTTGGATTGCGGCAACCACCTTGGGGTGGCAGTGTCCGGTCGAGGTCACGGCGATCCCGGACGAGAAATCAAAAAACTCGTTCCCATCTACATCGATAATCACAATGCCGCGGCCTTGTTTGGCCACCAGCGGGTAAGAGCGCGTATAGGACGGGGAAATGTAACGCTCGTCAGCGGCGAGCACGCGCTGGGCGTTCGGCCCGGGAAGAGCGGTCTTGATCTTGGGACCGTCGATTCCGGTCATGGTCTTGGGTGTCATGGAATCCTCCTGAAAATCGCTGTCGGCTGTCGGACTTGCGCCAACCCTCTCATCGAGCGGCCCCTGCCGGGTCTTCTCGACCGCAAGGGCGCCCGCGGTACCGGTCGAGCGCACCCAGGAGTTGGGCCTTTCGCTCCTAAGGTGCACGGTTGTGAACGAGGATTGGTTAGTCGCTGCCGAAGAGGCTGGGGCGGGAATGCGAAGGCAACACGGCCAAGTAACGCCGGGGGCACACCACGATATCGAACCAGCAGAACGACAGGCTCGAATTGGGTCCGTTAGCACGCATTCCAGGAACAATTATAGCGCCGGCGCTCAGGGAAAGAACCACGGAGTTTGTACCTTAGTAACGCGGGGCCTGTATAATCGCGACCTTCGTATCGACCTCAGGACGGGAGTTCTCGCATGCTGACGAATGCGTCTCGGCGGCGGTTGGTGTTGGCTTTGGTTTTGAGCTTCTCCGCTCGTGCTCTCGGGCAGCAGAAAGTCGATCTCGCACCCATCACTCCAATATGGATCTCTACGATCGACTGCAGCCCGACCATCTGAAACAGGCGGCGGTGATCGTCGCCAGCTTCGTTTACGACGCAGCCATGGCGGATGAAATGCTGCCGCGCAAGCCAATTGAGAAACCGCTGCCGAAGCCAGGGGAGAAGAAAGGGAAGAAAGAGAACCAATAAGCAGGGTTTAAGAGCCGGCCGTTAGGCTCGGACCGCATCGCAAAAACTTTTCCCCGAGGCAGGCTAGCCGCGAACTAGACTCCCCAGAGATAGTCTTCCTGCTCGCCGTGGTGCTCTCCCGCCGTACCGGAACCTAGATTGGCCGCGCTGAATTCCGCAGGCACGCCCGGAGGGAACATGCGGCGCGAGTCGGAGGCGCCCGCCGCGGCCGCCGTCGCCTGCTCTGCTTCCACGCGGCCGGGCGGAATGCGATGCGAGTCGCCGTAGGTCTCGCGAATCAGCTCGAACAAATGGTGATCGTGGACGTGCTTGATCTCGTCGGCGAGGATCACAAATTTGCGGTAGATTTCGTCCAGCTCACGGCGATCGAACTTGTAGCCGAGCTGCTCGCAGCGAAGGCTCAGGGCGTGACGCCCGGAGTGCTTGCCCAGCACCAGCTTGGAATCGGGGACGCCGACAGATTTGGGCGTCATGATTTCGTACGTCAGGGGATTCTTCAACATCCCGTCCTGATGAATGCCGGCCTCGTGCGCGAATGCGTTTCGCCCGATAATGGCTTTGTTGGGCTGGACGGCTACGCCGGTGATTTCTTCGAGCATCTGGCTGGTGGGATAGAGCTGCTCGCTGGTAACACCCGTCTCATAAGCGTAATGGTCAGGGCGCACGCGCATGGTCATGACGATTTCTTCGAGCGATGCGTTGCCGGCGCGCTCGCCGATGCCGTTGATGGTGCACTCAACCTGGCGCGCTCCCGCGGCCACGGCGGCGAGAGAATTCGCGACCGCCAAGCCGAGATCGTTGTGGCAATGGGCGGAGATGGTAACGTTCTCGGCGCCGCGCACTCGCCGACGAATGCTTTCAATGAGCCCACCGAATTCCGCGGGGACGGTGTAACCCACGGTGTCAGGGATGTTGAGCGTAGTCGCGCCCGCTTCGATCACGGCTTCGAGCACCTGGAACAAAAACTCAGGATCGGTGCGGGTCGCGTCTTCGGGGGAAAATTCCACATCGTTCGAATAGGTCCGCGCCAGGCGGACCGAGTCGCGCGCCTGCTCGAGACACTGCTGGCGGGAAATGCGAAGCTTATGCAGCAAGTGAATATCGGAAGTCGCGAGAAAAACATGGATGCGCGAACGCACCGCCGCGGTAAGGGCTTGGGCTGCCCGCTCGATGTCCAGCCGCGAAGCCCGCGCCAAGGCCGCAATGATGGGCCGCGGGACGGCTGCCGCCACCGCCTGTACGGCGGCAAAGTCTCCGTCGGAGGCAATGGGAAAGCCCGCCTCGATCACGTCCACCCCAAGGCGGTCCAATTGCACGGCGAGGCGAACCTTTTCCTTCACGTTCATGCTGCAGCCCGGGGACTGCTCGCCGTCGCGCAAAGTCGTGTCAAAAACCGTGATTCTCGCCTTATCCATACCTGCTCCTGCGTGTAATTCTTTTTATGCTAAGCGGATAAGGGAGGAAACCAAAGCTTATAATTTTTCTTAATAGATTTAAAATTTCTGATTTAATTAGACTAGCTAATGATATTAAAAGTTATGCTAATGACTGCCACCCTGACGGCATCCTATGGATATTTCGCAGCTTGAGGTATTTCTGGCGGTCGCCAGGGAAGGTAGCTTTTCCCGGGCTGCCGATAAACTTTACCGCACCCAGTCGGCGGTAAGCCAGGCCGTCCGCAAACTGGAGTCAGAAATTGGCGAGCCGTTGTTTGACCGCTCCTCCCGGGACGGTCTTCTCACCGACGCCGGGCGGGTGCTGCAGGAATACGCCGAGCGGCTGCTGAACCTGCGGGAGAATGCTCGCGAGGCGCTGGTCGAGCTTCGCGAACTGCAGAAAGGCAAGCTGGACATTGGCGCGAACGAATTCACCGCCCTATACCTGCTGCGCGTGCTGGGAGAATTTCGGCAGCTGCATCCAGCGATCCGCATCATGGTACACCGATCGCTCGGCAGCCACATCCCGGATGATGTCTTGCGGCACCATTGCGAATTTGGAGTGCTGACCTATGATCCGCAAGATCCAGAACTGGCATCGATTGGGGTTTACTCGGACGAACTGATTCTGGTGGTACCCCCGCAGCATCCCCTGGCACGCGATTCACAAGTCAGTATCCGGCAACTGGGAGCGGAGTCGTTCGTGGCGCATATCGTTTCATCGCCCTATCGGGAGAAAGTCATTCAGGCGTTCCGGAAATACAAGACGCCGCTGCACATGGGAATCGAACTGCCCACTTTGCAAGCGATCAAGCGCTTCGTGGCCATGGGCAATGGGGTGGCGTTTCTGCCGGAGATCAGCGTGGAAGACGAGATTGCTCGCGGTGACCTGGTACGCATTCCGGTAGAGGAACTGAAGGTGCACCGCAAGCTGCGGCTGATTTACCGCAAATCCGCAAGCCTTTCGCATGCCGGCCGCGCGTTCCTGAAAGTGGCGGAGACCGTGGCCCACCACCTGGGGGGGCGCTACCGCTTCGAACGGGAACGATGATGCCCTGTCATTTTAACCAGTTTTCGCCACGGCCGGGCAATCGTGTACTCTCGTGGACAGAGTAGTTCGAGCGCTCAGCTTCGTCGCGCGGGGAAGACCATGCCTGTATTTCGATCAAATGTGAACCATGGCGCTCGCCTTCTGGTGATGGCAGTTCTGCTGGTCGCTGCAACCTGGGCTGCCGCACAACCATCGGTACGCGTGACCGGGGTGGTGCGCGATTCCTCGGGCGCAGCCATTCGTGGCGCGTCGGTGGACTTACGAGCGGTTCATTTCTCCTCGTCCCTGAAGACCAACTCGGACGGGCATTTTGCCTTTCCTTCCGTACCGGATACGAGCGGCTCCGTGCGTGTAAGCGCGCCGGGGTTCACGTCTGCGAACCAGGAATGGTCGGCGAGCTCGGGCGAAGCGGATTTGACGCTGACCCTGCAGGCGGGGGCGGCCCCCGAGCATGTCATCGTCTCTGCCACGCGAAGCGAGATGAAGCTTTCCGATGTGCCGGGCAGCGTAGTCGAACTGGCGCCGGATGACATCTCAGCCAATCCCGGCCTCACCCTCGATGACATGCTCCGACAGGTGCCAGGATTCAATCTGTTCCGGCGTTCCTCGAGCCGGGTTTCGAATCCGACCAGCCAGGGAGTTTCCCTGCGAGGATTGGGCGCCAGCGGACCGAGCCGGGCCCTGGTTTTGGAAGACGGCGTTCCGCTGGTGGATCCCTTTGGCGGATGGGTGTACTGGGATCGGGTACCGACCGCGGAGCTTTCGTCGATAGAAGTCTTCCGCGGCGGGGCATCGAACCTATACGGCAGCGATGCCTTGGGCGGAGTGGTCGAGTTTTTAACAGAAACCCCGGAAGCGCCTACCCTGTCGATGGATCTCTCCTATGGGAACGAAAATACGCCCGACCTGTCGGCCTGGGGCGGCACCGCAGTGGGTCGTTGGAATTTCGGCGCGGCGGTGGATATGTCGCGAAGCGACGGATACATCCTCGTCCCCCCGTCCCAGCGAGGACTGGTCGATACGGATGCCAACTCTAAGCATGCCACCGTCGACGGCTCGCTCGGATATCGGTTCTCCGAGAACAGCCGAGCGTTTCTGCGCGGCACATTTTTCGAAGAATCGCGGCAAAACGGGACGTTTCTCCAGCGAAACAGCACAGGCACAGGTTTTGGAGTGGCCGGTGTGAACACGGCCATAGGCGACCACGACTGGTTGAGCGCGCGAGTTTTTGGGCAAGCGCAAGGCTATGATCAGACATTCTCCGCGATTGCCGGCACTCGAAACAGCGAAGCCCTTACCGACCTGCAACACGTTCCCTCTCAGCAACTGGGTGGCGAGGCACAGTGGAACCACGTTTTCCGGAGCCAGACGCTGATTGCGGGCATCGACAGCCAGGAAGTTATGGGCGCGAGCGACGAGCAGTTGTTCTCTTCGACGACGGGCTTCCACTTTGCCACCAATATTGCCGGCGGGCGCCAGCGCTCGACCGGGATCTTTGGCCAAGACATTTTTCGGCTGCCCGGCAAGTGGATGATCATTGCGGGCCTACGCTGGGATGATTGGTCGAATTTCGATGGCTCGACGGTACGGATCGCGACTTCGACGGGACTAGCCTCGGGGACGAATTTCGCCGACCGCAGGGATACCGGCTTCAATCCTCGTGTTTCGCTGTTACGCGACGTCGGCCCGCATGCATCCATTTACGTCTCCGGTTATCGCGCGTTCAGGGCGCCCACTTTGAACGAACTCTATCGCAGTTTCCGCCAAGGTCCAGTCACGACCCTGAGCAATGCCCTGCTGCGCGCGGAGCGCTCGACCGGGGCAGAAGCGGGGACACGACTGGTTGGCTTCGATAACAAGCTGGCAGCCCGGGCTACAGTTTTTTGGACCGACATTATCGACCCGGTCACGAATGTGACGCTTGATCCGGTAACGCGACAGCGTCAGAACCTGGGGCGCACGCGCTCGCTGGGAACCGAACTGGACGCCCGTTTTCGATTGAGTAGCTCGATCGAGCTATCCGGTGGCTATCAATATACCCATGCCACGGTTGTCGATTCGGTTCCGTCCCTGATCGGCTTGAATGTCCCCGAAGTTCCGCACCACCAGTTTTCCTGGGAGGCCCGCTACTGGAATCCTTCGCGACTGCTGGTGAGCGTTCAGGGCCGGTACTCCAGCCTGCAGTATGACGATGACCTGAACACTCTGCCGCTTAAGTCCTACTACGTCACCGATATTTTCGTGGGCCGAAACCTCAAACGCGGCATTACCGTCTACGTGGCCGCCGAGAACCTGCTCAACCAGCGCTACGCGGTGACGCTACAGCCGCCTACCCCTCCCCACACCCAACCGCTCGAAAACCTCGGGCCGCCGATCCTGGCCAGGGTGGGGATTCGGGTCGACTGGCCCCCCCACCGCAACTAAAGCCGGGACGAACGCCCATTTCGCGGCAAGGCGTCAGGAAACGCCACCTCCGACCGCGCCCGTTTCGCGTCTGGACAGACTGGGGTTTGCTGCCGCAATATATTCACAACTTTCCGAGCCGATGCCACTCGGACGCTGTGGGGCTAAATGTCTTCACGAGACCGTATTCTCTTTGTGGATGATGAACCGAGCATCCGGCTGACGTTGCCGCCGGTGCTGGAGGTCCACGGATTCGAAGTCACCACCGCCGCGACGGTATCCGCCGCGCTCGCGGAAATCCGCACTTCGCGCTTCGACATCTTGCTTTCCGACCTGAACATCGGCGAGGAGGGCGACGGCTTCCGCGTGGTGAGCGCCATGCGCTCGGCCCAACCGCGATGCGTGAATGTCATTCTGACCGGCTATCCGGCGTTGGAGTCGGCGCTGAAGGCGATCCGCGGTCAGGTGGATGATTATCTGGTGAAGCCCGCCGACGTAGACACGATTATCAAGGTACTGCGCAAAAAGCTCGCGTCCCGGAGAAAGTCCGAAGCCTAGCTACCATGCGGCCGTTTGGGGCCCACAACCGCACGGTTCAATCCCAGCGCGGTGTCCGCCAGTTCCAAATAGTGCTCTAAGCGCGAAGGTTCGTTCGAGCGCTCCTCGAGAGGAATCAAACGCGGGCCTTCATCGCGAGCGTCGGCCGCGGTGGGAGGAATGAGCTTCAACTTAGCAATTTTTTTCGAGGGAAGTTTGCGTTTCACCGGATGCCACCCCTTTTCGCGAAGGAACCATCGATCCCGCTTCACTGCCGTCTAGCTCAGGATTTGCGCTCGGAATCCTGATGCCAAGTGACCGAGGCGGTGGCTTTGACGTCGGCCGCCCGAAACGCCAATCCACGATCCTCGTCCGCTCGCGGAGCCCCGGCTAACGCGCGCTTGCGATTTTCGATTTCGCGCAGTTCGCGAATGATGGCAGCCTCTTCGCGCCCATACTCCTCTTCCGTCACCTCCCCGGATTCCAGCTTCAACTGGAGTTCGAGCAAGCGCTCCTTCACCGGTGCGTCATCCGTGTACTCGTCCTCGGCGACTCTCTGGAGGGTGCGCAGAATAAAGCCAAAACCGGAGAAGGGGAGCATCAGCAGATCATCAACGAGGAGCATGCGAATTCTGGGGCCTTTCCTGGATGCGCCTTTGTGTCCTTCCCGGGGTAGCGAGAACCCAGGAAGGGCGCAAAGGAAAAAACCTGTTATCCCGCCACCACGCGTTCGAGCTTGAGCCGGATATTCACGAAGTTATATGGCGGCCACGGCCCCGTGTACTTGAACTTGAGCCGCTGGCCGTATTTGCGTGCAATGGTATTCACGGCGCTGTCAAATTCGGCTTCCCGATCGCGCTCGACCAGAAACGCCGCGTTCATGATCATTTTGTCGCCGATAGGCTGATTGTCCCGCGAGGCTACGCAGACGCTGCGCAGTCCTTCATAAATTTCGCGCACGTAGGAGATCGAGCGCTCGGCCAATGCCTTGTCGATCATGCGGCCCAGCTGCATGCGAGCGAGATAGGTGGATTGCAGATGCTTGCGCACGATTTCCTGGTGAAACTGCCGGATCTCCTCGTCCTCGTCCTTGATATCTTCAATGATCCGGTCTCGGTCCCAGTTCACTTTCAGGCCGAACTCCAGCTTGCCCGCCATCTGGTGCAAAACATCTTTGAGTGAAGGGTAAATGCTCTTCAGCACTTCGCGGATATCGTCATCGGTGCGAAACACGGTGCCAAAGCTCATGGGAATGATCGTGTAATTCCGCATCACGGTTTCGATCACGTGCTCGTGGGCGAGGGCATTTTCGCGCGTGGGATCGAAGATGTAGACCGAGGTATTGCTAACCACAGCGGCAATGTCCTGGTAATTGACGGTATAAACCAGTTCCCCGGTGCCGCCAATGCCGCTCTTGCCGAACGTGGCTCGCTCTTTGGCCGGAACGATGCCGTACACGTAACGTCCGCTTTCGCCGGGAGCGATCGCCGACGGCCCGGAATCCGGCGATATTTTTACGTGTACGTCCTGTTTTGCCTTCGCGCTTTTGCGAGGCTTGGGTTGCGAAGTAGTCGCCATGGTTTTTGCCTTCCGCGTCATTACGTAAAGCATCCCCGATACCTGTGCTTTGGACTGGGTCATACCTGAGAAGCCGGGAAAATCAATTTGAAAATCGTGCCCCTGCCGAGACTGCTTCGCACTTGAATCCGGCCGCTGTGGCTCTCGACGATTCCCTTCACGATCCAGAGACCGAGGCCGGTTCCCTTCTCGCCCTTGGTACTGACAAACGGCTCAAACATGGTGCTGCGAATTTCTTTGGGAATACCGGCTCCGGTGTCGGCCACCACCAGGCTGGTTTGTCCGTAAGCCCCGCGAACGGATTTCGTGTAGCGCGTCGAAATCGTAAGCTGCCCTCCGTTGGGCATGCTGTCCTGCGAATTCACCACCAGATTAGAGAGCAATTGCCGCATCTGATCGGCGGAGCCTTTCACCGGCGGAATTTGCCCCAGCCTCTTATCGATGGTAATGCCGGACTTGGACAGCGGCCGGGAAAACAGCGCCAGCGTATCTTCGACGATGCCGTTCAATTCGAACGTCCGCACCTGCCCGGCATTGCGATACAACCCAAGCATCTGGCGGACGATGCGGGTGACGCGATCGGTTTCATTTTTGAGCGCTTCGTAAATGGGCTGCGACGGCTCATCCAGCCGGTTCTTGAGGAGGTAGATCGCATTTTTGATCGCCTCCATGGGGTTGTTGATTTCGTGGGCGATGGTTCCGGCCAGCTTGCCGGTCGCCGCAAATTTCTCCATTTCGAGCAGGCGGCGCTCCATCTGCAACTGCTCGAGCTTCTTCCAAGTGGAGAAATCGCGCAGCACGGTAACCGTGTAGGCGACCTGGCCGCGGGCGTCGTAAATTTTGCCGGAGCGCGCCGCGTATTCCAGATCCCCCTTGGACGCGGGATTGTAGAGGTGCAGGGCTTTGTTCTGGCGATCCAGGAAGGAAAAGGTAAATGCCGTCAGATAGGCGCCCAGCTTGGCTTCGTTGTTGACAATCTGCGCGTCGCGGCTGGCGTCTCCGGTGCCGAACAGTTCCTTGGCCAATGGATCGAGCAGCACGATTTTTGCCGCATTATCCGCGACGATGATGGGATCGCCGACGTTTTCAATGACCAGGTTGAGGCGGTCCCGGTCCTGGCGAACCACTTCCTCGGCCGCGCGAAGCTTCTCGAGATTGGCGCGCACTTCCTGATCGGCGTGGCGCAAGTCGGTGACGTCGCGCATGACGGTGACCATCCCGGTGCGGGCGCCGCTCGAGTAGGTGGGAGCACAGACGGCCTCGAACAGAACCTCCTCGCCTTCCATGACGTCAACCAGCGTGAGATCGCGGGAACTGTCCGAAGCACTGACAATCATCGAAGACAGGGCCGCCGAAAAAAGAAGATTGTTGAACTCAACCGCCCGCCGGCCACCTTCGCTAATGCCTTCGGGAACGCGGAAGAAGCGTTCGGCGGCGCGATTCTGAATAATGACCCGGTGCTGATTGTCCGTGAGAATGACGGGGTCGGCCATGCTTTCCATGACCGTGGTCATGCGCGAGATGGTCGTTTCCATGTCGCGCATGCGCTTGTAGTAGTGTTCGACCTTGAAAAGACGCGACAGATGCCGGTTCGCGCGGTCGGCGAGATGGCGGAATTGGCGGAGTTGCCCCTGGCCGATGCCGCGTCCGACTTCGCCCACCACCAGGGTGATATACGACCGCATGCCGCAGACGCTGCACACCTGCTGCTGTATCTGCAGCTTGCGTTTGTGGTCCACGTTCTGAACCGCGAGGCAATCGGAGCGACGTTCGCGCTCCGCCTCCCAGCAGCGCACATCGTTCCGGTAAATCATCGGGTGGGCGTAGAGAGCCCCGGGGCGAATCGGGCCATCGGGCAGCAATACGGACTTGAGATTCAGCAATGCAGAAACCAGGGGATCCTCGCTTGCCCAGAGCGAGGTCTGGGTGCGGGCCAGAAATACGTGATCGAAATTGAGAGAGGCGACCGCTTTGATTTCGCCGGTGTCGAAATTGAGCTCGAAAACCGCCGCGCGCGGAAAGCCCAGGAAGACAATCTCCTCGAGGAGGATGGGAAAGATCTCTTCCGGACGCTCGGCGGCAATCAGGCGCAAGGCGGCCGATTCGTTCGACGACCTTTGATCAAGGAAGCGCTCTCGTTTCGATCTCAGCTCAGCGCTAGCCATACCCACGGCATTCCCCAAGTCTAGCTCCGGCGCGGGGCGGGGCGACGCCCTACCGGAGTGCGGGTCCGGCGGGTGGTCTCGACCTCGACGACGGGAGCATCCTCTCCCGCGAGTTGTGGACGCGAAACCAGCCCGGTGAGGCCGACCGCATCGGCATACTTCAGGTAGGTGTCGATCGACGCCACCACCACGCGTGCTTCGACCGTGATCAGGTCGATGCCGACGAGTGAAATGCGAACCCAGGCATCAATCACGATTCCTTTATCGAGAACCCGGTCGAGCACGTCGATAAGGCTGGAACCGCCTGATACTCGTTCGACCGCCATGGAACTCTCCTCCTCTTTAGACTTGTGCGCCGCAATCTGCACGAGCGCACTCTAAAGCGCTACTTCTCAATCGTATTTCTTCGAGACGCTTTCTGCCTAGCGCCTGCGCCGGGCGCCGGTTTTTCGTGCTTGCCCTGCTGGACGCGGCGTTCTCGCCAGTGTCCGCGCGCCGGGGACGCGTCGCGGAGCACCGACCGCCGGAACCACAGGAGCCTGCATACTCAGGTGGGGATCGTACTTCCACCAGTTCAGACCGATCTGCTCTGCCTTGTCGACCGAACATATCAGCAAGCGAATGCGGATGGTTAGCAACTCCACATTCGCCAGCGACACCCGAACATCGCCTGCAATCACCAGGCCTTTATCCAGGACACGATCTAAAATGTCGACGAGGTTGGTCGTTCCCGAGACTGTAGGCACCCGCTCCATCGTAGGCTTTCGTGCGGCTTAACGAAACACTGTCAAAGTGGCGCTCTGCGCGCCTGATGCTAATTGC
>Ga0126371_10004158_pt1 | contig 12738 bp, 9 predicted proteins | sample PanSoiMetaPlot_4_FD_110145 | JGI IMG/M metagenome (GOLD analysis project Ga0126371, IMG submission 110145) | Tropical forest soil microbial communities from Panama - MetaG Plot_4 | ecosystem: Environmental > Terrestrial > Soil > Tropical forest > Bulk soil | place: Panama | collected 2016-02-17
ATGCGGCGCGAGCGCTCAGGCACCGCGCTGGTCAAGCTGCTCGATCGCGTACGCAGACGCATCCCCGGGGTCGTGCTGCGGACGTCGTTCATCGTAGGCTTCCCCGGCGAGACCGACGCGGCTTTCGAGCGACTGGTCGATTTCGTCAAGGATGAGCAGTTCGATCGCGTCGGCGTTTTCACCTATTCGCGCGAGGAGAACACCGCGGCATACGACATGGCGAATCAGGTGCCCGAGCGTGTCAAGCGCGCACGACGGGCGCATCTGATGGCGACGCAGTCGGAGATTTCGCTCAAGAAAAATCGAACGCTCGTCGGACGCGAAGTCGAGGTGCTGGTGGAAGGGCCGATGCCTGGGCGGGCGACGCGTCTGCGCGCGCGAACCGAGGGCCAGGCGCCGGAAATCGACGGTTCGGTGTTCCTTGCGGGCGAGGCGGATGCTGGCGAGTTCGTCCGCGCGCGAATAGACCGAGCATTGAGTTACGATCTGCATGCAACGGTCGCTCAAGCGGCCGCGTAAAATATCGGAGCCTGAATTCGATGATTAAAAAAACAGTTGCCGCGAGCCGGATGAAGTTTCTTGCCCGGGCGCGAGAACAACTGGTCGAGACCAAGGCCAAACTGCTCGGCGAGATCGATTCAGAGCAGCGTGCCGAACGCGAAGCTAACAAAGACGAGGGCATGGACACCTATGACCTGGCGTCCGAGGAGCGCGATCGCGAGATCAGCTTCATCCTGTCGGATCGCGAACGGGTCAAGCTGCAGCAGATCGATGACGCGCTCGCACGGCTCGACGACGGCAGCTACGGGATTTGCGAGTCGTGCGGGCTGGAGATTGCCGAGGAGCGGCTCCAGACGCTGCCGTTTTCGCGCCTGTGCCGCGACTGTCAGCAGGACCAGGAGCGCGAGGAAAAGTCGCAGCGCCGCGTCGATGAGGCCAATACCTACCGCAAAATCGGCTCGACTGATGCTGACGATGAGAGCGCATAGCCGGGTTCCGGCAGGCACAGTTTACCCCGTCGCCTAAAAAGGTCATCCTAAGTACAGTGACCTGCGCGTGATTCGCAACCCTACGGTCGCGGCGGCAGAGGTTTCAGCCCGGTAGATGAGAATATTTTCTGAAGTTGTCAGTAACGGTTCGGGACCGCCCGATATCGCCGCCGTTCGCGATCGAATTCGCATAAACCTTTCCGGCGTTAGCACGACCATCGCGCTTGCGAGCGCGCGCGGCGGCGTCGGCAAAAGCATGCTCGCGGTTAATATCGCGACGGCGCTGGCGATCAAGGGCCGCAAGGTCGCAATCGTCGATGCCGACCTGAACTCGCCAAGCGTGGGCGCGATGCTCGCGATGAGGCCGCCGCGGCGGCTGCCGATGGTCGAAGGTATCGAACCGGCCGCGGGACCGCATGGTCTGCGTGTCGTTTCGAGCGACCAGCTCCCCGGCGGTGAACCGCCACCGATAAGTTTCGCGGCGGATTTCGAAGATGGCGAGGGCAGTGGCGACGCGGTCGCAAATGCCCCGACACGTCCGGCCGAATTAGGCTATCGCGACGCGCTCGCACGAATCCTGGCGCAATCGCAATTCGGCGCCGTCGATTTGCTGATCATCGACCTCGCGTCCGGCCTGGACCGATTGTACGCGCTTGCTTCGATGATGACCGTCGACGGCGTGCTGCTGGTGACTCATCCGTCGGCTCAGGACACGGCTGCCGCGCGCAATGCGATCAAGATTGGCCGCGCGACTGGCGTTCCAATCGTCGGCATCGTGGAGAACATGGCCGGCTTCAATTGCGACGGATGCCGCTCGGTGCGCCCGCTCTGGCCGGAGGGCGACCTGCAAGGAGTTGCACGCGAAGCCAGCGTGCCGACAATGGCGCGGCTCGGCTTTGAGCCGCGGCTGGCGGACAGCACGGATCGCGGCACGCCGTTTTTGCGCGAGCATGCATCCACGCCTACCGGCAAGGCGCTCGCCGATCTCGCCAACCAGGTGGACGCAATCGTTTCTGCGCGCACACGGGCAGCCGCCGCCCCCGCTTAGCGAGTCATTTCAATCTGAATCGTCATCGCTCTCGGTCGCCGTCAGCACGGAGTCCGCAGCCCGGGAATATTCGAACATACCGGCGCCGCGATGCGCGCCCGCGCGAAAACGCGCGAACCCGAGCGACGTGTAAATGCGCGAATGCTCCGGGCCCGGACGCGACAGTGGAATAAAGCATTCGACGGCGCCCTCGAGTTCGTACGGCGAGCCGTCGGCTCGTGTCAGCGAGGCGAAAATTCGATGCGGTGGTTCTTCGACCGCCGCTGCTTCGATCTCAAGCTCGCGCAGTTCGCAGGGCGACCATCCGCCGGCGCCGAGAATCCTCGCGCTGCGATTTGCCGAGGCGTCGCCGGTCTCGACAGCGCGTGCTTCGAGTGCATGCGGCGCATGCTCATGTTCGAAACATGCCCAAATCATGCGGCGCGCGATGAATTTCTGCGGCCCCAGCCCGGTAAAAGATATCCCTGCGCGCGCGAATCCGTTTACCGTCCGCGTCGAGCCGTCGATGGAGACCTGTCCGGCAATTCGCCCAAGCGCGGCGCTCGACGACGCGGTCTGCGTGACGCCCGCGGCGGATAGAATCTGATCGAAGTCGAAGTCACCGCCTGCGCGATCGATCTCGAAGCGCAGCTCGACTTCGGTGTTGCCGTCGAGCTGTCCCGATGCGAGCGCGCGTTCGATGCTCAGGTACGCGCATGAATCGGGCACGATCACGGCGGGTCCGCGGAATGCCAGCACGAGGGAGTTGCCGTCGCGCCGGAGCGAGAGCGGACCATGCTTAACGGCGTTCGCGGCGCGCGTCGGGCGTCCCTCGGCGGTGAACAGGGCTGCGCGATTACGGTCGAAGAGCATCATGATGCGCGCGCCCATGCCGGCGCCGCCGACGTCGAAGCTGGCCATCGCACCGATGCGCGCAGTTGGGTCGTAAAATTCGATGCCGACGCGTCCGGGCATCGACACGGTCGCGGCGGCGCCGATTTCTTTCTTTGCGACCGGCGGCCGCGGCGCGCGATTTATCGCGATGGCAGTTCGAGAAACGCGCGCTTGGCCGTTCCCTGAGAAGACCTCAACGATTGCGTCTTCGCATCGCGCGCGCAACTCGCCGGGCATCCTGACCGAGACCGACAATTCAAGTTGGGCAGCATCGATAACGCCGCGCATCCCCGTTTCGGAAAGCGAGCGGAGCGCCGCGTACGGACTTTGACGGTGACGCGCCGTGAAGGCCTGCAACAGGTTCTGCAGACCGCCGCCAGGGTAACGCATGCCGTACGTCGGCTTGATCCCGTGGCGATGCAATCGCTCGGCAAGGCCGGCAAGCGGGCCGTTGATGAAATCGTCGCTGGCGGACACACACGCCGCGCCCGACGGGCGCAATTCGCCGTCCAAATGCCGCACCCCGAGTCCGAAGTCCAGGCGCGGCTCGATAATGTTCCATCCGTGGATGAGGAGCACCGTCGCGCGCCCGTGACGGGCGACAATTGCCGACACGCGCTCAGCCAGCAGTTCCAGCATCCAGGGCGCGTGCTCGACTATCTGTGACAGGCGGTTGCAGTCGAGCCGGTTGCGATCCATCGCAACGTTGATCAGCGCTGAGGCGCCCAACCGCGCCGTGAGTCCGCGCGTGATTTCTGCCGTGTGCAGGTCGTTGACCTTGGGATTAAGAATCGAACGCGTGCGCGGCTCGGCGCGTCCGCCGTGCGGCGCAATCAGGAGCAGCGGGGAGTCGGCGTCGATGACCTCGAGCCATGACCTGGATGCGGCAGTCGTGGCATTTGATACAGCTTCAGACATTCAGATGGGCGCGGCGCGATGCGACTTGAAGGCGGCGCGCGCCTGCAGCGCGAACGAGGCTATAAAGTAGTATGCGATGAAGCTCAACCCGGACCACAACAGGATTTGATTGATCGCCGGCAATATCAAAAGCGCGGCGACTGTTACGACTCCCCATATGACACCGAGGGTGATCGTAACCGGACGGAGCGGCACCGTTCGATTTGGGTAAATGAACTTGAGCGGCAGCAGCACCATCACGCCCAGCAGCACCAGTACGCAGACATTGAACGCGGTGCCGGCGCCAAGGCAATAGAGATAGAACGCGACCAGGTTCCAGTAGTTCGGAAACCCGAGGAAGTAGTTGTCCGGGGTCTTGGCGTGCGTTTGGCAGAAACCGTACACGCTCGCGAGCACGACGAAACACGCCAGCATCAGGCCCCATCGCGAGTCGGGAATAATCCCGGCTTCCAGCATCAGGAATACCGGCGCAACGGTGTAGGTCAGGTAATCGACGATATTGTCGAGCAGCGCGCCGTCGAAACTCGGCACCCGCGTCTTGACCATCAGCCGGCGCGCGAGCGGGCCGTCGCTGCTGTCGATGATCGTCGCGGCCGCCATCGCGAGAAACGACGCGCGAAAATCGGAGCGCGAGGCGAAGAAGATCGCGAGCAGGCCGAGCGCCGCTCCCAGGGCGGTGTACAGATGCACGCCCCACGCGCACGCCGTGAGAATTTTCTGGCGCGGGAACTCCTGCGGTAAACTTCCGGCTGCGCCTGAGGTGGCCAAGTTATTTGTCCGGCTTGTAGTCGCGCGGGCCGAAGTATTCTTCGAGCACCGTCATGAACGGCCCGCAGGCGCGTTGTTTCTTCACAAGCACCATCGCCTCTTGCAGAGACATTTGCCGATACGCGCGCAAAAACGCAATCGCCAGCGTCGGCGCCCGATTCATCCCGGCGTTGCAATGAAGATAGACGCGCGAGCCCGGCGCGACCAACTCGTGAAGATCGTTGAGCGCCGCCTCCAGCCGCTCCGCCATCGCGTCCGCGCTGCCGTCCTGAATCGGAGTGCGCACGTAATTGATTCCGTGCGCGGTGTATTCGGCAATCAGTCCGCGATCGTCGAGCCCGTTCAGGCGCAGATCGTCGTCATCCTGCAGATTGTGGACCGCGGTGACGCCGTACGTCTCCCGCAGCCACGCGATATCGGCCTCGCTCGGGTATTCGCCGATCAACAGTTCATCGGAAAGCACGCTGACCGAGGGACGGCGGCCGTTGCGCGACGGTCGCGCGGTGTGTTCGGGGCGCTTACTGAACCAATCAACCACGATCCAAATCTAACCATCCGGAAGGCGAGTAATCCAGCGCTACGGCGCGACGATTCACGCTTTGGCGCGGCCGTGTGGCCGTTCGGCAGGCGCGTCGTGTTTGAGTGGCTTCGCGCCCTTGATAGCTGCTGCCTTGCTCAGTTGTGCGCCAATCGGCTTTGCGCGCGAGCCGGCCAACCCGACGACGGCCGTCCGCATCAGGCCGGCGATTTTGCGATATGCGCCCGCTCCTTCGGCGCTCGCGGCAAGATCGCGAAGCTCGGCGGACGTGATCACGCGCCCGATACGCAATTCCACCGGATGCCGCCGCGGAATGATCGTGCCCTTGCCCATCACGTTATGCGTGCCACGAATGAGCACCGGCAGCACGTCGCATCCGCTGCGTAGCGCCAGAAGTCCAGCGCCGCTCTTGAACTCATGGATCGCGCCGTCGGGCGAACGCGTTCCCTCGGGGAACATGAGGACGCTGCGTCCGCGCGCAAGTTCTGCGAGCGCATCTTCGAGCGATTCGAGCTGAGCGCGTTCGCGATCGATCGGCATCATCGTCGTGAAGTTCGAGGCGAGGAATCGTCGCGCCGGCGTGTTGAAGAAATAGTCCTTGGCGGCGAGAACGCGAACGTCGTCGCGGCCGAGCGCATAGCCGACCAGGCTGAAGTCGAGATGGCTGGAGTGATTCGCCACCACGATGAAATTGCGATTGGCCGGGATATTGCCGCGTCCGAGGACGCTTGGCTTGAGCCAGCCGTCGAAGATCGCGCGCTCCGCCCCTCGCACCGCGAAACGGCCAAGGCGCTTGAGCGGGCCCGGCAGATGCACCGTGTAAGGCTCGGCGAACTTTGCATATGACGGCATCCGATGGCGCCCGTTGCCGTTAGGCTGCGCGGCGAGCGACTGCAGGTCGGCGACGGTGCGCAGGTCGGCAATCTCCTCGGGCGCGATCTCGCGGCTAGCGCGCTCTCCGATCAGCTCGCCGAGCTCGGCCAGCGCAAGCGAGTCGAGCCCCAGGTCCTCGACCAGGCGCGTCGCTGGCGTGATACTCACCGGCTCAGTGGTGACCGACGCGAGCGCTTCGGCCAGCCACGTCTCGACCTCGGAATTGGCGTCAGATTCCGCGCTGCCCACGCGCACGTCGAGCATCCGGCGTAGTGTCGCCGTAACCGCGGCGCGCTTGATCTTGCGAGTGCGCGTGCGCGGCAGCTCCGCGTCGGTGAAGCGCAGGATGCGGATTCGTTTGTGCGGACTGAGTTCGCGCGCGAGTTTGTCGAAGTCGCTGCGCAGCCGATCCTCGACCGCGCGCCGGCTCTCACCGCGCGAGTAAGCCGGCACTGCGAGCGCCGCCACCTGCTCGCCCTGTCCGACCTTCAACCCGACGACCGCGAGCTCCTTGACGTATTCGGAGCGCCCGTAAATTTCTTCGAGCTCCTCGATGTAGACGTTGTTGCCGCCGGAATCGACGATCACTTCCTTGGCGCGCCCGACAATATACAGGCGACCGTCGTCGTCGAAGCGGCCGAGGTCGCCCGTGCGCAGCCAGCCGTCAGTCAGCGCCTCGGCGGTCGCGGATTCGTTGCGATAGTAGCCGGCCATGATGTTGGGGCCGTGCGCGAGGATTTCGCCGATTGGCCCGCCGGCGGGCATCAGCTTGAGCTCGACGCCGCTCAGCGGGTGGCCGACCGAGCCGGCTTGTTGCGGCTCGTCGGGGCGCGCGGCCGACAGCACGGGCGCCGCCTCGGTCAGGCCGTAGCCTTCGAGCAACGGGATGCCGATGTCGTTGAAGAATTCCGCGACGCGATGGGGCAGGGCAGAGCCGCCGCTGACCGCGAGCCGCAAGCGGCCACCCAGCGCGGAGTAGACCTGGCGGAAGACGATTGAGCCAAAGTTGAGTCCCGACCGCGCGTCGAGCCGGCGATTGAGGTCGCGCAGGTTGTCGAAGGCGGCGTGAAAGAACGGGCCGCGCGCTTCGACCTGGTCGACGATGCGACGATGGATAGCTTCCCACACGGCAGGCACGCCGATCAGCGCCGTAGGACGTACGTCGGCGAGCGTGCGCGAAAGCGTTTTCGCATCGACTTCGAGCGGATAGACGATGCTGCCGCCGCTGGCGAGCGGCAAAAGCATCCCGCAGGTGAACTCGAACGCGTGATGCAGCGGCAGGAGCGAAAGTACGACATCGTCGGCGCCCAGCACGAAGACGCGCGAGAGCATCGCAATTTCGGCGGCGAAGTTGCCGTGCGTGAGCATCACACCCTTGGGTGCGCCGGTGCTGCCGCTGGTGAACAGAATCGAAGCGAGGGCTTTGCGCTCGGGCGGCGATGCCGGAGTCTTGGCGGCGCTGCGCAGGATGAATGGGCGCGAGAGCTCGGCGAGATCGAGCTCGATGACTTTCGGGCAAGTGTCGGCCACCGCAGTGCCGAGGCGATCCCGCACGGCGCGCGAGCGCAGCGCGGCAGCGGGCTCGGTGATTTTGCAGATGGGTGCAAGTTCTTCGGCTGAGATCAGATGGTCGAGGGGGACGGCGATGGCTCCGGCGCAGAGGATTGCGAAGTAACCAAGCACCCAGTCGGGCGAGTTCTCGCCGATGAGCAGGACGCGATCGCCGGGCTTGATTCCGCGCATCGCGAGCAACAGCGCGGCGCGGCGGGCGCGATCGCGCAGCTCGCGATAGGTGGTCTGGTTCTGCTCGCCCGAGGGGCGCCGCGCGATCATCGCGATGCTCGGGCCGTAGCGGTCGGCGGTGCGATCGAGCAGATCGACCAGGTTGCGATAACGAGGCAGAGATTTGGATCGGCTGCGTCCGGTGTGAAGGTCGAGCTGCGGAAAGATGTGGCGCCGCAGGCCGGGCAGGTGGATGTTGACCCAGTAGTCGTGCCAGTCGATCAGATCAGGGCGGAATGGGTGCGTCGCGACGTCGCCCGCTCTGAGAGCCGCGTAGAGCGCGCGGATATTGCTGCCGTGGAAGGTGTAGACGAGCTCCTGGATGTACGGGCGATAGACCTCGACCAGGTCGCGCGCGAGATCGGTGTCGTCCTTGAACCGGTCGATGCCGGCCTCGATTCGCTTAGCGCGCTGATTGTCTTCGCCCAGCAGGTTGCGCGCGAACGCCGCCGCATTCTTGAGCACGCGCGGGATGGTGTCGCTGGCGAGATCGTAAGTGCTTTGCGACACGACCACGGCTTCGATGTGCGGCCCGAGCCAGCGCATCGTGCCCCCGTCCTTGCGATGCTCGCGGCGATGGCCGAGCGCGGTCAGTTCGATCAGCCGGCGCATCGGCAGCGGATTCCGATCCGAAGTGCAGAGCTGGTAGATGGGCTTCTGTTGGCGTAGCAGGAGCGCGGCGAGAATCGGAACCATCGCGTGCGCGGCCAGATCGACCGGGATCACGTCCAGCACCAGCTCGGCCTTGGCGGGATAGAAGCGGTAGCCGCGGCCGGCGAGGTAAGTCAGCGGCGCACTGGTATTCACGCCCTGGTTCCATCCGGGGAACGGATCGCGCAGCGCGCTTTCGATCACCGCGGGCCGGACCACCGTGACGTCGAGCGTGTCGCGCCCGGCCAGCACCAGTTGCTCGCCGAGGCTCTTGGTATAGCTGTACGTGTTGGGCCATCCCCAACTCTGCGCGCGCTTGCGGCCGACTTCCTTGAGACGCTCTTCGACCCATTGCTTGCGCCGATGCTCGACGCCCGACTCGCGCGGATTTTCGGTCTCGTCGTCAGCGTCGTCGCCGTGAAACTCCGCCTGCCGTAACTGCTCGCGCGACTCGGCCTCAACCCGATCGATTGCGGCCAGCGCCTCGCGAATCTCGCGTTCGAGGCGAAACGACTTGCGGCCGTTGGGGCACCAGTCCGCGGGGATGTCGTCTTCGTAGCGATGGCCGTCGGCGCTGCCGGCCGCGTAGCAGGTCGACACGTGCATCATCGCGGCGCCGAACTTGCGCGCGAACGCGAGCACATTGGCCACGCCGATCGTATTGACCTCGATCGCCTTTTGCAGCGAGGCCTCGAAGTTGACCAGCCCGGCGCTGTGCACGATGGCGTCAAGGCTGCCCGGCTTGAACGGCTTCGCTTCTTCGCTCAGCAGACCGTCGTTGGTGATGTCGCCGGGGACGACGACGATCTTTTCTTCGACGAAGCGATCGAATTTGTCGCCGAGATGTTCGCGCAACGGGCCAAGGACGGGCGAGTCGAGAATCTCGCGGCGAAAGCGATTCTGGCTGCTGCGGCGGTCGCCGCGAATCAGCAGGTAGACGAGCTCGATTTCCGGATGCGCGCGCAACAGGATCGCGAGAAATACCTTGCCCAGGAATCCAGTCGCGCCGGTCAGCAGGATGCGCCGGCCCTTGAGCACGGTTTCGAGCGGCGGCATCGACGCACCATTGCGCGCAGCGATTCCGTTGCGAGCGCCGTTTCCGTTGCGCTTGCCGTTGCTATTCGACATCGGCAATCACCAGCGGCGGCAGATGCAGGTAAGTGATTGACGCCGAGCGGCCGAGTTCCGAGGTCGCCATAGCGATCGCCTCATCGAGCGTATCGGCCGCTTCCCAGCCGAGCCGCGCCGCAACCTCGGGCTCTTCGCATCCTGCGGCGATCACACGGCCGACGTGCTGGCGCGCGGGCTCACCCCAGTACCACATGTAGAACGGATGCACGCCGTGGTACGCGTTGCCGTAGCGGTACATGTGGATGTAGGTCGGGTTGCGTGCGAACTCGCGCTCGAAATTTTTCTCGAGCTCGACGGCGTCAGTCGTCTCGGCCAGGCAGCGATGGAAGAACTCGATGTAACTCGGATGGTGCTCGGGATGAAACTCGTCGCGCAGCGGATGGCACACGATCATCGTGCCGCCTTCGCGCACCAGCGGCTTATTGCGGTACATGTTGAACAGGTAGCCGAGGCCAGTGCACTGCACGAGCACCGGGTTCATGATCGAGTTCACGTTGTAAGGACAGATGTAGGGGACGCCGACGATCAGAATGTCGGCCTGGCCCTTCACCGGCACCGCGTATTGCTGGAACACGCGCGCGAGGGCCTTGTGATGGACCGCCTCGGTGTCGCCCGCCCACACGCCGATCATGCCGTAAGGAGCGGCGTAGTTGTGCAGCACGGTGCGGCGCATCTCGGCCGACATGTTGCGCGTGGTCCACTGGAATCCCTTCAGACGCGTGCGATCCCAGTCGGTAAACTGGTCCTCGTTCTTGTGCAGAAAATCGAGCATCCCGCCGTACATGTTCGTGTTCACGGCAGTCTCGATCTGAAAAATCTTGAGCGACTGGTGAATCAGCTTGCCCATCCGATCGGACGAGCGATGCAGCGCCGAGCGCGTCGGGTCCATGTACGAGTGTGAATCGCGCAGCGTCGGCACGTTGTGGTGATGGCGCAGGCTCTGGTACGGCGCGAGTCCCACGGCGACAGACTTGTGCCCGCCGTCCATCGGGACGAGGTTGATGTTCAAATAGACGAGCAGGTCCGACTCGGCGGCGCGTCGCGACAGCCAGACTTCCTCGCCATGGTCGGTCTTTCCGAGCATCGCCAGTTCCGCGCGATTCTCGGCGTCGAAGTTGTACAGCCGATCGGGCCAGTACTGCTTGAACGCGCGCTCGCCGACGGCGCGGCGAATCTCGGCTTCGGTCATCCGTCGATGCAGCGAAGTCGCGATAACGAGATGCACATCGTCGACGCCGTAGTCGGCAAGCGTCTGCAGCACCTGGTTGAGCATGCGCTCGCGCAAGTCTGGCCGGCGCATCTGCGGCAGCGGCAGGCTGATGTCGTCGATGGCGATCGTCACGCGCATGTTGGGACTTAGCTGTGCGAACAGCGGATCCTGGTTCTCGGGATGGAGCAGGGCGTAACGGATGGCCTGATCGGGATCGGCGAGAGGATCGAGCGGCGGCGGCGGATAGATCACGCGCGTGCCGACGGGGAGTCTCTCGAACAGGAATTCTTCGCCGTAAGGTATGATGCGGCGCTCGGAGCGTCGATTCACCTTGACCACCAGTTCGCTGCGCGCGCCGACTTCGTGCCGCAGCTCGGCAGTCTTCAGCTCTTTGAGTTTTCGTTCCGGCCGCGCCATCGGAGCCCCTCGTTATCGTTCGATCTCGTGGTTGAGGTTCAGGTCGTCGTCGAAATCGGGAAGCGGCTCCAGATCCGCGCCTTTGTCAAAGTGGATCACGGGCCATTGCCGGCTGAGCGCAGCCGCGCGCAATCTCCTGTCGGGATTCACCGCCACCGGATGACCGAGGGCGGCGAGAAACGCCGAATCGTAATGCGAATCGGCATAGCCCCAGCAGTTTTTCAGATCGATGCCGTGCTCGGCGGCGTACTCTTCGCACCACACCGCCTTCTCGTCGCCGGCCATCACGGGCTCGGCCAGGCGGCCGGTCGCGCGGCCGCGGCTGAACACGAAGCGATTAGATGCGAAGTCGGCGACGCAGAGATGGCGTGCGAGCGGGGCGACGATGAAGTCGGGCGAACCGGTGACGAGCACAGGCTCGATGCCTGCCGCGCGGTTCGCTTCCATCAGCTCCACGGCCTGCGGGTATAGGCGTCCGATCAGGATGCGCTCGCAGTATTCCTCGCCCAGCGAGAACAGGCGGTCGCGCGAGACGCCTTTGAACGCCTCGAACAGGACGGTGTTGAGCAGGCGACGGTCGCGCTGCTCAGCGATGTACAGGCGCGGTATGCGCGCGGCAAAGCCGAGCAGATACGAGAGGCGCCCGCTCCATTCGCCGAGGTTGGCCAGCGTGAACAGGGCGGCATGAACGAGGTTGAGATCGACCAGCGTCCCGTCGAGGTCGTAAAACGCGGCGCGGCGGCTGATCGCTCGCAGAGCCTTGGGCGCGTGGCCGTTGGAGGTTTTTCGCTGAGCGTAAACTGACATGTCAGTCTACCTCGGGCCCAAAAAAAGGCGCGTCCTCAGAGTCCGCCTGGCGCGGCGCCTCGCTCCGCCCACGAACGTATTGCAGCAGCTCCGGACGGGCGACGCCGCTCAGGCCGAATTGCAGAATTTCTTCCACCAGAGTCTCGATGTCGGCGTTGTCGGCGCGCGAGAGCATCCCGATCACTTCCTTGATCCCGCCCAGAATTGCGTACGAGACCGAGCGCGTGTCGACCGCGCGCACAAGGTTCATCTCGATGCCGAGGTCGAGCGACCGCTGGATCATCGCCGCGATCCGGTCGTAGAAGTTCTGAATCTTCTCGTCGAGCTCGCGATCGAAGCCGGTCGAATGGTTGAGCAAGATGTCGGTGAGTTCGCGCTCGGCCAGCACGTAGTCCAGCACTCGAATCAGGTTCGCCCGAAGTTGATTGACCGGGTCGGGCTCGTCGGGGCGCAAGCGGTGAATGCGGGTGGTCAGTTCGCCGACGACCTGCTCGAGCAATTCCTCGAACAGGTCTTTCTTGTTTTGGAAATAGAGATAGAAGGTGCCGCGTGCGATGCGGGCGCGGGCGATGATGTCCGCGACGTTGGTCCTGTGGTATCCCTTGCGAGCAAAGATGCGCTTGGCGTGGCGCAATACTTGCGCGCGACGGGCGTGGCGTTCCATTGCGCTTCTCCAGTGCGGAGTCTTCAGCGGAATTCGCAGTGCCGCGCAGTGTCAAACAACAGACGGCTG